>SR_TP_S13solDRAFT_1000343_pt1 | contig 20525 bp, 22 predicted proteins | sample SodReaTP_S13sol_FD_11159 | JGI IMG/M metagenome (IMG submission 11159)
CCCCCGCCGGCACCTCAGTCCTCCGCCTCGTCCTCGGCGGCCTCGGCGGCTTCAGCCTCGGCGGCCTCGGCCTCGGCGGCTTCGGCGGCTTCGGCCTTCACCGCGCTCGGCGCGACGATGGTGGCGATGGTGAAGTCACGGTCCTTGATGGTCGGCTCCACGCCCTTGGGCAGCGAGACGCTGCTCATGTGCAGGGAGTCGCCGATGTCGGCGCCGGCCAGATCCACCTCGATGTACTCGGGGATCGTCGCCGGCGCGCACTCCACCTCGACCTCGTGGCGCACGATGTTCAGCACGCCGCCGCGCTTGAGCCCGGGGCTGGTCTCCTCGTTCAGGAAGTGCACCGGCACCGCGACCGTGAGCTTGTCGCCCTTGGCGACGCGCAGGAAGTCGAAGTGCAGCGGCTCCTCGTTGACCGGGTGACGCTGGACGTCGCGCGCCAGCACCTGCTGCTTCTTCCCCTCCACCTCGATCTGGAAGAGGCGGGTGAAGAAGCCGGGGCGGTGCATCTCACGCTTGATCACCCGGGTCTCCAGGGTGATGGACAGCGGCGGCTCGCCGCCGCCGTAGACAACGGCCGGAACGCGGCCGGCGCGGCGTGCGGCGCGGGCGGTCCCCTTTCCGGCCCGTTCCCGCCGTTCCGCGGACAGGGTTTCGATCTCGCTCATCGTTCTCTCAGCTCCGTATCGGATCGTTGCTCCAATCCGGCGGACCACGCGCCCGCCGCAGGCATGGCGCCCTCGGCCTCCAGGGGTGCCGAGCGGCGCCGCCGGCCCGCCCCTAGTGGGCGGGCATGTCGAACAGGCTCGAGACCGAGTGCTCGTCGCTGATCCGGCGGATCGCCTCGCCCAGCAGGGGCGCGATCGTCAGCTGCCGGATGTTCTGCGCGACGCGCACGGCCTCGGTGGCCTGAATGGAATCGGTCATGACCAGCTCGGTGAGCGGCGAGGCGCCGACCCGCGCCACCGCACCGCCCGAGAGCACGCCGTGGGTGACGTAGGCCGAGACCGAGCGGGCGCCCGCCTCGGCCAGCGCCACGGCGGCGTTGCAGAGCGTGCCGGCGCTGTCGACGATGTCGTCGACCAGGATGCAGGTGCGGCCCTGGACGTCGCCGATGATGTGCATCACCTCGGAGACGCCGGCGCGCTCGCGCCGCTTGTCGATGATCGCCAGCTCGGCGTCGAGCCGCTTGGCGATGGCGCGCGCGCGCACCACGCCGCCGACGTCGGGCGAGACGATGGTCAGGTCCTGGCCGTCGAAGCGCTCGACGATGTCCTTCACGAAGACCGGCGCGCTGAAGAGGTTGTCGGTGGGGATGTCGAAGAAGCCCTGGATCTGCCCGGCGTGGAGGTCGAGCGTCAGCACGCGGTCGGCCCCGGCCTTGGTAATGAGGTTGGCCACCAACTTGGCCGAGATCGGCGTGCGCGGGCCCGACTTGCGGTCCTGGCGGGCGTAGCCGTAGTAGGGCAGCACCGCGGTGATGCGCCGGGCCGAGCCGCGCTTGAGCGCGTCGATGGCGACCAGCAGCTCCATCAGGTTGTCGTTGGCGGGATAGGAGGTCGACTGCACCAGGAAGACGTCCTCGCCGCGCACGTTCTCGTGGATCTCGACGAAGACCTCCATGTCGGAGAAGCGCCGCATCGCGGCCTTCGTCAGCGGCAGGTTGAGGTAGGCCGTGATCGCTTCGGCCAGCGGCCGATTCGAGTTGCCGGTCAGGATCTTCATGTCAGCCAGTCCGCCCCGGAGGCTTGCCGCGTGGGATGCGCGAGACGCAAAAGGATACCGCCCCGCATCCCCGGCGGCGGCGGGCGCGCGGAACATATCAATGCGTCACCCTACTGTAAACGTCGAAGCCGGTGCCGCCGGCCGCGCCTGGCAACGGCCGCATCCTTCATGACGCGCCGCTGCGCCACTCGGCGTTGACAGGCCCCGGCGGGCTCCCTATAAACCGCGCTCGCTTAGGAATTACCGGGCGGCCGAGGCCGCCGCGATCGGGGAACCGGACCGATGAAGATCGTCAACTCGCTCAAGACCGCGAAGCTCCGCGAGAAGGGCTGCCGTATCGTGCGCCGCCGCGGCCGCGTGTACGTCATCAACAAGAAGCAGCCGCGCTTCAAGGCGCGTCAGGGCTGACCTCGGCGCCCTTCGGGGCGCCTTCGCCGACGGCGAAAACTGAAGGGCCGCAGCGGTCACCCGCTGCGGCCCTTCGCATGTCCGGCCGCTTGGCCGCCTCTCGAGCCGGCGCGGTCAGAACAGGCGCTCGAAGAGGCTGCGCTGGCGGCGCTCGACCACCGGCACGTTCTCGCCGGTCGGCCGCTCGCCCATGGCGTCGGTGCCGCGCAGGCGGCGCGCCTCGGCACCGGCGTCGATCACCTCGTAGTTCGGCTCCGGGTCCTTCCAGAAGATCAGCCGGTCGGCGAAGTCGCGGCTCTCCGCGTTGATCTGCCGGGTCTCGCGCTCCACCGCCTGGCGGACCCCGGGATCGTTGCGGTCGACGCCGGCCTGCAGCAGCAGGCTGCGCTCGCCGGCGGAACGGCCGTCGTCGGGCAGCGCCTGGTCGAGGCTGCGCTCGCGCTCCTCGACGCGGAACACCGCCTGGCGCGCGCGGTCGGTGGCGGTCGCCTCCTGCGGGCGCTGCGCGCCGGGCGCGGGCGGCCGCAGGGCGAAGCTGGGCGGCATGGTCAGCGGCGCGCGGGAGACCACGCGGAACTCGTCGGGGGACTGCTTGTTGAGCCCGAGCGTGCGGCGGACGTTGTCGCCGCAGCCGGCGAGGAGCAACGCCATGCCGCAGCAGAGCAACAGGGACGTCGCGCGCGGGAGCTGCATCGACACGGTACTTTCCTCCAGGGCCTCAGGTGCCCGTCTTTTTACCGTTGTCGCCGCTTCCGAACAAGCCGTCCAGCAGCAGCAGCCCGACGCCGAGCACGATCGCCGCGTCGGCCAGGTTGAAGGCCGGCCAGTGCCAGCCGGCATAGTGCAGGTCCAGGAAGTCGACCACACCCGGATGCAGGAAGCGGTCGACCACGTTGCCCAGCGCGCCGCCGACGATCAGCCCGACGCCCCAGTGCGGCAGGCGGCCCGGCTGGCGCCGCATCCACCACAGCAACCCGGCGACCACGGCGAGCGACAGCGCCGCCAGGGCATAGGGCTTCCAGGCGTAGTCGCTGGCCAGCAGGCCGAAGGAGACGCCGCGATTGTAGACCAGCACCAGGTTGAAGAAGCCGGTGACCTCGATGATCCGCGGCGGATCCATGACCCGCAGCAGGATCACCCACTTGCTGGCCTGGTCGGCCAGCAGCACCAGCAGCGCGAGGAGCAGGGCCGTGCGCAAGCTCAGGCCACCGCCGCGCCGGCCCGCGCCACCGCCTCGGCGCAGCGCCCACAGGTCCCCGGCGCCTCCGGGTAGCTGCCCACGTCCGGCAGCACCCGCCAGCAGCGCTCGCACTTCTCGCCCGGCGCCGGCCGCACGGTCACGGCCACGCCCGGCACCTCCTCCAGGCGGTAGGCGCCCTCGCCGGCGCCAGCCCCGGTGAGTTCGATGCCGGAGGTGATGCAGACCTCGGCGAAGTCGAGCTCCGCCAGCAGCGCGCGCAGGCTTTCGTCCTCGACCTGCACCAGCGGCGCGGCCTGCAGCGAGGAGCCCAGGCGCTTCTCGGCCCGCTCCAGCTCCAGCGCCCCGGTCACCACCCGGCGCACGGCCCGCACCCTGGCCCACTTCCCGGCCAGGGCCTCGTCGCGCCAGGTCGCCGGCGCCTCGGGATAGGTGCGCAGGTGCACCGATTCCGGCGCCTTGCCGCGCGCCCACCAGGCCTCCTCGGCGGTGAAGCAGAGGATCGGCGCCAGCCAGGCCGTCAGGTGGTCGAAGACCAGGTCCAGCACCGTGCGGCAGGCGCGCCGCCGCAGGGAGTCCGGCGCGTCGCAGTAGAGCGCGTCCTTGCGGACGTCGAGGTAGAAGGCGGAGAGGTCGACGGCGCAGAAGTCGTGCAGCGCGCGGAAGAGCTCGTGGAACTCGTAGTCCTCGACGCAGCGGCGCACCAGCGAATCCAGCTCGGCCAGGCGGTGCAGCACCCAGCGCTCCAGCTCCGGCATCTCGGCCGGCTCGACCCGCTCGGCCTCGCCGAAGCCGTCGAGCGCGCCCAGCAGGTAGCGCAGGGTATTGCGCAGGCGGCGGTAGGCGTCGGCCTGGTACTTCAGGATCTCCGGGCCGATGCGCAGGTCCTCGGAGTAGTCCGAGGCCACCACCCAGAGCCGCAGGATGTCGGCGCCGTCGCGGTCGATCACGTCCTGCGGCGCGGTGACGTTGCCCAGCGACTTGGACATCTTGCGGCCCTGCTCGTCCTGCACGAAGCCGTGCGTCAGCACCGCCTCGAAGGGCGGGCGGCCGCGGGTGCCGCAGGACTGCAGCAGCGAGGTGTGGAACCAGCCGCGGTGCTGGTCGGAGCCCTCGAGGTAGAGCGAGGCCGGCCACTTCAGGTCCTCGCGCTGCTCCAGCACGAAGGCGTGGGTCGAGCCGCTGTCGAACCAGACCTCGACCACGTCGAAGATCTGCTCGTAGTCGGCCGGGTCGTGCTCCTTGCCCAGCCAGCGCTCCGGCGGCGAGGAGAACCAGGCGTCGCCGCCTTCCTCCTCGAAGGCCGCGGCCACGCGCTCGATCACGGCGGGGTCGCGCAGCGGCTCGCCGTCGGCCTTGCGCACGAAGAGCGGCAGCGGCACGCCCCAGAGGCGCTGGCGCGAGATGCACCAGTCGGGGCGCTGCTCGATCATGGCGCGCAGCCGCGCCTGGCCGCGCGGCGGCACGAAGCGGGTCTGGTCGATGCCGGCCAGGGCCTTCTCGCGCAGCCCGTTGGCCTCCATGGAGATGAACCACTGCGGCGTGGTGCGGAAGATCAGCGGTGCCTTGGAGCGCCAGGAGTGGGGGTAGGAGTGCTTCAGCCGCCCGCGCGCCAGCAGCGCGCCGGCTTCCTGCAGCGCCGCGATCACCGCCGGGTTGGCGTCGCCCTCCTTGCCCTCGGCCGTATAGACCAGCCTGCCCGCGAAGAGCGGCACCTGGTCGAGGAAGCGGCCCTCGCCGTCGATGGTCTGGGGCACTTCCAGGTCGTTGCGGCGGCCCAGCGCGAAGTCGTCGGCGCCGTGGCCGGGCGCGATGTGCACGAAGCCCGTGCCCTGGTCCATCGTCACGAAGTCGCCGGGGAAGAGCGGCACGGGGAAGTCGTAGCCGCGGCCGCGCAGCGGGTGTGCGCAGAGCGTGCCGGCGAGATCGGCGCCCCGCGGCGTCCATAGTACGGTTACTTCCTTGATTTTCGCGTCGCTCTTGAACCGCTCAACCAGATCGGTCGCGACGATCAACTCTTCCCCGCGGAGCGCAGAACTACCTTCGTCAACCTCGTCTACCCGGAGAACGACGTACTCCGCATCACTGTTGTAGGCGATGGCCCGGTTACCGGGGATGGTCCAGGGGGTGGTGGTCCAGATAACGACACTCGTCCCGAAGCTGTTGACGCCATCCCCTTCCCGAAGCATCGCCTTCCGGGAACTGACAATAGGGAAGCGCACCCAGATGGTCGGGGAGACGTGGTCCTGGTACTCCACCTCGGCGTCGGCCAGGGCGGTCTTCTCCACCACCGACCAGAGCACCGGGCGCACGCCGGGATAGAGCCCGCCGTTCAGCAGGAACTTGCCGACCTCGCGCACGATCTGCGCCTCGGCGCCGTAGGCCATGGTGAGATAGGGGTGCTGCCAGTCGCCGATCACGCCCAGGCGCTGGAACTCCTCGGTCTGGATCGCCACCCACTTCTCGGCGAAGGCGCGGCACTCGCGGCGGAAGGCGACCTTATCGACCGCGTCCTTGTCCTGGCCGCGGGCGCGGTAGCCCTCCTCCACCTTCCACTCGATCGGCAGGCCGTGGCAGTCCCAGCCGGGGACGTAGTTGGCGTCCTTGCCCAGCATCTGCTGCGCGCGATTGATCACGTCCTTGAGGATCTTGTTGAGCGCGTGGCCGATGTGCAGGTGGCCGTTGGCGTAGGGCGGGCCGTCGTGCAGCACGAACTTCTCGCGGCCGCGGGCGACCTCGCGCTGCTTGGCGTAGAGGTCCATCTCCAGCCAGCGCGCCAGGATCTCCGGTTCGCGCTTCGCCAGGCCGGCGCGCATGGGGAAGTCGGTCTTCGGCAGGAAGACGGTGGGACGGTAGTCGAGAGTCATTCGGCGAACCCTTGCCTCGTGGCGGCGGCGTCTCCAGCGGGGCCGCACCGCCGCCCGGCGGCAGCCCCTCGCGCGCGATCCTTCCCGGCTTCGCTCAGGAAGCCGGGCGGCTAATTCGCGAGACGGGGCGCGGGGCGGGCATCATGGCGGCGGATCGTAGCGATGCGGCGCGAAGGGTCAAGCGCGGCGGCGGAGGGGGCGACCCCGACACGCGCTCGCGTAGATTGAGATGTAATCATAAGGCGTGATAACCTCCTCTCTTGCAACTTGAGAGGAAGGAGCTTCATACTGGAACCGACCCTCCCTTTCGAGTTCCTCATCTTTGGAACCGCGGTCAGCCAGCAGAGCAAGTCAGCATCATCTCGTAGGACATGGATGAACGCCGTTGGCGCCGCCGCGCGCGAGGCCCTGCCGCAAGGGGCCTGGCTCCTCGATGATCGGCTCGCGGTCACCCTCTTTATCTTTCCCGCCGGCACCCTTCACGGGGACATCGACAACCGCGTCAAACCGATCCTCGATGCGATGGTGAAATGCGTCTACAGCGACGACGAACTCGTGGAGCGGCTGGTGGTGCAGAAATTCGAACCCGGGCGCACTTTCGCCTTCTCCGCCCCCTCGGCAACCCTGCGGGAAGCGCTGGAAGCCGATGAGCCGGTGGTCTACGTTCGGATCACCGACGATCTCCACGAGGAGCTGTCGTGATGCTGTCCGCCGCACTGCGTGAAGAAGACCTTCTCGCCGCCTTCGAGCCACGGTGGCGCAGACAAGGCTATACCCTTGTTCGAGATCCTCGGCCCGAACAGCTCCCCGCCTTCCTGCGTGGATTGCGGCTGGATGCCGTCGCCGTAGGCGCTTCTCCTGCCCTGGCGATCGAGATCGTCAAACCACGCGACCGCTCTTCCTCGGCCAAGCTGCGGCAATTGCAGACCCTTTTCGAGGGACGGGACGACTGGCGGCTCGAGGTCGTCTACCTCTCTCCCGAACAGACGCCGGTCGAGATCGTGACACCAAGCGAGATCGAAGCGGGACTGCGCACCGCCGCCGACCTGGCGAAGATTGACCGGCGAGGGGGTTTCCTCGTCGGCTGGGCCGCTCTCGAAGCCGCAGCCCGCAGCCTGGCCCCCGCCTTGGCCGAGCACGGCCTGTCGCCCGGCTCGCTCGCCGATCTGCTGGTGTCGCAAGGCCTGGCCGAGCAGGCGGAAGGCGCCTCGATCAGGGAACTCGGCGCGCTACGCGATCGCCTCGTGCACGGGCAGTTGACCTTGGTTCCGAGTGACGCCGAGGTGGGGCGTCTCCTCGACCTGGCCGCGCGCCTGACCCGCCTCCGCGACGAGGAGCCGCACGAGCAGGACGGTGCCTAGGCTCGTCTCGCGCCCGACGGCTCTTCCGCAGCAGGGCCGACAGGCGCATCCTGTCTGCTGATGCGACCCCGACAAGAAGACGCATTCGGACAGGAGGATCCATGCCCGCCATCACCCCCAACGCGAAGAACCACGAGGGCCTGTCGCGGCTGAAGTCGCGCCACGTGGACGTCGAGGCGCTGCCCTGGGAGCCCTCGCGCTTTCCCGGGGTCGAGACCAAGACGCTGCTGCTGGACACCGACACCGGGCTGGTGACCGCCCTGATCCGCATGGCGCCGGGCGCCGGCCTGCCGGACCACGAGCATGTCGAGATCGAGCAGACCTACGTGCTGGAGGGGCGGCTGGTCGACCACGACAGCGAGGCCGGGCCGGGCGAGTTCATCTGGCGCCCGGCCGGCAGCCGCCACGACGCCTGGGCGCCCGAGGGCTGCCTGATCCTCGGCATCTTCCAGATCCCCAACCGCTTCCACGAGAAGGGCGGCGCCACCACCGACATGCTGGGACAGGACTGGGAGGCCGTCTGGGGACCCAAGCAGCGCCGCTCGGCCTGAAGCGCTACTCGGCGGCGCGGACCGGCATCTCGGCGCGGCTCGACACCATCAGCGTCGCCTCGCCGTCGACCACCACCTTGCCGTCGACGCTGCAGACCGTGTCGAAGACCACCCGCTTCTTGGCGGGGACCAGTTCCTTCACCGTCACCCGGGCCAGCATGGTGTCGCCGATCTTGACCGGCGCCTTGAAGCGCAGGTCCTGTCCGACGTAGATGCAGCCGGGGCCCGGCAGCTTGGTGCCGAAGACGGCGGAGATCAGCCCCGCAGCCAGGATGCCGTGGGCGATCCGTCCCTTGAACAGGGTGGTCTCGGCGAAGCGCTGGTCGAGGTGAACGGGGTTGGTGTCGCCGGTCACCCCGGCGAAGAGCACGATGTCGGCCTCGGTGACGGTCTTGGACATCACCTCGGTCATGCCGACCGAGAGATCCTCGAAATAGTAGCCGTGCAGCTCGTCCATTCCCGGTCGATCCCCCGCATCCTCGGCGGCGCACCGACGCTGCGCCGCAACGTAATTGTTGCGATGCAAAATAGGCGCTATTCCATAAGGCGACAAGCCCCGGAAGCGTTCGGGATTGTTTGGCGGGAAGAGGGGACTGCCGGCGCCGTCAGTTGCTGCGGGCGACCAGCTCGCCGAAGGTGTTCCAACTCGGCCGCACCAGCCAGCCGCAGTCCACCGGCAGGGCGATGCCGGTGATGGCGCTGGCGGCGTCGGAGGCGAGGAAGGCGACGGCCTGGGCGACCTCCTCGGGCGTCACCATGCGGCCCATGGCGGCGCTGGCCTCGATCGCCGAGGGGTCGCGCTCGCCGCGCTCGATGGCGCCGAGGATGGCCGGCGTCGCGGTGAAGCCGGGACAGACGGCGTTGACCCGCACGCCGCGCCGGCCCCACTCGGTGGCGAGGCAGGCCGTCATCTCGATCACCGCGGCCTTGGTTGGCGAATAGACGTGGAGCGGCATGGAGCGCATTCCGGCGATCGAGGCGATGGTGACGACGCTGCCGGCGCCGCGCCGCGCCATGCGCGTGCCGAAGGCACGGCAGCAGAGCCAGACGCCGCGCAGGTTGACGGCGGTGACCCGGTCCCAGGTCTCCATCGGCAGCTCCTCCGGCGGCAGCGGCCGCTGCAGGATGCCGGCCGAGGCGACCAGGATGTCGACCGGCCCCTCCTGCGCCTCGATCTCGGCCGCGGCCCGCTCGACAGCCTCCTCTTCGGCGACGTCGAAGGCCCAGGCGCTGCCGCCGATCTCCGCGGCCACCCGCTGCGCCTCGGCCTCGGCCAGGTCGGTGACCGCCACCCGGGCGCCGCGCGCCGCCAGCAGCCGCGCCGCCGCGGCGCCGATGCCGCTGGCCCCGCCGGTGACCACCGCCAGCCGCCCCTCCAGGTCTCTCGCCGTCATGCTCTTCTCCCTCAGGCCCGGCAGCTGGAGCCGCCGTCGACCGCCAGGCAGACGCCGGTGATGAACTTCGCCTGGTCCGAGGCCAGGAAGGCCGCCGCTTCGGCCACGTCCCAGGCCGTGCCCATCTTGCCCAGCGGCACCTGGGCGTCGCGCTCGCGCAGCATGGTCTCGGCGTCGGCGTACTGGCCGACGATCTGCTGGTGGATCAGGGGCGTGTCGATCAGACCGGGCATCACCGCGTTCACCCGCACGCCGTGGGGGGCGTACTGCATCGCCAGGGCCGCGGTCATCTGGTTCACCGCCGCCTTGGCAGCGTAGTAGGAGAGGTAGGGATAGCCGGTCCAGCGGATCGCCGCCAGGGAGGAGATGTTGACCACGGCCCCGCGCCGGCGCTCGCGCATGCCCGGCAGGACGTGCTTGCAGGCGAGGAAGACGCTCTTGGCGTTGACGTCGAGCACGCGCTGCCAACTCTCCTCGCTCGCCTCCTCCGGCCCGCCCATCTCGGTGATGCCGACGTTGTTGTGCAGCACCTCGATGCCGCCGCGCGCGGCCAGCAGCGCGCTCACCACCGCCGCCACCTCCTCGCTGCGCGTCACGTCGGCGGCGAAGGCGCGGGCGCGCCCGCCCTCGCCCTCGATGATGCCGGCCGTCTCCTCCGCCGCGGCCAGGCTGCGGTCGACCGCGGCGACGAAGGCGCCGCCGCGGGCATAGGTGACGGCGGCGGCCTTGCCGTTGCCCCAGCCGGGGCCGACGGAGCCGGCGCCGAAGACCAGCACGGTCCAATCCTCGAAACGACGCATGTCAGCGGCCTCCCAGCAGGTTCGGCAGAAGGGTCACGAGCGGCGGGAAGAAGGTGATCAGCAGCAGCACGCCGAAGGCCGCGCCCAGGAAGGGCAGCACCCCCAGGGTCGCGCGCTCCAGCGAGATGCGGGCGATCACCGCGGCGATGTTGAGGCAGAGCCCGACCGGCGGCGTGATCAGGCCGATGCAGAGGTTCAGCACCAGCACGACCGAGAAGTGCAGCGGATCGATGCCCAGCGCCAGCGCGATGGGGAAGAGCACCGGCACCAGCATGACGATGGCGGCGTTGGCCTCCAGGAACATGCCGACCAGCAGCAAGATCACGTTGACCAGCAGCAGGAAGAGCAGCGGATCGCGGATCGTCGAAGAGACGAAGGCCGCCACCTCCGTCGGCACGTTGTAGTAGGCCAGGATCCAGGAGAAGACCCGGGCGGCACCGACGATGATGAGGATCACCGCCGTCATGCGCGCCGTGCGCCGCAGCGCGTCGAGGAACTTCACCAGGGTCAGCTCGCGGTGCACCAGCGTGCCGATCAGCAGGGCGTAGACCACCGCGACGGCCGAGCATTCGGTGACGTTGAAGATGCCGGTGCGGATGCCGAGCAGGATGAAGACCGGCAGCAGCAGCGCCAGGCCCGCCGCCTTGAAGCTGCGCCAGACCGCGCCCTTCTCCGGCTTGCCGGCCACGGGGTAGTCGCGCCGGCGGGCGATCCACCAGGCGAGCGTCAGCATGGCCAGGGCGTAGAGCAGGCCCGGAATCAGGCCGGCCAGGAAGAGCCGGGTGATCGACTGGTTGGTCAGCACCCCCAGCACGATGAAGGCGATCGAGGGCGGGATGATCGGCGCCACCACGTTGGCCGCGGCGATCGAGGCGGCGGCGAACTCCGGCTTGTAGCCGGCCCGCTTCATCGCCGGGATCAGGATGCGCCCCAGCGCGCTGGTGTCGGCCACGGCCGAGCCGGAGATGCCGGCGAAGAGGGTCGAGGCGAAGATGCCGCTCATCGCCAGGCCGCCGCGGAAGCGGCCCAGCACGGCGTTGGCGAAGTTCAGCAGCCGCGTCGTCATGCCGCCGGCGCCCATGAGGTTGCCGGTCAGCAGGAAGAAGGGGATGGCCAGCAGCGCGAAGCTGTCGATGCCGCCGAAGACCCGCTGCGGCACGATCATGAGGTTGATGCCGCCGAGCCAGATCAGCAGCCCGGCGCAGGCGGCGACGATGGCGAAGCCGATCGGCACCGACAGCAGCATCAGGGCGAAGACGGCCAGCGTCAGCAGTTCGGCGACCGACATCACTCGGCCTCCTCGTCGTCGTCCGGCTGCCACTCGCCGCGATGCGCCAGGCGCGTCAGCACCACCATGAGCGCGATCAGCCCGCCGCCGATCCAGAGCGCGGCGTAGGGGATCGCCATGGAGACCTCCAGCGCCGCCGAATCCTGGAAGCCCATGGCCTGGGCGTAGCGCCAGCCGTAGAGCGCCAGCACCCCGGCGGCGAAGAGGATGACGAGGTCGCGCACCGCCAGCATCAGCCTGCGCAGGCGCGGCGGGGCGCGGTCCACCAGCACGCTCACCGTGATGTGGCCGCCGGAGCGCAACACGGCGGCGGCCCCCAGGAAGGTGACCCAGACCATGAGGTAGCGGGCCACCTCCTCCGACCAGCTCGGCGCCGCCGCCAGGACGTAGCGGGCGAAGACCTGCCAGACCACGCTGACGGTCATGATCAGCAGCAGGACGATCAGCGCGGCGTCGAGCAGCCGCTCCAGACCGTCGGCGAGCCGCGCCGCCAGGCGGGCGAGCGGGCGCGGCGGCGCCCCGTCGTTTCGCATGGGCTGTCTCCCGAGCGGCCCCCTCACCCCGTCCCTCTCCCACGAGGGGAGAGGGGGCGCGAAAGCAGCCGTCAGCGCCGAAAAGCCCCTCTCCCCTCGTGGGAGAGGGGTTGGGGTGAGGGCTCCCTCAGGGCGCGGAGGCCTGGATGCGCTCGACCCAGCCGGCCAGCTCCGGGAACTCGGCCAGCATGCCGTCGAGCTTCGCCTGGAAGGCGGCGCGGTCGACCTCGATGAACTCCATGCCCTTGTCCTGCAGCCGCTGCTTGATCTCGGCCTCGGTGGCGGCCATGCGGTCGCTGAACTCGAGCATCACCCGGTCGCCCTCCTCCTGCAGCAGCGTGCGGACCTCCTCGGGCAGCTGCTCGAAGCGGGGGCCGTGGAAGATGAAGGTCATGGCGCCGATGACGTGGGCGGTCTCGACCACGTAGTCCTGCACCTCGTCGAAGCGCTGGCTCTCGATCACCTCCAGCGGGTTCTCCTGGCCGTCGACCACGCGCTGCTGCAGCGAGGTGAAGAGCTCGGCGACGCCCATCGGCACGGGGCTCGCGCCCAGCAGCTCCCAGGTCAGGCGGTACATGCGCAGCGGCGGCACCCGCAGCTTGACGCCGTTCAGGTCCTCGACCGAGCGGACCGCGCGGCTGGAGCTCATGTGGCGGGCGCCGCGATAGCCGGCACCGACGATCCTGAAGCCGGTCTTCTCGCGGATCTCCTCGAAGAGCTCGCTGCCGAGTTCGCCGAAGTAGACCGCCTTGAAGTGGTCCAGGTCACGGACGAGGTAGGGATAGGCCTCGATGCCGGCGATGGTGTCGTAGCGGTCCAGCGTGCCGACGCTCTGCAGCACGATGTCGTTGGTGCCGATCAGCAGCCCTTCGATCGACTGCGGCCAGTCGCCGGTCATGCCGCTGTGGTCGATGGTGATGGTGATCGACCCGCCGCTGCGCTCCTCCACCGCCTGCTTGTAGGCCTCGGCGGCGTCGTACCAGATGTTCCCCGGCGGATAGATGTGCGCCATGCGCAGGGCCACGTCCTGCGCCAGCGCCGGCCCGGCCGGCGCAAGGAGTCCTGCGGCGGCGGCCGCGGCGACCGCCATTCCCATCAAGCTGCGTCTCATCTCGCGTCTCCTCATGGCCCGCCGTTGGTGGTGGTTACGGGAAGATGCGGGCTCGTTTGTACGCGAAGCCTATCCCATGGAACGGAACGTTCCTAGTCGGTTTTTGGAACAATGCCGATCGCCACCCGTCACTGCCGTATTGCTTTCCGCGCCGTCGGTCGCCGCGGGCGCGGCCGGGATGGCCGGCGCGACCGGGCGCCGTCTCGCGGCAGCGGCACCGCCGCAACCCTTGCGGGTTCTGCGTTCGGCGGGGCCATTTCGGACGAAACCGGTCCGGAAACACCGCGGCGACGCGAATACGGATGATTCGAATGTGCTGCTGGGCTATAGTGTTCGCTGTCGCGCAGCCGTGCATGAAGCTCGTCGATCCGTGGTCACGCTCACAGAAATCGGTTCTAGGCAGCGTCCGGGGGAGTCGCCCCTCCACCCGGCGAAGGATTCCGGCATGGCGGTGGACGCGGCGTCCGCAGGGGCGGCGCCGCCTCTTTCCCTACCCCTCAGGAGTGTCTAGTCAGTCATGAACAACGCTTTCGGGTCGGGCGATACCCGCGCCGATGTGCGCGCTGTCGTCAAGTGGTTCAACGCCACCAAGGGCTTCGGGTTCGTCCAGCCGACCGATGGAACGCCGGACGCCTTCCTGCACGTCTCCGTCCTCCAGGCCATCGGCCGCAGCGAGCTGGCCGAGGGAACGGAGGTGGTCTGCTCCATCCAGCCCGGTCGCAAGGGCATGCAGGTCGCCGAGATCACCAGCATCGAGCACGAGCCGGAGGGCCGGCCGGCACCGCGCAGCCGTGACGAAGGCTACGGCGGTGGCGGCTACGGCGGTGGCGGCTACGGTCGCGGCGGCGGCTATGGTGGCGGCGGCGGCTACGGCGGCGGCGGTGGCGGCGGTTACGGCGGCGGCGACTACGGCGGCGGGGGCGGCCAGGAAGTCGAGGGCACGGTGAAGTTCTTCAATGCCGAGAAGGGCTTCGGCTTCATCGTTCCGGACGACGGCGGCAAGGACGTCTTCATCTCCGCGCGGGTGCTGGAGCGCGCGCGTGTCGCCACGCTGGAGCCCGAGCAGCGCGTGCGGGTGACCACCCGCATGGGCCAGAAGGGGCCGATGGCGGAGACCGTCGAGCTCACCTGAGAACGTCGGGGCCGGCAACCGACACCCTCACCCCGCCCCTCTCCCTCTGGGAGGGGGGTTGGGTGAGGGTTTTCGGCGCGGGCCGCTCTCAGGCTTCCAGCGCCTCTTCGACGCTGCCGTCGGGCAGCAGGCAGGCGGCCAGCAGCGGTCCGCCGAAGCCGCAGCCGGCGTCCAGCGTGGCGGTGAACGCTCCCAGCTCCAGGCCCGGACGGCCGCGCTCGAAGCCGCGCACGACCCGGCGATAGCCGGCGAAGGGCTCCTCGATGCGCGCGAAGCTGCCGCTGCTCCACCAGAAACTGTCGCGCTGGGTCTCCAGCGGCCGCGCCGGGTCCAGCCCGGCGTTGACGAAGAGCAGGCTGCCGTCGTCGGTCATGGCGGCGCGGCGGATCGCGCCCATGAGATCATAGTGACCGGCGGCCGCCTGGATGCGGCTGCGCAGCGCCTGGGTCCAGCGGGTCAGGCCGACGGCGCCGCTGCCGGCGGCGCGGCGGGCGTCCTCGATGTCGAAGCCGTAGGAGGCCAGGGTGGCGTCGACCCCCTGCTGCAGCATCCACTCCAGCACGCCGCGGGGATCGGTGGCGAACTGCAGCTGCAGCAGCTTCTGCCACATCTCCTCCTGGCCGCCGCGCAGGAAGGCGACCTGCGGTTGCTCGGCCGGCTCCAGGGTCATGAAGGCGCGCCGAAAGGCGAGCAGCTCGTCCAGGGTCTCGGCCGAGTGCGGGCCGCGGCCGATGGCGTTGCCCAGGTAGACCAGACGGTCGCCCGGCCGCAGCTTCTCCCACAACCCGGCGTGCAGTCGCGCCAGCCGTTCCACCTCGCCGTGGATGGAGGCGACCGCCCAGACGCGCCGGGAGTCGTAGAGCGTCGCGAAGATCTCAGAGCCCGCCATGTGCGCGAAGGCTTTCCCGCTTTCCCCTGCCGTCACGGAGGCGCGAAGGGGTCCCGGGCGCCGCCGACCGGCCGGCCCCCGCGCGCCTGGGCGCGCGGCTCGGCCGACCGAGCGTCAACTTATGCGGCCTTGAGCAACTGCTCCAGCTTTTCCGCCGCCGCCGCCTCGTCGATCTGCTCCAGCGCGGCGAACTCCCGCGCCAAGCGATCCAGGGCGGCCTGGTACATCTGCCGCTCGCTGTAGGACTGCTCGGGCTGATCGTCGGCGCGGTGCAGGTCCCGCACCACCTCGGCGATCGACACCGGATCACCGGAGTTGATCTTGGCCTCGTACTCCTGGGCCCGGCGGCTCCACATGGTGCGCTTGGCGCGGCTGCGTCCCTTGAGGGTGGTCAGGGCCGAGTCCATGATCTTGCGGGACGACAGGCGTCGCAGGCCGGAGTTCTGGGCCTTCTCCACCGGTACGCGGAGGATCATGCGATCCTTCTCGAACTTGATGACGATCAACTCGACCCGATGGCCGGCGATGGTCTGGTCCTCGATACCCATTACACGGCCCACGCCGTGGGTCGGGTAGACGACGAAATCCCCCTCGGTGAACTCCAGCTTCTTCGCCATCTCTCGCCTTCTGCTCCAGTGCCCGGCGGTGCCTGCGCCCGGTCCTCGCGCCCGAAGACGGCAGACGGAACCTCAGGGACCGAGGGTCGCCCCGGCCGTTCCAGAGTCGCTGCTGTCCGCGATTGTCGGGTCCCGAAGGCCCATGACACCGTTCATCCGACGACCGGTCACGCCGACCGTCGCAGTATCCGTAAGATACTACAGACCGGCCGTGAAAACAACGGCCGCGGTGCAGCATGGCCTTCCGCTCACGCCCTCGGGGTCAGGCCCCCTGGGCGAGGCGCTGCCTTCGTCCGGTGCTTCCGGTGGGCCGCCCCGGAGGGCTCAGCTGCCCTTGCCGGGGTCCGGGCTGAAGAACTTCTCGAACTTGCCCTCGACGCCCTTGAACTCCTCGGCGTCGGCCGGCGACTCGCCCTTGCGGTTGATGTTGGGCCAGGCCTCGCTGTAGTCCTTGTTCAGCTCCAGCCAGGCGTCGGCCTGGGGGTCGCTGTCCGGCAGGATCGCCTCGGGCGGACACTCGGGCTCGCAGACGCCGCAGTCGATGCACTCGTCGGGGTGGATCACCAGCATGTTCGACCCTTCGTAGAAGCAGTCGACGGGGCAGACCTCGACGCAGTCCATGTACTTGCACTTGATGCAGGCCTCGGTCACCACGTAGGTCATCGCCGCTCTCTCTCCGAAAGGGCGCCTCGACAGCGCCTCTTGGCTGGTTCCACCGGATTGCCCGGAGCACGATCCGATCGGGCCGAAGCGACCCGATCGGCGAAGCGCGCTCCAGGACAAACCGCTAGAGCCTGATTCACCGCTCACGCCGACAGAGCGCGAGCCGATCAGGCTCTAGCACCCGCGCCAGGGGGGTGCAACCCTGCAGGAAGTGCGGATTGCCGCGCCTCAGTTGGCGATCTCGGCGAGGCCGGCACCGCGCGGGTCGGCTGCGGCTCGGCAGCCCACACCGGCGCCCGCGACCGTTCCCTGCGGGCAGTGGAAGGCATTGACCCGCGCGCCCTCGGCAGCGGGATCGCGGCGCGGCGCGGCCACCGCGGCCGCCACGTCCTCGTCCCGATCCGCCAGGCGGTACAGCACCTCCTCGAAGGCCGTGCCGGCATCGTAGCCGCTGGCGGCCACGCCGTGGCGCACGCGCACGATGTTCTTGTTGGCCACCAGGCCGACCGCGGAAATCCCGGCATAGCCGCCGGCCGGCGGGCGGCCCGGCAGCAGCATCCCGGTATCGCCGAGCGCCCGGGCGGCGCCGAAGAGGCCGTTCTGGGTGAAGCTGCAGGCGACGGCGTAGCCGAAGCGGTCGGCGACGACGAAGCCGGCGGCCGGCACGCTCTCCGCACCCGCCGCGCCCGCGCCCGCGCCCGTCCCCGCTCCCTGGCGCAGCGCCGCCAGCCGCGGTCCGATGGCGGCCTCGGCCGGCAGCATCACCACGTCGTTGCCCAGCGGCACCTCGCGGGCCGGCTCCACCTGCGCCAGACTGTCGCGCAGCTGCTCCAGCGTCAGCGCCATGCCCTCGGCGCGGGCGGCGTCCACCAGGCGCTGGGCGTAGGGGCCGCCCACGCTATAGGCTATGCCGCGCCCGCGCAGGCCGCTCAGCACCCCGGCCAGTTCCGGCAGCAGCAGACGGTCGCCCACTTCCGGCGCCCGGCCGTCGCGCAGGAAGGCGGCGGCGAGGCGGGGGTCTTCGGCGAGACGCGCCGCCGCCGCCTCGATGTCGCGCACCAGGGCGCGGCTCGCGGGATTACCCTGACGGGCCAGGTTCTCGGCCGGGCTGACCAGCAGCTCCCAGCGCAGCGAGCCGAAGCGGGCATGCAGCAGCGCCAGGCCGCGCGCCAGCATCGGCGCCACGGCCCCGTCCGGCCCGGCCTCGGGCAGGAAGGCGATGGAGGTGCCGGCGAGGTTGGGTCCGTCGTAGACGACGCAGACGCCGCCGCCGCCGAGCCCGACCCGCGAGGGGTAGGAGGCGGTCATGGCGAAGCCCATGGCGACCGCGGCGTCGGCGGCCGTGCCGTTGCGGCCCAGCACGTCGCGGCCGATCACCGCGGTGCGCGGCTCGTCGGCCGCGACCAGCCCGGCGAAGCCCTCGACCACGGCGACAACGCCGGGCCGCTCCTCGGCCACGCTGCAGCCGGCGAGCAGCGCCAAGGCCGCCGCCAGCGCCACAATTCCGCCACCCCGCTTGCGTTGATTCGGGAGGGAAGCGACCCTAGTGTCCGGGGAGGAGAAGGAACCGGCCTTGCGCCTGCGTGGTGTCATTATCGCCTTCGCTCTGCTGTTCTCGGCGGCTTTCGCCGCCGCGGGGGCGGCGCCTGCCCGCGCTCAGGGGGTCACGCTCATCCGCGACGCGGAGATCGAGCATACCATCCGCAGCTACGCGACGCCGATCCTGCAGGCGGCGGGCTTGAGCCCGCAGGCCGTGGAGATTTACATCATCCAGGATCGAAGCCTCAACGCCTTCGTCATCGCCGGCAACCGGATGTTCCTCCACACCGGCCTGCTGATGCGCGCCGACGACCCGCTGCAGTTGATCGGCGTGATCGCCCACGAGACCGGCCACATCGCCGGCGGCCACATCGCCGGCCGCGGCGAGGAACTGCGCAACGCCTCCATCAAGGCGCTGGCCTCGCTGCTGCTCGGCCTCGGCGCCGCCGTCGCCACCGGCGACAGCCGCGCCGCCGGGGCGGTGGCCGGCATCGGCCAGGACGCGGCGCTGCGCGGCCTGCTGGCCTTCACCCGCGGCCAGGAGCAGGCGGCGGACCAGGCGGCCGTCACCTACCTGCGCCGCGTCGGGCTGAGCCCCGAGGGCCTGCGCAACTTCATGGCCATCCTGGAAGGCCAGGAGGTGCTGATGACCTCCAGCCAGGACCCCTACCTGCGCACCCACCCCCTGACCCGCGAGCGCGTCGCCTTCCTGGACCGGGCCGTGAGCGAATCGCCGCACCGCGGCGAGCCGGCCCCGCCGGAGTGGGAGGCGATGCACGAGCGCATGCGGGCCAAGCTCACCGGCTTCCTGGAGCCGGCCCGCAACGTCGAGCGGCGCTATCCGGCCGACGACAGCTCCCAGCCCGCACGCTACGCCCGCGCCATCGCCGCGCACCGCTCCGGCCGCGTCGCCGAGGCGCTGGAACGGATCGACGCCCTGGTCGCCGACTGGCCCGACGACCCCTTCTTCCACGAGCTGCGGGGCCAGATCCTGCTGGAGAACGGCCGCGCCGCCGATGCGCTGCCGAGCTACCGCCGGGCCGTCGCGCTGCTGCCCGACGCGCCGCCCATCCGCCTGCGACTGGCGCAGACCGAGGTGGAGATCAACGACCCGGAGCACGACCGCGCCGCCCTCGACAACCTGATCCGGGTGCTGGCGCGCGAGGACGACAACCCCACGGCCTGGCGGCTGCGCGCCGTCGCCGAGGGCCGCCTCGGCGACACCGGCATGGCGGCGCTGTCGCTGGCTGAGATGCACTTCGCCGAGGGCTCCTGGCGCGAAGCCCGCGGCCAGGCCGATCGCGCGCGGCGCACGCTGCCCGAGGGCACCGCCGCCTGGCAGCGCGCTCTCGACCTGGTCGAGGTGGCCGAGCGCGAGGAAGACCGGGAGCGGCGCGAGCGGCGCTGACAAGCCCGGCCGCAGTGGCTAGTGTCCCATTGATCCAGTGGTCTGATGCCAACGGAAGGGAACCTTCCGTTGGCATCAGACCACTAGGCTCGCCGCGGCATCGGAGGGGAGATCGGGGATGAGGCTGTTGCGGAAAACGACGCTCGCGGGGCTGTCACTGGCCGGATTGCTGCTGGCCGGGCTGCTGCTCTCGCCGCCGCCCGCGGCGGCCGAGACGAGCGCCGCCGAGCGGGCGAAGATCGAGTCGGTGATCCGCGACTACCTGCTCGCCAACCCCGAGATCGTCATGGAAGCGCTGGAGGAGCTGGACCGCCGGGTCGAAGCCCGGGCGGAAGCCGACCGGGCGCAGGCGCTGGCGGAATCGCGCGAGCAGCTGGAGCGGGACCCGGCCTCCCCGGTGCTGGGCAATCCCGACGGCGACGTGGTGGTGGTCGAGTTCTTCGACTACCAGTGCGGCTACTGCAAGCAGGTGGCCGAGCCGCTGCGCCGGCTGCTGGAGGAGGACGCGGGCGTCCGCCTGGTGATGAAGGAGTTCCCGATCCTGGGCCCGGCCTCGGTGCAGGGGGCCCGCGCCGCGCTGGCGGCGGCGCGCCAGGGGCTCTACGAGGAGTTCCACTGGGCGCTGATGGGGCACCGCGGCCAGCTCAGCGAAGCGCGGGTGCTGGAGATCGCCGAGGCGAGCGGGCTCGACGTGACGCGGCTGCGCGCCGACATGCGCGACCCGGCGATCGAGGAGAAGCTGCGGAACAACTACCGCCTGGCCGAGAGCCTGGACATCCGCGGCACCCCGGCCTTCGTGGTCGGCGGTACGCTGCTGCCGGGCGCCGTGCCGCTGGAGCGCCTGCGCCAGGTGGTGGCGGAGGCCCGCGCCGGCGGCTGAGGCGGAGGCCGGCGCTGCGGCCGGCAGCCGCTTCGTCTCCATCGCCCGCGGCGGTCCGGCGTGTCGGTAACAAATCAAGTTGGCCGTTTTCGTAACAAGTGAATTGTCCGCTCGTTCTGGTTTCGATCCGGGGGGCATGCCCCCCGGATCGAAGCGTCGCG
>SR_TP_S13solDRAFT_1000344_pt1 | contig 20519 bp, 14 predicted proteins | sample SodReaTP_S13sol_FD_11159 | JGI IMG/M metagenome (IMG submission 11159)
GGACAGGCCTGCGTTTGGCACGGGCTTTCAAGTATATTACCCGTCATGCCCGAAGACCGCCGCCCCATGCGCATCCTGCTCAGTAACGATGATGGAGTCCACGCCCCCGGCCTGCAGTGCCTGGCCGAGCATCTGCGCACGGTGGCCGAGGTCTCCGTGGTGGCCCCGGACCGGGACCGCAGCGGCGCGAGCAACTCCCTGACCCTGGCCCGCCCCCTGCGGGCGATCCGCCTGGACAACGGCGACGTGCGCGTGGACGGCACGCCCACGGACTGTGTCCATCTGGCCATCACCGGGTTGCTCGAGGAGGAGCCGGATATTGTCATCTCCGGCATCAACTCGGGCGCCAACATGGGCGACGACGTGCTCTATTCAGGCACCGTGGCCGCCGCCATGGAGGGTCGTTTCCTGGGGCTGCCGGCCATCGCTGTGTCCATGAACAGCCACGAGGGCAGGCACTACGATTCCGCCGCCCGGGCGGTGCTGGACCTGCTCAAGCGCCTGGCCCACATGCCCCTGCCGGCCAACACCATCCTGAACGTCAACGTGCCTCATCTGCCCTGGTCCGAGATCAAGGGGGTGCAGGCCACACGCCTGGGCCATCGGCACAAGTCCGAACCGGTGATCCGCAGCCACGACCCCCGTGGGCGGCCCATCTACTGGGTGGGGCCGGCGGGATCCGAACAGGACGCGGGTCCGGGCACGGATTTCCATGCAGTGCGTTCGGGCTATGTGTCGGTGACGCCCATCCAGGTGGACCTGACCCGTTATGACGCCATCGACACGGTGGCCAACTGGCTGAAGGAAGAGAGCGGGGCGTGAACACCTCTATCACCGGCATTGGCATGACCTCTCAGCGCACCCGCGACCGGCTGGTGCGCCAGCTGGAAGAGGCGGGTATCCGGGATCGACGGGTCCTGGACGTGATTCGTCATACCCCCCGTCATCTGTTCGTGGACGAGGCCATGGCCAGCCGGGCCTACGAGAACACCGCCCTGCCCATCGGCTACGGCCAGACCATCTCCCAGCCCTACGTGGTGGCGCGCATGACCGGCGCACTGCTGGAAGGCGGGCCGCGGGAGAAGGTCCTGGAGGTGGGCACCGGCTCCGGATACCAGGCCGCCGTACTGGCGCCCCTGGTAGGACGGGTCTACAGCGTGGAGCGTATCCAGGGCCTGCAGCGCCGCGCCCGGGAGGTGATCAGTTCCCTGCGCATTCGCAATGTCAGCCTCAAGCACAGCGACGGCGGCTGGGGTTGGCCAGAACAGGCGCCCTTCGACGCCATCGTGCTCACGGCCGCCCCCAGGGAGGTTGCCGTGGCGTTGCTGGAACAGCTGGCGGTGGGGGGCGTCCTGGTGGCGCCGGTGGGAGAGGAGGGCGGCAGCCAGACGCTGTTGCGCATCACCCGCACGGACAGCGCCTACGAACAGGAAGTACTCGAGACGGTGAGTTTCGTGCCCATGCTTCCCGGTACCATTACGTGAAGCTCTTCGAGCCCCTGTACGACCGGGTCATGCTCTGGTCCCGCCATCGCCACGCGCCCCGCTATCTGGCGGCCCTGTCTTTCGCCGAGTCCTCCTTCTTTCCGGTGCCGCCGGACGTGATGCTGGCCCCCATGGCAGCGGCGCGTCCCGAGTGCAGTGTCCGGTTTGCCTTGATCACCACCGTGTTTTCCGTGCTGGGTGGCCTCCTGGGTTACCTGATCGGCTGGTTCGCCTTCGCTCTGATCGAACCCTGGATCATCTCGGCCGGTTACGGAGAGCGCCTGGTTATGGCCCAGGCGTGGTTTGCTACCTGGGGCGTTTGGGTGGTCCTGATTGCGGGTTTTTCGCCCATCCCCTACAAGCTGTTCACCATCACCGCCGGGGCTTTATCCATGGCCCTGCTGCCCTTCGTGATCGCCTCCTTCATCGGTCGTGGTGCACGCTTCTTTGCGGTGGCCCTGCTGGTGGGCTGGCTGGGCCCCAGGGTGGAACACAAACTGCGTCCCTACATGGAATGGCTGGGTTGGCTCACGGTGCTGCTGCTGGTGGCGGCAGTCGTCATCTACCAACTGCAGGGGTGATGGCGCTCTGGCGCTGGATGATCCTGCTTCTGGTGGCGCTGGCCCTGCTGGGCGGTTGCGCCACTCATCGTTCGTCTGATTCCCGTTTTCAGTCGGGTTACTACACGGTCCGGGCCAACGACACCCTCTATTCCATTGCCTGGCGTTACCGGGTCGACTGGCAGCAGCTGGCGAGCTGGAACGGCATCGGTGCCCCTTACACCATCCGCCCGGGACAGCGTCTGCGCATGAACCCCCCGCCCCGGGGGACTGCCACGGCGGGGCGTAGTGCGCCCGTACCCAGTGGCGGTGCCTCGCCGCCGACACGCAGTCCACCCCAGGCCAGCACCACGCCACGCAGCGCACCCCCGGCGGCCCAGCCCTCGCGCCCGGCGCGGCCCCAGACCCCGGCACCCACCGCGGCGGCCGCCGGCATCCGCTGGCAGTGGCCCGTGGAAGGGCAGGTGATACGGCAGTTTCCCACCACCGGTGATACAGCCAAACGGGGTATCGGAATCAGTGGTACCCGGGGCCAGCCGGTGCGTGCTGCAGCACCGGGTCAGGTGGTGTACAGCGGCAGTGGACTTGTCGGATATGGCAGGCTTATCATCGTGAAACACGATGAAAATTTCCTAAGCGCATACGCGCACAACGAAAAACTCTTGGTTAAGGAAGGCATGGACGTAACCGCCGGCCAACAGATCGCCCGCATGGGTGACACCGGAACCGATCGCCCCATGCTGCACTTCGAGATCCGCTACGAGGGCAGACCCGTTGATCCATTACGGTATCTGCCCAGACGTTAGGCGGGCACTGACCCCACACTCAGGAGGCAAAATGCCGAAGCGGCGCAGGACGGAGACCCCGGCCGGGGATGTGGACGAAGAGACCAAGGACGAGAAGCTGGACGTCCCTGATGAAGCTGCGGAAGAGGACGCTGAACTGGACCTCTCCGAGGCGAGTCCCGAGGCCGATGACAGTGAGGACGAGGAGGAGGCCGAGCCCGTTGTGAAGGTCTACGCCGCCGGTGATGTGCCCAAGGGTGAACTGGATGCCACCCGCCTGTATCTGAGCGAGATCGAGTTTTCCCCCCTGCTTACCCCCGAGGAGGAGGTCCATTACGCCCGCATGGCCCAGCGGGGCGAGGACGCCGGCCGGCGCAAGATGATCGAGTGCAATCTGCGCCTGGTGGTGAAGATTGCGCGCCGCTACATGAATCGTGGCCTTGCGCTTCTGGACCTCATCGAGGAAGGCAATCTCGGTCTCATCCGCGCTGTGGAAAAGTTCGATCCCGAACGGGGTTTTCGCTTTTCAACCTACGCCACCTGGTGGATCCGTCAGACCATCGAACGGGCCCTGATGAACCAGACCCGCACCATCCGCCTGCCCATTCACGTCATCAAGGAACTCAACGTCTATCTGCGCACCGCCAGGAAGCTCGCACAGGAACTGGACCACGAGCCCACCGCCGAAGAGGTGGCCCGCCACCTGGATCGACCCGTGGCGGACGTGAAGAAGATCCTGGCCCTCTCCGAGCGTGTCACCTCCGTTGATCTGCCCATCGGCAAGGACGGCGAGCGCGCGCTCCTGGACATCATCCCCGACGAACACAGCCCCGAGCCCTCAGTCCTGATCCAGGACGAGGACGTGGTGCAGTTCGTGGACGAGTGGCTCAAGGAGCTGGACGAGAAACAGCGGGAGGTGATCGTGCGCCGCTTCGGCCTGCATGGTTATGAGCGCTGCACCCTGGAACAGGTGGGTGCAGAACTGGGGGTCACCCGGGAGCGGGTTCGCCAGATCCAGATGGATGCATTGAAGCGTTTGCGCAAGATTCTGGAAAGCAGGGGGTTTTCGGAGGAGGCGCTTCTGCAGGGCTAGGGCACATGCGTGTAGGAGGCCCGACCCCGGGCCGAACGATGGTGCCCGAGGAGGCTGGGGCTGTTCGCGGCGGGGTCGCCGCTCCTATAGTGGCTTGCCTTCTATCATCAACAGCGCCGCAGCCACCGGACGTCCTTCGGCCATGAGGATGTTATAGGTTCGGCAGGCGGCCCCTGTGTCCATCACCTCGAAACCGATCTCCCGGTTGCGAAAGGCCATCAGGATCTCCCGGGGTGGGAAGCGCAGGCGGCCCCCGGTGCCTAGCAGGACCACCTCCGGCGGATCCTCCAACAGACCCTGGAAGCAGCCCAGGTCCAGTTCCCCGAAGTGGTCCGGCACCCATTCGGTGTCCAGGTGCTCCGGGGTCACGATCAGACTGGTGTGGTAGCGGGTCTCGTTCACCTGAACCACCCCAGGCTCGTAGCCGGTGATCAGATGGTTGGCGCCGCCGAGATCCTGGATCATTTTCATGGGCCTAAGCTACCGTCTGGGCTCCCGACTTCGCAAGTCTCCCGCCCGATTGCAGCCCAGGCCCAGACGTCAGGCCTGCATTGACAGCTCTGGGGCTGCACAGTAACTTTGTCAGTTTACCCGCGCCCTGGGGGAAATAGCCCCGCGCGGTGTATCCTGTCCATCCCCCCAGCCCCCAGCGAATACGCCCGTGATCGACGAATTTCCCAGAATCAAGCGCCTGCCGCCCTATGTCTTCAACATCGTCAATGACCTGAAGGCCAAGGCCCGAGCCCGGGGCGAGGACATCATCGATTTCGGCATGGGCAACCCCGACCAGCCGACGCCACAGCATATCGTGGACAAGCTGGTGGAAGTGGCCCAGCGGGATGATACCCACCGCTATTCCATGTCCCGGGGCATCCCCCGCCTGCGTCGCGCCATCTGCCGCTGGTACAAGGACCATTTTGACGTGGACCTGGACCCGGAGACCGAGGCCATCGTCACCATCGGCTCCAAGGAAGGCCTGGCCCACCTGGCCCTGGCCACCCTGGGTCCGGGCGACGCGGTGCTGGTCCCCAATCCCGCCTATCCCATCCACCCTTACGGTTGCGTGATCGCCGGCGCGGATATTCGCCATGTGCCCCTGACCGAGGAGGTGGATTTCTTCGCCGAACTGGAAAAGGCCATCCAGGACAGCTGGCCACGGCCCAAGATGCTGATCCTGAATTTCCCGGCCAACCCCACCACCCAGTGCGTGGATCTGGAATTCTTCGAGAAGGTGGTGGCCATCGCCCGGGAGCACGGCATCTGGGTGGTCCACGACCTGGCCTATGCCGAGATCGTGTTTGACGGCTACAAATCCCCGTCCATCCTGCAGGTGCCGGGCGCCAAGGACGTGGCGGTGGAGTTCTATACCCTGTCCAAGAGCTACAACATGCCCGGCTGGCGGGTGGGCTTTATGTGCGGCAACCCGAAGCTGGTATCCGCCCTGGGGCGCATCAAGTCCTACCTGGACTACGGCACCTTCACGCCCATCCAGGTGGCGGCCATCGCCGCCCTGGAAGGCCCACAGGATTGCGTAGAGGAGATCCGTCAGCTGTATCTGCGTCGGCGCGATGTACTCTGCGACGGACTCAACGCCCTGGGCTGGAAGGTGGAAAAACCCAAGGCCACCATGTTCGTCTGGGCACCCATCCCGGAGCAGTATCTCCATCTCGGCTCTCTTGAGTTCTCCAAGAAACTGCTCAAGGAGGCGAGGGTGGCGGTATCCCCGGGCATCGGGTTCGGCAGCTACGGCGATACCCATGTCCGTTTCGGACTGATCGAAAACGAACACCGTACACGCCAGGCCCTGCGTGGCATCAAGGCCATGTTCCGCGACGATGAACGTCAGACGGAAAAGTCTTGAGCCGGGTCGCGAAGCGTCAGATCAATTTCAAGGAGTTCATGTGAAACCGGTTAAAATCGGCCTGCTGGGCCTGGGTACTGTCGGCTGTGGCACCATCAATGTGCTGTCCCGCAATGGTGACGAGATTGCCCGCCGTGCCGGACGTGGCATCCAGGTGGTGGCGGCCTCGGCCCGGGACATCAAGCGTACCCGCGACTGCGAACTGGGCGGCATCCGCCTGAGCACCGATCCCTTCGATGTGGTCAACGACGCGGAAGTGGAGATCGTCGTTGAGCTCATCGGCGGCACAAAGCCGGCCAGGGAGCTGGTGCTGGCTGCCATCGAGCAGGGCAAGCATGTGGTGACCGCCAACAAGGCGCTGATCGCCCTGCATGGCAACGAGATCTTCGCGGCTGCCCAGGAACATGGCGTGACCGTGGCCTTCGAGGCCGCTGTGGCCGGTGGTATCCCCATCATCAAGGCCATACGCGAAGGACTTTCCGGAAACCACATCCTGTGGCTTGCGGGCATCATCAACGGCACCGGCAACTTCATCCTCACGGAGATGCGTGACAAGGGTCGGGAGTTCTCCGACGTGCTGGCCGAGGCCCAGCGTTTGGGCTACGCCGAGGCCGATCCCACCTTCGACGTGGAGGGCATCGATGCCGCCCACAAGCTGACCATCCTGGCCTCCATCGCCTTCGGTATCCCGTTGCAGTTCGAGAAGGTCTACACGGAAGGCATTACGCGCATCACCCGCGAGGATGTGGCCTACGCCACGGAGCTGGGCTATCGCATCAAGCATCTGGGCGTGGCGCGCCAGACGGAGAAGGGTATCGAGCTGCGGGTACACCCCACGCTCATCCCGCATCGCCGCCTGATTGCCAACGTAGACGGGGTGATGAATGCGGTGCTGGTAAAGGGCGACGCCGTGGGCCCGACCCTTTACTACGGTGCCGGCGCCGGTGCCGAGCCCACCGCCTCTGCGGTGGTCTCGGACCTGGTGGACGTGGTGCGTGCGCTCACCTCCGACCCGGAGAACCGGGTGCCTCACCTGGCCTTTCAGGCCGATGCCCTGTCCGATACCCCCGTGCTGCCCATGGACGAGGTGCAGACCGCCTTCTATCTGCGCCTGCGGGTGCAGGACAAGCCCGGCGTATTGGCGGACATCACCCGCATCCTGGGCGACCAGCACATCAGCCTGGAGGCGGTGCTGCAGCGCGAGCCCGACGATGAGGCCGCCGAGGCCAGCATCATCCTGCTCACCCACAAGGTGCGCGAGGGCAACATGAACAAGGCCATCTCCGCCATCCAGCAGCTGGAAACCGTGATCGCCCCGGTGATCCGCATCCGCCTGGAGAGCTTGAAGTAGGAATTTCGGACATGTAACGCAGAGGACGCAAAGACGCCGAGGACGCAAAGATTTTGATTGAACAATCAGGAATATGTTGCGATCTCTGCGTCTTTGCGCCCTCTGCGTTGAATTCAATAATTCAGGGCGATTTCCCTGAGCTGACACAGAGAATACCAAGATGCCATTTCGTACCCGCTATACCGGATTGATCGACCGCTACCGTGACCGCCTGCCGGTGCACGATGACACCCGCATCATCAGCCTGGGCGAGGGCAACACGCCCCTGATCCGGCTGAACAACATCCCGCGTATCGTCGGCAAGGAAGTGGACATCTACGTGAAGTACGAGGGGCTCAACCCCACCGGTTCCTTCAAGGATCGGGGCATGACTATGGCCGTGACCAAGGCGGTGGAGGAGGGCTCCAAGGCGATCATCTGCGCCTCCACGGGAAACACCTCCGCAGCGGCGGCCGCCTACGCCGCCCGGGCCGGCATCACCGCCTTCGTGCTCATCCCCGATGGCAAGATCGCCATGGGCAAGCTGGCCCAGGCCATGATGCACGGTTCCGTGGTCATCCAGATCAAGGGCAACTTCGATGCGGGCATGCGCCTGGTGAAGGAGGTGGCCGAGCAGGCCCCGGTGACCATCGTCAACTCGATCAATCCCTACCGTCTCCAGGGCCAGAAGACCGCTGCCTTCGAGATCGTCGAGGAGCTGGGCCGCGCGCCGGATTATCACTGCCTACCCGTGGGCAACGCCGGTAACATCACCGCCCACTGGATCGGCTACTGCGAGTACAGCTCCGCCTCCGGTGATCACGTGACCGAGGCCTGCACCTTCTGCAAGGGTCATTGCAAATACGCCGGTGGTGCCATCACGGGCAACCGTCCGAAGATGATCGGCTACCAGGCCGCCGGTAGCGCCCCCTTCATGCGCGGCGCCATGGTGGACGACCCCGAGACCGTGGCCACCGCCATTCGCATCGGCCACCCCCAGTCCTGGGATTCCGCCTGGAAGGTGAGAGAGGAATCCGGCGGCTGGTTCGACGAGTGCACGGATGCCGAGATCCTGGCCGCCCAGAAGCTGCTAGCCGAGAATGAGGGCGTATTCTGCGAGCCCGCCTCCGCCGCATCCCTTGCCGGTGCCCTGCGTGACGTGCAGAACGGCAAGATCCCCGAGGGCTCCAGCATCGTCTGCACCCTCACGGGCCACGGTCTGAAGGACCCCGACACCGCCATAGCCCAGAGCACCCGCCCGCTGGTGAACGTGGAGGCCCGGCTGGACCAGGTGAAGAAGGCGATTCTGGATAATATGTGAGGCGTTAGGCGTTAGGCGTTAGGCGGGAGGTGTGGGGCGAAAGAGCCAGACCGTCCAGGATCACGGGACTGACACCGCAGTGGGGGTTGGTTTTTCCTCCTAACCCCTCCCGCCTTACGCCTTACGCCTCACCCTAAACCAAATTCCTTCCTGATCTCCGGCGCCCTCAGCCGGATGATGATCCATACGAACACCGGGATCAGCAGGGCGGAGACCAGCATCTGGAATCCTCCACCGAACATACCGGGTCGTAGCACCGGTCCCGGTAGGCCACCGTATCCCAGGATGGTCATCAGGTGCAGCACCACCGCGGCGCCATTCCACACGACTCCCACACCCATCATCACGATGATCAGACCGTAGCCCCAGGGCCTGCGGCGCAGCAGGCCGATGGCGCCGATCAGCGCCAGCACGGCGAACAGCAAGGGGACCACCAGGAGGATGCGGAAATTCTCCGCCATGAACCGGTGCATGGGGGCATCGCCACTCATTCCCTGCTGCGCACCTATGAGTCTTTCCAGTTCCCCCGGGGCGAAGATGAAGTGCATGAACAGGTTTTGTGCGGCGAGCATCACGGTGGCGATGGCCGCAAGGACGATGATCACCCAGGCGAGTGTGGTGACGAAGCTGTTTTGATCAGGTGTCAGGGATGGGTCTGTCATGGCGGCAACTGGGTGAAGAGTATCTATGACTCTAGCACTCTCTGAACGGATCGAACCGGTAATGACCCCTGATTATCAAAGGGATTGTGGGGCCTCCCGGCAGTTGGCATGGGTCTATGGGTCAATTAGAATTTGTTATGTCGGCAGACACCCGCGCATCGTCGGGTTTTTTTTCGCCAATGCCTGAGACAATAACAACAACACAAAAGCACATAGCGCATGTGGTGGAGCTGCCCGGATGGCGAGAGCAGGGGACTGGGCAAGCCACTCCCGCCATTTGATGCGAGGGAGATGAAACATGGGGATGGAAGAAAAGCCCAGTAACGGCATCAAGGGCCTCAAGCACTGGCGCTACGACCTGGGCGCCGGCCTTCAGGTGGCGCTGGTATCTCTGCCTCTGTCCCTGGGTATCGCTATCGCCTCCGGGGCGCCTCCGGTTACCGGGCTGATCTCCGCCATCATCGCCGGCCTGATCTTTCCCTTCCTGGGGGGCGCCTACGTCACCATCAGCGGCCCGGCGGCCGGTCTCGCACCGGCATTGCTTTCGGGCATGCTGCTGCTGGGTGGCGGCGATCTGGCCGCCGGTTATCCGCTGCTGCTGGTGGCCATCTGCCTGACCGGACTGATGCAGATCCTGCTGGCGTTCATGAATGCCGGGCGCTTTGCCATTTTCCTGCCGGTGACGGTGGTGGAGGCCATGCTGGCCGCCATCGGCATCATGATCATCCTCAAGCAGATCCCGCCCCTGCTGGGCGATCTCTCCCCCGTGGCCCACACCAGTCTGGATTCCATCGTCACGCTGCCCCAGACGCTGATGAACCTGCAACCCACGGTGTTCCTGATCGGGGCGCTGTGCCTGTTCCTCATGTTTTTCCTCAACGTCACCCGTCAGCAGTGGCTTAAGCGCATCCCGGCGGCGCTGGTCGTGGCACTAGTGGGTCTGTTGCTGGCTGTGGTGTTCGGTCTGGACGGCGCTTACCTGATCACCATGCCCGAGAACGTCCTGGAGGGCGGCATCACCGTGCCGGCCTTCGGGGAGGTGATGAACCGGCCCGAGCTCTGGATGAGTCTGCTGATCGTGGTCATCACCCTGACCCTGATCGACGGCATCGAGTCCCTGGCCACCATCGCGGCGGTGGACAAGATCGACCCCTATCAGCGCAAGTCCAACCCCAACGTCACCCTGCGTGCCATGGGCGTGTCAAACGTACTGTCGAGCCTCGCCGGCGGCCTGACCATCATCCCCGGGGGTGTGAAGAGCCGGGCCAACATCGACGCGGGCGGGCGTACCCTGTGGGCCAACTTCTACAACGCGATCTTCCTGATCCTGTTCCTGCTGGTGGCCACGGATCTGATCTCCATGATCCCCCTGGCGGCCATCGCGGCGATCCTGATCTACGTGGGCTGGCGCCTGTGCGAGTACAAGGTGTTCAGCAAGACCTACGCCATCGGGCGCGACCAGATGGTGATCTTTCTGATCACGGTGCTGGCCATCCTGGCCACGGACCTGCTCTGGGGCATCATCATCGGCATGGTGGCGGAGATCTTCATGCTCGCCTACCTGCTGACCCCCTCCTTCCGGGTGGTACTCACTGGTCGGCTCACCTTCGCGCAGTCCCTGGAATTGCTGGGACGCAACCTCATCGGGCTGTTCCGAAATCCTATCATCAAGGTTCACAACGATACCCGGGACGGACAGCCCCATTACGAAATCTCCCTGGGCTCCCTGGTGTGTTTCAATCTCCTGCCCCTGGACAAGCTGTTGCAGAATCTGCCCGCTGACGCGTCGCTATCCATCATTGTCACCGAGTCGGGGCGCATCATTGATCACACGGCCATGGAATACCTGCACCAGCTGCAGGAGGACGCGGTGCGAGAAGAGCGCTCCTTCGAGCTGTTGGGCATGGAGCATTACTACCAGTTCACCCAGCACTCCCTCTCCGCACGCATGCACGATGCGGCCCTGGTCAAGCGCGAGGCGCGGCTTTCGGCGCGAGCCTCCCAAATGGTGAGTGTGGCCCAGCGTTACGGCCTGGAGTTTAGCCCCGCCATCCTGGCGGCCCTGGATGCCCAGGGCTTTGTCTACCTGCGTCGGGGTGATCACAAACAGGAACGTAACGTGATGACCGGCTTGCATCACCATTGCCATGTGCGCATCTTCGATTACAGTCATACCGCTGCGCCGGACTATTACTCCGAGTACCAGCACACCCTGCTGATCGTTCGGCCCACCGGGGAGATGCCCGCACTGCCTGACATGGTGCTAACCCCGGGCCATTACCTGAAGAGTTATCTGGTGGATTATCAGGAGCTGGACCTGTCTGGCGAGGCCGGTTTCCCGGCGGGCTACCGGATCTATTCGCCGAGTACGGAACAGGCGGTGCTGGCAGCGGCCCGGCACCTGCGGACCTATTTGCAATCCCATCCCGGGGTCTACGTGGAGTTGCGCCGTGGTGCCCTGCTGGTGTTCCGCCCGGACCGCGAGCTGGAGACCCCTGAAGGCATCCACGAGCTCCTGGAGATCATCGAGTACTGTTACGAAGGCAGATAAGCCCGCCGACAACCTGGCGGGGCAGTCCGAGTCCTGAGGGTCAAAACCATTGGACAGGATTGACATGATTAACATGATGAGAAGGATCTACAGAATTTCTTCAGTCATTTAATCCTGTGAATCATGTTAATCCTGTCAGTATTTTTGTGCTTCAAAACGAACTGTCCTGTCAATCCTGTCAGGGTCTTGCTTTTTCAAACCAACAGCCCTGTCCATCACCCCTATCCGGCGATCTCCAGTCCCTTGCGCCCCGCCCAGTCTTTGGCGAACTGCCAGGCCACCCGCCCGCTGCGTGAGCCCCGTCCCAGGGCATAGCGCAGGGCCTCGGCGCGGCATTCCTCGGTCATGATGCTGCCCAGTCGGGCGAGCCAGTGATTCACCACCGCCAGGTACTGCTCCTGGTTGAAGGGATGGAAGGCCAGCCACAGGCCGAAGCGTTCCGACAGCGAGATCTTCTCCTCCACCGCCTCGCCCGGGTGGATCTCGTCATCCACCCGTTTTACTTCCAGGTTGTCCAGCATCTTCTCCGGCATCAGGTGGCGCCGATTGGAGGTGGCGTGGATGAGCACGTTCTCCGGGGTGCCTTCCAGGGAGCCGTCGAGCATGGCCTTGAGTGCCTTATAGCCCGGGTCGCTGGCCTCGAAGGAGAGATCATCCGCCAGCAGGATGAAACGCTCCGGTCGGCCTGCAAGGGGCAGGGCGATATCCGGCAGATGTATCAGGTCCTGGCCGTCCACCTGGACGATGCGCAGGCCTTCGTCTTTGAACGTGTTCAGAAGTGCCCGCATGAGCGAGGACTTGCCCGTACCCCGGGCGCCCCAGAGCAATACGTTGTTGGCGGGCAGGCGCTGGAGGAACTGGCGGGTGTTGCGCACCAGCAGGGTCTTCTGGCGTTCGATGTGCAGCAGGTCGTCCAGGCCCAGAGGCGCGATCTCATGCACCGGGGTGAGATGCCCGTCCCGATGCCAGCGATGGGCGGGGGCAGACCAGTCCGGATCCCGCGCCGGTGCGGGCAATAGACGCTCGGCCCGGTCCATGAGTCGGCTGAACTGGGCCAGCACGTCTTTGAGTTCGATGTCCTGGGGCATGAAGCGGGTTCCCTCACAGGTGGATTCCGGAACTTGAAGCCAAAAGCTTACAACGCAGAGGCGCAAAGACGCGAAGTACGCAAGAGATCTTCTTGATAAAAACCTTTGCGTCTCTGCGTCTTTGCGTCTTTGCGTTGAGACCTTTCGTGCGTATTCAACCAAGAGCATATCCGGATCGGTTAAGCTGTCTGGCCGCCATAAATAGCCAGAAACCCATGTCCCAGGACCGTATCCGCATCTTCGGCGCCCGTCAGAACAACCTGAAGGGTCTGGATCTTGAACTGCCCCTCAATGAACTGATCGTGATCACCGGGGTGTCCGGCTCGGGCAAGTCGTCGCTGGCCTTCGACACGGTCTACGCGGAAGGACAGCGCCGTTACGTGGAGACCTTCTCACCCTACGCCCGCCAGTTCCTGGACCGTATGGACAAGCCGGCGGTGGATCGCATCGAGGGTGTGCTGCCGGCCATCGCCATCGACCAGACCAACCCGGTGCGCACCTCCCGCTCCACCGTGGGCACCATGACGGAGCTCAACGATCACCTGAAACTCCTTTACGCCAGGGCTGCGCACCTGCATTGCCGGGGCTGTGGCGCCCAGGTCATGCGGGACACACCCGAGGCCATCGCCGATGCGTGGCTGGGTCCCAAGGGGCAGGCCGGACTGCGGGTGATGGTGGTGTTCCCCGTTCCGATCCCCGAGAACTTCAGCGCCGGGGAGGTGAAGGGGCACCTGGGCCAGCAGGGCTACGAGCGTTTCCACAGCGAGACGCCCGAACGCCTGGAGGTGATCCAGGACCGTCTGCGGCTGGAACCGGCCAACCGGGGGCGCCTGGTGGAGGCCCTGGAAACCGCGCTGCATCATGGCCAGGGTCGTGTGACTCTCTATCCCCTGGGGGATGACCGCCAGCCCGGTACGCCGGTGAACTACTCCTCCGACCTGCATTGCGCCGCCTGTGATCTGCATTACGGCGAGCCCACCCCCAACCACTTCTCCTTTAATTCCCCCATCGGCGCCTGCGAGGCCTGCCGGGGCTTCGGGCGCACCATGGGTATCGACCTGGACCTGGTGATCCCGGACGGGCGGGTGAGCCTGGGCGAGGGGGCCGTAAAGCCCTGGCAGACCGATGCCTATTACGAGTGCCAGGCGGAGCTGAAGACCTTCGCCCGCAAGCGGGGCATCCCGCTGGACGTGCCCTGGGACGATCTGAGCGATGAGCAGAAGGCCTGGGTGATCGAGGGGGAAGGGGACTTCGACGATGGGCTCTGGTACGGCATCCGGCGTTTCTTCGACTGGCTGGAGACCAAGAGCTACAAGATGCACATCCGGGTGCTGCTATCCCGCTATCGCAGCTACGAGCCCTGCGGGACCTGTCACGGTGCGCGGCTCAAACCCGACTCCCTGCTCTGGCGCCTGGGCACCCGGTCCGATGCCGACGGCGTGCTGGCGCCCAGCGCGCGTTTCCTGCCCGCCGGGGTTGTCTGGTCCCGGGATCAACTCGAGGGCCTGCCGGGCCTGTGCCTGCACGACCTCATGCAGGTGCCCCTGGAAGCCTGCAAGGCCTTCTTCGATAACCTGCACCTGCCCGCGCCCCTGGACGAGGCCACGGACCTGCTGCTCTCCGAGATCCGCGCGCGCCTGAACTATCTGTGTGAAGTGGGCCTCGGCTATCTCACCCTGGACCGCCAGTCCCGTACGCTCTCCGGCGGCGAGGTGCAGCGCATCAACCTCACCACAGCCCTGGGCACGTCGCTGGTGAACACCATGTTCGTGCTGGACGAGCCCTCCATCGGCCTGCATCCCCGGGACATGGATCGGGTGGTGGGCGTGCTGCGCCGGCTGCGGGATGCGGGCAACTCCCTGCTGGTGGTAGAACACGATCCCCAGGTGATGCGTGCCGCCGATCGTATCCTGGACATGGGGCCAGGACCCGGCGAACGGGGCGGGGAGGTGGTGTTCTTCGGTACCCCGGCGCAGATCCTGCGTTCGCGCAAATCCCTGACCGGACAGTATCTCAGCGGACGCAAGCAGGTGGCCCTGCCGTCCTCCATCGAGCCCCCGGACGAGCACACCACCTGGCTGGAACTGCGCGGCGCAACGGAACACAACCTCAAGGGCATCCATGCACGCTTCCCCCTGGGTAGACTGGTCTGTGTCACCGGTGTTTCCGGCTCCGGCAAGTCCACCCTCATCCAGGACCTGCTCTATCCGGCACTGGCCAAGCTCAAGGGCCGCCCGGAGTATCCCGCCGGCAGCTTCGAGTCACTGAGCGGTCACGAATCCCTGGACGCGGTGGTGATGGTGGACCAGTCCCCCATCGGCCGCACCGCCCGTTCCTGTCCGGCCAGCTACGTGGGCGCCTTCGACGCCATCCGTAAGCTGTTCGCCGAGGAGCCCCTGGCGAAGGAGCGCGGCTACACCGCCGGGACCTTCAGTTTCAACTCGGGCAACGGCCGTTGCCCGGTGTGTACCGGCTCCGGCTTTGAGCACGTGGAGATGCAGTTCCTCTCCGATGTCTACCTGCGCTGCGGCGAGTGCGACGGCAAGCGCTACCGGCCCGAGGTGCTGCAGGTGAAGGCCCTGGGGGCAGGGGGGCAGGCCGCGGATCTGTCCACGGTGCTGGAGATGACCGTGGCCGAGGCTCTGGCCTTCTTTGTCCACGTCCCCGAGATACAGCAGAGCCTGGAGCCCCTGGCGGCGGTGGGCCTGGAATACCTGCGCCTGGGTCAGCCGGTGCCGACCCTGTCCGGTGGCGAGGCCCAGCGTCTGAAACTGGCTGGGCACCTGGTGGAGCGCCAGCGGGGCAAGGGCCGTGGCACCACCCTGTTCCTGCTGGACGAGCCCACCACTGGCCTGCATTTCGAGGACATCGCCCTGTTGCTCAAGTCCCTGCGACGCCTTCAGGCCCAGGGGCATTCCCTGATCGTCATCGAGCACAACCTGGACGTCATCCGCGCCGCCGACTGGCTCGTGGACCTGGGGCCCGAAGGCGGTGATGGCGGCGGGCAGATCGTGTGCGAGGGCACGCCCGATGAGGTGATGAACGATCCCGGTTCCCATACCGGAGCGGCATTGCGCGCCGAGGGCGAGGGTAGTGTGCTGGAGTCGGCCGCACCGGCGTACAAGCCGTCCCGATCACAGCCCAGGGAGATACGCATCAGCAACGCCCGGGAGCACAACCTCAAGGGCGTGGACATCCAGATCCCCCGGGATCGCTTCACGGTGATCACCGGTGTGTCCGGTTCCGGCAAGAGCACCGTGGCCTTCGACATCCTGTTCAACGAAGGCCAGCGCCGTTACCTGGAATCCTTGAACGCCTACGCCCGTTCCCTGGTGCAGCCGGCCTCGCGCCCCGAGGTGGATGCGGTGACCGGCATCCCGCCCACCGTGGCCATCGAGCAGCGCACCAGCCGGGGCGGACACAAGAGCACCGTGGGCACGCTCACCGAGGTGCATCACTTCCTGCGTCTGCTGTACGTGAAGCTGGGCACCCAGTACTGCCCGGACTGCGACGTGCCCATCGAGCCCCAGAGCCCCGAAGCGATCCTGGCGGCGGTGCTCAAGCAGTGGAAGGGCAGAGAGGTTCATGTTCTGGCTCCCCTGGTTTCAGCTCGCAAGGGCTATTACACGGATCTCGCCCGCTGGGCCCATAACCGGGGTTTTGAACACCTGCGGGTGGACGGCGAACTGATCCCCACCGACCCCTGGCCGCGCCTGGATCGTTATCGGGAACACGACATCGAATTGCCGGTGGCCAGCCTCAAGGTCACGGCTGCCGCCGAGGGCACACTGCGCGATGCCATCGCCCAGGGCCTGGACCTGGCCAAGGGCATGATCCGCGTGGTGCCGATGAACGGCCGGGGCCGTTCCCCTCACCCCGGCCCTCTCCCGCGTGCGGGAGAGGGAGAGGGAGAGGACAAGGTGTCGCTGCGCGACGGGCGTGCCAAGGGTCGCGCCGTCAGCAAGCTCTATTCAACAGAGCGGGCCTGTCCCTCCTGTGCCCGTTCCTTCGATGTACCGGACCCGCGCCTGTTCTCCTACAACGCCCGTCACGGCTGGTGTCGCACCTGCTTCGGGACCGGTGTGGTGCTCAAGGGCTTCGACGAGGCCCACAGCGGAGAGGAAGGGGAGTGGCTGGAAGAGCAGACCCGGGTGAGCTGCCCTGCCTGTGAGGGCCAGCGCCTGCGGCCCGAGGCCCTGGCGGTGCGTTTCAGGGATCGCTCCATCGGCGAGCTTTCGGCCCTGCCGGTGAAGGCGGCGCGCAGCTGGTTCGAGCGGCTCAAACCCAGGGCCCGGGAGTCGGCCATCGCCCGGGACATCCTGCCGGAGATCCATGGACGCCTGGAGTTTCTGGAGCAGGTGGGCCTGGGTTACCTGAGCCTGGACCGGGGTGCGCCGACCTTGTCCGGCGGTGAGGCCCAGCGCATTCGACTCGCGGCCCAGCTGGGCACCAACCTCCAGGGGGTCTGCTACATCCTGGACGAGCCCACCATCGGCCTGCACCCCCGGGACAACCGCATGTTGCTGGACACCTTGCATCGCCTGCAGGCCAAGGGCAACACGGTGGTGGTTGTGGAGCACGACGAGGACACCATCCGCAGCGCCGAACACGTGATCGACCTGGGCCCCGGGGCTGGGGAGCGGGGCGGGCGGCTGGTGGCCCATGGCACGGTCAAGCAGGTAATGCAGGCCCCGGAGTCCCTGACCGGACAGTTCCTGGCCCATCCCCTGAAGCACCCCTTCATGGCCCGCCGCCCCACCCGGGCCGGGCAGGTCCCTGCGCTTCGCATCGAAGGGGCGCGGCTCAACAACCTGCGCAACGTGAAGCTCTCACTGCCCCTGAACCGCCTGGTGTGCGTCACGGGCGTCTCCGGCTCGGGCAAGTCCACCCTGGTGCGGGAGGTGTTGTATCAGAATCTCTCTCAGCGGGTGGGCAAGCGCGGCAAGAAGCCGGCACTGCGGGGCTGTATCAGCCTGGAGGGCTGGCAGGAACTGGAGCGGGTGCTGGAGGTGGATCAGACACCCATCGGCCGCACACCCCGGTCCTGCCCGGCCACCTACGTGGGTGTGTTCGACCGCATTCGCAAGCTTTTTGCCGAGACCCCCGAGGCCCGGATGCGCGGCTGGAATGCCTCGCGCTTTTCCTTCAATACCGCGGGCGGACGTTGCGCCGTGTGTGACGGCCAGGGGGTGCGGCGCATCGAGATGAGTTTCCTGCCCGACGTGGTGGTGCCCTGCGAGGCCTGCGGCGGTGGTCGCTATGGGCATGAGACCCTGGAGGCCCGATTCAAGGGGCGTTCCATCGCCGATGTGCTGCTCATGAGCGTGGACGAGGCGCTGCCGTTCTTCACGGCTCACCCGGCCATCCATCACGCCCTGCAGCTGCTCCAGGACGTGGGCTTGGGCTATCTGCGTCTGGGCCAGCCCAGCCCGACCCTGTCCGGCGGCGAGGCCCAGCGCATGAAGCTGGTCACGGAGCTGGCCCGGGTACGCCCCGATGTGCGCAATCGTGCCGTGCAGAAAGGCAGTCTCTATATCCTGGACGAACCCACCGTGGGCCTGCACATGGCCGATGTGGAAAAGCTCATCCGCGTCCTGCATCGCCTGGTGGAGGCGGGCCATTCGGTCATCGTCATCGAGCACAACCTGGACGTGATCGCCGAGGCCGACTGGATCGTGGATATGGGCCCGGAAGGGGGCGATGGCGGCGGCCGTGTGGCGGGGCAGGGTACACCGGAGTCTCTGGCACGACGTAAGTCCAGCACCGGCCAGGTACTACGGGAGTTCCTCGGAGGGCGATGACCATCTACTTGCTCAGGAACCGGTATCAGGGTCTGGCTGTGCTCGTTGGGGCCAATCAGGATTCCAGCGGGAGCATGCCCTGATCGGGCATGTCTTCCACCCGGCGGATACCGGGGCAGTCGTTGCGGCCCTTGGACTGGTACAGGGCCGCATCCACCCGGGGCAGGACCTCGTCCAGATTGGCGCCATGGGCGGGGGCCTCGCCCATGGCGATGGTGGTGCCGAAGTCCAGGGAGTTGATGCGCGCATACTCCCGCACCCGCGCCTGAATGCGCTGGGCCACGTCCTCTCCTTCGTCCAGGCTGGTATCTGGCAACAGCAGCACGAACTCATCACCCCCCAGTCGGGAGGCGATGTCCGTGGAGCGCAGGGAGTCCCTGAGCATGTCTGCGAAATCCTGCAGCACCTCATCGCCCCGCGCATGGCCCAGGGTGTCGTTGACGGCCTTGAAACGGTCCAGGTCGGCGAGGACGACCACCACGGAGCGCCCCTGTCTCTCGATCAGTTCGAACAGGTAGTCGGAGCATTCGTACAGGGCGCGCCGGTTCATCAGGCCGGTCAGGGTGTCCAGGCGGCTGCGCTCCTCCAGCTGCAGACGCCCCTCCTCGATGCGGCTCATGAGCAGGTAGCTGTAGACCAGAATGATGGCGCCGAACAGGTTGAGGAAGACCAGCCCGGGGCTGAATACCTGGATGCTGCCCATGTAGCGAATACTGAAGACCAGCATCAGGGCGCCGAAGCTCAGGGCCAGGGCCTCGCCGAACAGGCGCATGCCGTAGCGCATGCCATTGCCCAGCACCACCATGATGTAGACCAGGATGGAGGGGGGCAGGGTGTAGGGGTCATTGAGCACGCAGACGGACACAATGGCGATGTCCATCCACATGGCGATGCGGTAGCGGGTGATGGAATGGTGCTGACGGGAGGCATGGAAAACGATGCCGGCGTGGAGGATGAAATAGATGGCAAAGGCCGTATTGAGCGCGGCCAGGCTCGTCCAGGCGGGCTCGATGTCGTCCACGAGATTGAAGAATGCCAGACCCAGGCACCAGAACAGGTAACGGGTGACGAACTGGACCTTCTGCTCTGCCCAGCCGGGGGCATTGCGTGGCGGGGTCAGGGGGTGGGCACGGCGATCCTCGCGCCGGCGATCCGTGGCGCGTCGTTCAGGGCTGACCTGCGGTTTTGAATCCATCCCCACATTGACATCCTGCTGTGCTGTCGCCGATACCGGTTCCGGCGAACCCCTGTCTACGTTTCGTCCAGCGGCGAACAGTACCCCTAAATGCCTGTGGCGGCAATCCGCAGGGGCCCTGGACATGGGTCTGCGGGGATCGTCTGCAGGGGGCTGACGTGCTATGGTTTCGCCCATGACAGAACAGCATCGGGAGTACGCCATGACGCAGGATAACGGGCAAGATCAGGCGCCCGGAATGGCGGTGGAATTCATGCAGGACGATCACGAGGAGGCCCGGCGCCTGCTGGCCCGGATCGTGGAGAGCCTGGCAGCCAGTACGGGCAACGCGAGCCCCGGTCTGCGCAAGGACCTGCGGGATTTCATCGAGCACACCCGGGCCCACTTCAATCGGGAAGAATCCCTGATGCAGGAGATCGACTTCCCGCCTCTCCCGGTGCACAAGCAGGAGCATGACCTGCGCCTGGAGGAGCTGGTGAGCTGTCTGGACGACCTGGACGCCGGCGCCGTGAGCATGGACGAGGTACGGGAGCTGTTCATGGGCCGTTTCTTGCCCTGGTATCGACGCCATTGCGACACCATGGATGTGGCGACGGCGAATTTTGCCGAGGCCTATCAGAAGTCGAAGGATGAGGGTGATGCGTGAGGCGTTAGGGGATAGGCGAAAGGCGAAAGGCGAAAGGCGAAAGGCGAAAGGCGAAAGGCCTAAAACCACCCCCTCCCTGGCCCTCCCCCTGAGGGGGAGGGGATTTATACTTTGGACGCCTCACGCCTCACGCCTCACGCCT
>SR_TP_S13solDRAFT_1000345_pt1 | contig 20517 bp, 15 predicted proteins | sample SodReaTP_S13sol_FD_11159 | JGI IMG/M metagenome (IMG submission 11159)
GCCATCGGGAAGTACGGCGGGCCGTCGCCGCCGATGCGCGTCTGGCCGAGCGCGAGGGGGATCATGGCCAGGATGGTGGTGGCGGCGGTCATCAGGATGGGTCGAAGGCGATCTCGGCCGGCCTGGATGACGGCCTCGTCGCGAGCCATGCCGCGGCGCCGGAGATTGTTGACGTGGTCGATCAGCACGATGCCGTTGTTGACCACGATGCCCATCAGCACCAGCATGCCGATCATCGCCATCAGCGACATCTCGGTGCCGGTCAGGAAGAAGAACCAGAACACGCCGATGAAGGAGAACAGGATCGAGGTCACGATCGAGGCCGGGAACAGGGTGGACTCGAACAGCGCGGCCATGACGATGAAGATCAGCGCGATGGCCAGCAGCATGTTGAAGACCATCTGGGTCATCGCCTCGTTTTCCTGCTGGAAGGCCTGGCCGAAGCTCCAGCCGTAGCCCGGCGGCAGCGCGACCTGCTCCATCATGGCGCTGATGGCCGCTCGGGCCTCGCCCATCGACCGGTCTTCCAGGCTCATGGTCACGTTCAGGCTGGTGCGCCGATTGAACCGGAAGACATTGGCGGGCCCGGCGACTGTCTGGAAATCGGCCACCGTGGAAAGACTTACGCGCTCGCCGCGATCGTTGACCAACGGCAGGTTGGCCAGTTGCGCCGCACTCTGGCGATCGCCGCCGTGAAAGGCCAGGCGCATGCTCAGCTCGCCTTCGGGGCCGCGAAACTCGTTGAGCCGCTCGCCGCGCATGGCCACTGAAATGGCCCGCGCGACCTGCTCGCTGGAGAGCCCGTTGCGGATGGCACGCTGACGATCGACGCGCACCCTCACTTCCTCGGCGCCGGCAGCGGCGTCCGACCGCACATCGACCAGGCCCTCGACCGTCGAGAGCAGGCGAGCGACTTCTCCGGACAGTTCGAACAGGCGCTCGCTCGACTCGCCGTGCAGGGTCACGCTGAGCGATTCGCCGCCGCCGCCGCGCTGGGGTTCGAAACCGGGCTGTCCGATGGCGATCGCCGGCAGATCCTCGCGCACCAGCTCGCGGATGCGCTCGTTGGAAATCCTGCGATCGGGGTCGAGAATCAGGGTCGTCTCGGCGCGATCCTCGCTGTAGTAGCTGTAGAGCGACTCGAAACCGAAGCGCTCGCGGTTGTCGCGCAGATAGCGCTCGATGCGGTCGACCGACTGGCGGACCTTCTCGAGCGAGTGGCTGCCGACGACGTTGTAGTGCAGCATGATGCGATCGCCCTCGGCCTGCTGGAACATGTTGGTCTTGATCTGGCCCAGCGGCACGACCGCACTGGCCAGCAGCAGCAGGACGCAGGCTGAGGTGATCCAGCGCCGGCGCAGGCTGAAGCCGAGCACGCTGGCATAGGCGTTGGTCAGGCGGTTGAGCCAGCCGCCGGTCTTCGGTGGCGGTGGTGGCGGCACCCGGAGCGTGAGCAGGGGAATGATGGTCTGGGCGATCAGCAGCGAGGCGAGCAGCGCCATGGTGATGGCATAGGCGACGAAAGACAGGAAGGCGGTAATCTCGTTCTGTGCACCGAAGATGTTGGGCAGGAACACGATGATGGTCGTCAGGGTGCCGGCGGTCACTGCCATCGCGACTTCGCGCACGCCGATCAGCGTGGCCCGACCCGGCTGGTCGGGAAAGCGCTGACGGCAGCGGTAGATGTTCTCGGTCACCACCACCGCGTTGTCGACCAGCATGCCGACGGCCAGCATCAGGCCCATCATGGTCAGGATATTGAGCGTCAGGCCCAGGAAGTACATCGCGCCGAGCGTGATCAGGATGGCCGTGGGCACCGACAGCATCACGATCAGGGTGGTCGCCCACTGGCGCAGAAAGACATAGAGCACCACCATCGACATCAGCGCGCCGAGCAGGCCGGCCAGGGCCAGGTCCCTGAGCGACTGGACCACGCCGTCGGCCTGGCTGAACAGCACGAACAGGTTGATGCCCTCCATCTCCGAAAGCTCGTTGATGGCGTCGACCTCGGCCAGCACGGCACGGCTGACCTCGACCAGGTTGGCGCCGCTTTCGGCAAACACGTCCACGCCGATGGCGAACTGGCCGTCGAGCAGCCGTTCGTAGCGCCGCGGCGGCGACTCGATGCTGACTTCGGCGATATCGCCCAGCCGCAGGCCGCGCTCGTCGATCGGCAGGCGGCGTATCTCGTCGATGCCCGAAAAGGTGCCCAGGGGCGTGACCCGGATGCGCCGGCCGGCCCGCTCGTCTTCGACGTAACCGGCCGATACCGAGAAATTGGCGCCGCGCAGGCGCTCCCTGAGCGCATTGAGATCGATCCCGTGCGCGGCGACCCGGTCGGCGTGCAGCAGGATGCGGACTTCGCGCGGCTCGACGCCGTCGATGCCGACGCTGGCCACCCCCTCGACGCGCTCGAGCCTGCGGCGCACGTTGCGGTCGAGCAGCTCCCAGGCATCGCTGAGGTCGCGGCTGGAGCCGATGCGCAGGCCCAGGATCGGATCGTTGGTGCTGGTGAAGCGCCGCACGAATACGTGATCGACATTGTCGGGCAGGCGGTGACGGATGCCGTCGATCTTGTCCTTGGCCTCGACCCCGCGCGCGTCCATGTCGGCCTCCCAGCCGAAGAACACGAACATGCGCACCTGGTCCGACCCGACGTTGGTGATCATGCGCTGGATGCCGGCCATGGTCGCCAGCGCTTCCTCGACCGGCCGGGCGATGAGCTGCTCGACTTCCTCCGGCGAGCTGCCCGGGTAGGGAATCTCGATCATCATGCCGGGGAAGTCGACGTCGGGGAAGAACTCCAGCGGCAGCAATCGGCTGGCGAGCAGGCCGAACACGGCCAGGCTCAGGAACACCATGCAGGTCGTGACGGGGCGGCGGATGGCCAGGCGCGGCAGCCGGTTCATGACGCGCCCGCCGCGGCCCCGGCCGCCTCGTGGTCGGCCGTCGTCCGGCGCCGGTCGAGCAGGCTGTAGACCACCGGAATGACCACCAGCGTCAGGGCGGTGGACAACAGCAGCCCGCCGATGACGGCAATCGCCATGGGCGCGCGCATCTCCGCGCCCTCGCCCAGGCCGATCGCCAGTGGCAGCAGACCGAGCACGGTGGTCAAGGTGGTCATCACGATCGGGCGCAGTCGAGCCCGGCCGGCCTCGACGATGGCGCGCTCGCGCGCCATGCCCTCATCGCGCAGCTGGTTGATGCGCGTGACCAGAACGATGGCATTGTTGACCACGATCCCGGCGAGCATGATCACGCCGATGAAGACCACCACCGACAGGGTCGTGCCGGTCATCCACAGTGCGAACACCGAGCCGGTCAGCGCCAGCGGAATGGTGAGCAGGATGACGAAGGGATGCAGCAGGGACTCGAACTGCGAAGCCATGACCAGGTAGACCAGAAAGACGGCCAGTGCGAGCGCCAGCACGAGCGAATCGAAGGCTCGCTGCATCTCGTCGCTCTGGCCGGCCACGCGCGCGCTCATGCCGCGCGGCATCGGAACGGCGGCGATGATCTCGCCTGCTTCGGCCGCGGCCGATCCCAGGTCGCCGAAGCTGGCTTCAGCCGAGACCACCGCGACGCGCTGCTGCCCGACGCGGCGGATCTCGCCGGGGCCGACAGCGATATCGATGTCGGCCACGGCATCGAGGGTGACGGGCCGCTCGGCGCCGGGGTTGACGATGAGCCGTCCGATCTGCTCGGGCGAGGCGCGCTGTTCGTCGAGCACGCGAACGCGCACATCGATCTCGCGCTCGCGCCAGCTGTACCGGGTGGCGACATCGCCGCGTACCTGACGCACCACGGTGTCGGCGATCTGGTCGGCTCTCAGGCCCAGCCGCGCGGCCCGCTCGTGATCGAAGCGGATGCGGATTTCCGGGTAGCCCTGCTCGGCCGAGGAGCGCACATCGGCAAAGCGGGGCGATTCGGCCATGCCGGCGGCGATACGGCCGGCCACCAGGCGCAACTGTTCGAGATCATAGCCGGCAATCTCGACCTCCAGTGGCGTGGCCAGGGTGAACAGCTCCGGCTGGCCGATGCTGTAGTGCACGCCGGCGCGAGCGTCGAGGTATTTCCTGAGCGCGGCTTGCACGGGCTCGCCGTCGGCACCGGGCCTGAGCACGACGTTGAGCGTGGCGCGATGTTCACCGGCTTCTTCCGGGTTGGCATCCATGCGATCGCCGGCGCCGACCAGGGCGTCGGTGCGCTCGACCTGCGGCCAACCGCTCGCCGCGGCCGCCAGGCCGGCGACCATCTCGCCGGTCCGCTCCAGCGGGGTGCCGGGGCTGAGCGAGATCTCGACGCGGAATTCGCCCTGGTCGAGTGCCGGCACCAGCTCCATCCCCAGTCTCGGCACCAGGGCCATGGCCAGGGCGAACAGGCCAAGGGCCAGCGCAACCGTGCGCCCGCGGCGTTTCATCGAGGCTTCGAGCACGCGTGGATAGGCGCCGGCGAGCAGGTCGTAGCCGCGGTTGAACACCGCCACCAGGGGCCTGAGCAGCCAGTTCAGCAGCCTGCCGATGCTGCGCAAGAGTCCGCCGGACAGCCTTGTTGCGAGCACAGCCAGGCTCGTGAGAGCGCCGAACAGGAGCGCTCGCAAGCGGGCAAGCCGTCCATCGGGGCGAGCCAGGTGCGGGTCATCGACCGGCAACTCCCCACCGACGCGGTTGCGCGGCTGCTCGCCGAGCGAGGCCAGCATGGGAATCAGGGTCAGCGCAACGGCCAGGGAGACCAGCAGCGCGAACGTCACGGTCAGGGCCTGATCGCGGAACAGCTGCCCGGCGATGCCGTCGACGAAGGCCAGCGGCAAGAACACCGCGATGGTGGTCAGGGTCGCTGCCACCACGGCTCCAGACACTTCACCGGCACCCTCGCGGGCCGCAGCAATGAGACCCATCCCCTGTTCCCGCTTGGCGGCGATGTTCTCGAGCACCACGATGGCGTTGTCCACCAGCAGGCCGATGGCCAGTGCGATACCGCCGAGCGACATGATGTTGAGCGTGACCCCAGCGCCGTACATGGCCGCGAAGGTCGCCACGACCGAGACCGGAATGGCCAGGCCGACGACCACCGTCGCCCGCGCACTCTTCAGGAACAGATAGAGCACGCCGATGGCCAGCAGGCCGCCGAACAGGGCTGCCTGGACGACCTCGTGGATGGCGTTGCGGATGAACACCGACTGGTCATAGACGCGCGTGAGCGCCAGATCGGCGGGCAGTTCGGCACGGATCCGGTCGAGGCGCCGCTCGACCGATCGCGCCACCGACACCACGTTGGCGTCGCCTTCGCGGTAGAGGGCCAGCTCGACCATTTCCTGGCCATTGACGCGGGTGATCGCATCGCGCTCGCGCCAGCCTTCGCGAACCTGCGCGATGTCGCGCAGGTAGACGGGCTCGCCGTTTCGGGTGGTCACGATCAGGCCGGCGATCTCCTCCACGCTCGCGAATTCGTTGATGGTGCGCACCAGGAACTGGCGCGTACCCTCTTCCAGCCGGCCGCCGGACAGATTGATGTTTTCCGCCCGCAGCCGTGCGGCGACCTCGGCGGGAGCGAGATCGAGCCGGGCCAGGCGATACTGGTCGAGCAGCACCTGGATTTCGTCTTCCAGTCCGCCGGAGACCGTGATCGCGGCCACCCCCTCGATCGACTCCATGTCCTTCTTGAGACGCTCCTCTGCGTGTCGCCTGAGAATTCGTAGCGTGCCGGACTCGTCGCCCTCGTCGGCCGGCAGGATGCGGCGACTGGCGTCGGCCTCGCGGGCGGCCTCGGAGGTATCGCGCGAGAGCGCGAAGCGCATCACCGGTTCGGTCGAGGGATCGAAGCGCAGCAGCAGCGGACGCTCGGACTGCAACGGCAGGGTCAGGCGCTCGATGCGCTCGCGCACGTCGATCGCCGCGCGGTCCATGTCGCTGCCCCAGGCAAACTCGAGGGTGACGTCCGACTGCCCGGTACGCGAGATCGAACGCACGCGGCGCACGCCCTGCACCACGCCCACCACTTCCTCGATCGGCCGCGTTACCAGGTTCTCGATTTCGCCCGGTGCCGCGCCGGCAAATTCGGTGCGCACGGTCAGAGTGGGATAGGCCAGGTCCGGCAGCAGGCTGATATCGAGCCTGGAGAGCGAAACCAGCCCGAACAGCAGCACCGCCAGGGTCAGCATGGCAATGGTCACGCGCCGGCGCGTGGCGAGACGAATCAGGTTCATGACGAGGTATCCACGGCCTCGCTGTGCTCGGCCACGGTCTGCTCGCTCAGCGCCTGTGGCACGTCGTTGTCGCTGCCGAGGACGAACACGCGCGCGCCGCTCCTCAGGCTGGCCTGGCCGGTCACGACTACCGACTCGCCCGCTTCGACGCCGGAAAGGATCTCGTAGTCACCGTTATTGCGGTAGCCGACCGCCACGCCGCGGCGCTGCGCCTGGCCGTCGGCAACGATGAAGACCGAGGCTTCGCCGTCCTCGATCAGGACGGACTCGACCGGTACCAGAACCGCCTGTTCGCGCCGATCATGGACGATGTCGAAGCGGCCGAACATGCCCGGCCGCAGGCGTCCCGACGGGTCGCGCAGTTCGACCGTGACGCGAAAAGTGCCGGAACCGGCGTCAACGACCGGAGCGATCCGGTCGATCACGCCGGTGAATCGCTCGCCGGGGATCGCGTCGGCCCTGAGCGAGGCCAGCTGTCCGGCCGCCAGGCGTGCCAGCTCGCGCTCGGGCACATGCAGGGTGGCAATGAGGGGTTCGAGGGCGGTCACGCGAAACACCGCTTCGGTGGTCGAGACCATGTTGCCGACCTTGACCATCCGCTCCGAAACCACCCCGTCGATCGGCGCGGTGATGGCAGTGTAGGAAAGCTCGAGCCGGGCCAGCTCGAAAGCCGCCTGCTGGGCCTCGAACTCGTATTGCAGACGCTCGAAGACCTCGGTACTGATCATGCTGCGCCGATGCATCTCGCGCTGACGCTCGAGCTCCTGGCGCAGCCGCCGGAGCTTGACTTCGGCGCGGGCCACTTCCAGTTTGAGGCGCTCGTCATCGATGCGGGCAAGCACGTCACCGGCCCGGACCAGGTCACCCTCTTCAGTCTCGATGGAGACGATGCGCCCGCCAACGCGCGGCACCACGGCGGCCTCGCCGTCGGCCTCCAGGGTCGCGGTGGCCGAATAGTGGGCCTCGATCGTGTCCAGTCGGGCGACGACCGCCTCGACCGGCACCGTGGACACCTCCTGGTCCCCGGTTTCCTGCGCGGACTGGCCATTCGGGCCGCAGGCCGTCAACAGGGCCAGGCTCGTGGCCATCAGCAATGCCAGCGTCTTGTTCTTCATTCGATTCGCCTCGGTACAGCACATTTGGTGTGTTGGTGGACTATAACACCATGATGGTCGGCGGGCATGGGCCAAAGGTCATGTCCGTCGCCGAAATTGCAGCCCCGCAGAGCGTCAGTGGCGGTCGGCTCGGCCGCCCCGGCCACAGGCTCGCGACAGGCTGCAGCCAGGCCGGATGGCCGGTAGAATCCGGTCCCGAGCCTGCACTGGAGTCGCACCCCGGGACTCGAGCGCAGACTGAGGAGTATCCGCATTGCGAGGGAACATTGACTGATGAGACTGTTGCAGCTACTGCCGGTGGTCGTACTCGGCTGTCTGGCGGCGACCATTGCCGCCGGCAAGGACCAGCTCTGGACCGTTCTGGAGCCGCTGCCCGGGCCGCCGGAGTCACTCTCTCCGGCTGCTGTGTCGGCCTGGCGAATCCAGGCCGATGCCGGGCTGCTGAGCGGGTCGCGCTCCGGCCTGACCTTGCCCCTGCCGGACCGGGATGCGCTCCGGGTCGAGCTCGATCGGGTTTACCACCATGATGTTCGGGGACTGAGCTGGACCGGCCGCACGGTCGATGGCGGCGGCCATGCGTTGCTGTCGCGGCGGGACGGCTGGATCAGCGGCGTGATCCACAGTGCCGACGCAAGCTGGGAGTTGAGACCCGATGCCACCCATGGCCAGATCCTGATGCGGACCGATCCGGAGCACTTTCCCGAGTGCGGTGGCGGCATCGAGCCAGCGACGGCGACTCGCGCGAATCGTTCGCCCTCACGACTTCGGCCGGGCGAGCTGTCCCGGCGCGAACCCGGGACGGCCGGCGATGAACAGGTCGTGATCGACGTCATGGTGCTCTACAGCCCTCAGGCCAGGGACCAGCTTGGCGGCACCGCGCAGATCGAAGCGCACGCACTGGCCGCGGTCGACCGCGGCAACCAGTCGTTTCGCAACAGCCTGGCCGACGCGACCTGGAACATCGTGCACATCGGCCAGATCGAGCACCCTGAATCGGGCAGCTGCAGTGCGCGCCTGGACTGGCTGCGCACAAGCACGCGAGCGAGGGCTCTGCGCGACCGGCACGGCGCCGACCTGGTCGGCATGCTGCTGGCCAGCACGGGCGGGGCCTGCGGTTGCGGCTACGTCATGCGCAACCCGGGACCGGCCTTCTCCGAGTTCGCCTTTCAGGTCACCGCCAACTCCTGCGCGGTCGGCAATCTGACCTTTGCCCACGAACACGGCCACAACTCGGGCATGGAACACAACCCCGACAATGGCGCGCCGCCCGGCAGCGCCTCGCATCCCTGGTCTTTCGGACACTTCGTCGATCGGCAGTTCCGAACCGTCATGTCGTACTCCTCGCCCTGCCCCGGTGGCTGCCCCAGACAGCCCCATTTTTCCAGCCCCGAGGTGCGCTACAACGGCCTGCCCACCGGAGTCGACGACGAGCGAGACAACGCTCGAACCGCAACGCTGACCGCGCCGATCATTGCCCGGTTCCGAGATCGTCCGGCGCCGGAGCCCGCACTCGATTTCGATCCCCCGTCCTTCGACATCATCGTCCTTGCCGGCCAGGCCGGAACGCGGCCACTGACGCTGAGCAATTCCGGGGACGCGGTCCTCGAGTGGCAACTCGGCATCGCCCCGGGGCCCGAGTCGGCTGTGACGACCGCATCGGGCGTTCAGCCCGCGGAATGGCTGAGCTTCGATATCGACTCGGGCAGCCTGGCGAGCGCCGAACAGGTCGTCGTGCAACTGACGGCCGAGACCGAGGCGCTGGCCACGGGCGAGTACGACGTCGATATCCTGATCGAAAGCAATGATCCAGACCAGCCGCAGGTCACCGTTCCTCTTCTGCTGCGGGTCGTCGGGCCGGACATCCTGCACGACCGTTTCGAACAGGGCGGCGACTGACTGATCCGGGACGATTCAGCGGTCGAGGTGCATGACCATCACGATCGCGTCCTCGCGACCCTGTTCGGCCGGGTAGTAGCCTGGCCGGCGCCCGATCTTGCGGAACCCGTTGCCCTTGTACAGCGCCACGGCCGCCTTGTTGCTCGGCCGCACCTCCAGGAACACGCGTCCGACAGCGGCCAGCTCGGCCTCGCACACGACATGGTCGAGCAGCAGTTTCGCCAGGCCGTTGCGGCGCCGTTCCGGATGAACACAGAGATTGAGCAGGTGCGCTTCGTCGAGCGCGTGGGAGACGATGCAGTAGCCGGCCACCGCATCGCCGACGAAAAGCACGTGACAACGATAGCCGACACGCAGGCAGTCCTGGAAAATGCCGCGCGTCCACGGGAAGGGATAGGAGATCTGCTCGATTCGGCACACGGCGTCGAGGTCGCCGCGCTTCATGGCGCAGATCGCCACACGTGGCTGCAGCACGGCGGCCATCAGTCACCCAGCCGGGCGGAAAGGATGCGCCACAACTGTCGGCGCGCCTGCCCACTGGCAGCCAGTCGCTCGAGATCGGGCACCACATGCACGATGTCGGAGGTGTCGCTGGCCGGCGGATCGCCGAACACCAGAACGTGGCGCACGCCACGCGTCGGCAGCTGGTCGAGGGACACGCCGGCGGAATCGGAATGTGCCCACTGTCCGAAGCGGCAACGGGCCGATCCAATGGTGGCCTGGATGTCACCAAGAAGCTGCTCGTGCCGACCATCCCATGGAGCGTCCTGAACAAGCAGCCAGTCGCCGTCGCCGGATGCCAGTCGAATCCGGGTCCCCGCAGCCCCCTGGGCGCCGTCCGATGGAATGGTGGTCGAGGCGGAGCGCTCGGCCTGATCCCGGCCGCGTCGCAACCAAACGTCGATGCCCAGACTCGCCAGGCGATCACGCGAGTGCGGCCGCAGGCTCATGATCGGCCGCCCTCGCGGCGGCGCCGGGCGCGCTGCCGGTAGCGCCCGCGAACGGTCACGACCGGCCCGGAAAGAACATAAAGAATGCCGACCGTCAGTAGCACGGCGGGCAGATCGATGGCCAGCAGCACCAGCAACACCAGCAAAAGGAAGATCCAGGCAAACGGCACGCGGTCGCCGCGCGGACCGGCCTTGAAACTGTAGTAACGCACCCGCGAGACCATCAGGGTGCCGAGCAGAATGGTGATGACCAGAAGCGGCCAGGCCAGCCATTCGCGACTGATGTCCCGGTCGACGGCAAACCAGACGATGGCGACCAGGGTTCCGGCCGCCGCCGGGCTGGCCAGGCCCTGGAAATAGCGCTTGTCGGCCACACCGGCCTGGGTATTGAAGCGTGCCAGGCGCAGCGCGGCGCAGGCAGCGAAGAAGAACGCGCCGAGCCAGCCGACCTTGGCCGCAACGGTGTCGGGCTGGCCGAGCGAGCCCAGCGTCCAGGTAAAGACCAGAATGGCCGGCGCGATGCCGAACGAGACCATGTCGGAGAGCGAATCGTACTGAACGCCGAACTCCGACTGGGTGCCCGTCAGGCGCGCCACTCGGCCATCGAGGCCGTCGAGCAGCCCGGCGATCAGGATGGCAATGCAGGCGGCCACGGGCTGATCGCCAATGGCCGATACCACGGCGTAGAAGCCCGCCATCAACGCTCCCGTGGTCAGGGCATTGGGCAACAGGAAGGCGCCACGGGCCGGGACCTGTTCGGATCGATCCTTGTCACTCATCGACAAATTCGCGGTCGCTTCGGGGGCGTCAAGAATATCATCCCGCCCTGCACTTGCGCTCGGACGCCGACTGCGGCAAAGTCAGGTCTGCCCCGTTCAGGAGTACTGACGTGATCATCAAGGCGCTTGTATCGATTCTGCTCGCGGCCGCACTTGGCCTGCTCTTTCCCTCCGGGAGCACCCTGGCCGATGATGCCGTATACAAGTGGAGGGATGATGACGGAGTGATCCACTATTCGGCCCGGCCGCCGGAAGGCATCGACTACGAAATCGTCGGTGTCGACACACGCGACGACGGCGAAGCGACGGAGGCAGCCGACGACAGCGCGGCCGCGCCCGAGCCGGCCGCTGCCGAACCACCGGAGCAGCCCGAGATGGCGCGGGCGGAACCCGATCCCGAACTGGTCGCGGAACGTTGCCGCCAGGCACGGCAGAACATGGAGAACCTGACCCAGCGGCCGAACATCGTTGTACGCGGCGACGACGGTGAGCAGCGCCCGATCGGCGAGGACGAGCGCGAGCGCATGATTCGCGAAGCGCAGGACTTCATCGACGAGTGGTGTTGAAGACGGTTTACGCAAGATGATTCTTCGGCTCGGGCCGGATGGCCGGCGGGCCCGGCAATGGAAGTGCTGACGGCGGGCAGCCGGGCGCGCCCACACCCCGCTCGACTGCCAATACGAGCGCCCGGCTGCTAGAATCCCGCGTTTGCTTCCAGCAGCACTGAATCGGGCTTCAATCCATGAGAACCTCACGTTTCCACCTCGTCACCCAGCGCGAAGTGCCGGCCGATGCCGAGATCGTCAGCCACCAGCTGATGCTCAGAGCCGGCATGATCCGCAAGCTCACCTCCGGCATCTACGACTGGACGCCGCTGGGGCTGAAGGTACTCAGGAAGGTCGAGCAGGTGGTGCGCGAAGAAATGGACGCCGCCGGCGCGCTGGAAATGCTGATGCCGGCCATCCAGCCGGCCGAGCTGTGGCAGGAAACCGGGCGCTGGGAAGATTTCGGCCCGCTGCTTCTGAAAATCACCGACCGCGCCGGGCGCGAGTTCGCCTTCGGCCCGACGCATGAAGAGGTCATCACCGAGTTCGCCCGCGCCGAGCTGAAGTCCTACAAGCAGCTGCCGGTCTGTTTCTACCAGATCCAGTCGAAGTTCCGCGACGAGATCCGGCCGCGCTTCGGCGTCATGCGCGCGCGCGAGTTCCTGATGAAGGACGGCTATTCCTTCCACATCGGCGACGAGAGCCTGGCCGAGTACTACCAGGTGATGTTCGATACCTACTCGCGCATCTTCGAGCGCCTGGAACTGGAGTTCAAACCGGTCCAGGCCGACTCCGGCGCCATCGGCGGCGCGGTCAGCCACGAGTTCCACGTGCTGGCCGACTCCGGCGAGGACGCCATTGCGCACGTACCCGGCGGCAGTTATGCCGCCAACGTCGAGCTGGCCGAGGCCATCGCCGTGGGCGAGCGCGCCGAACCGGCCGAACCGATGCGCCTGGTCGACACACCCGACGCCAAGACCATCGCGGCCCTGGTCGAGCAGTTCGACCTGCCGATCGAGAAGACGGTCAAGACCCTGGTGGTCGAGGCCAGCGAGGAATGCGAGGCCGCCTTCGTCGCCCTGCTGGTGCGCGGCGATCACGAGCTCAACGACGTCAAGGCCGAGAAGCATCCCTGGGTCGCGGCGCCCCTGCGCATGGCGACCGAGGCCGAGATCCGCGAGGCGATCGGCGCCGGACCGGGAAGCCTCGGCCCGGTCGAACTGCCGATTCCCTGCGTGGTCGACCGTCAGGTGGCGGTGATGAGCGACTTCGGTGCCGGCGCAAACGTCGACGACAAGCACTACTTCGGCATCAACTGGGGCCGCGACGTCGCCCTGCCCGAGGTGGCCGACCTGCGCAAGGTCGTCGCCGGCGACCCGAGCCCGGAAGGCGATGGCAGGCTCGAGATCATCCGCGGCATCGAGGTCGGCCATATCTTCCAGCTCGGCCGCAAGTATTCCGAATCCATGAACGCCGTGGTGATGGACGAAAACGGCCGCGGCGTGCACCCGACCATGGGCTGCTACGGCATCGGCGTGTCGCGCATCGTCGCCGCCGCGATCGAGCAGAACCACGACGAGGCCGGCATCATCTGGCCCGAACCGATGGCGCCTTTCCAGGTCGCCATCCTGCCGGTCAACGGCCACAAGTCGCACCGCGTGCGCGAGCAGGCGGAGGCGTACTACGAAGCATTGCGCTCGGCCGGCATCGAAGTCATCCACGACGACCGCGCGCTGCGCCCGGGCGTGATGTTCGCCGACGCCGAACTGATCGGCATCCCGCATCAGCTCGTCATCGGCGATCGCGGCCTCGATCAGGGAATTGTCGAATACCGCCGGCGCGGGGGCGACAAGGAGGAATGGCCGGTCGACGAAACCGTCGCCAGGCTCATCGAGCGCATTGGCCGCGGCTGATCAGCCCGAATCGGACTCGCCGCCGCGCATCCACACGTCGCGCTGCGGGAAGGGAATTTCGATACCGGCCTCGTTGAGCGCCTTGTAGACGGTCATGTAGAGCTCGTGGCTGACCTTGCCGCGGTCGGCCGGGTGCTCGACCCAGCACAGCAGCTCGAAGTCCAGGCTGGAATCGCCGAAGCCGCGCATGCGCACCCTCGGCGTGGGGTCCTTGCACACGGTCGCGTGCTCGAAGGCAACCCGCTCGAGCAGCTCGCAGACCTGGTCGACGTCGCTGCCGTAGGCCACACCCACCTTGATGCGGGTGCGGAAGCGCTCCCACTTGCCGCCCGACTCGTTGTAGATCTGCGAGTTGGCCATCATCGAGTTGGGCACGGTGATCTCGACGTCATCGCGGGTGAGGATGCGCGTCGAGCGGATGCCGACCTTGGTGATCTCACCGCGCTCGCCGGTGTCGAGCACGACGTAGTCGCCCAGCTTGTAGGGGGCGTCGGCGATGATGAAGAAGCCGGCGAACAGGTTGGCCAGGGTGTCGCGCGCGGCAAAACCCACGGCAATGCCGATCACGCCGGCCGAGGCCAGCCAGGCGGTCGGGTCGATGTTCCAGACCAGCAGCAGGGCGTAGGCCGCGGCACCGACCAGCAGCACCGTCATGATCAGGTCGAACAACGGAATGGTACGCTCCTCGACGATCGGGAAACGCCTGCGGATACGCCCGAGCAGTTCGAGCCCGAGATGGGCGGCCCGCATGGCCGAAATCATCAACCTGAGAATCAGCAGGCTGAGCAGTATGCGGATGAGGATCTGCTCGAAGCGCTCATTGAGCCCCAGCACCTGGATGGCCAGCACGACCGAAAGATAGGACAGCAGCAGCGCCGCGACATTGGCGCCGATCCGCAGCATGCGCTCGTCCAGGTCGGTGGCGGTACGTGCAGTGACCTTGCCGCCCCAGAACAGGATCACGCCGCGCCCGACAAGGGCCAGACCGACCCCGATCAGGGCCACGATCAGGGCCAGCGCCGGTGGAAAGCCGGCGAGAAAATCCCAGGCGATGCGCATCTGCTCGGGCAACCAGGCTGGTGCTTCGGCAACCAGGACCCGCTCGTTCTCGTTCATGCTCCCTCTCCCGATTCTGGCCAGGCGTCGGCACGCCCGGGGTGGTGGCTGAATCGGCCATTCTAAACTGCCCGCCTCGGGCGGCTCGGCGCCGAACAGCGCAATTGTATCGAGCGACGCCTGTGGGTATAATTGACGGGATTTGCCCGGTCGATTGGCCCGGCAGATCAAAAAACACACGCTGGTCGGCACATGTGGCGGGGTTGTCCCGCCTGCGGGATCGCCGCATGGGATCAGCGGAGGCCTAAACCCCGGACAAGTCGAACGCCGCACAACGCCCGTTGCAGAAACGGCGCGGCTGACTTGTTCATGAACGATGGAGTTCAGACATGCCTAACGTCACCATGCGCCAGATGCTCGAAGCTGGCGTGCATTTCGGTCACCAGACCCGCTACTGGAACCCGAAGATGGAACCCTACATCTTCGGTGCCCGCGGCAAGATTCACATCATCAACCTGGAAGAGACGCTGCCGCTGCTGAAGGAATCGCTTGATTTCCTCAGCCGCCTGGCCAGCCGGCGCGGTTCCGTGATGTTCGTCGGTACCAAGCGCGCCGCCAGCCAGGCCATCGCCGAGGAAGCCCGGCGCTGCAACATGCCCTACGTTTCGCATCGCTGGCTCGGCGGCATGCTGACCAACTTCCGCACCGTGCGCGGCTCGATCAATCGCCTGAAGGAACTCGAGGCGATGGAGACCGACGGCACCTTCGCGAAGCTGGTCAAGAAGGAAGTGCTGGAGCTGACGCGCGAACGCGAAAAGCTCGAGCGCAGCCTGGGCGGCATCAAGGACATGAACGCCCTGCCCGACGCCATGTTCGTCATTGACGTCGGACACGAGGACATCGCCGTGGCCGAGGCCCGCAAACTGGGCATCCCGGTCGTTGCGGTCGTCGACACCAACCACAACCCGGACAAGATCGACTACGTGATTCCGGGCAATGACGACGCCATCCGCGCCATTCGCCTCTACACGCAACTGGCAGCCGACGCGATCCTGGAAGGTCGTGCTTCCGTGCCGCAGGCCGGCGAGGGCGACGAAGACGAATTCGTCGAGCTCGACGCCGAAGGCAACCCGGTCGAATCGGCCCGGCCGGCGCGCAAGAAGACTGCCGCCAAGGCGACCAAGAAGACCGCCAGGAAGGAGGCTGCGAAGCCGGCCGAGGCGGACAAGGAAGCTGCGCCGGAACCTGCGAAGGCGGATGCGACTGCCGAACCGGCCGAAGCCGCGACCGCCCCGGCGGAAGCGAAGCCCGACGAAGCCGAAGAAAAGGCCGAAGAAAAGGCCGAAGAAAAGGCCGAAAAGGCTGAAGCCGCGCCGAAGAAGGCAAGCAAGAAGAAGGCTGCCAAGAAGACGACCAAGAAGAAGGCCGCAAAGAAGAAGGCTGCCAAGAAGACGGCGACCAAGGCCGAGGCAGACGGCGAGTCCTGATTGACACCGAAATTCAAGGAGCTTTGAGCAAGCCATGAGTATTACAGCTGCACAAGTCAAGGAACTGCGCGAACGCACCGGCGCCGGCATGATGGAATGCAAGAAGGCACTGGTCGAGACCGGCGGCGATATGGACGCCGCCATCGAGCACCTGCGCAAGAGCGGCCTGGCCAAGGCCGACAAGAAGTCCGACCGGGTCGCCGCCGAAGGCGTCGTCGTCACCGCCCAGGCCGGAAACCGTGCGGTACTGGTCGAAATCAACTGCGAAACCGACTTCGTGGCCAAGGACGATAACTTCCGCCGCTTTGCCGACCAGGTCGCCGCGCTGGCCGTGACGGCCGAAGACATCGAAGCGCTCAACGCCGCACAGTTCGACGGTGGTCAGAGCGTGGCCGAAGCGGCCAAGGCACTGATCGCCAAGCTTGGCGAGAACATCCAGGTCCGCCGCATGGCGGCACTCGAGACCAGCGGCACCCTGGGTGGCTACATCCACGGCGGGCGAATCGGCGTGCTGGTGGCCCTCGACGGCGGCGACGAGGAACTGGCCAGGGACCTGGCCATGCACGTGGCGGCACTCAATCCGGCTCACCGCGATGTCGAGGACGTGCCGGCCGAAGTCATTGAAAGCGAGAAGCAGATCCTCGTTGCCCAGGCCGAGGGCAGCGGCAAGCCGGCGGAGATCGTCGAGAAGATGGTCAGCGGGCGCCTGAACAAGCGGCTCGGCGAGATCACCCTGACCGGCCAGCCCTTCGTCAAGGACGGCGACGTGACCGTCGGCAAGCTGCTCAAGAGCCGCAATGCCGCGGTCGAGGGCTTCGTCCGGCTCGAGGTCGGCGAAGGGATCGAGAAGCAAGAAGCGGACTTCGCTGCCGAAGTGATGGAACAGGCGCGCGGCAGTTGAGTTGCGCCGGAGCCGGCTATCGAATCACCAATCTGGGAGAGCGCTGACATGCCCGAGACCACCCACTATCGACGGGTTCTGCTCAAGCTCAGCGGTGAGGCCCTGCTTGGGGAATTCGATTACGGCATCGACCCCAAGGTCTCCTCGCGCATCGCGCGCGAGGTGGCCGAAGTGGTCGCCGCCGGGGTCCAGATCGGCATCGTCATCGGCGGCGGCAACATCTTTCGCGGCAAGGGCCTGGCTGCCTCCGGCATCGACCGGGTGACCGGCGATCATATGGGCATGCTGGCCACCGTCATGAACGCCCTGGCCGTGCAGGACGCACTGGAAAAGGCCGGCGTCACGACCCGCGTGATGTCGGCGGTTTCGGTGCGCGACGTCTGCGAGGACTACATTCGCCGCCGTGCCGTGCGCCACCTCGAAAAGGGCCGCGCAGTGATCTTCGCAGCCGGCACCGGCAATCCCTTTTTCACCACCGATACCGCGGCCAGCCTGCGGGCGGTGGAAGTGGGTGCGGACGTGATGATCAAGGCCACCAAGGTGGACGGCATCTACTCGGCCGATCCGGTCACCGACAGCGAAGCGACCCGCTACACCCGGATCAGCTATGATGAGGTGATCGAGCGCAAGCTGCAGGTCATGGACACCAACGCCATCGTCCTGTGTCGCGACCAGTCGATGCCGATCCGAATCGTCAATCTCAACCGGGGCGGGGAACTCGGACGAGTGATCCGCGGTGAAGACGTCGGCACACTGGTGAGCTGAACCGGCGTGGGGGCTGCGACCGGATTCGATCACGACTACAATCTGCGGTGAATCCCTTCCGCTCGCCGTGCCATGGCGTTGAATGACGAGGTGAGACATGCTCAATGAAATCAGAAAGGATGCCGAGGCCCGCATGGGCAAGAGCATCAGCGCGCTCAGGACCGAACTGGCCAAGATCCGAACCGGACGGGCTCACCCCAGTCTGCTCGAGCACATCACGGTCGAGTACTACGGTAGCGAAGTGCCGCTCAATCAGGCAGCGAGCATCACCGTCGAGGACGCCCGTACGCTCAGCGTCGTGCCTTTCGACAAGTCCATGGTTCAGAAGGTCGAAAAGGCCATCATGACCTCCGACCTCGGCCTCAACCCGGCCACCGCCGGCGCCAATATCCGGGTGCCGCTGCCCGCTCTCAACGAGGAGCGGCGAGCCGAACTGGCCAAGGTGGTCCACTCCGAAGGCGAGCAGGCCAAGATCGCCATCCGCAACATCCGCCGCGACGCCAATCATCAGCTCAAGGAATACCTCAAGGAAAAGGAGTTGACCGAGGACGACGTCCGGCGCGGCGAATCTCAGGTGCAGGAGCTGACCGACAAGCACGTCGGCCAGGTCGACGAGCTGGTGGCGGCCAAGGAACGGGAGTTGATGGAAATCTGATCTTGGCTTCCGACACGACCCTGCCACAACACGTTGCCATCATCATGGATGGCAACGGTCGCTGGGCCCTGCGCCAGGGCAAACCGCGTTCGGCCGGTCACGAGGCCGGGTCGGACGCGCTCAAGCGCACCATCGAAACGGCACTCGAGCACGGCATTCCGGCCCTGACGGTCTATGCCTTTTCGAGCGAGAACTGGAGTCGGCCGCGTTCCGAGGTGCGGCAGTTGCTGGACCTGTTCCTCCGGGCGCTCAACCGCGAAGTGCGCGAGCTCGACCGCCACGGCGTGCAGCTGAGCTTCATCGGCGACCGCTCGGCCTTCAGCAGGACCTTGCGTGAAGGCATGCACCAGGCCGAGCGCCGAACCGCCGGCAACACCACGCTGTATCTCAATGTTGCGGTCAACTACGGCGGCCAATCCGATATTGTCGCAGCGGCGCGCGAGCTGGCCACGCGCGTGGCCGACGGCAAGCTGGATCCGCGCGACATCGATCGAGAGCGCTTCGGCTCGATGCTGTCGCTGGCCCGCTTGCCCGCCCCGGACCTGTTCATCCGCACCGGCGGCGAACGCCGTCTGTCCAACTTTCTGCTGTGGCAGCTGGCCTACACCGAACTGTATTTCACCGACGTGCTGTGGCCGGATTTCGGGGCAACGCATTTCGAGGCCGCGCTGGCCGATTTTGCCCGACGGGAACGCCGTTTCGGCGGTCTCATCCAGGTCCAAAGTGCTTAGGACCCGGGTTCTGACGGCCCTGGTCATGGCGCTGTTCGGGCTGACCTGCCTGTTCGCCCTGCCACCGGCCGGATTTGCCCTGGTCGCCGCACTGGCACTTCCCCTCCTGGGCGGCTGGGAAGCCGCCCGTCTGGCCGGCATCGACCATTCGGCGGCCCGCTGCGGCTTCGCCGCCGGGCTCGGGCTGCTGGCCGCACTGATTTACCTTCAAGCGCGCCTGGACGACAGCGTGCTGCTGTCGATCGGCGGCCTGGTTTGGCTGTTCAACCTCGCCTGGCTGGCTCGGCCGGGCCTCGGCCGTTCCGGAGTCTGGCCGGTGGTGGCAGCCAAGCTCTGCATCCTGGGCGCCGTCCTGCTGGCTGCATGGCTGGGACTGAGCCGGCTCCAGGCCCTGTCACCCTGGCTGGTGTTCCTGCTGTTCGTGATCATCGCCGCTGCCGACACCTGCGCCTACTTCAGCGGCCGATACTTCGGCGGCACGAAGCTGGCGCCGACGATCAGCCCCGGCAAGACGAGGGCCGGCGCGATCGGCGGCCTGCTCGGTGCGGCGATCCTGGCACCGGTGGCCGCGGCACTGATGCCGATCAGCCCGTTCGGCGCCGTCGTCACGGCTGCGCTGGCGCTCGTGCTCGCCGCGATCTCGATCGGCGGCGACCTCTTCATCAGCCTGCTCAAGCGTCAGCGCGGGCTCAAGGACACCTCGGCCCTGTTTCCCGGTCATGGCGGCATCCTCGACCGCTTCGACAGCATGGCCGCCGCCATACCCTTCTACACCCTGTCCGTGATCTTTCTTTCCAGGCTGGCCACCACCTGAAAAACCGCCGTTCAGCGCAGCATCAGGCCACAGCAGCTACAATAGCGCGCTGATCGATCACTCTCTCGCAATCGCCGGCAGCCGACCGGCCCAGGCAAGCTGAACCGACATGCTCGAAATCTTCGGACCCGTACTCTGGCTGGCAGTCGCTCTCGGCCTGCTGATCACCTTTCACGAGTACGGTCACTTCTGGGTGGCCAGACGGGCCGGCGTGAAGGTGCTGCGATTTTCGGTCGGGTTCGGACCGGCGCTGTGGTCGCGACGCGGCCGCGACGGCACCGAGTATCGGATCGCGGCAATCCCGCTCGGCGGTTACGTCAAGATGCTCGACGAACGAGAGGGTCCGGTCGAGCCGGGGCAGGTCGACCAGGCCTTCAATCGCAAGACCCTGGGCTGGCGCTCTGCCATCGTGGCCGCCGGCCCGGCCTTCAACTTCATCTTCGCCATCGCTGCATTCTGGCTGATGTTCCTGGTCGGCATTCCCGAGACCCGGCCGGTCGTCGGCCAGGTCAGCGGCATCGCGGCCGAGGCGGGGCTCGAGCGTGAAGACCTGATCCTGTCCGTCGGACAACGAGCCACCCAGACCTGGACGCACGCACTGCTCGAACTGATGCCGGCCGCGCTCGACGGCAGGGCCGCCACACTGACGGTCGAGTCCGCCGCCGGCAGCCGCCGGCAAGTCACGCTGCCGCTCGATCGTCTCGA
>SR_TP_S13solDRAFT_1000346_pt1 | contig 20468 bp, 21 predicted proteins | sample SodReaTP_S13sol_FD_11159 | JGI IMG/M metagenome (IMG submission 11159)
GACACGCCCGACACTTCCAGAAGCGTTGTCATGGCTTTTTCCTTACCAGATAGTCAAACAACCCGCCAATGCCTTTGGGAAAGAACAGCGTGACCGCCACGAACCCAAGGCCCAGAACCACAAGCCACCAGTCGGTCCACAAGAACCGGTAAGTGCCGAAATTGATATTGGGCGCGCCGCCCCCTGTCAGCCAGCTGGACATCAGCGACACTGTGGCCGCCCCGATCACGGCCCCATAAAGCCGCCCCCGCCCGCCAATCGCCACCCATACTGCCAGATAGATGGACGCGATGGGCGCAATTTCGGCAGGGTTGATGATGCCCGCCTGCGGGTAATACAGCGCCCCCGCAATGCCCGACACCACGGCGGTCAGGGTAAAGACAAACAGCTTATACCCTTCGACATTATAGCCCAGAAAGCGCACGCGGGTTTCATTGTCGCGGATGGCCTTGATCACCGACCCGAATTTGCCCGACACCACCCATGCAAACAGCACATACCCCGCCCCCAGCGCAAAGGCCGACGCCCAGAAAAACCACACAGACAGCACCGATTGCGGGACATGCAGCGCACCGGGAATGTTTTGCAGCCCCGACAGCCCATTATTGCCGCGCAGGCCCGTGTCATTCTGGAACAGATACAGTGACAGCGCCAATGTCATGGCTTGGGTCAGGATGGACAGGTAAACCCCCGTCACACGGCTGCGAAACGCCAGCCAGCCAAACACCAGCGCCAGCAGCCCCGGCACCAGAACCACCATGGCCAGCTGAATGGGCAGCGATCCTGCGAAACTCCAGATCAGGGGCAATTCGGAACTGCCGACCACGCCGAAAATCTGGGCGGTGACAGCGTCTGTCACTTCCAGTTCCGTGGGCGGTATGGTTGCGCCTGCCAAACTGTCACGAATGACGATTTCAGTGCGCGCATACATCAGCCACATGCCAATGGCATAGCCCCCCAGCCCGAAAAAGGCGAAATGCCCAAGGCTTAGAATCCCGCAATACCCCCAGACCACATCCATGCAGATGGCAATCAGGCACAGGCACAGCGTCATGCCAAGGATCTTGACCATGGATGTGGACAGCACGCCAATTCCCATCCCCTCGGACAGGATGCTGACGCCAAGCGTGAACAGGCCCAAAAGCCCCATGAACCACAGCACTGACGGGTTGGTGTGCAGCAGGCCGCGGCGGGCCGGGCGGGCGGTGTCGGGTTGAGTGGTGGAAACCATGGGCTTAATCCCCTGCCGCGCGGCCCTTCAGGGCGACAATGCCCTTTGGCCGGAACTGAATGAACAAAATGATGAACAGCACCATATAGGTCTGTGCGGCCAGCGTGTTGGTGGGGTTGAACCATTCAATCCCCTTTTGCAGCGCGCCAATCAGGCCCGCGCCCGCCAATGTGCCGAACACCGACCCCACACCGCCCACAACCACGGTCATGAAGCTTTGCACGATGTAATTCGCGCCCATTTCCGATGTGACCTGCGCATACATGCCAATCGCCACGCCCGCGACCCCGGCAATCCCCGACCCAAGGCCGAAGGTCAGCATATTGATGCGGTCGGGGTTGATGCCCATGCTTGCCGCCATGCCGGGGTTTTGGGTCACGGCGCGCACTTCCAGACCCAGCCTTGTGCGGTTCAGGATGAACAGCAACAGCAGCAAAAAGGCCAGCGCCATGAAGAATATGCCCACCCGAAGCGTGCTGATGCTGACAATATCATTCAGCGCCAGCGACCCCGCCAGCCAGTCGGGCGCGGTCAGGGGGCGGGCCTGCGTGCCAAAGATATTCTTGGCCAGTTGTTGCAGCGCAATCGAAATGCCGAATGTGGCCAGCAGCGTTTCCAGCGGGCGGGTATAGAGATGGCGGATGACCAGCCGTTCCATCGCAACCCCTGCCGCGAATGTCACGCCAAAGGCCAGCGGCAGGGCCACCACCAGCGACACGGTGTAATCTGGGATCAGGGTTTGCACCACATAGCCGGTATAGGCCCCCATCATGATGAATTCGCCATGTGCCATGTTGATCACACGCATCACCCCGAAGGTGATGGCCAGCCCGATGGCCGCCAGAAAGAAGATTGACGCCAGCGACAACGCATCGAGTGACAGGCTGAGGGCCTGAAACGCGCCGATCCGCGTGCGCGTGCTGTCCAGCGCGGTGTTTGCGGCGTCGGTGACTGCCGTGTCCGGTTCAAGATAGGCATCGAAAAACACATATTGCGCCACGGCCGCTTCCATATCGGCCTGTGTCACCAAGGGCGGCACAGTGCCCGCATCCTGCAAGGCAAGGTATGCTGTGCGCCGCGCCTCGTCCGTGTCAAGCTGGTGAACCGGAATGCCGCCCACGCTGCCATTCACAACATTGGCGCGCAGCACATCGCGGATGGCATTGCGTCCCGGCCGTGGCGGGAACAACCCCGCATCAGACAAAACCGCATAGGCGGCATGCAGGTCCATATCGTCGCCCGGCGTACGGATACGCGCGATATTGGCATTTTCGGGCAGGGTTTGGGCGAAATCGCTGCGCGTTTGCAAAAGCTGGTTCAACACGCGCCGCGCTTCGGTGGAAATATCGCCGCGCAGCCCGTCGATGGCATCGACGCGGGTTGCAGTGTCCGTGGCAAACCGCGCGTTCAGCAGGTCCAGCAAGCGCTCCATGCGCGCGGCAATGCGTGCGTCTGTCTCCGAAGCCAGTGCCAGTTCCAGCGCCGGTATCTGCTCGGGATCGGGGCTTCTGGTGGCGGATTCCAGCGCTGCGATACGGCGCGCGGGATCGGGGTTCATCAATTCGAACTGCACAAGGGCTGCGTTGATTTCCCGCCGCACGCCCGCATTCGGGCGGATCTGGTTCACATCGCGGGTGCCCACCTGCGAAATGACCGCGCCAGTGTCGATATCGACCAGTTCGACCATTCCGCCGGTTTCACGGGCAAAGAAGAACAGCCCGTCTTCGGGGCGTTCGACGATGCCGCGATCCTGCCATGCAAGTAAAAATTCCACAGTGCCGGGTGCATCGCGCGCCAGCAGGGCCGACAGAACATCGGGCACCGTCCCGCGGGACGGGCTTGCAACCTGCGCCTGCACGGTTTGCAGCACATCCTGCAAGGGCGTGTCGCTGTTGCTTTGGGCATGGACGGCAGTGGGGGCGGCCATGGCGGCCATGAAAAGACCAAGGAATATCAGACACGCGCATAAGGGCACGCGGCGCAGACGTCGCAACATGGCAGGGGCTTTCATATCTTCTGGCAGGACGCAAATCAGTGAAGGGGGATGCAAACCCTTGGGCCTGCATCCCGTCTTGCTTAGTAGTTGGAAGTCAGCTGGACACAGGTTTCAGTGGCTGTGTCGAACATGCCGCAACCCAGTTCCTGCCAATCGCTGACCAGCGTGGCGCTTTCGTCCAGATAGGGGGTCCATGCCGCGCCTTCGACTTCGCCGGTCTGGCTGATGATGTCGAACTGCCCGTCTGCACGGATTTCGCCAATCAGAACCGGCTTGGCCAGATGGTGGTTTGGCAGCATCACCGCGGTGCCGCCGGTCAGGTTTGGAAATTCCTGCCCCCACATGGCTTCGCGCACGGCATCGACATCGGTGGTGCCAGCAGCCTCGACCGCGTTGACCCACATGTTGAAGCCGATGTAATGCGCCTCCATCGGGTCATTGGTCACGCGGTTTGTGTCACCGATAAACTCATGCCATGCGGCGATGAAGGATTCATTTTCGGGCGTGTCTGCGGACATGAAGTAGTTCCACGCGGCCAGATGGCCGACAAGGCGCGATGTGTCTAGGCCTGAAAGCTCTTCCTCGCCCACAGAAAACGCAACCACGGGAATGTCATCTGCGCTGACGCCTTGGGCGGCCAGTTCGGTGTAAAAGCCGATATTGGCGTCACCGTTGATGGTGGAAATCACGCCGACCTGCTTGCCGCCAGCGCCAAGGGCCACCACATCGGACACAATGGTGGACCAGTCCGAATGACCAAAGGGCGTGTAGTTTACAAAAATATCTTCAGCGTCAATGCCTTTGGACAGCAAATAAGCTTCAAGAATGGCGTTGGTGGTGCGGGGATAGACATAATCGGTGCCCAGAAGCGCGAAGCTTTCAACGCCCAGTTCTTCAAGGAAGTAATCCACGGCCGGAATGGTCTGCTGGTTCGGTGCAGCGCCAGTGTAGAACACATTGCGCGAACTTTCCTGTCCTTCATACTGGACGGGATAGAACATCAGCCCGTTCAGTTCTTCCAGAACCGGCAGCACGGCCTTGCGACTGACCGAGGTCCATGCTCCGAACAGCACATCAACTTCGTTCACTGTCAGCAATTCGCGGGCGCGTTCGGCAAAAAGCGGCCAGTCCGATGCGGGGTCCACAACGACTGCTTCAATCTCGCAGCCCAGCAGGCCGCCATCGGCGTTTTGCTGTTCTACAAGCATCAGCATGACATCGCGCAGTGTGGTTTCGGAAATGGCCATACTGCCAGACAGTGAATGCAGTACACCGACCTTGATGGGGCAATCGGCAAATGCCGGGCCGGAGGCGATCAATAATGCCGAGGCCGCAGCAGAAGCAAGCAGGGTTTTGGTTGTCATAAGACGCATTCTCCTTTGATGATCTTATGCGACTGACGGTTCGGGTTGAAACACGCGTTCAAGGCCCCATATCCGCCAGAGCAGCAGTCTTGTTGCCATGTCCAACGGTCAGCATCTGCCAGGATCGGGCCGTTGGGCATGTTTGATGCCGATTGTTCAACCAGCAAATATGTTGTGTCGCGCAGGCTGGGCTGATGCAATTTCAGGCTGCGTTGATGCGCTGGCATAAGGGCAGGGTGCGGGGCTATGCCTGAAAATTAGGCACAATCACGCGCTTGTGTCTAATAATATTGCTGCGTTGCGGCGTAGGTTCCGCCAAATCGGACGAAAGTTTTAAGCAGTGTCGCCCGCAAAATAGGCAACATGTTCAGGATTCGCGAGCCAGAAGGCGTCGGCCCGTCGGTGATGGCGGAATTTTGAGTATTTTTGGCAAGATGAAGGTCGGTGCCGCGTGTGGGTGCACCCCATGGCATAGCCTGTGGGAGGGGTCCTTGCTTCGGTGTCGCAGGCGCGATCAGGCGCTTTGCTGGTGTTGCGTTTGCGCGGGGTCGGGACGCAGCATAAGGCCGCCGTCACGTTCCAGAAAGGCCACCACCGCGTCCAGTCCGCGCCCCTGTTTCAGGCTGGCCAGAACATAGGGCAAGCGGCCGCGCGCGCGCTGTGTGTCCTGTTCCAGTAGCACCGGATCAACGCCCACATGCGGGGCAAGATCAATCTTGTTGACGACCAGCATGTCGGATTTGGTGACGCCCGGCCCGCGTTTGCGCGGGATGTCCTGCCCTGCGGCGGTGTCGATCACATAGATGGTGATATCCGCCAGTTCCGGCGAGAAGGTCGCGGCCAGATTGTCGCCGCCCGATTCAATCAAGATCAGGTCCAGATCGGGGAAGGCGTGGTTCAGGTCCGCAACAGCGGCAAGGTTGATGCTGGCATCTTCGCGGATGGCCGTATGCGGACAACCGCCGGTTTCCACGCCGCGAATACGCTCGGACGGCAGGACTTGCGCGCGCACAAGTGCGTCCGCATCTTCGCGGGTGTAGATGTCATTGGTGATGACCGCCATAGAGCAGCGCTGCGCAAGCGCGCGCGCCAGATGTTCGGTCAGGGTGGTTTTCCCCGCCCCGACAGGGCCGCCAATGCCCACGCGCAGGGGGCCGTGCATGTTGGAAGGCGTTGTGTTCATGTCCGGTAAAGCCTTGTTTCCTTGGTTTCGTGTCGCATTGCGGCCAGATCGGCGGCAAGGCAGGAATTTGCGAATGCGTCGGGGTCCGCGGTTTCGGCGCGCGTGGCGACAGCCATTATAACCGGCAGCAGATCGCCCAGCACCTTCTGGCCCGCGGTTTGGCCCAACGGGATATGTTTGACCCCCATGGTGACCAGATTGCTGGCAAAGCCCTGAAGATAGAGTGCAATCACGTCCCTTGCGGGCAGGCCAAGGGGGCGCGCGGCGCAGGCCACAGCCAAGGGCAGGGTGCGCGGTGGAATGGTCTGGCCCGTCATGGTGCCAAGGGTGCGCGCGAAGGCTGCCCCTTGTTCGCGCGCCTCGCACAGGCGTTCGGCGCAGGGTTGCAGCGCCACACTAAGCGCGTCCAGCGCATCCGCATCCGCGCCATCCTTCAGCGCCTGCGCCATCAGAACTGCGTCCTGCCAGCCGGTGCCGAATTGCACGACATCGGCCAGCCAGTCGCGCAGGCTGCCCGCATCATGCACGCAGCCATCGGCAATGACCTGTTCCAGCCCGTGACTATAGGCAAAGGCGCCGGTCGGGAATGCCGGGGACAGCCATTGAACAAGGGTCAGGGCAGCGGGGGACAGCATGGATCAGGCGTGCGTGTGATGGTGGTGATCATGGCCATTCGCCATGTCAGGTCCATGCGAATGGCCCATCGTGCGACCATGGCCGTAAGCGCCCCCTTCGGGCGTGAAGGGGCCGTGGACGTGGCGCAGGCTGGCACCCAACTGGCCCAACATGGCTTCGATCACATGGTCGCGCCGGATCAGCAGGCGGTTCCCCTCAATCTGGCAGGGGGTGTGGCGGTTGCCGATATGCCATGCAAGGCGGGGCAGGTCGCCCGTCACCTCGACCAGGGGTTCGTCAGCCGCGACGATTTCCAATGTGGTGCCGTCCGTCAACTCAAGGCCCCAATAGGCATCAAGGTTGGTGACTTCGGGCAGGTTGACCATGAAGCCGCGCCCTTCGGCGGTGGTCAGGCGTTTGCGCCGGATCATGCGGCCGTCGTAATCCAGAATGACCGCCCCATCACAGCGGTCGGGGCGGGTTTTCAAAAGCCGGTTCAGGGGGGGAAGGTCGGTCATTTTGCACCTATGTGGAAAAGATCGCGGTAAACATGGGCCGCCAGATTGCGCCGCGACAGGCCCATGGCGGCAAGCGCGCCATCGGGCAGGCGGTCAAGGCGGGCGAATTCGGCCTCGCGGGCGCTGCGGCCAAGGGACGGGTTGCAGCCAAATCCGGTAGAGGCCAGAAAACAGTCAAGCCGCCGGGATTGCTGCGGACTAAGGTTTGAATTTGCCGGTCGTTGTCGCATTTCACCCTCCGTCAGGTAGAAACACTCCTCCCACCGGGGTGCAGTATCACAGCGTGCCGTAAAATTCATATGAACACTGCGTGCGCTATGCTGCGTCGCGGCATTTTCTGCGCGACTGTTGCAAGGCTGCGCCAAAGCTGCATGAAACATGGGCATCAGAACAGGAAATAGCGCTGCGCAAGCGGCAGTTCGGTTGCCGGTTCGCAGGTCAGAAGCACACCATCGGCGCGCACCTCATAGGTTTCGGGGTCGACTTCGATCTGGGGGGTGGCGCTGTTCAGGCGCATGTCGGATTTGCCGATGTCGCGGCAGTTCTCCACCGCAAGTGTGGATTTTGCCAGCCCCAGTTCCGCGCCGATGCCCGCAGATTGCCCCGCTTGCGACACGAACACCACGGCAGACTGTTCGACCGCCCGCCCGAAGGCCCCGAACATGGGGCGCGAATGCATGGGCTGCACCGGGATGGACGCATTGGGATCGCCCATCTGCGCCACGACGATGGACCCGCCCATCAGCACCATTTCAGGCTTCGCGCCGAAAAATGCAGGCGACCACAGCACCAGATCGGCGCGCTTGCCTTCTTCAATACTGCCGATATGGCGCGACATGCCATGCACGATGGCCGGATTGATGGTGTATTTCGCAATATAGCGGCGCACGCGGAAATTGTCGTTATCGCCGGTCTCCTCGGCCAGTCGTCCGCGCTGGAGCTTCATCTTATGGGCGGTCTGCCATGTGCGGGTGATCACCTCGCCCACGCGGCCCATGGCTTGACTGTCCGATGAAATCACCGAAAACGCGCCCATGTCATGCAAGATATCCTCGGCCGCGATGGTTTCGCGCCGGATACGGGATTCCGCAAAAGCCACATCTTCGGGCACTTTGCGGTCCAGATGGTGGCACACCATCAGCATGTCCAGATGTTCTTCAATGGTGTTGACGGTGTAGGGCATGGTCGGGTTGGTGGAGCTTGGCAGAATGTTCTGGCTGCTGACCACCTTGATGATATCGGGTGCGTGGCCGCCACCCGCCCCTTCGGTATGAAAGGCGTGGATGGTGCGGCCCTTGATGGCGGCAATGGTGTTTTCCACAAACCCCGATTCATTCAGAGTATCTGTGTGGATCATGACCTGCACATCGGTTTCATCCGCGACACTCAGGCAGTTATCAATCGCGGCGGGGGTGGTGCCCCAGTCTTCGTGCAGTTTCAGGGCTGCCGCGCCCGCGCGCACTTGTTCATGCAGCGCGTCCGGCAGGCTGGCATTGCCCTTGCCCGCGAAGGCCAGATTCATGGGAAACGCGTCAGCGGCCTGCATCATCCGGCCCAGATGCCACGGGCCGGGGGTGCAGGTGGTGGCCAATGTGCCATGCGCAGGGCCAGTGCCGCCCCCCAACATGGTGGTCAGGCCTGAATGCAGCGCATCGTCAATCTGTTGGGGGCAGATGAAATGGATATGTGCATCAAACCCGCCAGCGGTCAGGATTTTGCCTTCGCCCGCGATGATTTCGGTGCCCGGCCCGATGATGACATCAACACCCGGTTGCGTGTCGGGGTTTCCTGCCTTGCCGATCTTGGCAATACGCCCGCCGCGCAGGCCCACATCGGCCTTGATGATGCCGGTGTAATCCACGATCAGCGCATTGGTGATGACCGTGTCCATGGCGCCCTGCGCGCGGGTCAGTTGCGACTGGCCCATCCCGTCGCGGATGACCTTGCCGCCGCCGAACTTGACTTCCTCGCCGTAGCGGCCGCGTTCCGCGATCAGGTCGCGTTCCACCTCGATAATCAAATCGGTATCGCCCAGCCGCACCTTGTCGCCCACAGTCGGGCCATACATGTCGGCATAGGCGTCGCGTGTGATCTTGTATGACATTTACAGCGCCCCCATAACCTTGGCATTGAACCCGTAGACCTTGCGCGCCCCGCTATAGGGCACCAGCGACACCTCGCGGCGTTGGCCCGGTTCAAAGCGCACGGCGGTTCCGGCGGCAATGTCCAGCCGCAGCCCGCGCGCGGCGACGCGGTCAAACTCAAGCCCCGCATTGGCTTCGGCGAAATGGAAATGGCTGCCCACCTGAATGGGCCGGTCGCCGGTATTGGCCACCATCAGCGTGGTCACTGGCTGGCCTGCATTCACTTCGATCTGGGCGTCAGGCGTGAATATCTGTCCGGGGATCATGCGCTTGCCCTTTCGCGGATGGGGTGGTGAACGGTGACCAGTTTTGTGCCATCGGGAAAGGTGGCTTCGACCTGCACGGAATGGATCATGGATGGAATGCCGTCCATGCACTGGTCAGCGGTGATGACATGCGCGCCGGCCTGCATCAGGTCGGCCACGCTGCGCCCGTCACGCGCCCCTTCGACCACATAATCGGTGATCAGGGCGATGGCTTCGGGGTGGTTCAGTTTCACACCGCGCGCCAGCCGGTTGCGCGCAACCATGGCGGCCAGTGCGACCAGTAGCTTGTCTTTTTCACGAGGGTTCAGGTTCATGGATGTTCACTCACATTTGCCAGACACGGGGAAGGGGGGACGGGCGCAGCGCCTGCAACAGCCGCACCATTTGTTTGCGCAAGGGCCAGTTGTCGCGCGCCATCAGGCGCACCACCAGCCGCCCCGGCAGTGCGGAGGCGGCGGCGTTCACGTCAGGGTCGGGGTGCAGGGCGGCGCGTGCCAGCGCCAGCTTGTCGGCAGCGCCATCGCCCACCAGAACCAGCGTTGCAAACGCTCGCATGCCCGCCAGCCCTGCTGCGCGGCTGTTCAGGCGCGGGGCGTCCAGCGCGAAAGCTTCGGCATGGCAGGGGGTGTCGCCGTGCCGGATCAGCCGCCAGTCGTGGAAATCAACTGCGGTGACCTGCTCGCCCATGGCGGCGCGCCCCAGAACCACGGTTTCGGCCATCAGGCAGCTTGCGCCCGCCCCAAGGGTGATGATGGTGCGCCGGCGCAGTTGCGCGGCGTCAAACAAAATGGTTTCCTGCGGCAGCCAGTCCAGATGCGCGCCGTCCCCCACATGCATGGCAATATCGACATGCGCCGCGCCCGATGTGCTGCGATAGGCGCGTTCGGCTGTCTGGGTGGTGGCGGTCAGGCGGCAGCCAGCGCCCAAGGTAATGTTCAGGCCCAGCCGGTCGCCGCCCGTCAACCCGCCTGATGTGTTCAAAAACACCAGTTCCGGCCCTGGCAGAACAATCAGCTTGGCCGACCCTTGTTGATACAGATCGCCCAAAACGGCCCGTCCGCCCCGCGCAAAAAATCCCGCACGGGCAAGGCCCTTGCTGCGTTGGTGTGGGTCTGGAAGTTTCAGCGGGATCATCGGCACCTCGGGCTTTGATATGTCGCTATCAAGGGCGTGCGCGGGCAATCCAGCCCTGCTGCGTTGATGCCCGCTGGATTGCACTGACATGGCGCGTGCGCTGATAAGGGGTGATTAATTTTAATGCGTTGTGATTAATTTTTGTGCTGACGTGAATCGCCCTGTGACGGCCGGACAGACCCCTGCGCGCCACAGGGGCAAAAGGCTGCCAACGGGGCATGATATTCCAGCGCCCCTTCACCTTTCGCCATGGATGCGTTATGTGCCCACTCACTTGTTCCAAGGAGGCCAATATGGGCTATAAAGTCGTCGTTGTCGGTGCCACAGGGAATGTGGGCCGCGAAATGCTGAACATCCTCGCTGAACGCGAGTTTCCGGTTGATGAGATTGCTGTGCTGGCATCGCGCCGCTCTCAGGGAACCGAAGTCAGCTTTGGCGATCGAACTTTGAAATGTCAGGATCTGGAACAGTTCGACTTCACGGGCTGGGATATGGCCTTGTTTGCCATCGGGTCCGACGCAACACAGAAATACGCCCCCATCGCGGCCAAGGCTGGCTGTGTGGTGATCGACAATTCGTCGCTGTATCGCTATGACCCCGATGTGCCGCTGGTGGTGCCGGAAGTGAACGCCGAAGCGGTCGACGGCTACACCAAGAAAAACATCATCGCCAACCCGAACTGTTCCACCGCGCAGATGGTTGTCGCGCTGAAACCGCTGCATGACCGTGCGCGCATCAAGCGCGTGGTGGTCAGCACCTATCAATCGGTGTCGGGGTCGGGCAAGGAAGCGATTGACGAGCTGTGGAACCAGACCAAGGGCATTTATGTCCCCGGTCAGGAAGTGGCGCCAAGCGTCTATCCCAAGCAGATCGCGTTCAACGTGATCCCGCATATCGATGTGTTCATGGATGACGGTTCGACCAAAGAGGAATGGAAAATGGTCGCCGAAACCAAGAAGATTATCGACACCAAAATCAAGGTCACCGCGACCTGCGTGCGCGTGCCGGTATTTGTCGGCCACTCCGAGTCGATCAATATCGAATTCGAGGATTTTCTGGACGAGGATGAAGCCCGCGATATCCTGCGCGAAGCCCCCGGTATTCTGGTGATCGACAAGCGTGAGGCCGGCGGCTACATCACGCCGGTTGAGTGTGTGGGTGAATATGCCACCTATATCAGCCGCATCCGGCAGGATTCGACCATCGAAAACGGGTTGAACCTGTGGTGCGTCAGCGACAACCTGCGCAAGGGGGCTGCACTGAACGCTGTTCAGATCGCCGAAGTTCTGGGGAACCGTTGCCTGAAAAAAGGCTAATCCCAGCGCGATAGACACAGAAGGCACGGGGGTTCGCCCGTGCCTTTTTCTTTGGGCGGCCCCCCCCGTGTTTCCCGCAACAGCCCTTTGGTTTCCAATCGGAAATACGAAAGGCGTTTCCGGTGCGGAAAATGTCGGAATCGCGGCTGTGTGTCCGGACCCGCCCCGTTATAGCTGTTGCAGCAGCGACACCTTACCGCAGGGAAGAGAACACATGACCTTCAAGACCGACATCGAGATCGCCCGTGAGGCAAAGAAGAAGCCCATTCAGGAAATTGGCGCGAAACTTGGTATTCCTACCGAGCATCTTTTGCCGTTCGGGCATGACAAGGCCAAGGTCAGTCAGGAATTTGTGGCCGATGCGCGCGGGCGCACGCGCGGCAAACTGATCCTTGTCACCGCGATCAACCCGACCCCTGCGGGTGAAGGCAAGACCACCACCACCGTGGGGCTGGGCGATGGCCTGAATGCCATCGGCAAAAACGCCGCGATCTGCATCCGCGAAGCCAGCCTTGGGCCGAATTTCGGCATGAAGGGCGGCGCGGCGGGCGGCGGCTATGCGCAGGTTGTTCCGATGGAGGATATGAACCTGCATTTCACCGGCGATTTCCACGCCATCACCTCGGCGCATAACCTGCTGTCGGCGATGATCGACAACCATATCTATTGGGGCAATGAGCTGGAGATTGACGAGCGCCGCATCACTTGGCGCCGTGTGATGGATATGAATGACCGTGCGCTGCGTGATATGGTGGTCAGCCTTGGGGGCGTGTCCAACGGGTTTGCCCGCCAGACCGGGTTTGATATAACGGTTGCTTCCGAAGTGATGGCGATCCTGTGCCTTGCCGCCGATCTGGAAGATCTGCAAAGCCGTCTTGGTGACATTGTGATTGCCTACAGGCGCGACAAAACCCCGATCTATTGCCGTGATATCGGTGCAGAAGGCGCAATGACCGTTCTGCTGAAAGATGCGATGCAGCCCAATCTGGTGCAGACGCTGGAAAACAACCCCGCCTTCGTGCATGGCGGTCCGTTTGCAAATATCGCGCATGGCTGCAATTCGGTTGTAGCCACGCAAACCGCGCTGGGCCTTGCCGATTATGTCGTGACCGAGGCCGGTTTCGGGGCCGATCTGGGGGCCGAGAAGTTTTTCAACATCAAATGCCGCAAAGCGGGGCTGACGCCTTCGGTTGCGGTGATCGTGGCCACTGTGCGCGCGATGAAAATGAACGGTGGCGTGGCCAAGGCCGATCTGGGGGCCGAGAATGTGGAGGCTGTGCAAAAAGGGTGTCCGAACCTTGGACGTCATGTCGAGAATGTGAAATCCTTTGGTGTGCCGGTGGTCGTGGCGATCAACCATTTCCATTCCGACACGGATGCCGAAGTTGCCGCCGTTCAGGAGTATGTCGCATCGCTTGGCGCAGAAGCGATCCTGTGCCGTCACTGGGCGCAAGGATCTGCGGGTATTACCGAGCTGGCAACGCGTGTTGCGGAAATCGCCGATGGGGACCGCGCACAATTCGCGCCCCTTTATGGCGATGACATGCCACTGTTCGAGAAGATCGAGACTGTCGCGCGTCGCATTTACCGCGCCGACGACGTGCTGGCCGATGCAAAAATCCGCAACCAGTTGAAGGAATGGGAAGCGGCAGGCTATGGCCATTTGCCGGTCTGTATGGCCAAGACACAATATTCCTTTACCACGGACCCGAACCGCCGCGGCGCACCTGTGAACCATTCGGTGCCGGTGCGCGAAGTGCGTCTGTCGGCAGGGGCGGGGTTCATCGTGGTGATCTGCGGTGAAATCATGACCATGCCCGGCCTGCCGCGCAAACCGGCCGCGCAATCGATCAGGTTCAACGATGAAGGCCTGATTGAGGGCTTGTTCTAACGATACTGCCAGCGGGGGTGGTGGACGGACGCTCGCGCGCTTGCGCGCGCATCGCCCCGCCCACCATCCCCTTCGGGCGTATGGCATGAGGGGGCGCGCATTGCCTGAAAAGGCGGTGTTGCACGCAAAAAGATGACAAAAGGATCGACACATGAGTGCGGCTATTATCGACGGTAAGGAATTTGCAGCACGGGTTCGCGCGAAGGTCGCGGCGCATGTGGACAGGCTGAAGGCAGATCACGGTCTGACACCGGGGCTTGCGGTTGTGCTGGTGGGGGAAGATCCTGCCAGTCAGGTCTATGTGCGCTCCAAGGGGAAGCAGACGCTTGAGGTGGGTATGAATTCCTTCGAGCATAAGCTGGCGGATGACATATCGGAATCCGAATTGCTGGCGGTGATCGACCGGCTGAACCGTGATCCAGATGTGCATGGTATTCTGGTGCAGCTGCCGCTTCCGGCGCATCTGGATTCCGATCTGGTGATCAATGCGATTGATCCCGCCAAGGATGTGGACGGGTTCCATATTTCGAATGTGGGTCTGCTGGGGACCGGACAGAAAAGCATGGTGCCCTGCACCCCGTTGGGCTGTCTGATGATGCTGCGCGATTATCACGGGGATTTGTCGGGCATGCATGCTGTTGTCGTGGGCCGGTCCAATATCGTGGGCAAACCCATGGCGCAGTTGTTGCTGGGGGACAGCTGCACCGTGACCATCGCGCATTCGCGCACCAAGGACCTGCCCGCCATGTGCCGCAGTGCCGACATTCTGGTGGCCGCCGTCGGGCGTCCTGAAATGATACCCGGTGATTGGGTTAAGCCCGGTGCGACAGTCATCGATGTGGGCATCAACCGTGTGGAACGTGACGGGCGCAACAAGCTGGTGGGGGATGTGCATTTTGACAGCGCTGCTGCTGTTGCCGGTGCGATCACCCCGGTTCCGGGTGGTGTCGGGCCGATGACGATTGCCTGCCTGTTGGCCAATACAGTGACTGCGGCTTGCCGCGCCAATGGTCTGAGTGAGCCGGAAGGGCTGACAGCTTAACCCCCGATAAGAACCGCGTGCATGATGCGTCCGGGCGACAGGGTGAACAGTCCTGCGATCACCAGCCCGCCCCAGACCATTCCCAGCATCATGCCGCGGTGACGCGCAATGCGCCCGCGCCTGATCTGGACGATAGCATAAATGATGCCGCCAATCACCCAGACCGACAGCAGATGTATCCAGCCGTAGCCCCAGACCGGCCCGCCATGTGTAATACCAAAACTGGTGGCGGCGACAGTCAGCATGACGCCAACCCATATCCAGCCCAGTATGCGATGCGCGCGTGACCCCCTTGGGCGCGTAAAGATCAGCAGCGTTATGATGATGGCAAGCAGCGCGCTGGCTGTATGGATTTGTATGGCCAGCGTCGTGTTCAAAAGCGGGTGCAGGTTCAGTGTCATTCGGATGCCATCCATGGTGTTGAAAACTGTCGCAGGGTTTGCATTCGGGTGCCGTGCAGGGCAATAAAGCTTGCGTGGAGTGTCAGGGGATTTCGTGTATGACCGCGCATTCAAGGGCTTTGCAGGTCACGCTTCGTGAATGGCGCAGCGTTGGTTTCCTGTGGATCGGTTTGACGGTGCTGGCCACGCTGGCTGGTCCCTTCGGGACGATGGATGCACTGGCCCTGCGCCCGCGCGCCGGCTATTGGGGCGGTGTGATTGCGTTTGCCATCGGGTTGCATTTTGCCATTCTTCACATCCAGCACTATTTGCCTGCGCATAGGGCAAGCGCGCTTGCGGCCAGCATGGCCTATGCGGTCATTTTGGGGGCGGTTATTTTTGGTGTGAATGTGTGGCTGTTTCCCGGCTGGCGGGGCGGGGATGTTGTCAGCCTTTTGTGGTTGATCATGATCGTTCTGGTGATCGCTGCCGCTGTTCATGTGGGTGTGCGCTGGCTGCGCCCGCCCCATGCGCCTGAGATTCAACCAGATGCAACTGACGCGTTTGTGGCGCGGCTGCCCTTGGCCAAGCGCGGGCCGCTGATCCGGCTGGAAGCGCAGGATCATTACCTGCGTGTTGTCACGCAAAACGGGTCCGAACTGGTGCTGATGCGCATGGCCGATGCGGAAGCGGCGCTTCAGGGGGCAGGCCTTCGGGTTCACAGATCGCATTGGGTGGCGTTGGCCGCCATCACGCGGGTTGAACGCCAGCAGGGCAGGATAGCCCTTGTTATGCACGATGGCGCGATCGTTCCGGTCAGCCGGTCAAACCTGCCCAGATTGCGCGCCGCAGGGGTATTGCCTGCCTAGCACCTACACCCTGTAACGCAGGGTTGGCGTCACAAGGGCCGCAAACAGCACGCCCGCCAGAAACCCGCCAAGATGCGCTTCCCATGCCAGCAAGCCGGACAACAGCACCCACAGCACAATGTTCAGAATGACCAGCCCCAGCAAGGACATCCATAGGGGGCGCATGGGGCTGCCGAAATGCTGTCGCGCTTGCCATTCCCAGAATTTCCACGCCCCGATCAGGCCGAAAACGGCCCCTGATGCGCCGACCATTGGCGACTCGGACCCTGACAGCAGTGCAAACCCTGCTGCACCGCCCAATGTGCTGAGCGCGTAGAGCAACAAGAAACCCTTCTGGCCGATACGGGCAACGACAATACCCCCCAGCGCCAGCACCGCGACCATGTTGCCCACCAAGTGCATCAATCCACCATGCAGGAAGGCATAGCTTATGAACATCACCTCGCGCTGGAAGGGATAAAGCGGGTCCCAGCCGCGCAACAGCCCGTTCCAGAACGCCCCGTATGCAATGGTTGTCATGCGCCATTCGGGGGCCGCGCTGATGGCCGCGCCCAGCAGCGTCAACAGAATTTCCGGCAAACAGGTTATGGCAACCAGCGCCAGAACGACGGGGCTGTTGGCTTTGGTCGAAAATGTTACGTTTCTGGGGGCCATAAGCGCCGCTTTGACATTGTCTTCTACGGGTTGCAAGCGACCCGTTTCATTTTGACGATGACCCGCGTCTTTGGCAATAAGGCGCATGGCTGTTCAGATACCTGTGCTGCGCAGCACGACCTTGATGGTTTTCGCCACCAGACGCAGATCGTTCGCAAAGCTGAGGGTTGCGGCATATTCTGCATCAATCATGGCGCGCTGTTCAAAATTCGCATCATTGCGTTCAGTCACTTGCCACAAACCAGAAATGCCGGGGCGCAGCGCCAGATAGGCGGGCAGGGACGCCCCATAGAGTTTGACCTGATCCAGCATCATCGGGCGCGGGCCAAGCAGACTCATCTCGCCGCGCAGGACATTGAACAGCTGCGGAAGCTCATCAATCGAGGTTTGGCGCAAGAAGTGTCCGATTTTTGTAATGCGGGGGTCGTTTTGCAGCTTTTGTCTGGTGTTCCATTCGGTGCGCAGCGCGGTGTTTTCGGCCAAAAGTGCCTGAAGGCGCTGGTCCGCATCGGCGTGCATTGTCCGCAATTTCCAGATCCGGAACACCTTGCCAAACTGGCCAATGCGTTGCTGTGCGTAAAACGGGCTGTTGCCGCCGGCCATGACCATCAGGGCACTGACGGCAATGACGGGGATCGCAATGGGCAGCAGCATCAGAACCATCGCGATATCCAACAAGCGCTTGCCGAAGCGGGTATACACCCCACGTGGCATGTCGCGCGGGGTTGGCAGGTGCTGTGCTGTTGTGCGCAACCGCAAAAAACTGTCACTGGTGGAGATGCTACTCATGCTACTTGTCCTGATCGACTTACATTGGCCAGCAGTGCCCGCGAGAGCGCTTACCAAATCCTTAAACCTTAAATTTTGATACAATACTTATTGAGTCCGGTGGTGAAAAAAACTGTTCGTCACGAAGGATTTATAGGGTTTCACACCCGAAGGTGCCTGCATTGTTGATGTATCATCAATGGTTCTCCCGTAATTGGCGTATTGTTGATAAATCGATATGAGATAATGGGTCTTTTTGGGGTGATAGGTCGTGATCTTGTCCAGATTCGGCCCGAAAATAGCCCATAGTAAGAACGGTTCAGGCGAATCGCTGCCGCCCCGAAATCAGGCCCCGCATAGGACATAAGGCGCGTTGCAATCTTGCCATCACCTTGACTTGTTTCAGCTTGAATTTTGTCACATCCGGCCTGTAGACCAAAGCAAGTAGCATATCGATTGGCGTTAGTACCGGCTTCAGGGATCAATGGCACATAGTTTTTCTTCATATCTGGACCATTTCGGTCTGCATCAGCGGCCCTTTTCCCTGACACCAGACCCGGAATTCCTGTTCTGGTCGGATGCTGCGCGCGGGGCCTATGCTATGCTGCAATACGGGTTGGCGACACGGTCCCCTATTACAATGCTGACCGGCGAAATCGGCGCGGGCAAGACTGTGTTGTTGCAGCATTTCATCGAAGAAGCCGAAGACGACGACTCCCTGTCCATTGCGTTGGTCACCAACACGCGCCCCAATACGCGCGACATCTTGCAATGGCTGCTGCCGGAACTGACGAAATCCGACCTGAGCGAGGAAGGCAAGTTCCTGAAAGTTCAGGAATTCCTTATTCAGGAATACAATGAGGGCCGCCGCGTTCTTCTGGTCATTGACGAAGCGCAAAACCTGTCGCCCGAAGCGCTGGAAGAATTGCGCATGCTGACCAATATCAATCTGGGCAAGGAAGAAGTGTTGCAGCTTTTCCTGATTGGCCAGCCGGAACTGCGCGATCATGTGCGCCGCCCCGATCTGGTGCAGTTCGCGCAACGCGTGGCCGCGAATTACCATCTGCCCTATATGAAGATGGAGACAGTCGCGCATTATATTGCGCATCGCCTGAAAATTGCGGGCGGGCGGTCCAGCGTGTTCAGCAAGCAGGCTGCGATGCTGATATTTGACGTCACCGGCGGTGTGCCACGCCTGATCAACCAGCTTTGTGATATGTCGCTGACATATGCATTCGCGCAAGACGATCCTGTGGTGAAACGTGCCACCGTCCAGTCCGTGCTGGACGATGGCATTTTCTTCGCGCCAGTGCAGCGCGCCTAGACGCGGGCCTTACCAATGGCCGGTATTGCCCATGCTGGCCCAAGGTTCCTGCGGGGGCAGGGCATCACCTGCTTGCAGCAATTCGATTGACACATTGTCGGGCGACCGCACGAAGGCCATGTTCCCGTCACGGGGCGGGCGGTTTATTGTGACACCGGCAGCCTGCAATTCTGCACATTTTGCGTAGATGTCCTCAACCTCATAGGCCAGATGCCCGAAATGGCGGCTGTCTGATGGCAGACCGTCATCCCCGTCCCAGTTATATGTCAGCTCGACAGGGCATTCGGGCTGTCCGGGCGGGGCAAGGAAGACCAGCGTAAAGCGCCCTTGTTCGCTGTCATGGCGGCGGGTTTCTTCCAGCCCCAGAAGTTTGAAGAATGCGATTGTGGCGTCAAGGTCTTTGACGCGGACCATCGTGTGCAGGTATTTCATGGCGTGTGCTCCTTTTGGTGAACATGGTAACTGAAATTCGCGCCTGTTCAATGCCCAAGGGGGTTCCAGAATCAGCGCGATCGCGCCATTGTGCACCCGATCCACAACATCTTGCGGGACGGCGACATTGTGAAACAGTATCTGGACGCGTTGCAGCATATTCTGGACCATGGCACACCCTCAGACGACCGCACCGGAACTGGCACGCTGTCAGTGTTCGGCATGCAGATGCGCTATGATCTGGAAGACGGGTTTCCATTGGTGACGACCAAGAAAGTGCATCTGAAATCCATCATCCATGAATTGCTGTGGTTCCTGTCCGGCGACACCAATATTCGCTACCTGAAGGAAAACGGCGTCAGTATCTGGGATGAATGGGCCGATGACGCCGGTGATCTGGGGCCGGTTTACGGGCGGCAATGGCGCGATTTCGGCGGTGTTGACCAGATCGCCGAGATGGAACGCATGATCCGCATCAGCCCCGACAGCCGCCGCATGATCGTTTCGGCGTGGAACCCGCCCGATGTGCCGAACATGGCGCTGCCGCCGTGTCATACGCTGTGGCAGGTGCGGGTTCTGGCGGGCAAGCTGCATTTGCAACTTTACCAGCGCTCTGCCGATATGTTTCTGGGGGTGCCGTTCAATATTGCATCCTACGCGCTTTTGCAGATGATGCTGGCGCGTGTTGCGGGGCTGGGGCTGGGCAGCTTTGTGCACACGCTGGGGGATGCGCATATCTATTCCAACCATATGGATCAGGTGCGCACCCAGCTTGCGCGCGACCCGCGCGCGCTTCCGAAAATGAACATCCTGCGGACACCGGAGACAGTGTTTGACTTCCGCTATGACGACTTCCAGATTGAAGGCTATGATCCGCATCCGGCGATCAAGGCCCCGGTGGCGGTGTAGCGCATGATCAGTCTGATTGTTGCACGGGCGCGTAACGGGGCCATCGGGCGGGACAACACAATCCCGTGGGACGCCCCTGAGGACCTGAAGTTTTTCCAGCGCGAAACCCTTGGGGGGGCGGTGGTGATGGGGCGCAACACATGGGACAGCCTGCCCAAGCGTCCGCTGCCGCGGCGGCTGAACATTGTCGTCACGTCCCGACCTGCGCCGGACAGCACTGATGCGCTGTTCGTGCCGCTGGATCACGCGGTTCAGGCGGCGCGACGGGCGGGGTATTTTCGCATTTATGCCATCGGGGGGGCGGGCATTTACCGCGCGTTCCTGCCTTTGGCCGACCGCTTGCTGATTACTGATGTGGATATTGACGTGCCAGATGCAGATACGTTTTTCCCCCAGATTGACGAGCCGCAATGGCGGGTGGCTGCCGAAATG
>SR_TP_S13solDRAFT_1000347_pt1 | contig 20468 bp, 20 predicted proteins | sample SodReaTP_S13sol_FD_11159 | JGI IMG/M metagenome (IMG submission 11159)
CAAGAAGGCCACGGGCGAGCGGACGGGCGAGATCGCCCGTCCGCCGCTGGTCCTGGTCCACGGCTCGTCGCTCTCGGCCCTGCCGACCTTCGACCTGACGGTGCCGGAGCAGGAGGACTATTCCATGATGGACTGGTTCGCCCGCCGCGGCCGCGACGTCTGGACCCTGGACCACGAGGGTTACGGGCGATCGAGCGTCACGGAGGGCAACTCGGACATCGCCTGCGGAGTCGAGGACCTCCGTGCGGCGAGCGCGGTGATCGCCCGGGTGACGGGGTCGGGGGCCCTCGACTTCTACGGCCTCTCCTCCGGCGCGCTGCGGGCGGCCGCCTTCGCGGAGGCCGAGCCGGGTCGGGTCCATCGCCTGGTCCTGGACGGCTTCGTCTGGACCGGAGAGAATTCCCCGACGCTGAGCAAGAGGCGGGAGGGAGCCGACTTCTTCCGGTCGAACGCGAGGCGCCCGATCGACGCCGACTTCGTCGCCAGCATCTTCACCCGCGATCGGCCGGGCACCTCGGAACCGGCCGTGATCGCTGCCTGCGCGGCCGCCCAGCTCGCCTACGGCGATTCGGTGCCGACCGGCACCTACCTGGACATGACCACCAGGCTGCCGCTCGTTCAGCCCGAGCGGATCGCCGCCCCGACCCTGGTCGTGCGCGGCGAGCACGACGGCATTGCCGCCATGGAGGATCTCCTGGAGTTCTTTCGGCGACTGCCGAGCGGCGACAAGCGCTTTGCCGTGCTGCCGGGCCTGGCGCACTGCACGCCGCTGGGCAAGCGGCGGCACCTCCTCTGGGCCGCGGTCGCGGGCTTCCTCGACGCCGCGGTCTGAAGGCTCGCGGCTCCTCTCGCGCCCGGGATCGCCGCCGCCGCGCTTGGATTCCAGCGGCGCGCCACCTACCTCTTCCGGTAGCAGCGCAGACCGGAGGAGAGCCCCATGGCCACCAAGCGACAGCAGGCGAGCCCGCGGGACCGCCTGATCGACGCCGCCCTGCGGCTCGCCGCCGAGCGGCCCTGGGACGAGGTCACGCTGGGCGCCATCGCCGAGGAGGCGAAGCTGCCCCTGGCGGTGCTCTATGCCGAGTTCGGCAGCCGTGGCGCGCTCCTCGCCGCCTACGCGCGCCGCATCGACGCCGCCGTGCTGAGCGAGGAGGATGCCGAGGCCCTGGCCGACAGCCCGGCGCGCGACCGCCTCTTCGAGGTGCTGATGCGGCGCTTCGAGGCGATGCAGCCGCATCGCGCCGCCGTGGCCTCGATCCTCTCCGACCGCCTGCGCCGCCCCGGCGCCGGCCTCGCCGCCCTGCCGCAGCTCGGCCGCTCCATGGCCTGGATGCTGGTGGCGGCCGGCATTTCCACCGACGGCTGGCGCGGTCTGCTGCGGATCAAGGGACTCTCCGCGCTCTGGCTCGCCACCCTGCGCGTCTGGCTGCGCGACGACAGCGAGGACATGGCCAAGACCATGGCCGCCCTGGACCGCAACCTGCAGCGCGCCGAGAGCCTGCTGCAGCGCCTGCCGCGCCGCCGCCCCGGCGTCGCGGAAACGGCGGAGGCCTCCGGCGCGGGCGAGGCGGGAGCCGGGGAAGCGGGGAGCAGCGCCGGACCGGCGCCGGCCTGAAACCGATCGGCGATGCTGCAGTGCAGCATCGCGCTTGACCCGACCGGCGGCGGGCAGCATAGTCCGCCTGCTTATGGTGCGGTGCAGCGAGGGTCGCCGACGCGACCCGCAGCGAGGGAGCGAAGCAGATGGCGAAATCCGGCAACCCCTTCTTCGACATGGACTTCACGCAGGTCATGGACCCCGCGAAGCTGGCCGAGCAGTACCGCCTGCCCGGTTTCGACCCGCAGGAGGTGATGACCGCGCAGCGCAAGAACCTCGAGGCCATCGCCGCCGCCAACCGCGTCGCCGTCGAGGGCGCGCAGGCGATCGCCCGGCGGCAGGCGGATATCCTGCGGCGGACGATGGAGGAGGCCAGCGCCGCGGTGCAGGAGCTCTCCCAGTCCGGCGCGCCGGAGGAGCGGGCGGTCAAGCAGGCGGAGATCGCCAAGCGCGCCTTCGAAACGGCCATCGCCAACATGCGCGAGCTGGCCGAGATGAGCGCCAAGGCGCAGACCGAGGCCATGGACCAGATCAACGGCCGCGTCGCCGAGAGCCTGGACGAGGTCCGCCGACTGCTCGACGGCCTCGCCAAGGACGTCAAGGCGGCGAAGAAGTAGCGCCCGCCTCGCCGGCACGGCGCTCTCTCTTCGTCGCGCCGCCCTTCGCATCGCCACCCTTCGCATCACCGGCCGGCGCGACTATCATGCCGGCCGGTTCGCGGCACGGGGAGGCGGGAGCGGCATGGCGGGAGCGGAAGAGCCGGTCGTCGGGGTGATCGGCGGCAGCGGCGTCTACGACATCGAGGGGCTGACGGAGGCCGCGTGGCGGCGCGTCGAGTCCTCCTTCGGCGAGCCCTCGGACGAGCTGCTGTTCGGGCGGCTCGACGGCCAGCGGGTGGTCTTCCTGCCGCGCCACGGCCGCGGCCATCGCCTCTCTCCCACCGACGTCAACTACCGCGCCAACATCGACGCCCTGAAGCGCGCCGGCGCCACCGAGGTGATCTCGGTCAGCGCCGTGGGCTCGCTGAAGGAGGAACTGCCGCCCGGCACCTTCGTGCTGGTCGACCAGTTCATCGACCGCACCTTCTCGCGGGCCAAGACCTTCTTCGGCCCCGGCCTGATCGGCCACGTCTCCATGGCCCATCCGGTCTGCGGCCGGCTGCTGGGCCACCTGGAGGGCGCGGCGGCGCAGGCCGGCATCGCGCACCGGGTCGGCGGCACCTATCTCGCCATGGAGGGGCCGCAGTTCTCCACCCTGGCGGAATCGAATCTCTACCGCTCCTGGGGCTGCGACGTCATCGGCATGACCAACATGCCCGAGGCCAAGCTCGCCCGCGAGGCGGAGCTCTGCTACGCCTCGGTCGCCATGGTGACGGACTACGACTGCTGGCACCCGGGCCACGACCACGTCACCGTCGAGCAGGTGGTCAAGGTGCTGCTGGAGAACGCCGAGAAGGCGCGCAGCCTGGTCAAGGCGGTGGTGCCGCTGCTTTCCGGCCGCGCCGAGCCCTGCGAGAAGGGCTGCCACCGCGTGCTCGACACGGCGCTGATCACCCATCCCGATGCGCGCGACCGCGCGCAGCTGGCCCGGCTCGACGCCGTCGCCGGGCGGGTGCTGGGAGGGGCCGGGGTATGAGTCGGCCGATCGCCGCCTTCGACCACCTGCTGGTCGGCGTGGCGGAACTCGAGGCGGCGCGGCGCACCTGGGAGCGGCTCGGCTTCACCGCCTGTCCGCGCGGCCGGCACATCGGCTGGGGCACCGCCAACTACTGCCTGATGTTCGAGAACGACTACGTCGAACTGCTCGGCATCGTCGATCCGGAGCAGTTCACCAACAATCTGGACCGCTTCCTGGAAGAGCGCGGCGAGGGACTGCTGGCCGCCGCCTTCCGCAGCGCCGACATCGACGCGACGGCCGAGGAGCTGCGCCGGCGCGGCCTCGGCGTCGACGGTCCCCACGACCTGGCCCGCATCATCGAGCACCCCGAGGGCGAGCGCCGGCCGCGCTTCCGCCTGATCCACCTCGATGCCGACGACCGCCCCGGCCTGCTCGCCTTCGTCTGTCAGCACCTGACGCCGGAGATGGTCTGGCAGCCGGCCTGGACCTGGCATCGCAACGGCGCGCGGCGCATTACCCGCCTGGTCGCCGTGGTGGAGGAGGTCGGCAGCCCGGCCGTGGCGGCGGCCGGCTGGTTCGGCGAGGACAGGGTCTCGGTCGCCGATGGCGGCGTGACCGTCGAGGCCGCCGGGCTGCGCCTGGAGCTGCTGACCCCGGCCGCCGCCGGCGCACGCTACGGCGCCCGCCTGCCCTGGGGCCCGCGCCCCGGGCCGCTCGGTTTCACCGTCGCGGTCAAGGATCTGGAGGCCTGCGAGGCCGTGCTGGAGGCCGGCGGCGTCGCCAGCCAGCGGCTCGGCGCCAGCCTGCGCGTGCCGCCCTCCCAGGCCAGCGGGGTGCTGCTGGAGTTCGAGCAGGGCTGATACCAGCGCGCCTTCGAAACGACTCTCGTCATCCCGAGCGCAGCGAAGGATCTCGATCCGTCCTGCGCAGGCCGCGTTGCCGTGCCGAATCCCGGCGTCGTCCCATCTCACGCGGAGCCACGGAGGCGCGGAGCGCCAGGGTGGGCTCGCCCTCCGCGCCTCCGCGTCTCCGCGTGAGACAAGCGGGGGTCAAGGGAGCCTCGGCGGTTCCAGATCCTTCGCTGCGCTCAGGATGACGGCGACGGGGATTTCATAAGCGCGTCGATATGAGAGGGAAGGCGCCCTTCCGACGCCCGCTACTGCTTCTCTCCCAGCCAGGCGGCGGCCTGCTCGGCGGCCGGGTCGTCGGGGTCGAAGCGGAGGCTGGCGAAGGCCTCCTGGAAGTGAGGCGGCAGGGGCGCCTGGACGCGCAGCGTGATGCCGTCCTCGGGGTGGGGCAGGGCAATCTCGCGCGCCAGCAGGAAAAGCCGCTTCGGCAGGGCCAGGCGCTCGGGGAAGGCCGCCTTGCCGCCGTACTTGCCGTCGCCCAGAATCGGATGGCCCAGCGCCAGGCAGTGGGCGCGCAGCTGGTGCGTGCGCCCGGTGTGCGGCCGCAGCGCCAGCCAGCTCGCGAGGCGGCCCTCGGCGACCGTCGCCCAGCGGGTGAGCGCCGGCCGGGCGTCCGCGGCGGCGCTGCCCATGCGCTCGCCGCCCGGGCCGTGCTGCTTGCCCAGCGGCTGTTCGACCGCACCGCGGGACTTCGCCGGTCGGCCGGCGACCAGGGCCCAGTAGAGCTTGCGCGGTTCGTCGTTGCGGAAGGCCTCGCCGAGCCGGCGCGCCGCCTCGGCGCTGCGCGCCAGCAGCAGCACGCCGGCGGTGTCGCGGTCCAGGCGGTGCACCAGCCGCGGCCGCTCCGCCGCCTCGAAGGTGAGCGCGTCGAGCAGGCCGTCGAGGTGCCGGGTGGTGCCGCTGCCGCCCTGCACCGCCAGGCCGGCGGGCTTGTCCAGGGCGATCAGCCAGTCGTCGCGGAACAGCACGCGCGCGCGCAGCGCCGCCGCCTCGGCCTCCGGGGCCGCGGGCCGTGCGGGCCTGGCCGGGGCGGGGCCGGCCTCTTCGCCCAGCGGCGGGATGCGGATCTGCTGGCCGGCGGCGAGGCGCAGGCTGCCCTTGGCGCGGCGGCCGTCGACCCGCACCTGGCCGGTGCGCAGCAGCTTCTCCAGCCGGCCGTGGCCGAGCTGCGGGAAATGCCGGCGGAACCAGCGGTCGAGCCGCTGCTCCGCCTCCTCGGCGGCGACGGTCCGGGTCTCGATCATGGGTCGAGACCTAGCAGAGCGGAGCAGGGGAAGGAAGCCGGCTCAGGCGGCGCTGGGGCGGCGGTCGCCGCTCAGCCAGTCCAGGATCGAGGCGCTGTTCATCTGATAGACGCCGAGGCGGCCGAGTTCGCGCAGGCCCTCCTCGCTGGCGTCGCAGAGCGCGTCGGCACCCACCACCACGCGGAAGTCCCGGGCGCAGGCGTCGTAGATCGTGGCCCGGCCGCCGGTCGGGAAGTTGCAGCCGCAGACGATCAGCGTGGTGATCCCGGCCTCACGCAGCCGCTGCTCCAGCCCGGTGCCGAAGAAGGCGCTCCAGCGCGGCTTGTAGAAGACGCTCTCGTTGCCGCGCAGGGCCTGGAACTCGCCGTCCAGCAGGGCGTCGGCCTCCAGCCGCTGCGCCGGATCCGGCTTCACCGCGTCGATCAGCTCGGCCCCCAGCGTGCCCGGCATCAGCACCCGCAGGCCCTCCTCCACCGCCGAGCGGCGGCAGAGGTCGACGTTGGAGCCGTCGGGGCGGTAGAGCCGCACCGCGTGCAGGATCGGCCGTTCGAGCCGGCGGAAGGCGGCGAGGATGGAGAGGATCTGGGGCAGCGCTGCGGAGACGCCGGAAGACTGGACCGGCGAGCCCTGGCAGACGAAGTCGCGCTGCAGGTCGACGGTGAGCAGGGCGGCGGTCTTGCGGTCGGGTACGTTGTGCTCGGCCATGGGCGAAAGGCGCTTCCCTCGGTGTTTCAGGCTGGGGCTCCGGCCCCCGATGGAGTGCCTGCGGAGGGTACGCTCGAAGCCGGATCGCGCAAGCGGCAGCTTCGCATGGCGGCTTCGCGAGCCGCGCAGGGCTGGCAGATGTGGCGCCCGAGAGCGCCCTCGGGCCGCCTCTTCCACAAGATATTGCTGTGAAAGAGGCGGCCGCTTCCGGCCGCGATCTTCACCCTTCCTCGGCGCGGCGCTTCTCGCGCAGCTTCGCCCAGTAGTCGAGGCGCTTGGCGATCTCGCGCTCGAAGCCGCGCTCGACGGGGCGGTAGAACTGCCGCCGGGGCATCTCCTCGGGGAAGTAGTCCTGACCGGAGAAGGCCTCGGGGGCGTCGTGGTCATAGGCGTAGCCCTTGCCGTAGCCCAGCTCCTTCATCATTCGCGTCGGCGCGTTGAGGATGTGCTTGGGCGGCATCAGCGAGCCGGTCTCCTTCGCCGCGCGGGTGGCGCGGCCGTAGGCCATATAGGCGGCGTTCGACTTGGGCGCGGTGCCGAGGAAGACCACCAGCTGCGCCAGCGCCAGCTCGCCCTCTGGCGTGCCCAGGCGCTCGTAGGTCTGCCAGGCGGCGATAGCCTGGGGCATGGCCTGGGGCTCGGCCAGGCCGACGTCCTCCACGGCGAAGCGCAGCAGGCGCCGGGCGATGAAGTGCGGATCCTCGCCGCCCGCCAGCATGCGCGCCAGCCAGTAGAGCGCGGCGTCGGTGTCGGAGCCGCGCAGCGCCTTGTGCAGGGCGGAGATGAGGTTGTAGTGCTCCTCGCCGCCCTTGTCGTAGACCGGCGCCCGGCGGTGCACCACGCCCGCCAGTCCGGCGGTGTCGAGCGGTGCCGTGCCGGGCGGCAGGGCGAAGAGCTCCTCGGCCAGGTTCAGCAGGTAGCGGCCGTCGCCGTCGGCCATGGCGGTCAGGGCGGTCCGGGCCTCGGCGTCGAGCGGCAGCGCGCGGCCCTCCTCCGCCTCGGCGCGGGCCAGCAGTTCCTGCAGCGCCGCCTCGTCGAGCCGGCGCAGCACCAGCACCTGGCAGCGCGACAGCAGGGCGGCATTGAGCTCGAAGGAGGGATTCTCGGTGGTGGCGCCGATCAGCACCACCGTGCCGTCCTCGACATAGGGCAGGAAACCGTCCTGCTGCGCCTTGTTGAAGCGGTGCACTTCGTCGACGAAGAGCAGCGTACCCTGGCCGGCCAGTCGCCGCTGCTTCGCCCGCTCGAAGACCTTGCGCAGGTCGGCGACGCCGGAGAAGACGGCGGAGAGCGGCTCGAAGGCCAGGTCGGTGGCCTCGGCCAGCAGGCGGGCGATGGTGGTCTTGCCGCAGCCCGGCGGCCCCCAGAGGACCAGCGAGGCGAGGCGGCGCTGCGCCACCATGCGCCCGAGCGGCGCCTCGGGTCCGAGCAGATGCGCCTGGCCCACCACCTCCGCCAGCCGCCGCGGCCGCAGCCGGTCGGCCAGCGGCCGCGGCGCCGCGCTCTCGAAGAGTCCCGTCATGGGGAGGGAGATAGCACGGCGGCGGGAGGCGATACAGGCGCACGAAGCCGCTTCACGCCCGGCCCGGACGCGGCGTCCCTCCTGCAGCGGCGGCCGTCGCCGCGACCGACCCGAAAGGAGCTGGCCATGCCTTTCTCGCACGCTGCCCGGACCTTGCGGCGGCTGGCATTCGTTGCCGCCTTGCTGCTGCCGCTTCCCACCGCCGCACAGACCGCGTCCCTGGTCTTCGAGGACGTCTGCGAGGACCCCTCCGCCACCTTCGACGTCTTCTGGGGGCAGGCGGTATACGATGCGGCCGGCCTCTTCCTCTTCCGCAGCGACGACACCATCGTGCCGGTCCAGGCCGAGGGCGGCTTCGACGCGCAGCGGACCTTGCTGGTGATCGCCCACGGTTCCCCCGACGAGGTGGGCGGCATTCCCAAGGAGCGTGTGGCGACGGCGATCCGGGCCGCGCACCCGGGCGTTCCGGAAGCGGCGCACTTCCTGTCCTGCAGCGCGGCCGAGGGCGAGAACACGGTCCTCAAGCTGCTGAACGCGGAGTACGGCGGCGCCGTGCCGTTGCTGACCGGCGCCACCAGTTCCTGCGCTCTGACCGGCAGCGGCAGCCGGGATCTGGCCGCCGCCGTCTACCGCGGCTCGCCCGTGCCGAGCGACCCGGGGCGCTACGCCGCGGTTCTGGAGGCCATCTTGGAGGCTTGGGGGTCCGAAGGCTTTGCTTCGGACTGCGCAACCCTCCTGGCCGACGACCTCAGCCAACTGCCGGGCTTCATGCAGCGTGTCCGCGAGCGCTTCTCCCAGCCCGGCACGGACACCGACTACCTGGAACTGATCGCGCTGAACCGAGGCGGCACCGAGCCCTTGGCCTGCGGCCTCTCCACGAGCCGGCCTTGTCCGTGACCGCGCCTCAGAAGCTGCCCTTGTCGCGCGGCAGGTCGCTCTGCTCGACCACGACGATCAGCAGCAGGAAGAGGTCGGGAGTGATGCGGTCGGCGGCGAAGGGCAGGATCAGGCGGTCGTAGCGCAGGAAGCCGACGCCGTCGCCGATCGGGAAGACCCGCTGCGAGAGGTGCGGCTCGGCGCTCTCGCGCAGGGAGTCGTAGAGGGCGTTCGCCGAGGCGAGGTAGTCGTCGCGGTAGAGATCCTCGAAGCTCTTACCGGTGGGGTCGCGCCCGGCGCGTGCAACGATCTCGGTGCCGGCCAGGCGATAGCGATAGCGGAAGCGCGTACCCTCCGGTTCGGCCGCGATCAGCGCGAGGCGCGGCAGCAGGCGCGGGACGTCGACCGGATCGAAGTCGCGGCGGTGCGGCAGCCCGTCCGGCGGCTTGCGCGCCAGCCAGTAGCGATAGAGCTCCAGGTGGTCGGGATGGGACAGCCGCTCCAGGGATACGGCCTCGGAAGGGTAGGAGCGCCTGTCGGGTCCTCGCGCGTCGGCCGCCATCGCGTTCCGGTATCCCCCAGCTCGGGCTTCTCGCCGTCAATCTAGGCGGGAGCGGTCGGCGGCTGCAATGAAGACTGCTTCGCCGGCATGGCCGGCGGCGGCGATTCTCACAGGCGGCCGGGGCCGCCAAGTCCCTCCTCGCGCACGGTGAAGGTAAAGGCGAAACCGCCGCCGCCGCCGACCCGGGTCTGGTCGTAGGCGGGATCGAAGCGGTCGAAGGGGCGGGGCTCGGCCAGCGCGATGCCGGTGCCGTCGCGCTCGACCAGCCAGCGCACGAAGGCCCGCTCGTTCAGCGGCGCGTCCTGCGGGTCGCGCCAGACCTGGTAGTCGACCGCGCCCTGGCGGCAGGCGGTGACGACCCAGTAGAAGCCCCGGGAATCCAGCCGCGCGCCCAGCGGCGGCGCCTCCTCGAAGCCCGCGTCGGCCAGGGCCGCCTCGAAGGCGGCCAGGGCGTCGGCGCCGACCGCGGCCTCGGCGCGCTGCCATTTCCAGGGCGCGAGCGGATCCGCCAGCTCGATGCGCGTCAGGTTGGCGCTCTCCTGCACCTGCGTCTCCAGCCGCGCGCCGCCGTTCGGCAGGGCGGTCAGGTCGTAGATCCGCAGCTGTTCCTCGTAGCTGCCGTTGTAGACAGCGCGCCAGCGCGACGGCGCTCCGGGCTCGCAGCCCTCACGCAGGTCGTCGGCGTTGACCACGCCGGTCCAGAGGAATCGCTGCGCCAGGGGGAAGTTCAGGTCCTCGCCGCCGTAGCTGCAGGCGGCCAGCGACAGCCCCAGGCCGCCGAGCAGACCCATGAGGGCGAAATTGCGGCGAAGACTGGACAGCGACTCGTTCATAACGTAGATTCTCGTAGATTTCGCCATTGGTTATGACGGGAAATTCGGGGGGTATCTCATGTTTCCCGCTGCAAGTGTCCGGAAACCAGGACTGTTCGCCCTCGCGATCAGTCTCCTGTTCGCACTCGCGACGGCGGTGGCCACCCCGGCGCAGGCGAACCCGCGCTACGCCTCCATCGTGGTCGACGTGGCCACCGGGGAAGTCTTGCACGCCTCGAATGCCGACGCCACCCGCTACCCGGCCTCGCTGACCAAGATGATGACCCTCTACATGGTCTTCGAGGCGCTGGAGCAGGGCCGGCTCTCCCTGGACCAGCGGCTGCCGGTCTCGGGCCACGCCGCCTCCATGCCGCCCTCGAAGCTGGGCCTGCCCGCCGGCGGCAGCATTGCGGTGCGCGACGCCATCCTGGCGCTGATCGTGCGTTCGGCCAACGACGTCGCCGCCGTGGTGGCCGAGGCGTTGGGCGGCAGCGAGAGCGCCTTCGCCCGGCAGATGACGGAGAAGGCGCGGGCGCTCGGCATGACCTCGACCGTCTTCCGCAACGCCTCCGGCCTGCCGGACGGCCGCCAGGTCTCCACCGCCCGCGATCTCGCGACCCTCTCGATGCGGGTGCTGCGCGACTTCCCGCAGCACTACCACTACTTCTCCACCCAGAGCTTCACCTACGGCAGCCAGACCCACAGCAGCCATAATCGGCTGGTGCGGAACTACGGCGGCGCCGACGGCATGAAGACCGGCTACATCCGCGCTTCGGGCTTCAACGTCGCCACCTCCGCGGTGCGCGACGGTCGGCGCATCATCGCCGTGGTGATGGGCGGGCGCACCGCGCAGTCGCGCGACGCCCACATGGCCGATCTGCTCGACCGCGGCTTCACCCGGGCGACGCAGCTTGCGCTGGCGACCGACCGGCCGGTGCCCCCGGTGCCGGCCCGCCGGCCGGGCTCGCTCGCCGTATCCGATGCCATGGCGCGCGCCGAGAGCGACGCGCCGCGGGACACCGGCGGCATGCTCTCGCTGGTCAGCGCCGCCCAGGCGGCGGCACCGGCTGCCGCAGCTGCCGCGCCGCTGTCGGCGAACGGCTCCTGGTCCGTGCAGGTGGGCGCCTTCCGGGTCGCCGACCAGGCCCGCGACCTGGCCTCGGTCGCGGCCGGCCGCCTGGCGCAGTCGCTGGCACAGGCCCAGGTCGCCGTGACCGAGGTGGAGGCCGGCGACCGCAAGCTCTATCGCGCGCGCCTGACCGGCCTGCAGGAGACCCAGGCCCGCAGCGCCTGCCAGAGCCTCTCGCAGCAGGGCATGGACTGCCTCGTGGTCAGCCCCGCCGGCGGCTGAGCCGGGGCGTCACAGCCCGTAGCGGGCCCAGAGCGCCCTTTCCTCGGCGGCGGCCAGGGCCGCCTCGGTCCACTGCCGCGGGTCGGGGCCGGTGGCGCCGAGCCGCAGGCGCAGCCAGCGCCGCGGCTGCTGCGTGCGGCGGATCACCACCTTCTCGCCGAAGCGCCGGCGCAGCTCGCCCTGCAGGTGGCCCAGGCCGTCGGCAAGGCCGAGCTCCACGGCGCGCCGGCCGGTCCAGAACTCGCCGCTGAAGAGCTCTTCCTCCGGCGCCTTGAGGCGTCCGGCGCGGCGGTTGCGGACCTGCGTCTTGAAGGTCTCGTGCAACTCGTCGAGCAGGCCGCGCAGGCGCACCACCTCGGCCTCGTCGCGCGGCCGGAAGGGATCCAGCATGGCCTTGCGCTCGCCCGCCGTCTCCAGCCGCCGCTCGACGCCGAGCCGCTCCAGCAGGGCGGGGAAGCCGAAGCCCGCCGAGACCACGCCGATCGAGCCGATCACCGAGCAGTCGTCGACGATGATCTCGTCGGCGGCCGTCGCCAGCCAGTAGCCGCCGGAGGCGCCGACGTCCTCGACGAAGGCGAGGACCCGCACCTTCTTCTCCTCGGCCAGTTCGCGGATGCGCCGGGCGATCAGCGCCGACTGCACCGGCGAGCCGCCGGGGGAGTTGACGACGAGCGCCACCGCCGCGAGCCGGCTCAGGCGGAAGGCCCGCTCCAGCGGCTCGTTCAGGCTCTCCAGGGTGAGTCCGCCGCGCCAGGGCCCGGCCTGGCCGATGACGCCGGCGAGGCGCACCACCGCCACCACCGGCGGCGGGTTGCGCAGGAAGGGCAGCGGCAGGACGGCGCCGAGAGCGCGTCGCGGGTCGAAGGCCATCAGGCCGCCTCCTCGAAGCCGGTGAGCACGTTGACGGCGTTGACGCCGATCGCCTCCACGGCGTAGCCGCCCTCCATGACGAAGAGCGTCGGCAGGCCGAGGCGGGCGATGCGCGCGCCGATGCGCGGGTAGTCGTCGCTCTCCAGGACGAAGTGGGAGATGGGGTCGTCCTTGAAGGTGTCGACCCCGAGCGAGACCACCAGGGCGTCGGCGCCGTAGGCCTCGATGCGCCGGCAGGCAGCCTCCAGGGCCTCCGACCAGAGGTCGAAGCCGCTGCCCCAGCGCAGCGGGTAGTTGACGTTGCAGCCTTCGCCGGCGCCGGTGCCGGTCTCGTCGGCATGGCCCAGGAAGAAGGGGAACTCCTGCAGCGGATCGCCGTGGATCGAGGCGAAGAAGACGTCGCCGCGCTCGTAGAAGATCGACTGGGTGCCGTTGCCGTGGTGGTAGTCCACGTCCAGCACCGCGACCCTGGCGGCGCCCTGGTCGCGGAAGGCCTGGGCGGCGATGGCGGCGTTGTTGAGGAAGCAGTAGCCGCCGTAGTAGTCGGCCGCGGCGTGGTGGCCCGGGGGGCGGCAGAGCGCGAAGACCACCCGATCGCCCTCGGCGACCCGACGTTGGCCGGTCAGGGCCACGTCGACGGAGGCCGTGGCGGCGCGCCAGGTGCCGGCCGTCACCGGCGTGCCGGCGTCGAAGGAGAAGTAGGAGAGCTTGCCGTCGACGGTCTCCGGCTCGCGGTTGCGCATGCCGCGCACCGACCAGTTGAGCGGCAGGGCGTCGTAGTCGCGACCCGTCGCCGTCCACTGCTCCCACGCGCTTTCCAGGAAGTCGACGAAGTTGGGCGCGTGTACCCGCAGGATCGGCGCCCGGCCGAAGGCCTGCGGCTCGATCACCTCGCCGAGCCCGACCTCGCGCAGGCGCGCCAGCACCATGTCGGCGCGGCGCGGCATCTCGAAGCAGGGCATCAGCCTGCCCTCGACCAACTCGGCCTTGCCGTCCTGCAGGCGATGCGACTCGCTGTAGACCGTCAGCATGAAGGGGGCTCCTCGGTAAGGGTTACGTGGCCGGCGTCCCAGGCGCCGGGCCAGACCTCGGCGCCGCCGTCGCGCAGGGCGTCGAGCGCGGCCAGCGGCACCTCGGCGACCAGCAGCGGTCCGAGGCCGCCGTCGTCGGCGAGCGGCGGCACCTCGGCGGCGCGGCCGTGGCTGCCCAGCGGCTCCTCGCAGGGCAGGAAGAGGCTGCAGCCCGAAACCGAGCCGGCGCGATCCTTGCCGTAGGCGGCGGCGCCGATGGTGCCGCAGACGGCCACCGCCGCCTGCAGCTCGACCGCCCGCGCCTTGGCGCAGCCGAAGACGCGATGATAGCCCGCCAGCCGCGCGGTCTGCGAGGGCACCAGGACCAGGTCCGGGCGGAAGGGCGCCAGCCGGGCGGCGAGCGCCGGCAGCTCGACGTCCAGGCAGATCACCGTGACCAGGCGAAGGCCCTGCCAGGTCACCAGCCGAAGCGTCTCGCCCGGCGAGAGCCGCCAGCCCGCCGGGTCCTTCTCCGCCGGGGTCAGGCAGAGCTTGTCCTGGGCGACGGCCCGGCCGTCGGGCAGCAGCAGCCAGGCGCGGTTCAGCCAGGGCGCTTCGCCGTCGGGGCGCTCGGCCGGAACCGGCATGGTGCCGGCCAGCAGGGCCACCCCGTGCTTCGCCGGCAAGGGGCGCAGCGCCGCCAGCGCGGCCTCCGACTGCGCCGCCATCCAGGGCACCTCCTCGCTCGGGGCCAGGCCCGGCGGGGCGAAGGAGAGCCACTGCTCGGCCGCGTACTCCGGCATCACCAGGATGGCCGCGCCGGCGGCCGCCGCCTCGGCCAGCCGCGCCTCGACCGACGCCGCCCAGCCCTCGATGCCGTTCAGCGGCCGCCCGACGTTGGTCGCCCAGAGCGCCACGCGCAGCCGCTCGGGCCGTTGTTCGGCCATTTGCCCTGCTTCTCCCGTACCGCTCACCGTCATCCTTCGCCCCGCTCAGGAGGATACGAACACCTTCGGAACATGGTCACCCTGAATGCCACTGTCATCGCGAGCGACCGAAGGGAGCGCGGCGATCCAGGGGCCATGGGCAAAGGGCCCTGGATCGCTTCGCTTCGCTGGCAATGACGGTGGCCTGGCGCCGGCAGACCAAGGGCCGGGCGCGATCGCACCCGGCCCCCGTCCGCTTCAGAAATGCCTCAGCTGCGCAGGCGGGTCCAGACCCGGTTGCGCAGTTCGCGCGCGGCGACCGAGCAGTCCTCGTTCGGGCGCAGGCGCTCGCCGTACTCCTCCGGCATGTTCACCGCCGGGTCCTCGACCAGGCGCTCCTCCATATAGGCCTCGGAGCCGCGGATGGCGTTCATGTAGCCGGTGAAGTTGGAGGCGACGGCGATGTTCTCCGGCGCCATCATCCAGTTGATGAAGGTCCTGGCGTTCTCCAGGTTCGGCGCGCCGCGCGGCACCATGAAGTTGTCGTTCCAGAAGGTGATGCCTTCCACCGGATACATGTAGACCAGCGTGTCGCGCTCCTGGCGCGAGCGGTGCGAGGCGCCGTTCCACTGCTGGTGCATGATGACCTCGCCGGCCGCCATGCGGTCGATGGTGCCGTCCGACTGGTACATGGCGACGTGCGGGGCCTGGCCCTGCAGCACGTCGAGGATCTGCTGCGCCTCGGCCGGGTCCTCGGTGCACTTGGAGACGCCGACGTAGTAGGCGGCGGCGTTGTAGACCTCGACCTCGTCGTTGAGCACGGCGATCTGCCCGCTCAGCTCCTCGCGCGGCTCGAAGAACTCCTTCCAGCTCTCCTCCAGCTGGCCGACGCGCGCGCTGTCGTAGGTGACGCCGGTGGTGCCCCAGAGGTAGGGCGCGGAGTAGGCGCGCTCGGGGTCCTGCGGCGGGGCGTCGTGCGGCGAGATGACGTTGGCGAAGTTCTCCATCTCGGCCGTGTCGATGCGCTCGGCCAGTCCCTCGTCGATCATGATCTTCATCATGTAGTCGGAGGGCACGACGACGTCGTAGCCGACGGCGCCGGCCTGGAGGCGCGCCAGCATGGTCTCGTTGGAATCGTAGACGTCGAGCGTGACGGCGATTCCCGTCTCGGCCTGGAACTTCTCCAGCAGCTCCGGCGGGAAGTAGTTCGACCAGTTGTAGAGGAAGAGCTCGTTCGCCTGGGCCTGAGGGCCGAGGCCGAACAGCAGGCCGGCGGCGGCGCCGGCGAGAAGAATCTTGCGATGCATCTTGGTCTCCCTTGTCTCCCGTGTCCCCGTTTCGCGGGGGTTCGTGCGATCTTCCGACCGCGCTGTCTGCGGCGTCAACGCCGGATGCGCCCGATCAGCACCGAGAGGGTGACGAAGGCGATCGAGACCAACAGCATCAGCGACGACACCGCATTGACCTCCGGCGTGATACCGATGCGGATCATGCCGAAGATGTAGACCGGCAGGGTCGTCGCCCCGGCGCCGGCCACGAAGTAGGTGATGACGAAGGTGTCGAGCGAGATGATGAAGGACAGCATCGCGCCCGAGAGGATGCCGGGCCAGAGCAGCGGCAGCGTGACCCGACGGAAGGCTCGCCAGGGATCGGCGTAGAGGTCGGCGGCGGCCTCCTCCAGCCGCGGGTCCATGCCCTGCAGCCGCGCCCGGATCGGCAGGTAGGCGAAGGGGATGCAGAAGACCGTGTGGGCGATGATGACCGAGATCAGCCCGAGGCGGATGCCGACGATGACGAAGAAGAGCAGCGTCGCCACGGCGGTGACGATCTCCGGCACGATCAGCGGCAGCGCCACCACGGCGTTGACGCCCTGCTGGCCGCGGAAGCGGTCGCGCGTCATGCAGAGCCCGGCGAAGATGGCCGCCAGCGTCGCGATCAGCGTCGCCGTCGAGGCCACCACCAGGGAGTTCCGTGCCGCCCGCAGAATGTCGGGGTTGTTCAGCACCACCGCGTACCAGTCGAGGGTGAAGCCGGTCCAGATGGTCGCCAGGCGGTTCTCGTTGAAGGAGTAGCCGATCAGCACGACGATCGGCAGGTAGAGGTAGGCGAAGACCACCAGCGCCGTGGGGGCGACCCCGGGGAAGCGCCAGAGCGGGTTGCCGCTGCGTTTGAACACCGGCGCCCCTCCTCAGGCCTGGCCCGGTGCGCGGCGGAAGCGCAGCAGGTAGACCATCATCGAGAGCAGCACGATGGTGAGCAGCACGAAGGCGAGCGCGGCGCCGAAGGGCCAGTTTCGCGCCGCGCCGAACTGCCCCTGGATCAGGTTGCCGATCATCAGCTGGCGCGAGCCGCCGAGCAGCTCCGGGGTGATGTAGGCGCCGAGCGCCGGGATGAAGACCAGGATGCAGCCGGCGACGATGCCCGGCAGCGCCAGCGGCAGCACGATGCGGGTGAGCGCTCGGCGCTTGTCGGCGCCCAGGTCGTAGGCCGCCTCCACCAGCCGCAGGTCCAGCTTCTCCAGGCTGGCGTAGATCGGCAGGATCATGAAGGGCAGGAAGGAGTAGGTGAGGCCGACGCCGACCGCGAAGGGGGTGTAGAGCAGGCGGATCGGATCGTCGGTCAGCCCCAGCCACTGCATCGCCCCGTTCGCCAGGCCGCTGTCGCGCAGCAGCAGGATCCAGGCGTAGTTGCGCACCAGCAGGTTGGTCCAGAAGGGGATGGTGACGAGGAAGATCAGCAGGTTGCGCCAGCGTGCCGGCTGCAGCGCCATGTAGAGCGCGGTCGGCAGGCCGATCGCCAGCGAGACCGCCATGGTGATGAAGGCGAGGGTGAAGGAGCGCGCGAAGATCCGCAGGTAGTCGACATTGACCACCAGGTTGTCCATCAGGTCGCGCTCGAAGAGGAAGCGGACGTAGGCCTCGGTGGTGTGCCGGCCCCACTGCACCCCGCCGGAGATGCCGCGCTCCAGGACCGAGACATAGGCCATCAGGAACAGCGGCAGCACCATGAAGACGCCGATGATCAGCAGCGCCGGCCCGAGCAGCAGCGCCCGTCGCAGCAGCGGGAGGCGGGCGAGGCGGGCCAGCATCAGTCCTGCAGCACCCTGACCGCCTCGGCGGCGACGCCGAGGCTCACCGCGGCGCCGGCCTCGAAGCCGCCGAGCGCGCCCGAGCGGTTCTGCCGCCGCACGACGAAGGGGGTCGCCGCGTCGGCCAGGCGCAGGTGGTAGTGGGTGTCGGTGCCGAAGTAGACCACCTGCTCGACCCGGGCTTCCAGGCCTTCGCCGCCGGCGGCCGCCGCCGCCAGTTCGGCCCGCTCCGGCCGCACCGCCAGGGTCACCCGGGCGCCGTCCTCGTGCCCGCCGTCCTCCAGGCCGCGCAGTTCCCCGCCGGCGTCCAGCGCGAAGCGCACGCCCTGGGCGTCCCGGCCCGACAGGCGGGCGGTCAGCAGGTTGGTCTCGCCGATGAAGTCGGCGACGAAGCGGCTGGTGGGGTGCTCGTAGATCTCCGTCGGGCTGCCGACCTGCAGGGCCCGGCCCTCGCTCATGACGGCGAGGCGGTCCGACATGGTCAGCGCCTCTTCCTGGTCGTGGGTGACGAAGATGAAGGTGATGCCGGTCTCGTGCTGCAGGCGCTTCAGCTCGATCTGCATCTCCTTGCGCAGCTTGAGGTCGAGGGCGGAGAGCGGCTCGTCGAGCAGCAGCACCTGCGGCCGGTTGGCCAGCGCCCGGGCCAGGGCGACGCGCTGCTGCTGGCCGCCCGAAAGCTGCGTCGGCCGGCGCGGGCCCAGGCCTTCCAGCTTCACCAGCGCCAGCATCCGCTCCACCGTCTCCGCGATCTCCGCACGGGAGCGTCCCTGCATCTCCAGGCCGAAGCCGATGTTCTGGGCCACGCTCATGTGCGGGAAGAGGGCGTAGGATTGGAAGACCGTGTTGACCGGCCGGCGGTGCGGCGGCTGGTGTGCGATGGGTTGGCCGCGCATCAGCAGTTCCCCCTCGCTCGGCTGCTCGAAGCCGGCGATCAGGCGCAGCAGCGTCGTCTTGCCGCAGCCCGAGGGCCCCAGGAGCGTGAAGAACTCGTTCTCGCGGATCACCAGGTCGACGGCGTCGAGCGCCCTTACGCCCCCGCCCGGACCCTCGAAGACCTTCGTGAGGCGGCGCGTCTCGATCGCCGCCTCGGCCGTGGATCGCATGCAGCCCCCGCCCGGCTCTGCCGTTGTTCCTGCCTGCGCGGCAGTATCCGGTGCCCGCAGTCGGCAGGTAAAGGCTTTTTCCGGGCGGCTGGCCGCTTCGTCACTGCGCCGCGGCGGCGCGCGGCGCGAAGGCCGCCTCCATGTCGCGGCGGGCGCGGTAGCTCTCCTCGCCCGCGTCCAGGGCCACGTCGGCCCAGGTGACGGGCGCGCCGGCGGCGACCGGGCGGGTCAGGGTGACACCGTGCGCCAGGCCGATCGGCAGGCCGCCGAGCGCCAGCGACTCCGCCGCCGGCATCAGCTTCCCCCAGACCCGGAAGCCGCCTTCGCCGTCCAGCTCCTCACCGGCGGCGAGATCGCGCTTGGCGGTCGCCACCACGTCGCCGCGGAAGCCGGTCGGCGCCCCGGTGGCCTCGCCGCGCAGCGCGGCGGAGAGCACCGAGATCCCCAGCTCCAGGCCGATCAGGTGATAGGGCTTGTAGAGCGCGGCACGGGTGCCGGAAGGGTCCGTGACCAGCCCGTACTCGCGGAAGCAGCGGGCGGTGTAGGGATTGGGCGCCTCGAAGACGACGTAGACGCCCCAGCGCAGGTCGCGGAACACCGGCCGGCCGTCGCGCTCCAGCGAGGAGATGACCTCGACCTGACCCGGCGTCTCCAGGGCGCCGCCCTCCTGGCGCGGCCGCAGCACGCGCGGCAGGTCGTCGACGCCGCAGGGCGGGAAGGCGAGGCCGTCGGAGGGCACGGCCAGGCCGGTGGCGTTGGCCACGGCGGCCATCTCGATGCCCGACTTGGTGCCGTCGAGGAAGGAGTTGAACATCTGCGGGTTCATGCCGCCGGCCGCCGCCGCCTCGGGCGTCAGGCCGTAGTGGCCCCAGACGGTCTCCGGGGTCGAGGCATGGTAGTCCGGCAGGTACTTGGTGCCCTTGCCGGCGGCCACCACGGTCATGCCGATGGACTTCGCCCAGTCGACCATCTCGCAGATCAGCGCCGGCTGGTCGCCGTAGGCCAGGGAGTAGACCAGGCCGGCCGCGGCCGCTTCCCGCGCCAGCAGCGGCCCGGCCAGCACGTCGGCCTCGACGTTGACCATGACGAGGTGCTTGCCGGCGGCGATGGCAGCGCGGGCGTGGCGGATGCCCGCGGCGGGGTTGCCGGTGGCTTCGACCACCACCTCCACCTCCGGCCGGGCGACGGCGGCGGCCGCGTCCTCGGTGAAGGCGGTGGCGGCGATCCGCTCGGCGCTCCAGCCCACCGCCTCGCAGGCCGCCCGGGCCCGCGCCGGCGAGAGGTCGGCGATGATCGCGATCTCCAGGCCGGGAGTGTGCGGTATCTGCGCCAGGAACATGGAACCGAACTTGCCGGCGCCGACCAGGGCGACCCTGACGGGCCGCCCCGCGTCCGCGCGCCGCTGCAGCAGGGCGAAGAGGTTCATGCCGCCTTCTCCCGGGCGAGCTGCTGCAGGCAGTCGTCCGGCAGCGGCTCGATCGGGGTGAAGTCGCGGTGGGCGATCCACTCCTTCCGCTTGAACTGCCGGATGTGGTTGTTCACCTCGCAGAGCGAGAGATAGACGATGGTGCGGTCGTAGGGGCTGATGTTGCCCGGGCTGGCGTGCACCAGGTTGCAGTGGAACATCAGCACCGAGCCGGCCGGCCCCTTGGGCGCCACCAGCCCGCCCTCGGCCGCCAGGCGGCTGACGGTCGCCTTGTCCAGGGTCCAGAGCGGGTAGGAGGTGCTCTCCAGGTCGTGTCCCGCCTCCATCACGCCGCCCTTGTGGCTGCGCGGGATGAACATCAGCGGCCCGTTGAACTCGGTGACGTCGTCCAGGAACAGCGCGATGTTCATGGCGCGGGGCTCGGGCATCAGGTCGTCGCGCGACCAGGTGCCGTAGTCCTGGTGCCACTGCCAGACATCGCCGTCGAAGGCGCGCTTGGCGTTGATCTTGAACTGATGCATGTAGACCTGCCCGTCGAGCAGCTGCTGCACCGGCTCGATCAGCCGCGGGTGCGCGCCCAATCGGCGGAAGGCCTCGTTGTAGGTGTGTGCGGCGAAGGCGGTGCGGACGGCCTCGCCGTCCTTCTCGCGCCAGACCTCGTCGCGGCGCTGGGCGAAGATGCCCGGCAGCTCGTCGGTCAGCACGCGCGTCTCCTCGCGGGAGAAGCATTGGGGCAGGAAGATCCAGCCCTCGCGGTCGAAGGTCTCGAGCTGCTCGGCGGTGAGCTTCATGGTCGCATCCTCCTGTGGTCGGGCCGCCTCTGGCGGGCGGCTGGGCAGGGTCGGGGGGGG
>SR_TP_S13solDRAFT_1000348_pt1 | contig 20374 bp, 15 predicted proteins | sample SodReaTP_S13sol_FD_11159 | JGI IMG/M metagenome (IMG submission 11159)
ATTCGGTTTCCACCTCCCCGCCGTCCACACCATGGAGCAGGGCATCGATTTCTTCCTGGGATAAGAGGTCGCTCTGGGCCATGGGCTTACTGCATCACGAATGAGGTGAAATAAACGGACTCGATGCCCGGCTCGCCAGTGCGTTCCTGCAACACGCCGCGAATGGTATCGAGCACTTCCACGCGCACCGCTTCCTTGCCTTCCCGGGTGTTGAGTTCCTCGTAGGTCTTGCCACTGAGCAGCATGATCAGATTGTTGCGAATCACCGGCATGTGCTGATCCACCGCATCCATGACCTTGGCATCCCAGGCGGTCATCACAACGCCCACCTGCACATAACGAATGCGGCCAGGACCCTGGAAATTGACCACCAGGGCCGGCTCCAGGCTCTTGTAGATGGGTGGCGCCAGCGGCGCGGGGCCCGCGTCCACGGCCTCTTCGGCCTCGCCACCCATAAAGAAATACAGCGCACCGCCGGCAATGGCGGCCACCAGGACCAGCCCCAGCAACAGGATGATGATGAGCTTGAGCTTGCCGCCCTTGGCAGGGGTGGGGCTTTCCACATCAAGGTTGAGTTCGTCTTTATCGGCCATGTCTTGGAGGCGCTCCGTTCAGTGAATAGGATTTAGCAATCTGCGTGCCAACGAATGTTGGAGAAATATATTTATTTTAATCAACACGATAGAATATGGACGAATTGGCCGTGACGGGCTTTTGACGGCCTGACAGACCCTTCCCCGCCGGAATCCCGGCATCAGGGCACAGGGCGGGCAGCAGGCGTCTGCCCTATCAAATCAGTTAGAATGCCAGCCTTTCCAGAACCCCGCGACCGCACCCGCAGCCATGAGTCAGAATTCACCCCAGACCTACCCGCGACACCGCACCGTACCGGTTCACATCGGCCCCGTCACCGTGGGAGGCGATGCCCCGGTGCTGGTGCAGTCCATGACCAACACCGACACCGCCGACCCGGTGCGCACCGCCGTGCAGGTGGCGGAACTGGCCAGGGCTGGATCCGAACTGGTACGCATCACCGTGAACTCCGAGGCTGCCGCGGCCGCCGTACCGGAGGTGCGTGAACGCCTGGACGCCATGGGCGTCCACGTGCCTCTGGTGGGTGATTTCCACTTCAACGGCCACAAGCTGCTGAGCAAGTATCCCGAGTGCGCTGAGGCCCTGGGTAAACTGCGCATCAACCCCGGCAACGTGGGCCGAGGCTCCAAGCGGGATACCCAGTTCGCCCAGATGATCGAGATCGCCTGCAGATACGACAAGCCTGTGCGCATCGGGGTGAACTGGGGCAGCTTGGACCAGGCCCTGCTGGCCCGCATGCTGGACGCCAATGCCAGCCGACCCGAGCCTCTGGAGCTGGAAGCCGTCACACGGGAGGCGCTGATCACCTCGGCCCTGGAGAGTGCCGCCCAGGCCGAGGAGATCGGCCTGCCCCACGATCGCATCATCCTGTCCGCCAAGGTCAGCGGGGTACAGCCCCTGATCCGGGTGTATACGGACCTGGCCGCACGCTGTGACTATCCCCTGCACCTGGGACTCACCGAGGCCGGCATGGGGGTCAAGGGGATCGTCGCGTCCACCGCCGCCCTGGCAGTTCTGCTGCAGCAGGGCATCGGCGACACCATCCGCATCTCCCTGACCCCGGAGCCCGGTGGCGACCGCTGCCAGGAGGTGCTCGTTGCCCAGGAGATCCTGCAAAGCCTGGGGATCCGCAGCTTCCTGCCCTCGGTGGTGGCCTGTCCCGGCTGCGGACGCACATCCAGCGAGTACTTCCAGCACCTGGCCCAGGACATCCAGACCTACATCCGCCACCAGATGCCCCAGTGGCGCAAGCACTATCCCGGTGTGGAGGAGATGACCGTGGCGGTGATGGGTTGCGTGGTCAACGGACCCGGCGAGAGCAAGCACGCCAACATCGGCATCAGCCTGCCGGGCACCGGCGAGGTGCCCGTAGCGCCGGTCTACGAGGACGGCCAGAAGACCGTGACCCTCAAGGGGGAGCACATCGCGGAGGAATTCCAGTCGCTGGTGCAGACCTACGTGGAAAGGACCTACGGGCAAAAGGGCTGAGCCCCTGCCCTTCCCCCCTTCTCGATCCCACGGATCAGTCGAAAGGCACCTTCAGGGCAAAGGCGAAGAGCGCGTAACCGATACTGGGGATCAGCACGGCAATAGCCAGGAATCGGGCCAGGTCCGGCAGGGTCCAGGGCTCGAAGCGGGCCAGCAGCCCCGCGCAGATGAACCCCACCACGCTGGCGGGGAAGAAACCTGCCCATCCGATTAATGTAGCCCACAGCGCCCCCACACCTACCAAGGCCAGCGGTCGCCACAGGGACTGGATGGGTGTCACCGGGGTGCGCGGCATGCCGGCCAGGACCCGGGCGATCAGGATCACAGCAGCGATGATCATCACGTAGGCCACGGTACGCGGAAAGACGGCACCAAACGTGGTGTAGGCCTGGGTGAGTTTGAGCACATAGAGGGCCAGACCAAGGCAGAATGCTGCGGCGGCCAGACCCGGCCAGTCACGGCCGCTTGCGTGGTGGGTGGTCTCACTCATTGTCTATCACCATTAATTTTTTCTTGAACCGCTTCATGATCAGCGGATAGAAAAGTCCGAGCACGATCAGGCTGATGATCACCAGGGAGATGGGACGACCAAAGTACATGCCCAGCAGGTTGTCTTCAGCACTGCCGATCAACCAGGCCTGCACAAAACCCTGCTCCGCAATGGCGCCCAGCACCACGCCGAGCACGATGGGCGCGGGCGCAAACCCCGCGCGACTCAGGATCCAGGCGATCACGCCCAGGGCCAGCATCATGACCACATCGGCATAGCTACTGTGAATGGCGTAGGTGCCCAACACCGTCATGAGCAGGATGCCCGGCACCAGCATGGTCTTGGGAATGGCCACGAAGGCCTTGAAGGCGTAACGGCCCATGAACAGGCCGATGGGCAACATGATCAGGGTGGCGATGGCCAGACCGAAGATGAAGGTGTAGACCACGGCACTGTGTTCAGTAAACAGGTCTGGGCCGATGCGAATGCCGTGTACCAGCAAGGCGCCCAGGATGATGGCATCGGGCGGCGTTCCGGGGATGCCCAACACCAGGGTGGGGATAAAGCCGCCGCCCACGGTGCCGTTGTTGGCGGATTCCGAGGCGATGATGCCGCCCGGCGCACCCTTGCCGTACTCGTCCGAATTGCGTGCGCTGCGTCGCGCCTCTGAATAGGCGATCAGAGAGGCCACCGAACCACCGGCGGCGGGCAGCGCCCCCACCAGGGTACCGATGCCGGAACTCTTGAGCAGGTTGACCTTCTCCCTCCAGACATGACCGAAGGCCTCGCCCAGGCGCAGTCCCTTTTTGGTACCCGTGTTCACTTCCAGGTGCGGGTCCGGTGAAGAGACCAGGTCCAGGATCACCGGGATACAGAAGATGCCGATCAGCGCGACAATGATGTCCACGCCGCCGACCAGGGCTGGCTGGTTGAAGGTAAAACGCATGTCCCCGCCAATCACGGCGGAGCCAGTAAAGGAAATAAGCAGGCCCAGACAGGCACCCAGCAGACCCTTCATCAGTGTGCCCTTGGACAGCGAGGCCACCAGGGTCAGGCCGAGTACTGCAAGCCAGAAATATTCAGGGGGCCCGAAGGCCAGTGCCACCTTGGCCAGTGGCGGCGCCAGCAACAGCAGCGCCATGACACTCAAGAAGCCACCGGTCACCGATGCAATGGTGGCAAGACTCAAGGCCATCTGACCATCACCCCGCTTGGCCATGGGATAGCCGTCGAAGGTGGTGGCGATGGATGAAGGTGTGCCTGGCGTGTTGGCCAGGATGGCGGCGTAACAACCGCCGTAGATGGCGCCCATGTAGATGGCCGCCAGCGCGATGAGGGCGGAATCCGCCGGCATGGTAAAGGTAAGCGGGGTCAACACCGCCACCGCCATGGTGGCGGTGAGACCCGGCATACCACCGATGGTAACCCCCGCAATGACGCCGACAACGGCAAGCATCAGGTTGATGGGCGTGAGCGCCTGAAACAAATACTCAAACATGCATCAGTTCCGTCAGTCAGTCGTGTCGTAACAACGCGTTCTTTGCGGGGATTTGGGCTTACTTGATCATGCCCAACAGACGGGCCACCTGCTGGTAGTCCTCTGACAGCTTGCGGGTGTACTCGGCCATCTCGGAATACGGGATGTCCAGGAGCACATAACCGGCATCTTCCATGCGCTTGCGCAGGTCGGGATCCTGGTTCACCTTGGCGAACACATCGGACATCTCCTGGCGCATCTCCTCAGACACCCCATTGGGCACGGCCACTCCACGACGTGCGCCACCAGTGAAGTCGATGCCCTTCTCCTTGAAGGTGGGCACATCCGGGAACAGCGGATGACGCTCTTCCATGGCCACACCCAGCAGACGCACCCGATCACCCTGCTCCACACCAGCGGTGGTAAAGGCCCACTGGGCCTGGACCTGGCGACCCTGCAGCGCGGCAGAGGCGGCAGCCGTGCCGGTGAAGGGGATGTAGGTGGTCTTGATGTCGGCGTGGTAGTCGAAGCTCTCCTTGGCCACATGGGGCGCGGAGTTGGTGCCGGTACCCGCCACGGTGATGGTGCCGGGGCTCGCCTTGGCGCGGGCGATGTAATCGTCCAGGTCCTTGATGGGGCTGTCCGCCGGCACGATCAGGGCATAGGGGGTCAACTGGAAGATGTACACCACATTCACATCTTCAGTCTTGTAACCCACGTTGCCCGCCAGGGGCTGCAGGAAGATGTGCGGGGTGTTGATGCCCATCATAGCGGAGCCATCACTGGTGATGCGGTTCAGCTGGGCCCAGCCGGCTGCGCCACCGGCACCCACCCGGTACTGGTAGATAAAGCCGTGGCCAGTGACCTTCTTAAAGGTGGATTCCTGCATACGCGCGGTGATGTCCGACTCACCACCCGGGTTGAAGTTGGTGATGTAAGTGACATCGCCCTTGGGCCATTCCGCCATGGCACTTGAGGCCATGCCCAGGGAAAACGCGGCCACACAGGCCACGGCGATCTTCGAGAAACGTGTGAATTTCATGGTCTACCCCTCCGATTGAGTCTTTTTATTACCCAGCAACTGCATGTCCAGGCGGACAAAATCCCCCCTGTAGACAATCTGTGCCAGATAGATCACCCGGTCCGTCCGGTCCGTGATGACCCGGCGCACCTGCGCCACCGGGCCTCCCACATCCATGTCCAGCAGATTTGCCGTTTCCATGTTGGCCCGACCGATGGTCAGGGTCTGATGGGCCGATCCAAGCTCCATGTTCTCAAGCCGGCTCAGGGTCTCCAGGACCAGCCTTGTGCGAAATGTCTCCGGCGCCTGCTCATAGACATCCTGGGCCAGATAAAGATCAATATCACAGTAGGCCCGATCATCCCGCGTATGCACCCGGCGGATGTGCTGATACCCCAGCGCCGCCTCGCCGTCCTCTGACGTGTACATCGGCGGTCTGTCCACCAGCCCGCTTTCCAGCAGTTTGAGCTCGGTGCCCTCGATCATCTGCAGGAGACTGGACCACTCCGTGCCCACCCGCAGCCAGCGATCATCCCGGGGCTGGCGGGCCACGAAGGTACCCTTGCCCTGGCGGCGCCAGATGAGGCCCTCCTGCTCCAGCAAGGCCAGGGCCTGACGTACCGTCACCCGACCTACCCCGAAGTGACTGGCCAGTGCGTCCAGGATGGGCAGTCGCTCGCCCTCGGCCCACTGGCCGTCCCTGATGCGTCTGCGAAGCTCCGAGGCCACCTGGTCATACAGCGGTAGGCGGCTGCGGGCGAAAGCACTCCGTGCATTTCTGGACATGGTCATTCACGCTCCGGACCTGCGTGCGCAAGGCCCGAATTCTGCCTCAAGTTATATAGATGATCTAGTAGTACCATTGATAGAACCTTTGACAGACAATAGTCCATACTAAACAGATACGCCAGCCCAGGTGATACCCATGCATCCGGATAGCCCACTTGCCCCCAATGACCCCCTCCTGCCTCCGGACGGCCGTCTGCCGGACACCGGCCCCGTGCAGATCATGCGCCTGGAGGTCTTCGTATTCCGAGTGCCCATCGCGGCGCCGGTCATCACCTCCTTCGGCGAGATGCGAGATCGCCCCGCCGTCCTGGTCCGTCTGGAGGACCAGGACGGCGCCCAGGGCTGGGGGGAGGTGTGGTGCAACTTCCCCGCCTGCGGCGCGGAACACCGGGCCCGCCTGCTGGAATCCGTACTGGCACCCCGGCTAATCGGTGCCCAATTCCACTCCGTGGCCGAGGCCACCCGGAGCCTGGAGGCCGCGCAGCGGGTGCTGGCCGTGCAGACGGCGGAATGGGGGCCCCTGGCCCAATGCCTGGCCGGGGTGGACATTGCCCTGTGGGACCTGGCGGCACGGCGCGCCGGCAAACCCCTGGCGCGTCTGCTGGGTGCCGAGGGTGACCTGGCCACGCCCGCCTATGCCAGCGGCATCAACCCCGATGATGTGCCGCGTCTGCTGGACACCAGTCGCACCAGAGGCTATCGGGCCTTCAAGGTGAAAGTGGGATTCGGCCGAGACGCGGACTTGGCGAGCGTGGCCGCGGCCCGGGCCATGCTCGGCCCCGGTGAACGACTGATGCTCGACGCCAATCAGGCCTGGGATCTGCAGGAGGCCTTGACCATGGTCGAGGCCCTGGCGGCCTTTGCCCCGGATTTTCTGGAAGAACCCATGCCCGCCGACCACAGCCTCGCCGACTGGCGCCACCTTGCCGCCGCGTCACCCGTCCCCCTGGCCGGCGGGGAAAACCTGCGCGGGGGCCAGGTCTTCGATCAGGTGCTCGAGGCCGACATCCTGCAGGTGCTGCAGCCGGACATGTGCAAGTGGGGTGGGTTTACCGGCTGCCTGCCCGTGGCCCGCGCCATCCTCAAGGCGGGCAAGCGCTACTGCCCCCATTTTCTCGGTGCCGGCATCGGCCTGATGGCCTCGGCCCACCTGCTGGCCGCCGCCGGTGGCGACGGTCTGCTGGAAGTGGACGCAAACCCCAACCCCCTGCGCGAGATACTTGGTGCACCCTTCCCCGAGCTGGATGCCCAGGGCCGATTCCCCCTGACAGAATCACCCGGGCTGGGCGTGGCACCGGATCTGGAGGCGGCAAGGGAATGGCAGGTGGCGTATTTGAAGTGTGAGCGGTGAGCGGTGAGGGGTAAGGGGTAAGGCGGTAAGATGCCCCAGCTGTTTTCGCCTATTCCCTGTCACCTCACCCCTTACGTACCCCAAATCACTTCGTCAGGCGTCGCACGCTGGTCACATTGGGCAGCGCACCCACCTTGTCCATCAGGGCGCTGAGCTGGGCACTGCCCTCCACCTCCATGGTCAGCTCCATGATCACGGTCTGGTCGTCCCGGTCGGTGCGGGTATTGGCGGAGAGCACGTTGATCTTGTCATTGGCCAGCACCCCGGTGATGTCCCGCAGCAGACCCTGGCGATCAAAGGCCTCGATACGCACATCCACCGGGTAGGCCCGGGGTGCGGCCCCCCAGCTCACCTCCACCAGGCGCAGCTTTTTCTCCGCCGGTATGCGCAGGATGTTCACACAGTCGCGCCGATGGATGCTCACGCCCTTGCCCCGGGTGATGAAACCGATGATGGGGTCCCCGGGCACGGGCCGGCAGCAGCGGGCGATCTGGGTGAGCAGATTGCCCACGCCGCTGATGTGGATCTCGGAATGGTTTGCATCCGACAACGGGGCGGCACGCTTGCGGCGCTTGCTGCTGACGAGGGATTCCGCCGTGGGCGCCACCACCGGCTGCAGGGAGGAGGCCAGCTGGGCCGGGGTAATGTCACCGGCCCCCACGGCCACCAGGAAATCCTCCCGATTCTGATGGTGATAGCGACGCGCCAGGGCCTCCATATCCGGGTTGCTCACCCCCATGCGCTGGCACTCCCGATCCAGGATCGCACGGCCCTCGTGCAGGTTGCGGTCATGGTCCTGGAGCTTGAACCAGGATCGCGCCTTGGCCCGGGCCCTGGAGGTGCGCAGGTAACCCATGCTGGGGTTGATCCAGTCGCGGCTGGGGCCGCCCTGGCGGGTGGTCAGGACCTCCACCCGCTGGCCGGAACGCAGGACATGGGTGAGCGGCACGATACGCCCGTCCACCTTGGCGCCCCGGCAGCGATGGCCCACCTCGGTGTGGATGGTGTAGGCGAAATCCAGCGGCGTGGCGCCCTTGGGCAGGTCCACCACATCGCCCTTGGGGGTGAGCACGAACACGCGATCCTGGAACAGCTCCGAGTGAAAGCTGTCCATGAGGGACTCGTCGTCCTCGCGGTTCTCCAGCAATCGGCGCAGGGAACCGATGGCCCTGCCCATGGCCTGGTCCTCGCGACCACCCTCCTTGTAGCGCCAGTGGGCGGCCACACCCAGCTCGGCGAAGTCGTCCATTTCCCGGGTGCGGATCTGCACCTCCACCACCTTGCCCTTCGGCCCGATCACCGCGGTATGCAGAGACTGGTAGCCATTGTCCTTGGGATTGGCGATGTAGTCGTCAAACTCCTGGGGGATGTGGGGCCAGAGGCTATGCACCACCCCAAGCACGGTGTAGCAGGTGGACACGCGATCCACGACCACGCGCACGGCACGCAGATCGTAGAGTTCCTCGAAATCCAGCTGCTTGCGCTCCATCTTGCGCCAGATGCTGTAGATGTGTTTTGGACGTCCCAGCACCTGGCCCTGGACGTCCTCCTCGCCGAGGGCCTGGGACAGGCGTTCCATGAACTCCCGGATGTAGGCCTCCCGCTCGGTACGGCTTTCCTCCAGAAGCTTTGCCACTCGCCGGTATTCCGGCGGCTCGAGGATCCGAAAGGACAGATCCTCCATCTCCCACTTGAGCTGGCCTATACCCAGACGATGGGCCAGTGGCGCGAACACCTCCAGCGTCTCCCGGGCATAGGCACGGGCCTGGTCATCGGGCTCCGCGGCCAGCAGGCGCAGGCGCTGCACCCGGTAGGCCAGCTTGATGAGCACCGCGCGCACGTCTTCCACTACCGCCAGCAGCAGGCGGCGCAGGCGCTCGGCCTGTTCCGGGCCGGTGGCCGAGGCAGGCGGTGACTCCTCCTTGAAGGTGAGCATCCAGTGCACGCTGTGCACCAGTCCTGCCACGGCCTCGCCGTAATGCTCGCGTATCCGCGCCTCGGGCAGGCGCCGGTCCATGAAGGCCTCCAGCAGCAGGGTGGCGATCAGGGTCTCCCGGTCCACCCCCAGCAGGCGCAGGATCTCGGCCACATCCAGTGCGGTGGGACGCAGGGGGTCATCGCCCCGGGAGGCCACCGCCGTGCGCAGGGCCTCCATGAGCGCTTCGTCACCGCCCTCGCCCGCCACGGCGGCAAAACGCGCCTCCAGTTCATGGAGCGGCGCGTCCGAGACGTGTTTCTTGTGATAGTGGGTGTGTTTCATGGGGAGCTAGAGACAAGATACAAGAGGCAGGAGACAAGAGGAACAAAAGGCCCCTAAGGGGCCTTTTGCATTCATCCTTCACCCCTCAGCCTTCATCCTTCTGTTTACGCTGCCTTACGCAGCGTAAACAGCGGCGGTTGTTTCAGGACCCCGCGCGCGCCCAGCCAGCCGGCGAAGCCCACCCCAAAGGCACCGCCGCCGACACCGGCCAACCACAGCCAGGGGTTGACCGCGAAGGGCAGGTCGAAGATCTGGGCAGCCAGCACGTAGCCGATCAGGGTGGCACCGGCGGCGGCCAGGATCCCGGCCAGGGCACCCATGACCACGAACTCGGACAACAGTCCGGCCAGCACCTGGCGTCGGCTGGCCCCCAGGGTGCGCAACAGGGCGGTCTCCCGCTGGCGCACAGCGCGGGTGGCCTGGATGGCAGAGAACAGCACGGCGATACCCGCCAGCAGGGTAAACAGGAACACGTACTCCACGGCCAGGGTCGCCCTGTCCATGATGGATCGCACCTGCTCCATGAGCGCCCGCACGTCCAGCAGCGTCACGCTGGGGAACTGGCGCACGGCAGCGGCCAGCAGGCCGTCACCCTCCCCCTCCAGGCGGAAGCTGGTGATGTAGGTGGCGGGCATGTCCGCGAGCAGCGCCGGCGGAGACATGACGAAGAAATTCACGTTAAAGGAATCCCATTGCACCGTGCGCAGGTTGGTGACTTGGCCCTCCACCGTCTCGCCCGCCACCCTGAATACCAGACGGTCGCCCAGTTCGATACCGAGGGTCTGTGCCAGGCCTTCTTCTACGGACCACTGCTCCGGCGCATCGCCCTCCCGCCACCAGCGGCCCTCGACGATGCGATTGTCCGGCTGCGGCTGATCACCAAAGGAGAGATTGAACTCCCGGGCGGCCAGACGCTCCGCCCGGGGGTTTTCATAATCCTCGGGGTTCACGTCACGGCCGTTGATGGACGCCAGGCGGCCACGCACCATGGGGTAATAGCCGGGGGCCTGCAGGTTGCGGGACTCGAACAGGGCCTGCAGCGGCTCCACCTCTTCCGGCTGCACGTTGATCATGAAGTGATTGGGGGCGTCATCCGGCAGGTTCTGCTCCCAGGCGGAGAGCAGGTCCACCCGCACCAGGGCCAGCAACAGCAGGGCCATGATGCCCAGGCCGAAGGCAGACAACTGCACCGCGCTCAGGCTGCCCCGCCGGGACAGATTCGCCAGGCCGAAACGCAGCGCCACACCACCCCGGGTGCGCAGGGGCCGCAGCACGAGGATCATGCCCCAGGCGACTGCCCAGAGCAGGACGCCGGTGACCACGGCACCGCCCAGGACCCGGGCGGCCAGGCGCATGTCACCGGCCTGCCAGAGCAACAGGGCACCGAGGGTGATCAGTGCCAGGCCCAGCACCAGCCACATGGAGGGCGGTGGCGCACCCAGATCCCGGCGCAGCACCCGCAGGGGTGGCACCCGGCCAATACGCATCATGGATGGCAGGGCAAAACCCAGCACCGTCACGAGGCCCACCGCCAGACCATTCAACACAGGCCAGAGGGAGGCAGCGGGCAGTCCGCCGGTGAACCATTGCCCCAGCAGGGCCGTGAGCACCGTCTGGGCACCATAGCCCACCAGCGCGCCGGCGAGACTGGACAGGATCGCGATCCACAACAGGCGCAGCAGGAACACCCGCACCACGAAATCCCGGCTGGCACCCAGACAACGCATCACTGCGCTGGTGTCCGACTGGCGCTCGCTGTAATGGCGCGCGGCCACGGCAATGGCACCGCCGGCCAGCAGCACGGCCACCAGGGCGGCCAGTCCCAGGAACTGTTCGGCCCGTTCGATGGCCTGGCGCAGTTCCGGGCGGGCATCGCGTACCCCTTCGATACGCTCATTGGATTGCAGGCGCGGGGTGGCCCAGTCCCGGTAGCTGTTCACCGCGGCCTCATCACCCGCCACCAGCAACTGGTGGCGCACCCGGCTGGCGGGGGTCACCAGGCCGGTGGCCGGCACGTCTGCCAGGTTGAACAGGATGCGTGGTGCCAGCTGGAACAGGTCACCGCCCCTGTCCGGCTCGTAGGTGAGCACCCGGGTCACACGCAGCTCGATCTCGCCCACCTGCAGTTCATCACCCGGGACGAAACCCATCTGCTGGAACAGTCGCGCCTCGGCCCACACCTCGCCGGGCCCCGGCCCCGCCTGGCGTTCTGTCTCGGGGCCGAACAGTTCCTCGGCAACCCGCAGCCGCCCACGCAGGGGATAACCCTCATCCACCGCCTTGAGTTCCGCCAGTTGCGCCGCATCACCGAACAGCACCACGCTGGGGAAGGTGACAAAGCGTCCCGTGGACAGGCCACGACCGGATGCGCCCTCCTCCAGCGCCGAGCTGACCGGCTGAGCGGAGACCACCACCAGGTCGGCGCCCAGCAACTCCGTGGCCTGAAGCAGCATGGCCCGCTGTACCCGGTCGGTGAAAAAGCCCACGGAGGTGACCGCCGCCACGGCGATGATCACCGCCAGGGCCAGCACCTGCAGCTCCCCGGCGCGCCATTCGCGCAACAGGGATCTCAGGGAGTAGCGCAATGCCCCGAGGCGGGTGGATGCGACACCGGGGGACACGGCCTTCATTGCGCCCCCAGCACACCGTCGCGCAGGAACAGGCGCCGGTCGCAGCGTTCGGCCAGCTCCACGTCATGGGTCACCAGCACCAGGGCCGTGCCCAGCTCCTCTTTGAGGCCAAAGAGCAGGCGAATGATCTGCTCGCCGGTGGTCTGGTCCAGGTTGCCCGTGGGCTCATCGGCGAATAGCACCTTCGGGTTCGGCGCAAAGGCCCGGGCAATGGCCACCCGCTGCTGCTCGCCGCCGGAAAGCTGGCTGGGGTAATGGGCCACCCGGTCCTTGAGCCCCACCCGCTCCAGGGCATCCAGGGCCAGCTTGCGGGCATCGCCGGGGTGGCCGCCCAACTCCAGGCTCAGCATGACGTTCTCAAGTGCCGTCAAGGCCGGCAAGAGCTGGAAGGACTGGAACACGAAACCCACCCGGCCGGCCCGCAGCCGAGCCCGGTCATCCTCCTCCAGTTCACCCAGGGATTCGGACAACAACCGAACTTCTCCACCACTGGGCAGATCCAACCCTGCAAGCAGGCCCAGCAGCGTGGACTTACCAGAGCCCGAAGCGCCCAGGATGGCCACGGCCTCCGCGGGCGCTAGCGTCAGGTTCACACCCTTGAGGATATCCAGGCGGCCACCGGGGCCCTGCACGAACTTGGTCAGGTCGAGGGCCTGCACCGGGGCCGAATCCGCCACACCGGACACGTTAGAATCGGAAACCATGAAAAAACTACTCCTGTTCATTGTTGTACTTTTCCACGCGCTCCTGCCCTGGCCGGCCCTGGCAGACGGCGAGCGCCCCACCCTGCTCGTACTGGGCGACAGCCTGAGCGCCGCCTACGGCATGTCCGAGCGCGAAGGCTGGGTCGCCCTGCTGGAGCAGCGCCTGGGCCAGGAAAACCTGCCCTGGCAGGTAGTCAACGCCAGCATCAGCGGTGACACGACGAAAGGCGGACTCACCCGTCTGCCCCGGGCCCTGGAACGCCACGACCCGGCGTTGATCATCATCGAGCTTGGGGGCAATGACGGCCTGCGGGGTGTTCACCCCAACCAGATGCTCGAGGAGATGCGTGAGAACCTCAACGAGCTGGTCAGCCTGAGCCTGGATCACGGTGCCCAGGTGCTGTTGCTGGGTATGCACCTGCCCCCCAACTACGGCAACCATTTCACCGAGAGGTTCCACGGCATCTACCACGAGGTGGCCCGGGAATGGGACCTGGCCCTGATACCGTTTTTCCTGGAGGGCGTGGCCGAAGACCGCGCGCTCATGCAGCCCGACGGTATCCACCCCACCGCCGAAGCGCAACCACGCATGATGGAGAATGTCTGGGAGAGACTTCAGCCGATGCTGGAGCAGAGATTCGCGGGCTCCTAGTCTAGGGCGTGCCTTGCTGATCACGCAGAGGACGCAAAGACGCAGAGGGCGCGAAGGGTTTTGTTTAAAAAACTCTGCGCCCTCTGCGTCATTGCGTCCTCTGCGTTAAACACAACAGCCAACCCGACCGCTGATCGGTCAGGGGCTGGCCGTCTACTCGGGATCAATCTCCCGTTTGCGCCACAAGGCGTAGCATTCCAGGCCGCAATAATGCTGGACGTACTCGTCTTCCTCGGCGGTATGGGATCCGTGGGGCGGGAGGTCCCGGAGAAAGTCCTCCATGTCCATATGCTCCGGTTCGGTGGGATAGGGCTTGGTATTCATGGAGTCACCCTCACTGACGACAGGGTCCTTCAAGCATAGTCCAAAACCCCGGCCTGGCATCTCCTGTCTGCTTGTCCTGCGCCATCCCTACATCAAAACCGGTTTCTCGCCAAGACGCAAAGACGCCAAGAAATTCTTATTTATAAGGCAGTTACCCTTCCCATCCTTTGCGTCTTGGCGAGAGACACGGGTTTTCGACCCCCTCAGAAAAGAAAAGACCGCCTTGCGGCGGCCTTTTCTCACAAGCCTGCCCTGCAATCAGCGGGGCATGGCCTTCAGGGCCATGATGCGATCTTCCAGGGGCGGGTGGGTCATGAAGAGCTTCTTCATGCCCGCACCTAGCCCGCCGCGGATGCCGAAGGCGGCCATCTGGTCCGGCATGTCCGTGGGCTGATGCACGGCGCGCAGCTTTTCCAGGGCAGCAATCATCTTCTCCCGGCTCGAAAACCTGGCACCGCCTGCATCCGCCCGAAACTCCCGCCAGCGGGAGAACCACATGACGATGATGGATGCCAGGATAGCGAGCACCATCTGGGCCACGATGGTAGTGATCCAGAAGCCGGGGCCGTGACCCCGTTCGTTCTTGAACACCACCCGGTCCACGAAGTAACCGATGGCGCGGGCGAGGAAGATCACGAAGGTGTTCACCACACCCTGGATCAGGGCCAGGGTCACCATGTCACCGTTGGCCACGTGGGCTATCTCGTGGCCCAAAACTGCCTCCACCTCATCGCCGTTCATGCGCTCTATGAGCCCGGTACTCACCGCCACCAGGGCGTTGTTCTTGCTCATGCCCGTGGCGAAGGCATTGGGATCCGGGGAGTCGAAGATCCCCACCTCCGGCATGCCGATACCCGCCTCTCGGGCCTGGCGCTTGACCGTCTCCACCAGCCACTGCTCGGTGCGGTTGCGGGGCTTGTCGATGACATGGACCTTCATGGTCTTCTTGGCCATCCACTTGGAAATGGCCAGAGAGATGAACGAGCCGCCAAAACCGATCACACCGGCAATGATCAGCATGCCGGTCACGTTCATGCCGGTATCCTCGAGCATGCTCTCCACGCCGAACACCTTCATGGCGATGCTCAGCACCAGCAGTATGGCCACGTTGGTGGCCAGAAATAGAAAGATACGGGTCATTTTTGCTCCGAAATAACCGACGGGTTACACATTGGACGACGTATTAGATAGGGGCGGAGATGAAAAATTCAACCTCAGGGCGTGAGGGGTGAGGAGATAGGGGTTAGACGCTCTTACACCTCACGCCTGACTCCTGACTCCTGACGCCTCACCCCTCACGATTCAACCTTCAGCTCATCCACCTTCTGGAAGCCCCGGGGCAGCTTGTGGCCTCGCTTGCCGCGCTCGCCGGCGTATTCGTCCACCTCGGGACCCTTCATGGTCTTGAACTTCTTGCCCGCCACCACGGTAAGGGGTTCGCCGTCCTGCACCAGGGTGATGGCGGCGACCCACTCCTCCCGTGTCTTGAGCTTCGCGCTGGGCACGTTGATGATCTTGTTGCCCTTGCCACGGGCCATGCGCGGCAACTCAGCAAGCCGGGTCACCAGCAGGTGGCCCTCGCTGCTGGCGGCGGCGATCCAGTCCGCCTCGATATCGCGCACCCGTACCGGCGGCAGTACCTTCGCACCGGCGGGCACCGAGAGCACCGCCTTGCCGGCCTTGTTACGGCTTTGCATGTCCTCCAGGGAACATACGAAACCGTAACCGTAGTCCGTGGAGAGCAGGTAGAGATCCGTGGGCGTGCCCATCATCACCCCCACAAAACGCGCCCCGTCCGGCGGTGACAGACGACCGGACAGGGGCTCACCCTGCCCCCGGGCCGAGGGCAGGGTGTGGGCTGGCAGGGTATAGGTGCGCCCGGTGGAATCGATGAACACCGCCGCCTGGTTGCTGCGCCCACGGGCGTCGGCCAGGTAGGCATCGCCGGACTTGTAGTTCAGGCCCGGGGCATCCACCTCGTGGCCCTTGGCGGCACGTACCCAGCCCATCTTCGAGAGCACCACCGTGAGCGGTTCCGTGGGCACCAGTTCCGACTCGTCCATGGCCTGGGCGGCAGTACGGGTGACGATCGGGGAGCGGCGCTCATCACCGAACTTCTCGGCATCGGCGACGATCTCGTCGCGGATCAGTCGTTTGAGGCGGGTGGCGGAACCCAGGGTCTTCTCCAGACCGTCCCGTTCCTTGGCCAGGGCATCCTGCTCGCCACGGATCTTCATCTCCTCGAGTTTGGCAAGGTGGCGCAACTTCAGTTCGAGGATGGCCTCGGCCTGGGTGTCCGTAAGTCCGAAACGGGCCATGAGCACCGGCTTGGGTTCGTCATTCTCCCGGATGATGCGAATCACCTCGTCGATGTTCAGATAGGCGATCAGCAGGCCGTCCAGGATGTGCAGCCGGGCCACCACCTTGTCCAGACGCCACTGCAGGCGCCGGCGCACGGTTTCGGTGCGAAAGCTCAGCCATTCGCTCAGCAGTGTCCGCAGATCCTTGACCCGGGGCCGACCGTCCAGGCCGATCAGATTCATGTTGACCCGGTAACTGCGTTCCAGGTCTGTGGTGGCGAACAGGTGTGCCATGAGCGCCTCCACGTCCACCCGGTTGCTGCGCGGCTGGATCACCAGGCGCGTGGGGTGCTCGTGGTCGGACTCATCGCGCAGATCCTCCACCATGGGCAGCTTCTTGGCGTTCATCTGCCCGGCGATCTGTTCCAGCACCTTGGACCCGGAGACCTGGTGGGGCAAGGCGGTGACGATGATGTCCGTGCCTTCGCGCTCGTAGCGGGCGCGCATACGCAGACCGCCGTTGCCCGTCTCGTAGATCTTTCGCAGTTCCGCCCGGGGCGTGATGATCTCCGCATCGGTGGGGAAATCGGGCCCCTGGATGTGCTCACACAGCTCCGCCACGGTGGCCTTCGGATTCTCCAGCAGGTGTACGCAGGCGGCGGCCACCTCCCGCAGGTTGTGGGGCGGGATGTCGGTGGCCATGCCCACGGCGATGCCGGTACCGCCGTTCAAAAGGACATTAGGCAGGCGTGCGGGCAGGACCTTCGGCTCCTCCAGGGTGCCGTCGAAGTTGGGTACCCAGTCCACGGTGCCCTGCCCCAGTTCCGAGAGCAGCAGCTGCGCGTAGGGGGACAGCCGCGACTCGGTGTAGCGCATGGCAGCAAAGGACTTGGGGTCGTCCGGTGAGCCCCAGTTACCCTGCCCGTCCACGAAGGGATAGCGGTAGGAGAAGGGCTGGGCCATGAGCACCATGGCCTCGTAGCAGGCCGAGTCCCCGTGGGGATGGAACTTGCCCAGTACGTCACCCACGGTGCGCGCGGATTTCTTGTACTTGGAGGCCGCCGAGAGCCCCAGTTCGCTCATGGCATAGATGATGCGCCGCTGCACGGGCTTAAGCCCGTCGCCGATATGCGGCAGGGCCCGGTCGAGGATCACGTACATGGAGTAATCCAGGTACGCCTTCTCGGTGAAGTCCTTCAGCGGCAGCCGTTCGGCGCCTTCCAGGTTCAGATCAAGACTGCTCATCGGTTGTTGCCTGTGTATGTAACGTTGTTAACGCAAAGATCGCGGGGACGCAGAGAACGCAAAGTGTTTATATCAATATGGTTTTCTTTGCGCCCTCTGCGTCCCCGCGTCCTCTGCGTGAAATACCTTTGCACCCCAAAAACTGAACAGCTCAATCCGACAAGTGCCGCGGGGCCTTGCCGACCTTGTCGCCCAGGGCGCGCTCACGGTCGGTGACGATGCGTTCGGCGATCTCGCGCACGGCCTCGGTGAGCCACATGGTGGTCTGTGAGCCTTCGGTATAGTCCGCCGGGCCGAAGGCCTGCACGCGGCCCTGGCGCTGTAACTCGTTTACCTGGTTGAACTCCTTGCGCTGGCCGGGATTGTAAACGCCGTAGGTACGCCCGCCGTTGCGCTTGACCAGGGAGAACACCGGCACGTCGGACGGTCCGTCGGCGATGTAGATCATGTTCTGGAACGGGATGCGCCGCTCGGCCTCGGGCACTGCCGCGTTCACGTCGATCTGCTCCGGGTGCTTGTTCACACCCTTGTTGATCTCGAACACCGCACGGGTCTTGGTGGTGTTGTCGAGCACGTAACCGATCTGAGAGATGACCGGGGAATCGCTGTCCAGGTCCTCCACGAACTCGCAGCCCCACACCCCTTCCAGGAACGGCGCGATGGCACTACCGCGAATGGTGCGGGTAAAGCCCGTGCTCACTACATAATGTTCCAGGGTGATGTCATGGTGGGCAAAGCGGGGATCACGCTCCACCCCGTCCTTCAGCTCACCGAAGAAATCCGGCAGGCCCGGATAGAATGCCAGGCGCGCACCCATCTCTCCCAGCTTTGCGTTGCTCAGATCCTTGAACACGCCACGACGCACGTAGGTGAGCACATGGTTGAGATAGTTCATCTCCCCGGAGACCTGCTCGGAGCCGCGCTGGCGGTACACCTGGGACAGCTCGTTGACCTGCGCCCAGAAGGCGCGCTCGTCCACCCCGTAGGCCTCGAACAGCGGCCGCTGCATGTAGCCCGGGATCAGGGTCTTGTCGAAGTCCCAGACCACCGCGATGATCGTCTGGGTGAACAATCTGGTCATGAGGGTGACCTCGTATTAGAACAATGCCAAATCCAACGCGAAGGCGCGAAGTCGCCAAGGGCGCAAAAGATCAGGAATGAATATTTAAAAAATCTTTGCGGCCTTGGCGACTTTGCGTCTTTGCGTTGAAGGCTTTTCAAATCAAACCTCCACCTCGGCCAGGTGTCCCTTGTCCTCCAGCCAGCTCTTGCGGTCCGGCGCGCGCTTCTTGGCCAGCAGCATATCCAGCAGGGTGTTGGTGTCATCGCCCGCCTCTACCGTGAGCTGCACCAGGCGCCGGGTGTCCGGATCCATGGTGGTCTCGCGCAGCTGCAGGGGGTTCATCTCGCCCAGGCCCTTGAAGCGGGTGACCGAGACCTTGCCCTTTTTCTTCTCCGCCTCGATGCGTTCCAGCACACCCTGCTTCTCGTGCTCATCCAGGGCATAGAAGACCTCCTTGCCCACGTCGATGCGAAACAGCGGCGGCATGGCCACGTATACGTGACCCTGCTCCACCAGCGGACGGAAGTGGCGCACGAACAGGGCGCACAGCAGGGTCGCGATATGGGCGCCGTCGGAGTCCGCGTCCGCCAGGATACAGATCTTGCCGTAGCGCAGGTCCTTGAGTTCGGCGCCACCGGGCTCCACGCCCACGGCGACGCTGATGTCGTGAATCTCCTGGGAGCCCAGCACCTGATCGGCCTCCACCTCCCAGGAGTTCAGGATCTTGCCCCGCAACGGCATGATGGCCTGGAACTCCCGGTCCCGGGCCTGCTTGGCAGAGCCGCCGGCGGAGTCGCCCTCCACCAGGAACAGCTCGGTACGGGCCAGATCCTGGCTGGCGCAGTCGGCCAGCTTGCCGGGCAGGGTCGGCCCCTGGGTGAGCTTCTTGCGCACCACCTTTCTGCCCGCCCGGGCACGACGCTGGGCGCTGTTGATGGCCAGTTCCGCAATGCGCTCACCGGCCGCCGGGTGCTGGTTGAGCCAGAGACTGAAGGAATCCTTGACCACCCCCGAAACAAACGGCGCCGCCTCCCGGGAGGACAGGCGCTCCTTGGTCTGACCGGCGAACTGGGGGTCCTGCATCTTGAAGGACAGGATATAGGCCACCCGGTCCCAGACGTCCTCGGGGGTGAGCTTCACACCCCGGGGCAGCAGGTTGCGGAACTCACAGAACTCACGCACCGGGTCGGTCAGGCCTGTGCGCAGACCGTTCACGTGGGTGCCGCCCTGGGCCGTGGGGATCAGGTTCACGTAGCTCTCGGTCACGGTTTCGCCACCGTCCGGCAACCACACCACCGCCCAGTCGGCGGCCTCGGTCTGGCCGGCGATGGCATCCATGAAGGGTTCCTCTGGCACCCGCTCCAGACCGTCCACTGCCTCCACCAGGTAGTCCCGCAGACCCGCCTGGTAACACCAGTCCACCCGCTCGCCGGTGGTTTCGTCATAGAAGCTCACCGCAAGCCCTGGGCACAGCACCGCCTTGGCCCGCAGGATGTGCTTGAGCCGAGGCACCGAGAACTTGGGCGAGTCGAAGTATTTCGGGTTCGGCCAGAAGCGCAGGGTGGTCCCGGTGTTGCGCTTGCCCACCTCGCCCACCACCTCCAGCTCGGTCTTCTTGTGGCCGTCGGCGAACGACATGTTGTATTCGCGACCGTCGCGCTTGATCCACACCTCCAGGTGCCTGGACAGGGCATTGACCACCGACACGCCCACGCCGTGCAGGCCGCCGGAAAACTGATAGCTCTTGCCGGAGAACTTGCCGCCCGCGTGCAGAGTGGAGAGGATCACCTCCACGCCCGGGAGCTTCTCCTTGGGATGCATGTCCACGGGCATGCCGCGCCCGTCATCGGACACGGACAGGGAGCTGTCCTTGTGCAGGATGACGTCGATCTTCTTCGCATGGCCGGCGATGGCCTCGTCCACGGAGTTGTCGATCACCTCCTGGGCCATGTGGTTGGGCCGGGAGGTGTCCGTGTACATGCCCGG
>SR_TP_S13solDRAFT_1000349_pt1 | contig 20293 bp, 21 predicted proteins | sample SodReaTP_S13sol_FD_11159 | JGI IMG/M metagenome (IMG submission 11159)
CTGTTGACCGAGTGGGTGAAGGGCAAGACCCTGGATGAGGCGGCCACGATCAAGAACACGCAGATCGCCGAGGAGCTGGCGTTGCCGCCGGTGAAGATTCACTGCTCGGTGCTGGCCGAGGACGCCATCAAGGCGGCCATCGAGGACTTCAGGAAAAAGGCCGGCGGCGAAGCCCCTGCCAAGCAGACCGCGTGAGCGCCTCCCTGGCACAAGCGAGAGATACAGCAGCTACAGGAGTTCCCATGGCCGTTACTCTGACCGACAGCGCCGCAGATCGCGTCAAGACCTTCCTCGCCAAGCGTGGCAAGGGCTTGGGCTTGCGCCTGGGTGTGAGGACCACTGGTTGTTCCGGTATGGCCTATGTCATCGAGTTCGCCGATGAGCTGGATGAGGGCGATACCGTCTTCGAGGACAAGGGCGTCAAGGTGATCATCAATCCCAAGAGCCTGGTGTACCTGGAAGGCACGGAGCTGGATTTTGCCCGTGAAGGCCTCAATGAGGGCTTCAAGTTCAACAACCCCAACGAGAAGGATCGTTGCGGTTGTGGCGAAAGCTTCAATGTCTGAGGCAAGCGCCCGCAGGCAGGGCCGGTGAACCTGGATTTCAGCCAGAACCACTTTGAGCTCATGGGGCTGCCGGTGGGTTACGCACTGGACCTTGCTGCCCTGGATGATGCCTATCGCAAGCTCCAGGGCAAGTTGCACCCCGACCGTTTTGCCCAGGCCGGCGACCAGGAACGGCGCATGGCGGTACAGGGCGCCGCCTGGGTGAACGAGGCCTATGCCACGCTCAAGGACGATACCCGTCGCGCCCGCTACCTGCTGACCCTGCAGGGTGTGGAGTTCAACGACGAGCGGGACACGGCCAATGATCCGGAATTCCTCATGGAGCAGATGGAACTGCGCGAGGCCCTGGAAGAGGCCCCGGAGGTCTCCGATCCCCTGGCCCGCCTGGATACCCTGAGCGCCGATATCGCCGCCCGACGCAAAGCGCTGGGCGAGGCCTTCGATTCGGCCTTTGGCGATCATCGTATGGACGAGGCCAAGGCCCTGGTGCTGAAGATGCGCTTCTACGACAAGCTTCGCGACGAGGCCCTGCGCACCGCTGAACGCCTCGAAGACGAATTGCTCTAAACCCAAACAGGTGTGGGAGGCGTTGTAACTACTTGCCTCTTGCATCGTGTCTCTTGAGATTTTATTCATGGCGTTGTTGCAGATTTCCGAACCCGGTATGTCCACCAATCCCCACGAGCATCGGCTTGCGGTGGGTATCGACCTGGGTACCACCAATTCACTGGTGGCCACGGTGCGCAGTGGCGTGGCCGAGACGCTGCCCGATGGGGAGGGTCGTCACATCCTGCCGTCGGTGGTGCACTACAGCGCCGATGCCGTTACCGTGGGCCACGATGCCAAGCGCCGCGCCGCCCTGGACCCACTGAATACCATCGCCTCGGTCAAGCGCCTCATGGGCCGTGGTGTGGACGATCTCAAGGTACTCAATGGTCACGTGCCCTATGAGTTCGTGGCCGGTGAGGGCGGCGTGCCCCGCATTCGCACCGTCGGCGGTGACGTGACCCCCATGCAGGTGTCTGCAGAGATCCTGCGTGCCCTGCGGGCGCGGGCCGAGGCGAGCCTGGGCGGCGAACTCTCCGGCGCGGTGATTACCGTGCCGGCCTATTTCGACGATGCCCAGCGCCAGGCCACCAAGGATGCGGCCACCCTGGCAGGGCTGAACGTATTTCGTCTGCTCAATGAACCCACCGCTGCGGCCATCGCCTACGGACTGGACAAGGGCCAGGAAGGGGTGATCGCGGTCTACGACCTGGGCGGCGGCACCTTTGATATCTCCATCCTGCGACTTTCCAAGGGCGTCTTCCAGGTGCTTGCCACCGGCGGTGACAGTGCCCTGGGCGGTGATGATTTCGACCGGGCCATCGCCGAGTGGATCATGCAGGAGGCGGGCATGGCCGGTGAGTCCGATCATCAGCGCATGCGCAAACTGATGATGGATGCCTGTGCCGCCAAGGAGGCGCTGAGCGATAGCGACGAGACGGAGCTGTCCATCCAGGTCGCCGGCGATCAGGTGTGGAACGGCTGCATCACCTGCGAGCAGATGAACTGCCTCATCGAACCCCTGATCACCAAGACCCTGGCCGCCTGTCGTCGCGCCCTGCGTGATGCGGGTGTGAGCAAGGAAGAGGTGATCGACGTGGTCATGGTCGGTGGCTCCACCCGGGTGCCCCATGTACGCGAGCAGGTGGCGGCGTTCTTCGGTCGTGAGCCGCGCGTGGACATCGATCCGGATCGCGTGGTGGCCGTGGGTGCGGCCCTGCAGGCGGATGTGCTGGCGGGCAACAAGCCCGACGAGGAGATGCTGCTGCTGGATGTCATTCCCCTGTCCCTGGGTATCGAGACCATGGGTGGGCTGGTGGAGCACATCATTCCGCGCAACACCACCATCCCCGTGGCCCGTGCCCAGGAATTCACGACTTTCAAGGATGGCCAGACGGCCATGTCCCTGCACGTGATTCAGGGGGAGCGGGACGTGGTGGACCACAACCGTTCCCTGGCCCGATTCACCCTGCGCGGGATTCCGCCCATGGTGGCCGGTGCGGCACGTATCCGCGTCACCTACCAGGTGGACGCCGACGGTCTGCTCAACGTCACCGCCAGGGAAGAACTCAGCGGCGTGCAGGCGGGCATCGAGGTGAAGCCCTCCTACGGGCTCACCGACAACGAGATCGAGACCATGCTCACGGATTCCATGAGCCATGCCCGGGAGGACATGGAGGCCCGCCGCCTGCGTGAACAGCAGGTGGAGGCCGATCGTGTGCTGGTGGCCCTGGAGGCCGCCCTGGCTGCCGACGCCGAGCTTCTGGATGCGAGCGAGCGCCAGGCCATCGACAAGGCCCGTGATGGCCTGGTTGCGGCGCGCACTGCCGAGGATTCCGAGACCATCAAGCGTGCCATCAAGGATGTGGAGAAGGCCAGCGAGGGCTTTGTGGCCCGGCGCATGAATCAGAGCATCCGCAAGGCCATGGCCGGGCACCGGGTGGAGGAATTCGAGTAAGTGCCCGGTTGCCGATAGAATGCTGTCCAGGTATTGCCAGTCACCCTATTGAACGAGATCAACATGCCCCAGATCATCTTTCTGCCCCATGAGGACATCTGCCCCGAAGGCGCCGTGATTGAGGTGGAGTCCGGCACCACCATCTGCGATGCGGCCCTGGCCAACGGCATCGAGATCGAGCATGCCTGCGAGAAGTCCTGTGCCTGCACCACCTGCCACGTCTACGTGCGTGAGGGCGGTGAGAGCCTGGAGGATCCCACCGAGGACGAGGAGGACATGCTCGACAAGGCCTGGGGCCTGGATCCGGAATCCCGCCTGTCCTGCCAGGCCAAGGTGGATGACAAGGATCTGGTGGTCGAACTGCCCAAGTACACCATCAACCAGGTCTCGGAACACCACTAGAACACGGAGCCACCCCCATGAAATGGACCGACACCCTGGATATCGCTATCGCTCTGGACGAACAGTATCCCGATGTGGACCCCACCCGGGTCAACTTCGTGGAACTGCGCAACTGGATCATGGAACTGCCGGACTTCGACGATGACCCCGCCCGCTGCGGTGAGCGCATCCTGGAGGCGGTGCAGCTGGCGTGGATAGAGGAGAAGGGGTGAGGCGTCAGGGGGTAGGCGTGAGGCGTTGAACTCCGCAGGTCGGCCTACGCCTCACCCCTAACCCCTCTCGCCTCACCCACAGGGCCTTTGCCAAACCCCTGTCCAGCCGGTTAAAATGCCCGGATTGAGGTGGGTTGAGGCCGCCAGAACTGGCGATCACCATTCCCTGAGCAGATTCACGACAAACCCGCGCCGCTCGCGGGTTTGTCATTTGAAATTTTAATATCTTATCCCGGAGTTTCCCCATGTCCAGCGAACGTACCCTGTCCATCATCAAGCCCGATGCCGTCGCCAAGAACGTAATCGGTGAAATCTACAGCCGTTTCGAGAAGGCCGGTCTGAAGATCGTCGCCGCCCGCATGATGCATCTGTCCCGCGAGCAGGCCGAAGGCTTCTATGCCGTGCACAAGGAGCGCCCCTTCTTCAAGGACCTGGTGGACTTCATGATCAGCGGTCCTGTGATCGTCCAGGTGCTGGAAGGCGAGAATGCCGTGTCCGTGCATCGCGACATCATGGGCGCCACCAACCCCAAGGACGCCGCCCCCGGCACCATCCGCGCCGATTTCGCCAACAGCATCGACGAGAACGCGGTGCACGGTTCCGATGCGGCCGATACCGCCCGCAACGAGATCGAATTCTTCTTCAAGTCCGAAGAGATCTGCGCCCGTACGCGTTAAGTTGCAACATGGCAATGGTGGCCTGTGCCACCATTGCCATGCACGGTCACAGTGTCACAGGGCGGAGGTAGCGGGTCCCAGATGACTGACAGCGCGAAGACCAATCTGCTGGGTATGACCCGGCAACAGCTGGAAGGCTTCTTCACCGAAATGGGGGAGAAGCCTTTTCGCGCTGTACAGGTGTTGAAATGGATACACCAGCATTGGGTTGATGACTTCCAGTCCATGACCGATCTGTCCAAGGCGCTGCGTGAGCGTCTGGTGCAGGTGGCCGAAGTGCGTGCCCCGGAGGTGATCTACGATCAGGCCTCCTCCGACGGCACGCACAAATGGCTGCTGCGCCTGGAAGACGGCAACTGCATCGAGACGGTGTTCATTCCCGAAAAGGACCGGGGCACCCTGTGTATTTCCTCCCAGGTGGGGTGTGCCCTGGACTGTACCTTCTGTTCCACGGCACGCCAGGGGTTCAACCGCAATCTGACACCCGCCGAGATCATCGGTCAGCTGTGGCTGGCCAATCGCCGGCTGGCCCCGGCGCGCACCGTGGAGGGCAAGCTCCCGGAACGGGTGGTGAGTAACGTGGTGCTCATGGGCATGGGCGAGCCACTGCTGAACTTCGACGCGGTGGTGGATGCCATGACCCTGATGCTCGAGGACAACGCCTACGGCCTGAGCAAGCGCCGGGTGACCCTGAGCACTTCGGGCATCGTGCCCGCCATGGACCGGCTCAAGGACACCCTGGATGTGGCCCTGGCGGTGAGTCTGCATGCACCCAACGATGCCCTGCGCGATGAGCTGGTGCCTATCAATCGCAAGTACCCCATCGCCGAGCTGCTGGCGGCTTGTCGCCGCTACGTGCGAGAGGAACGCCATCATCAACGCATCACCTTCGAGTACGTGATGCTGGATGGCGTCAACGATCACCCGGAGCATGCCCGGGAACTGATCGCGCTGCTGCGCGACGTGCCCTGCAAGATCAACCTGATCCCCTTCAATCCGTTCCCGGAGACCCGCTATAAGCGCTCCGGCGAGGGGGCCATCCGGCATTTCCAGGAGATGCTGGCCAACGCCGGCTACACCACCATCACCCGCCGCACCCGGGGTGATGACATCGACGCGGCCTGTGGGCAGCTGGTGGGCAAGGTGGCTGATCGCAGTCGCCGTGCACTGCGTTTCGCCCGAATTGAAGGTACGGGAGGTACCGCTCCATGACCATGACCTGCTTGCCACGATGGACCCTGTTGCTGTGCCTGAGCCTGGCCATGCTGATCGGCTGTGCCAGTCAGCCCACCAGTGAAAGCCAGGATCGCGACCGCCAGGCCGCCGCCATCAATGTGGACCTGGGGCTGCATTATCTGGGTAACAACAACATGGAGCAGGCCCGCGTGAATCTCACCCGGGCCCTGGAAATGGACCCGCGCTACTCCCAAGCCCACAGCGCCTATGCCCTGTTCCAGACCCGGCTCAATAACCCCGAGCTGGCGGAGACCCATTTCCTGCGCGCCCTGGAACTGCAGGCGGATGATTCCTTTACCTGGAATAATTACGCCAGCTTCCTGTGTCAGCAGGAACGTTACCCGGAGGCCCAGAAGGCCTTCGAGAAGGCGCTGGAAAACCCTTTCTATCTCAACCCCGCTCAGGCGCTGACCAATGCCGGTGTCTGCATGCAGGAAACGGGTGAGATGACAAAGGCCGAGGAGTATTTCCGCCGCGCCCTGGACAACAATCCCCAGTACGCTCCGGCCCTGATGGAAATGGCTCGTCTGACCTACCAGGCCGAGCGTTATTTGCAGACACGGGCCTTCCTGCAGCGATTCACCAGCAACAATGATCACACGGCCGAGAGCCTGTGGTTGTGCTACCGGTCCGAGTCGGCCATGGGCAACCGGGAGGGCGCGGGTAATTGCTCAATTCGCCTGAAGGAGCGTTTCCCCGACTCCAGACAGGCGGCAGCCCTGATGGAGATAGAGCGCCGTGGCCGCTGAGTCGAACGACAATGCAGAGTCCAGGCAGGGCGCCAGGTCAGGTCCTGGTAGTGATCTGAGACGGGCCCGGGAGGCGGCTGGGCTGAGCACCGAGCAGCTGGCCAACCGCCTGCATCTGAGCCTATCCACTATCGAAGACCTGGAAGCGGACGACTACACCCGACTGCCTCAGCCCACTTATATACGTGGCTATCTGCGCGCTGCGGCCCGAGCGCTGGAGATCGACGATGCCCCACTGCTCCAGGCCTTCGACGCCCAGGGCTTGAGTGAACCACGGCTGGATGCCCCGCCGGTGCTGTCTCGGACCAGCGATGTGGCGGCCAACCGTGGTCATCGCAGGGCGCCATACCTGGTAGGGTTGGTCATTCTACTGGGCCTTGCAGGACTCATCGGCTACGGCTGGTTCGAGGGACAGGACCTGCTTCCCGGCTCGGGTGAAAGGGATGCTCCGGAACGTTCCACCTTGAGCCTGCGCACCGCTCCGCCACCGGATTCCGTGGTGCGTGCTGTTCCAGATGACGTGCTGGATGGGACCACCCTGCCTGATATGGATGCTGGCGGCGAATCCGATGTCACGGCAGGTGAAACCCCGTTTGTACCCCCGTTCTATGTGCCCGACGCGACGGCCACCCCGGAGCCCGCTGTGCCTTTCGTGCCAGAACAGGCACGTCCGGAGACCGATCCGGTGGCGGGGCCAGAGCCCCGGGCCACGCCAGCACCGCCCGTGGTGGAGGATAGCCCGGCTGTGGATAGGACAACGCCTGCCCCAGCTGCGTCCTCGGTGACGCTGCGATTCACGGAGGACTCCTGGGTGGAGATCAGCGATGCCCGGGGTGACAGCCTGCTGGTGGGGCTCATGCGCGAGGGTACCGAGCGGCGTCTGGAAGGCCAGCTGCCTTACCGGGTGTTCCTGGGCAATGCCCCGGGCGTGCGCATCGATGTGGATGGTAGTCCCTATGATCCGTCCCGCCATGGGCGCGCCGATAACACCGCCCGTTTCACCCTTCAGGCGCCCTGAGCACACCCTCAGGCTCTCGCTAAGACCCAGAAGACACCAAGATCAAGATCACCATGTCCAAGACCCTGCAATCCATTCGCGGTATGCACGATGTGCTGCCTGCCGACACCCCCGCCTGGCAATGGCTGGAGGCCACCGCTCGCGAGATACTCTCGGGCTACGGCTACGAGGAGATCCGCATGCCCATCGTGGAGCATACGGAGCTGTTCGCCCGTTCCATCGGCGAGGTGACCGACATCGTCGAGAAGGAGATGTACACCTTCGATGATCGCAATGGAGACAGTCTGACCCTGCGGCCGGAAGGTACCGCCAGTTGCGTGCGTGCCGGCATTGAACATGGTTTGCTGCACAACCAGCAGCAGCGTCTGTGGTACATGGGCCCCATGTTCCGTCATGAACGCCCCCAGAAGGGCCGTTATCGCCAGTTCCACCAGATCGGTGTGGAGACCTTCGGCATGGACGGGCCGGATGTGGATGCCGAGCTGATCGTCATGACCGCCCGACTTTGGCGCCTCCTGGGCCTCAAGGACGTGCGCCTGGAGATCAATTCCCTGGGCTCCAGCGAGGCCCGTGCCGCCTACAGGGAACTGCTGGTTACCCACTTCCAGGCCCATGCGGAGGTGCTGGACGAGGACGCACGGCGTCGGCTGCACACCAATCCCCTGCGTATCCTGGACAGCAAAAACCCGGCCATGGGAGAGGTGATCAGAAGTGCACCGAGCCTCCTGGATCATCTGGATGACGAGTCCAGGGACCATTTTGAGGGGCTCAAGGCCCTGCTCACGGCGGCGGGGGTGGAATTCACCGTGAACCCGGCCCTGGTGCGCGGACTCGATTACTATTGCCGAACCGTGTTCGAATGGGTGACCGACGCCCTGGGTGCCCAGGGTACCGTGTGCGCCGGTGGCCGCTATGATGGCCTGGTGCAGCAGTTGGGCGGACGGGCCACCACGGCGGCCGGGTTCGCCATGGGGCTGGAGCGATTGCTGGCCCTGGTGGAGGCCAATAACGCCCTGCCGCCCGTGACCCGGCCCCATGCTTATCTGGTCATGGTCGGGGCGGGGACCCAGACGGCAGGCCTGCGCCTTGCCGAGGCATTGCGTGACGCCTTGCCGGGTCTGCGTCTTGTGGTCAACGGTGGTGGTGGTAGCTTTAAATCCCAGGTCAAGCGCGCCGATCGCAGTGGTGCCGAGCTGGCACTGATCATCGGCGAGACCGAGCTGGCGGAAGCTACCGTGCTGGTCAAGACCCTGCGCGAGGCCGGCGGCGATCAGCAGGCGGTACCCCGGGACGGGCTCGCGGAGTATCTGCGTACGCGCTTGAACAGCGCGCCGTGAGGCGACAGGGGTGAGGTGAGAGGCGTGATGGAAGCGGTGTCTGACACCTTACCCCTGGCGCTTCACACCTCACACGCGAGCAGTCAATTTTGAAAATAGACATGAAAGTGGAGCGTATCCAGTGAGTGAGTACACGACAGACGAGGAAAAAGTCGAGGCCATCAAAAAGTGGTGGCAGGAAAACGGCAAGTCGGTGATTGCCGGCATCGTGCTGGGTGTGGGCGGCCTGTTCGGCTGGCGCTACTGGGTCGATACCAACGAAACCCGTGCAGAGCGAGCCTCGGATCTGTTCCTGGCCGTGGATCGCGCCTCCCGCGCGGGCGATGTGCAAGGCGCGCGTGGGCATGCGGACACCTTGCGCAACGAGTATGCCAAGACACCTTACGCCGCCATGGCCGCCCTGGAACTGGCCCGCCTTCAGGCCACCCGGGGTGAGCAGGAAGAGGCCGCTGAACATCTGCGCTGGGTGATGGAGCAGGGCCGCAGCGACGAGGTCGCCTGGACAGCCCGTGTACGGCTGGCCCGTGTGCTGATTGCATTGGAGCGCCCCGACGAGGCCCTGGATGCCCTGGCGGGTGCGTATCCTCTGGGTTTCGATGCCCTGGTGGAAGAGCTGCGCGGAGATGCCTGGCGCTCCAAGGGCGATCAGGATCAGGCCCGTTCCGCCTATGATCGCGCCATCGCGGCCTCTGCAGGTGGCAGTGAATATCTGCAGATGAAACGCGACCAAGTGGCGGTGCCGGGCGTATGACAGGCCTGACTCCGATACTGTGTCGTTTCCATCGGGGGCTTTTGTTGACCTTCGCCGTTCTGGCCTTGGGCGGCTGCGGTCTGTTCCAGCGGGATAACACCGAACCCCCAGCGCCTTTACCCGATTATACCGCTGAGATCTCTCCTTCCTCTGTGTGGGAGCGTGGAGCCGGCAGTGGTGCCGGACGCTTCTATGTCTACCTCGTGCCTTTGCTGCACGAGGATGCCTTGTACGTCACCGACGCCGAGGGCCGTGTCACTGCGCTGAACCTGGAAGATGGTCGCCAGCGCTGGTCCGTCAATCTGTCGCTGCCCGTCACCGGCGGTGTGGGGGGCGGTGATGGCCTCGTGATGGTGGGCACCGCCAAGGGTGAGATCCACGCCCTGGACATGGAGTCCGGCGAAACCCTGTGGAGTCGGCGTCTGTCCAGCGAGGTCATGGCCATCTCCACCGTGGCCCAGGACCGTGTGATCGCACGCACCAATGATGGCCGTGTCCATGCACTCAATGCCCAGACTGGCGAACCAGAATGGCTGGCCGGACGGACCACCCCCGCACTGACCCTGCGTGGTGTGGGCCAGCCAGTCATGACGCCTGGCAGGGTCGTGGTGGGTTTTGATAATGGTCGTGTGCTCAGCCTGGGCCTGTCCCGGGGCAACGTGCTCTGGGAGACGGCCGTGGCCATACCCAGCGGCCGCTCGGAACTGGAGCGCATGGTGGACGTGGATGGTCATATCCAGGTGATCGATGGCCGGGTCTATGCCGTGTCCTACCAGGGCCGGGTGGCCGCCATGGGGCTGTCCGACGGACGCACCTTCTGGGAACGCAACTTCTCCTCCAACCGCGGCCTGGCCGTGGACGGTGACCAGGTATTCATTACCGATGCGGAAGGCCATGTGTGGGCCCTGGATCGCAGCGGCGGCGGCACCCTCTGGCAGCAGGACCTGTTGCGCCTGCGAGATGTCACCGCGCCGGTGGTGCTGGGTGATTACGTCGTGGTGGGCGACTACCAGGGCTATCTCCACTGGCTGTCCCGGGAGGACGGCCGACTGGTGGGTCGTGTGCGCACGGATTCATCGGGCATCATGTCCCGCCCCATCGTCCATGAAGGTCGTCTCTACGTGCTCGGTAACGGCGGGCGCGTAGCGGCTGTGTCACCAGAAGGCGGCCGCAGCAGCCGCTTCACCCTCGGCGAATGACCGTGTCCCCGTCGCCTTCATCCACTGCTTTCTGACGTCGGACAACGCATCATGCTCCCGGTTATCGCCCTGGTAGGACGCCCCAATGTAGGCAAGTCCACCCTGTTCAATCAGCTTACCCGTACCCGGGACGCCCTGGTGGCCGACTTCCCGGGGCTGACCCGTGATCGTCAGTATGGTCCGGGACGGGTTGGGGGCTTCCCCTACATGGTGGTGGACACCGGCGGTCTGTCCGGCGAGGCGGAGACCCTGGACGATCTCATGGCGCGCCAGACCCAGCTGGCCATTGCCGAGTCGGATGTGGTGATGTTCCTGGTGGATGGGCGCCAGGGGCGCACTGCGGCGGACGAGACCATTGCTCGCTCCCTGCGCAGCCAGGGCAAGAAGGTGTTGCTGCTGGTGAACAAGACAGACGGGGTGGATGCCGATCAGGCCATGGCGGAATTCCATGCCCTGGGTTTCGGTGCGCCCATCCCCGTGGCCGCCGCCCATGGTCGGGGCATCACCGGCCTGATGAACACCGTGCGGGACCTGCTTCCGGAACTGGAAGATGCCCAGGCGGAAGCCGAGCGCTGGCCGGGTATTCGCATCGCCTTCGTGGGTCGGCCCAACGCGGGCAAATCCACGCTCATCAACCGCATCCTGGGCGAGGAGCGGGTGGTGGCCACGGAAATCCCTGGCACCACCCGGGACAGCATCTTCATCCCCTTCGAGCGGGATGGGCAGCAATACACCCTGATCGACACCGCCGGTGTGCGCCGTCGTGCCCGGGTGCATGAGACGGTGGAAAAATTCAGCGTGGTGAAGACCCTGCAGGCCATTGACGCCGCCAATGTGGTGGTCATGGTGCTGGACGCCCGGCAAGGCATCTCGGACCAGGATGCCCACTTGCTGGGTGTGGTGCTGGATGCCGGCCGTGCCCTGGTGCTTGCCATCAACAAGTGGGACGGGCTGGATTCCGACCAGCGCGACCAGGTGCGTCATGAGCTGGATTTGAAGCTGCCGTTCCTGGACTTTGCAGAGAAGCGCTTCATCTCCGCACTGCACGGCACCGGCGTGGGTGATCTGTTCGCCCATGTGCAGCGGGCCTATGATTCCGCCTTTATCAAAGTGCCCACCAACGCACTGACCAAGCTGCTGGAGGCCGCCCTGGTGGCACATCAGCCGCCCCTGGTGCAGGGTCGGCGGGTGAAGCTGCGCTATGCCCACCAGGGCGGGCAGAATCCGCCGGTGATCGTGATTCACGGCAACCAGACCGAGCGTCTGCCCGGCAGCTACAAGCGTTATCTCAGCAACCACTTCCGTCAGCACCTCAAGCTGGTGGGCACCCCCATACGCCTGGAATTCAAGACCGGCGAAAACCCCTACGCCGGCAAACGCAACACCCTCACCCCGCGCCAGGAATACAAGCGCAAGCGCATGATGCGGCATGTAAAGAAAAAGTGAGGCGTAAGGCGTAAGGCGTGAGGGGAGAGTAGGCCGGATAAGCGTAGCGCATCCGGCGGTTCCTGTGTTCTCTGTGATGGCGGCGACTCCGCCGCGAGATGCCTGGGGCAGCTTCATGCGTGGCTGATCACGCAGAGGACGCAAAGACGCAGAGGACGCGGAGGTTTTAGATACTAATTCTTAGCGCTCTCCGCGTCTTTGCGGTCTCTGCGTTACATGGATGTGTTTGGGAATATACCCGACCGCTGTTCGGCCCGGGGTCGGGCCTCCTACGGTGGTAAAGAATCAGCGTCTTGTTGACGCGGGGACACGCGCTTTCTCAGCGCTGAAAGAACAACTCCGGATCCACCGGCGTGCGATTGAGATACACCCCCCAATGCAGGTGCGGTCCGGTGACCCGTCCGGTCATGCCCATGGTGCCGAGGGGCGTGCCGCGATCCAGTTCCTGTCCCTCTTCAACGCCGATGCTGTCCAGGTGGGCATAGAAGCTCAGCAGACCGTGGCCGTGGTCCAGTAGTACGGCATTCCCCGCGTAGAAGAAATTCCCCGTCAGAATCACACGCCCCGGAGTGGGCGCGTGAATCGGCGTGCCCACGGGTGCGGCGATGTCCAGGCCGCTGTGGGGGTTGCGGGGCTGGTCGTTGATAAAGCGGCGCAGGCCAAAGCCGCTGGAGAAGCGCCCCTGGGCGGGCACTGCAAAATCAAAATCCGGTACCGTGTCCGACCAGGTGGCCAGGGCTCCGCGGATGCGGGTGCGATCCGCTTCGATGCGTTTCAAGTCCTCGGGGCCAGGGCTCACCATGCGTTCCTCCCGGATGGTGATGCGACTCTCCGCATAGTCCCGGTGTTGCACGGTGAAACCATGACGTGAACGACGGCCGTCGGGCCAGGTGACCTCGATGCGCTGTGCGCCGGGCTCCAGTGACAGGGGCAGCCCCACCACCGCCTGCCAACCATGCTCGTGGCCCACCACCGCCACCCGCTCGCCGTTGAACTCGGCCATGGGCGCGTCTTGTGATGAGCCCAGATCCAGGATAGCTACCCCACCCGGTGCGGGCAGGGCGGTGGGCAATGCCAGGAGCAGGGCAGGGGACAGGGTGAGAATCAAAAAGAGGATAGCGCGCATGGTGATCATGCTATCACGGGGCAGTGTCTGGGCCATGGGGGCTGAGGCTATTGATAGCCACACAGGGCACAGACGTCAGGTCTTGGGCGCATAAAACGACTCGTGTTTTGTGATGCGCGTTTGGTAATGAAAGTGCGTCTGCATGGCAGTCGAACAGCACCACGACTGAGCGGTCTCCCGTGGATCACATTGTGGCAAGGGCCGCTTCGTGATCACAGGTGCGAACTGTGGAGTGCCGAAGAAGCATAGCGGGCGTCCTTGTCATCGACTTAAGGGCACCTCTAATTATTCTGGGTGCGTCAGATTGGACGCTCAGATTCGTGCTCACGAATATTTAGAGGTGCCCTTCAGGGAATGCTGCCAGGCCGACACGCCCGAGCAGCTGATCCACCACGTCCAGCAGCACCTCGGCGCCACTGACGAATCCGCGCAGACACCAGCCGACGTTGTTAGGTAGGCGGCTGCAGCTCAGGTCGGCATTTGAGGCGCGGTGACGGAAGCCTGCCAGGACAGTCGTATTCTCGATTCTGCCTAGTAAAAATATCCCACACTGGCAGGGTAGTCCACCCGGGTTTCGACTGCGCTGGAAGTCGGCGGCGGTGGCGGCGATTGCATCACGTACCAGTAGGCGACCATCTGGATCCACGACCTCTACGGTATTAGTGAAAGCTGCTGGTTGGTGGCCGCTGGCGGCTGGGTCATAAGGGTAGAAAGAATCTACCACCGTGGCCATGGCGCCCGGGTGTAGCGTTATACGGGTTAAGTTGGTGGAATCGCTGTCCGGGAACAGGATCAACGGTCTCGGCCGGTAGTCCAGCCAGGCACCGGGAGCCACGTTGAGATGGGTTTTGTGTGTGGCTTGTCCACCGCGCATGCTGTGTATCTTGTTGGATGACTGAGTGGTGATGCGCACCCGGGCGTCCGGCCCCAGGTCCACGCCCAGGCAAATGTTGTCGCCTTCCACCAGGCCACCGCCCAGGGCCTGCAGACAGAGGTCCGCCCGCGGGTTACGGGCGGTAGCCCGATGCACTCGAGTGATATGGTAGGGGAAGCGCAGCAGTTGCTGCGCCAGATAGGTTTCGCCGTTTGGGCTACGTGCGAAGCGCAACTGGGATTGTGACGGTGCGTTCAGCACGCGCAGATCTGGAGCCATGTTCACCGGAACAAGGTTTCCTTCACCAACACGTCGATCAGCTCGTCCATGCCGAGACCGCTGTGACAGTCGGTAAGCACCACGGAGCGCCCGTCGCGCACGGCGTGGGCATCGACCATCATCTGGTCGAGGTTTACGCGCACGTAAGGTGCCAGATCGGCCTTGTTGACCACCAAGAGGTTGGAGCGCAGTACACCGGGACCGCGCTTGCGCGGGATGTCATCACCCCCGGCCACGTCGATGACAAACATCCAGTAATCCACCAGATCGTAGGAAAAAGTGGAGGCTAGATTGTCACCACCGCTTTCCACCAAAATGAGATCCAGATCCGGAAAATCCGCTTCAAGGCGCTCGGCGGCCTCGATGTTCAGCGTAGGGTCTTCGCGGATGACTGTATGTGGACAGGCCCCCGTTTCCACTGCAAGCACCCGTTCCGGCGGCAACAAGCCGCTGTTGCGGATGCGGTTGGCATCTTCCTTGGTAACCAGGTCATTGGTAATGACCGCTACCTGATATCCGCGCTCCTGCAACCGCGGCAGCAGAACTTCGATCAGCGATGTCTTGCCCGACCCCACTGGCCCACCAATGCCCACCCGCGCTGGGCCCGACGAGGCCTGCGGCTGTTCAATATCAGCAAGTACACTTGTCATGTTCACCTCAACATGTACCGTTGGCACAGTGGCACCTCGGCTACCGGCTCACAGGTTGCCAGTTCACCATCGGCATAGACGTTGAAGGTCTCCGGGTCGACTCTGATCTCCGGGCAGGCGTCGTTGTGCAGCATATCTGCCTTGCCTATGGTGCGTGTGTTGCGAACGCCCACGAGGCGTTTTTCCAGACCCAGCCGGCCGCGAATGTCCGCGTCCAGCGCAGCCTGGGCCACGAAGTTTACCCCCAGTACGCCCGGGTTCTTGCCAAACGCGCCCCACTGTGGTCGAAGCATCAGTGGCTCACAGGTCATCAGCGAGGCAGCGCTGTCACCCATGGCACCCCAGGCGATGAAGCCACCCTTGATGATAAGTTCCGGCTTGCTGCCGAAGAAGGCCGGCTTCCAAAGCACAATATCCGCCAGTTTTCCCGCTTCCAGCGAACCCACTTCGTGGTCCACACCAAAAGCCCTGGCTGGGTTGAGGGTGTACTTGGCGATGTAGCGCTTGATGCGCTCGTTGTCGCCTCGGGTTGTCCGCTCTGTCGACAGGCGGCCACGCTGCACGCGCATTTTGCTGGCCAGTTGCCAGACACGGCAGATAACCTCGTTGATGCGCCCCATGCCCTGGCTATCCGAGCCCAGCATGGAAATGGCGCCCATGTCGTGCAGCACGTCCTCGGCGGCGATAGTTCCGGCCCGTACGCGGGATTCCGCGAAGGCCACATCCTCCGGCACGGCGGGGTTAAGGTGATGACACACCATGATCATGTCCAGGTGCTCATCGAAGGTGTTCACCGTGAAGGGGTTGGTGGGGTTGGTAGACGACGGTAGGCAGTTGGATTTCCCCACTACGCTGATGATGTCCGGCGCATGGCCTCCGCCCGCCCCCTCGACGTGGTACATGTGGATAGTGCGGCCCTTAATGGCATCTAAAGAATCCTCGACGAAGCCACTTTCGTTAAGCGTATCGGTGTGCAGAGCGACCTGGAAATCCATGTCGTCGGCCACGCTCAGGCAACAATCAATGGCAGCGGGCATAGCGCCCCAGTCCTCGTGGATCTTCAAACCCATGCAGCCAGCCTGTATCTGGTCAATCAGAGAACGTGGCTGAGATGAGTTGCCGCGCCCGAGGAAGCCGAAATTCATTGGCCACCCCTCGGCCGCCTGAAGCATTCGCGCTACGTTCCATGGTCCACCGCTGTCGATGCCTACGGTGATCGGGCCGAGCGAGCCGCCCAACATGGTAGTCATCCCGGAAGCGAAGGCGTGCTCCACCAGTTGCGCACTGTCAAAGTGAACGTGGCAGTCAATGCCCCCTGGGGTTGCGATCATGCCTTCAGCATCACGCACAGTGGTGGAAGCACCGCAAATCAAGTTGGGGTGTACGCCGTCCATTATGGCTGGGTTGCCGGCCTTACCGACGCCGACGATACGTCCGTTCTTGATGCCGATGTCGCCCTTAACGATGCCCAACACCGGGTCAATTACCAGTGCGTTGCACAACAGCATATCCAGCGAGCCGTCCTCGCTGCTGAAACCGGACATTAACCCCAAGCCATCACGCAGGGTCTTGCCGCCTCCATGTAAACATTCGTCACCCGGGAAGGCGTGGTCGTGTTCCACTTCGGCCAACAGTTCTGTATCGCCGAGCCGCACACAATCACCTGTGGTGGGGCCGAACATGGCCGCATAATCACGTCGTGACATCTTCATTTCATCAGGCCCCCTTGAATCCGGCGGCGCGAGCACGTTCGAGCGCTGCCTCCTTAACCTTGTCCGAACGTGTCGACCCCTCGGTCAATCCGTTCAGCCCCCGTATTTCCCCTTCGCCGCCGAACGCCACCAGTTCCACATCAATGGTGTCGCCTGGCTCGAACCGCACCGCCGTACCTGAAGCAATGTCCAGGTGCATGCCGAATGCATTGGCACGGTCGAAATCCAGCTGCTTGTTCGCCTCGAAGAAATGGAAGTGGCTGCCCACCTGGATCGGACGGTCTCCGGTGTTGCGTACGCTCAGCTTGGTGCGATTGCGGCCGGCATTGAGCTCGATCTCGCCCTCTTTGGGCAAGATGGCGCCGGGCTCCACGGGATGCTCAATCTTTTTCTTGCCTGGGCGAATGGGTTCGTGGACGGTGACCAGCTTGGTGCCATCGGGGAAGGTGCCTTCGACCTGCAACATGGGCATCATTTCGGCCACGCCAGCCATCACGTCGTCAGTGGTGAGGATGCGAGAGCCGGCGCCGATGAGTTCCGCCACGGTACGCCCTTCGCGGGCACCCTCTATCATTTCATCCGAGATCAGCGCTGCAGCCTCCGGGTAGTTCAGCAGCAGCCCCTTGGCACGGCGCTTGCGGGCGATTTCCGCTGCTGTGTAGATGGTGAGGCGTTCAAGTTCGGTGGGGGTTAGTAGCATCGCAAGGGTCTCCGATCAATTTGAGAACAAGCGCTGGTGCTGAGACTCGTGGCAAATCGAGGCCAGGTCATGCACGGGTGTGAAACTGGTCGCCTCGGTAACTCCAGGTGCAGGCGAGGATGTGAGTTCAGCAATCAGGGGGGCGGCCCGAGCCAGAATACGCTGGGACTCCACGTGGCCTACCAGTCCCAGTCTTACGGCGGCACCCAGCAGCCCCGAACAGTTCGTGTAGGCAGAGAGTACCGTTGCTTCTTCTCTGCTCAGGCCAAGTCCTGAGCAGAGCATGCCGTGCACCACGGCCAGGTGCCCGGGTACGGCACCGCTGCGCTGGCGACGCCTGTATTCGGCCGAACCAGGCGTGGCAAGTTTCTCGTGGGTTAGCAGCAGGGCGCCGCCTGCGCGATGGGAGCCGGTACGTTGCTCTTCCGGGAGTGTCATAGCTTCCAGAATGGCATCGAGTTCTGCGACGGCGTCCAGGTCAGCCGCATGTACGTGGGAAGTCTCAATGAAGGCGCGGTCGGTAGTAGCCCACCGGTTGCGCAGCTGGGACTCCAGGAATTCGGCGAGATCACGTTTTGATGTCACCCAGCCCTCGTTGAAAGCACCCTCCAGCCCCCATGAGAAGGACACGGCTCCAGAGGGGAAGAAGGTATCCCCGTGTTGCAGCAACAGAAACAAGTGTGCAGGTGCGGTCACGGATCGGCCAGACTGATGGTGCCACTATCCAGAAGCGGCTGCAGGCGGGCGAGCATGTCCTCCAGGCCGCCCTCGCTAGCAATGTGCAGTACGGGCCCGCTAAAACGTACACGCCAGTGCATGTTGCCGGCGAAGTAGCCCAGCTCCAGCGCCGAGGCGGTGTCTGCTGCACGCAGGCTGAGCCAGGTATCCGACGCCTGTCGCACCACCACGGCGCGCGTGTCTTCTAGCAACAGCACGGCGCCATCGAACAGGCGTTGCTCCCGGGGCAGCGCAATGCAGCATTCGGTCCCGTGATCGGTGTTGGAACGCAGCCGGCGGCGGCCCATCTCCTCATGATCGAGGAAGAGGGTTTCCAGTCGGTGATCGTGTTCCAGTGCGTGAATCCTCTCCCCTACGGGTGCCTCTCGCACATCAGCCACGATATTGGTGACTGTGATCGGCTGCGTTTCTACTGCCATCCGCGGAGCTCCTCGGTAACGAATATCGATGCGTGGTTCGCGTATTGCTCACCGTTATCCGTTAGACCGAAGCAAAATCTGCGCCATACCCAGTCCGGCTGGGATGACTATAGGGCGCCTCTAATTATTCTGAGTGCGCCAGATTGGACGCTCAGATTCGTGCTACCAAGGAGCAAATCTTCGCAATAGCGAGCTATTGCGAAGATTTGCAACACTGAGAGCGCGGATTTGAGTGTTCAAGATGCGTGCTCACGAATAATTAGAGGTGCCCTATAGCCATCTCCTCGATACGACAGTAATGCGCACCATTTTGGAGCCTGCTTGGTGTCCATCCTCGCACGATCTTGGTGCAACCAACCTGCGAATAGAAGTTCATAAAGGGTGGGCAATCAGAATCGTCATTCTCTGCATCCGTTGTGGCTACAACGCCACAGTCCTCGCGGCTGAAAAGCCACGACCACACCCGTGCTAGCATGGCCCCATGAAACGCCCAGCACACATCGCCCGCCGTATGGCGGACATCGAACCCTTTCACGTCATGGATCTGCTGGCGCGCGCCCGTAAGCTTGAGGCGGCGGGGCGCAGCATCGTGCACCTGGAGATCGGTGAGCCGGACTTCCCCACACCAGAGCCCATCATGGAGGCGGGCCGCCAGGCCCTGGCCGATGGACATACCCATTACACACCAGCTGTGGGCCTGCCCGCCCTGCGCGAGGCCATCGCCCGGTTCTACCAGGACAGCCAGGGCGTTGATGTCAGCCCTGAGCGCATCATCATCACGCCCGGCGCATCCGGCGCCTTGCTGCTGGTGATGGGGGTGTTGCTGGATCCCGGCGATCAGGTCCTGATGGCCGATCCCGGTTATCCCTGCAACCGGCACTTCGTGCGTAGCTTCGAGGGGGAGGCGGTGTCTGTTCCCGTGGGGGCCGACACCGCTTACCAGATCAACGCCGAACATCTGGAACAGTACTGGGGCGAACGCAGTGTGGCCGCCATGGTGGCATCCCCCGCCAACCCCACGGGCACCCTGGTTCCGGAACCCGCGCTCAGGCAGATGCTGGAAGTGGTCGCCCGCAAGGGCGGGCGGTTGATCGTGGACGAGATCTATCACGGGCTCGTCTACGGCCAGCGGGCCACCAGTGCTCTGGCCCTGTCCGACGAGGCCTTTGTGATCAACAGTTTTTCCAAATACTTCGGCATGACCGGCTGGCGCCTGGGCTGGATCGTCGCGCCCGAGGCGTATGTGCGGCCGCTGGATAAGCTGGCCCAGAACCTGTTCCTGGCGGCCCCGACCCCTGCGCAGCATGCGGCGCTGGCCGCGTTTCTGCCTGGTACCCTGGAGATCCTGGAGGCCCGGCGCGAGGCCTTTCGGCAACGTCGTGATTTTCTGCTCCCCGCCTTGCGGGAACTGGGCTTTCGGATTCCGGTGACGCCGGAGGGCGCATTCTATATCTACGCCGACAGCACCGCCTTCGACACCGACAGCCAGCACCTGGCGGATCGGCTGCTGGATCAGGCCGGCGTGGCCATCACCCCGGGTCTGGATTTCGGCCATCACCGGCCCAAGGATCATGTGCGCTTTGCCTACACGCGGGAGATCCAGGTTCTTGAGGATGGGGTGGAGCGTTTGCGGCTCGCCCTGCGCGCATAGACAGATAGGGCGGATAAGCGAAGCGCATCCGCCGATCCTTCAGGAGCC
>SR_TP_S13solDRAFT_1000350_pt1 | contig 20236 bp, 20 predicted proteins | sample SodReaTP_S13sol_FD_11159 | JGI IMG/M metagenome (IMG submission 11159)
TATGGCTTGGGCGCAGCTTCAGGGAACCACCTTCAGCGCGCAGGCCGGTGCACTGGACTGGGCGCTGCTTGTGGGCTGCGGACTGGTCACGGCCGCACCGCTGATGCTGTATGCAAACGGGGCGAAGGCGCTGCGCCTGTCCACCATCGCCATTGCAGGCTATTCGATTCCCACAATGATATTCCTGATTTCGGTGTTCATCTTCCGCGAACCGTTTGACGGGGCACGCGTCATTGCCTTTCCCATGATATGGGCCGCGATGGCGCTGTATATTCTGGAAATCCTGCGCAAACGGCGGGCTGGTTTGCAGTAACGCGCTTTGACAGGGCGGGAAACGAAGATACATAAGATCAATGACATTTTTGATTGGCCGCCCAATACTTACGATTGCTATCATCGCAGCACTTCTGGCGGGATTTTGGTTTCTGGTCACACGCGCGCCTGTCTACCTGCCGCGTCTGGATGACAACGCCCCGCCCCCGCCACAAGAAGATGCGCGGGTCTTCGGGTTTGCGACGCTGACAAACCCGCTGGTGCGTCTGGTGGTGCTGGGGCGCGCGGTGCCCGCAAAACCCGCAATCCTGCGCGGCTGGGACCGCAACCGCCGCGACCTGCGCGCCACGCAGGATTTCATGCTGCAAGGCGTGGTTTTCACGGTGACACCCAAGGAAATGACGCGGCTTGACCGCTATGAACAAACCGGGCGAAAATACCGCCGTGATCTGATGCTGCTTGAAGATGGTGAGACCGCGTGGGTTTACCGCCTGATCGGCACCACCGGACCAGAGGCACTGGCAGACTAACCCTATTTGAACTTGCAATTTACGGACCAACCCAATGGACAAGTTGCATACCACCCTACCCCGCAAGTATTTCTGGCCGCTGCCTGCGCATTCAACCACATCACAAACGCCGCGCCGCGTGGGGTTGGAAATTGAATTTGCAGAAATCAGCGTGGATGATGCCGCAGAACTGGTGCGTGCGCTGTGGGGCGGCGAGATCCGCCCACAAGGACCGCGCGACACACTTGTACAAGGCGGACGGTTCGGCGATGTGAAGATCGAGCTGGACATCGCGCTGAAAACCAAATGGGCCGAAGACATCGCCGCCAAGGCACTTGGGGATCTGGTTCCAGTCGAAATTGTCACGGCCCCGCTTATGCAATCTGACTTGCCCCACGCCCAAACCCTGACCAATGCCCTGCGCAAGGCGGGTGCAAAAGGCAGCCGCGCGGCACTGGCCTATAGCTTTGGCCTGCATCTGAACCCCGAACTGCCCGCCCCTGATGGCAGCGGCCTTGTTGCCGTTGCCCGCGCCTATGCGCTTCTGGAGGATTGGTTGCGCGCATCCGACCCGATTGATCCGGCGCGCAACATCATGCCATTTGTGGACCGCTGGCCGACTGCACTGGTGGATGCCCTTGTCGCGGGCCGTGACTGGAGTGTCGATGATCTGGCAATATCCTATGCGCGCCTTGCACCGTCACGCCAATACGGGCTGGACCTGCTGCCCGCGCTGGAACATCTGCGCCCTGCCCTGCTGGCCGACGTGCCGGACACACAGCTTAAGGGCGGGCGGCCAACCTTTCACTACCGGCTGGCCGATGCGCGTGTGGATGAACACGACTGGAGCATTGCCTACGAATGGAACCGCTGGGTCCTGATTGAACGGGTTGCCACCACACCCGACTTGATGGACGCGCTGGCCAGCGACTGGACAGGGCATCATGCAAGTCTGATATCCACACGTGGCGACTGGGTTGCACAGGTCGAAAGCAGGCTGCAACGCTACCCCGACTTATTGCGCGACTGACGCCGGCCAAACACCACGGGGGACCGTCTTAGCGCACTTTCAGCGTGGCCAGCCCGATCAGCGCCAGCACAAGCGCGATGATCCAGAACCGGATGACAATCTGCGGTTCGGCCCAGCCCTTCTTCTCGAAATGGTGGTGAATTGGCGCCATCAGGAAAACCCGCTTGCCGGTGCGCTTGTAATACAGCACCTGAATGATGACCGACAGGGTTTCAACCACGAAAATACCGCCCACAATCGCCAGAACGATTTCATGCTTGATCGACACGGCAATCGCCCCCAACGCACCGCCCAATGACAGCGACCCGGTATCGCCCATGAACACGGCGGCAGGGGGTGCATTATACCACAAAAACCCTAGTCCCCCACCGGCCAGCGCCGCGGTGAACACCAGCAACTCGCCCACACCGGGAACATAATGCACATCCAGATAGGCCGTGAAATCCACCCGACCGACCGCATAGGCGATCACCCCCAGCGTGGTTGCGGCAATCATCACCGGCATGATGGCAAGCCCGTCCAGCCCGTCCGTCAGGTTGACCGAATTGGCCGCCCCCACAATGACAAACGCCCCGAACGGAATAAAGAACCACCCCATCGACAGCAGCACTTCCTTGAACACGGGAACTGCCAACTGGCCTTGTAATTCGTCGGGATGCACATACATCGCCGCCGCGCTGGCCAGCAGCCCGATCAAAATACCAAGGCCCAGCCGCACCCGTCCGGGCACGCCCTTGACGTTGCCCTTGGACACTTTCGCCAGATCATCCGCGAACCCGATTGCGCCAAATGCAACGGTGACCAGCAGCACAATCCAGACATAAGGATTATCCAGCCGCGCCCAAAGCAGGGTTGAAACTGTCAGCGCCGACAAGATCAGCAAGCCGCCCATCGTGGGCGTGCCCGTTTTGGTCAGCAAATGGCTTTCGGGGCCGTCTTCGCGAATGGGCTGGCCATTGGATTGGCGCCGCTTCAGCATATTGATCAACGGTTTGCCAAAGACAAAGCCGAAAATCAGCGCCGTAAAGAAGGCCGCACCCGCGCGGACCGTGATAAACCGGAACAGGTTGAACCCCGGCACCGTGCCCGCAAATTCGGTCAGAAAATAGAACATCGTGCTTCCTTCAGCTTCTTCGGCGGTCGCGGTTGCCATGCGTCGGCGCATCCAGATCGCGCAGCGCATCAACGATGCGCGAGACCAGACTGCCCTTGGACCCTTTTACCAGAACAATATCCCCCGGCGCGACCAGCAGATGTGCGACCGCTGCCAGATCAACCGCTTGTGCGACATGCCGTCCGCGCTGGCGCAATGGCAATTTCCGCGACAACGCTTCCATGCGCGGCCCCACGCAATGCACCAGATCGACACTGGCGATTGCTGGATAATGCGCCACAGCTTCATGCAACGCCTGTTCCTGTGGCCCCAGTTCCAGCATGTCGCCCAGTATGGCAATGCGCCGCCCGCGCCGACCTGTCTGCGTCTGCGCAGGGGTAATCTTTGCCAGCATATCCAGCGCCGCCTCAAGCGAGGCGGGATTGGCGTTGAAGGCGTCATCGATCAGGGTGAAGCTCAGTTCCTCGACCGTGTCCAGCATGATGGTCTGCCGCAACCCGCGCCCCGCAGGCGGCTGCCAGCGCCCCAGCCCAATCGCCGCGCGCGCAGGATCCAGCCCCAGCGCCTGCGCCACCGCCAGACAGCCCAGCCCGTTCATACCGAAATGCGCCCCCGCATTGGCCAGCTTGACCGAAACGCGCGTTCCGCCCACATTCGCACGCAGTACCAGCGCGGCTTCGGTCTGGGTCATATCTTCGGGGGCGATATCATCCGCGCCATACCCGAACGGCCAAAGCATTGCGCCTGATCGCGCTGCCGCGTCCCGCAAAATCGGACTTGTCGGCAGGTCACAGGGGAACACCGCATGGCCGTCATGGCCCAGCGCACTGAAAATACTGGCTTTTTCATGCGCAATACCGTCGATGCTGTCAAATGCTTCCAGATGCGCAGGCGCGATTGTGGTGATCATGGCCACATGCGGGCGCGCCATTTGCGCAAGGGGCGCAATCTCGTCCGGTTGGTTCATGCCGATCTCGACAATGGCGAAATCGGCATCGGGCGCCATGCGCGCCAGCGTTACGGGAACGCCCCAATGGTTGTTGAAACTGGCCTCGGCGGCATGGGTCTTGCCAAACCCCGACAACATATCGCGCAGCATTTCCTTGGTTGATGTCTTGCCCACAGACCCGGTCACGGCAATGACTTGTGCCGTGCTGCGCGCGCGCCCCGCCGCACCCAAAGCCGCAAGCGCGTCCATCACATCGGGCACAACCAGCAAGGGCGCATTGGGCGACACCCCTTCGGGCACATGGTCCACCATGGCCGCCGCTGCACCACGTTCCAACGCCTGGGCCACGAAATCATGCCCGTCGCGCGCAGCTTTCAGCGCGATGAAAAGATCACCTGCCTTCAGGCTGCGCGTGTCGATGGAAATCCCGCCTGCCTGCCAATCCGCCGTCGACCGGCCACCTGTCGCATGCACGGCATCTGCCGCAGTCCAAAGGGTCATGCGCGGGCCTCCAATGCAGCGATGGCAACGCTTGCCTGCTCGACATCATCAAACGGATATACTGTGTCGCCAACGATCTGGCCTGTTTCATGGCCCTTGCCCGCGACCAGCAGCGCATCGCCCGGACCCAAGGTATCAACAGCGCGCAAGATCGCCTCGGCACGGTCAGCGACCTCATGGGCGTCCCGGCATCCTTGCAGTATTTCAACACGGATCTGCCCGGGATCTTCAGATCTGGGGTTGTCATCTGTCACATATACGACATCCGCGTGATCAGCGGCCGCTTTGCCCATCATCGGGCGTTTGCCCTTATCGCGGTCGCCGCCTGCGCCGAATACCACGACCAGACGCCCCATGACATGCGGACGCAGCGCCTTCAGCGCAACCTCCAGCGCGGCGGGCGTATGGGCGTAATCCACGAAAACCGGCGCACCGTTTGCGCGCGCGCCCGCAAGCTGCATACGTCCGCGCACCCCCTCCAGCAGGGACAGGCGCAGGGCAGTGTCGTCCGGATCTGCCCCGCAGGCAAGCACAAGCCCGACAGCGGCCAGCACATTTTCAGCCTGAAACCCGCCGATCAGCGGCAGAAATTCCTGATAGGTCTTGCCTGCATAGCTGTAGCGCAGCGTCTGGCCTGCCGTGTCAAACCGCTGGCCTAGAATGCACAGATCCGCATCCCGGTTGCGCCCGATGGTCAAACAGCCCTGCCCGCGCGCTTCGGCAATGGCCAGAATATCCGGTCCGCGCGGGTCATCCATATTGATGACGGCCACGCCATCATCCGGCAGCAGGCGGTCGAAAAGCTGCGCCTTGGCCGCGAAATAGGCATCCATCGTGGCGTGATAATCCAGATGGTCCTGCGACAGGTTGGTGAATGCGGCCGCGCGCAGGCGCACCCCGTCAAGGCGGCGCTGGTCCAACCCGTGCGAAGACGCCTCCATCGCGGCATGTGTGACACCTGCCTGCGCCATTTCGGCCAGCAGCCGGTGCAGTGTAATGGGGTCCGGCGTAGTGTGGGCCAGCGGGGCGGAATACGCCCCTTCGACGCCTGTTGTGCCCAGATTGACGGCGTCATGGCCAAGGAATGTCCAGATCTGGCGGGCAAAACTGGCAACCGAGGTTTTGCCATTCGTGCCGGTCACAGCGACCATATACTCCGGCTGCGCCTCGAACCACAGGGCACAGGCCGACGCAAAGGCCGCGCGCGGGTCTTCCGCCAGCACCAAAGCCGCGTCCGATGCGGCAAGCGCGTCTTGCGCGATTTCGGCCCCTGCGCGGTCGGTCAGAATTGCCCCCGCCCCCATGCGCAGCGCATAGGTGATGAATTCACCGCCATGCACACGACTGCCGGGCAAGGCTGCGAACAATGCCCCTTCGCGCACATGACGACTGTCCAGCGCCAGCCCGGTGACAGACACATTGCCCCCGCGCGTCGGGCTAAGGCCAAGCGCGGAAAGCGGGCGGGGGGACGGCTGGTCAGTCACGCGCATTGGCTCCTTGCGGGGTGGGTGTGCTGCCTGTTAGCCCGAAACGGAACCGCTGTTCAATGGCCGACGGACGAATGAAGTGCAGCGTCAAATGCCGCGTTGGCGGCTTCCAGCCGAATGGGCCGCATATCCAGCAAGGGCGCAATGCGGCGTGTAATCTCGGCGGAAACGGGCACTGCGGTCCAGCCTGCGGTGCGGCGCGGCTCTGGTCCGGTGGTGTCTGCACCTTCATCAAGGGTGACAATCAACACATAGCGCGGGTCATGCGACGGAAACACACTGGCAAATGTCGCAAGCACCGCATCCTTCATGTAGCCGCCGCGTGGTCCCGGTTTGTCCGCCGATCCCGTCTTGCCCCCCACAGGGTAGCCCGCGATACGCGCGAATGACGCCGTGCCTTCCTGCACCACCTGATGCAACATCAGCCGCATCTGCTGCGATGTCTGCGCCGAGATGATCTGCTCGCCCGCCTGAACATTCTCGCGGCGCAGCAAAGTGGGCGTGATCTTGCGGCCACCATTGACAAGGCTTGCATAGCCTGCGGCAAGCGCCAGCGGGCTGGTGGACATGCCGTGCCCGTAAGAAATGGTCATCACCGACAAATCGGACCAGCGGTCAGGCAAAAGCGGGCGTGATCGCGCAGCTTCGGCCAATTCAATCTGGGCGGGCTCCAGAAACCCGAATTTGCGCAGGAAATCCTGCTGGGCCTCTGCGCCGATTTCCTGCATGATGCGCGCTGTCCCGATATTCGAGGATCTGACCATGACATCCTTGACCGACAGCTGCGGGCCATAATTCCGGAAGTCATTGATACGGAACCGCCCCCAAGTCAGCGGGCCGCGCGTATCGATCATGGTTTGCGGGGTCACAGAACCGGAGTCCAGCCCTTGCGCCACCGCGAAGCTTTTCATAACGGAACCAAGCTCGTAATAGCCCTGCACGGCGCGGTTGAACAACGGGCTGTCTGCGGGTTCGCCTTCGGTCGGCGGCGCCGGGCGCAGGTTGGGGTCGAAATCCGGCAGGGAGACAAGGCTGAGAACCTCGCCGGTATAGACGTCCATCAACACCGCAGATGCGCCCTTGGCATTCAGCATGCGCATGCCCCCTTCCAGCACTTCCGTCACTGTGGCCTGAACAGTCAGGTCAAGCGACAGGTGCAAGGGCATGTTCACCTGCTCGGGATCGCGCAGGCGACCGTCGAAAAACAACTCGGTTCCTGCAACGCCCAGCAATTCGGCGGCACGGACACCTTGCTGCCCATAGCGCGCCCCCCCCAGAACATGCGCGGCCATGCGCCCGTTCGGGTAAACGCGCATGTCACGCGGTCCAAACAGCAAGCCCGGCTCGCCGATATCATGAACGGCCTGTTGTTGTTCCGGCGACAGCTGGGTGCGTATCCAGATAAAGCGGCGCTGCGGGTCCGTAAACCGCGCGGCCATACGATCGGCATCAATATCAGGGAAAATCCGCGCCAGTTCGTGGGCCGCGCGCACCGGGTCCACCATGCGGCGGGTTTCGGCATACAAGGCATGCGTGGGCAGGTTCGTCGCCAGAACACGGCCTTCACGATCAAGGATATCGGCGCGCGCGCTGGAAATCTCCTCGACCATGCCGACACTGAGTTCAAGCGGGGCCGTCGCGGCCAGCAAGCCCATTCTGGCCCCCAACAGCACAAATCCACACAGAAACAGCAAGGCCAGCGTCAGCAAACGCCCTTCCGCCTGATTGCGCGCAGCATCGCGCATGTTTTCCAGACGCAGGCGGCGGTTCTCATGCTCGATATGGTCCGGATTCTCGCCGGTTTCGCGCGCCTTCAGGACGCGTGCAAGCGGGCGCAGGGGGGTGCGGATCATGGCAAATCCTCCTCTTGATCAGAGAGGTCCTGAAACTCGCCGGACACTTCAACCACGCCGGAATAATCGCCGCGCAGAACCGGCAACGGATAGGCAACCTGCCCGATTTCACCGAAATGATCGGCCGTCATGGGCACCAGCCGCAAGCGTTCAAAATTCACGTCCACCAATTCGCGCAGGCGGTCGGGCCGGTTCAGATAGGCCCATTCCGTGCGCTGGATGGTGATCGCGCTGCCAAGGCTTGCGACTTCGCGTTCCAGCGCGCGCCGTTCATTCATGGCCTGCTGGGTCAGGTGGTTTTCACGGTAGGCCCAGGCGGCAAGGCCAATCACAGCCAAAGCGGTCAGGAAATACAGAAAACTACGCATGGCGTCCTATTCCAGATTATCAAGGGCAAGACCGGGCAATCCAAGGGCGGCGCGGTCGGCTTTTGCGGCGGGGGCGTCGGTGCGCAAGGCCATACGCAACCGCGCAGAGCGCGCGCGCGGGTTTTGCGCAAGTTCCTCGTCATCGGCACTGATGCCGCGCTTTTCGATCAAGGTGAATCGCGGTGCATCCGCGGGGGTTTCAGGGGCATAGCGGTTGGCCCGCCCGCCCATCCCTGCCCGCAGTTGCAAGAAGCGCTTGACGATGCGGTCCTCCAGCGAATGAAAGCTGACAACCGCCAGCTTGCCGCCCGGCCGCAGCGCACGTTCGGCCGCTTCCAGCCCCTGAACAAGCGATTCAAATTCAGTGTTCACAGCAATACGAAGCGCTTGAAAACTGCGGGTGGCAGGATGGCTCTGGCCGGGTTTCGGGCGCGGCAGGCAGCTTGCGACAATCTCGGACAGGTGCAGGGTGGTGGTTACCGGCCCTTCGGCGCGCGCACGACCAATGGCCCGCGCGATCCGGCGCGACGCGCGTTCCTCGCCGTAATGATACAAGATATCGGCCAACACGTCTTCGGGCGCCGAATTCACCAGATCGGCAGCACTCGGTCCCGACTGCGACATGCGCATGTCCAGCGGGCCATCCTTGCCGAAGGAAAATCCACGCTCTGCCTGATCCAGTTGCATCGACGATACGCCCAGATCCAGCACGATGCCGTCCACCAGCCCGCCTGCATGCTGGTCCAGTTGCGCGAAATTCCCCTGAACCAGCCGCAACCTGTCGCCATATTCCGCCGACCATTCGCGCGCCATGTCCAGTGCGGCCGGATCACGGTCCACACCGATCACCTGATCCGCGCCCGCATCAAGAAGTGCACGCGCATACCCGCCCGCGCCGAATGTCCCGTCCAGCCAGACCCCTGAAACAGGGGCCAGATGGGCCAGAATGGGACGGATCAGAACCGGAATATGGGGGGCTTTGTCCTGTGGCATCATGTTGAACTGGGGCGTGGGGGCAGTTTTGTCAGCGGGTTGAAGCGCGGTCCCTGATCGGCCATGTAGGCGCGGGTTGCCGCTGTTTTGGTCGCTTCAAACGTGTCTTCGCGCCAGATCTGGAAACGGTCGCCCAATGCGATGAACAGCGCCTTTTCATCGCCATCCAGCCCGATCTTGTCGCGCAGCTTCTGCGGCAGGACAATGCGGCCATCTTCGTCAATCTGAATGTCCTGCGCCAGCCCGTGAAACAGCAATTCCAGCGCTTCGCGGTCATCACTGCCGGGCTGCATCTGGTCAATGCGTTCTTCAATATCCTCGATCGCGTTGACGGTGTAGCAATCCAGCCAGTTCTGGTCATCCAGCCCGTAGACAATAACAAGATTGGGGCGCAGGCCGTCGGTCCAGTCGGGGTCACCGGTTTCCACAACACGACGGAACGAGGCCGGGATTGATACCCTTCCCTTGCTGTCCACCTTCTGGTGGAAGGAGCCTCTGAACCTGCGTGCCACTGCGCGGCGGTCCCTTTTGCCAATGACCCTGCAAAACAGGGTCTGAAAATGGAAACGGCGGATCGAGCTGCTGCCACTGCCCGATCCGCCGACTGTCCCATCGCTGGGTGCCCGGTTTGCGCCTGCGTCCTTGGGGGAGGGGATGCTGCCTGCAAGCGCGCCGGATCTGTTTGTTTCAAGATAAGCGGGTGCCTGTATGAAACTGTCTGCCTCGATCGGGGTCTTTGTTGCCCCTTTACTGCCCGTCTATCTTGCTAAAAGGGATGACATGGGAATGTATGGTAATCAACTGGAAAATACGGTCAGGCCATGACTGGACGACACAGCAGCCATACTGTATCCAGTTAGATATTCCCTAAAAATTACCACATATAGTGTGAACATTCCAAGAACCGCCCCAAATGCCGCGCACCCATGCAGTCCCATTCAGCGCTTCACAGGCATGAAGAAAGTTCAGAACATTTTTACACAAGCGCCCCACCGTTGCGCATTCGCAACAGTGAAATGCCTGATCCAAGTCTGCTTTTTCCGAATTCTTCCGGGAATCACCAAAAATCACACCGAATCACGGCGCGTTGATTCGCTTGAAATCTGGAATCAGTCCTTTGGGGTGACGTTTTCTGCCTAGCTTGAACACCATTCCCATCAAATACCATGCGCACTTCAGGGCCATGGTCGCGCAGGTCAACCGCAATTACGGCAGGTCGCATACACGCCCGTTCCTGCGGGGGTTCAGGCAGTTCAGCGGACCCTCAGGACACGATGGGCAATTCCGTCAGTTGATAGTGATGCGCAATCCGCCTGCCCGTCACCGGATCATGCAGCGACATGCGAAATTCACGCGCTGGCCGGATGCCCCCCAACGCAGGCAATGTCCCGCACAAAAGCGCTGTGCCGGGGGCAAGCCTGCCATCTGGCAGCGCGGCAATAAGCGCAGGTATGGGCCGGATTGCCGCCAAAGACCCGCGTTGATAGGGCACCCAGTCAGCCGCACCGGGTTCGCGTATGTCCGAATGCATCTCCAGATCATCCAGATGGGGTGCGGCACTGTCCAGACGCCACAGATGCGGGGAAACCGGTTTCATACACGCCTGTTTCGACTTTGCGACAGACAGGGTTTCCAGCGCACGATCCGTATGGTCCGACGCCAGCCCCAGCCACAGCACCCCATCTGCGTCAGCCACGACAAACGGCTCCACCTCGCCCGATGTGTCGGGACCAAGCGCTGTGATGGTGGCAGACTGCGTCAGCAGTTCCGGCCCGACCTGATAATACAGCGGCACTGTTGAGGGGGCGGACACGCCAAGCACCGCCAGCTCGTCGATATGGTGTTGAACGGCCGCCGCATCGCGCCCTGTCCAGCCCGCCACCACCAGCTTTGATATTGCTATGGCAAACGGCCCCTGATCGGACTGAAAACACAGATCACGCATAACGTCCCCCCCTACAAGTTCGCAGGCAACCACAGCGCCAGATCCGGCACAGCAATCAACAAGAAGGCCATCAGCAACATCAGCACCGCATAGGGAATTGCGCCAATCATGACTTCCGACAGGTTGCCGCCCCGCCTTGCGCCTTGCACCACATACAGGTTCAACCCCACGGGCGGTGTGATCAGCGCCATTTCGACCAGCACAATCATCAAAATACCGAACCAAATGGGATCATAGCCCAGCCCCACAACAATCGGCACCATGATCGGAATGGTAATCACCATCAGCGAGAGCGTTTCGATAAAGAACCCCAGCACGATATAGATCGCGACAATCACCATCAGCGTCATGAAGGGCGTAAACCCCAGCCCTTCCATGAAGGCGCGCAATTCGCGGCCCAGTCCGGCACTGGACAAGGTGAAATTCAGAAATGCAGCCCCCAGCACCACCAGCATGATCATGGCCGTAATGCGCATGGTCCCAAACAGTGATTCCTTCAGCATGGGCCAGTTTACGCCCCCCGAAAAACCCGCGATCACAAAGGCCATGCCAACGCCAACGGCTGCCGCCTCGGTCGGTGTGGCCCAGCCGCGATAGATGGACCCGACAATCGCGGCGAACAGCAGAAAGATCGGGATCAGATGCACCAACACCGCCAACATCTCGGGGAATGGGTAGCGGCGGGATTCGCCGCCCAGTTCAGGGCGTGCCATGCAAATCAGCGCGGTCATGATGCTGAACCCCACGGCCAGCATCAGCCCCGGAATCAGCCCTGCGACAAACAGTTGCGGGATCGAGGTTTCGGTCAGGAAACCATAGACGATCAGGTTGATGGAGGGCGGGATCATGATGCCCAGCGTGCCGCCCGCCGCGATTGCGCCGGAAAACAGGTGCGGGTCATAGCCCAGCCGTTCGGCCTGCGGCATGGCCACTGTTGCCACAGTGGCGGCCGTGGCCACGGATGAACCTGACGTGGCCGAAAACAGCGTGGCCGTGCCGATATTGGCATGGATCAACCCGCCCGGCAGCCAGCTTAACCAGCGATCAAGGGCTGCATAGGTTTTCGCCGCCACGCCGCCGCGCACCAGCACCTCGCCCAGCAACACAAAAAACGGAATCGCGATCAGGGTCGAGGAATTGGACGACGACCAAACAAACTGCCCAAGACCGCGGATAAGCGGAAAAGGCGTAAAAAACTGGTCGATACCGAATCCCAGCAGAAACAAAACAATGCCCACAGGAATGGTCAGCGCCATCAACCCCAGAAGCCCGCTGAAGACATACAGGATCATCTCGCTTGCTCCAATTCATCCGCGATCTCGTTTCGGATGCCGATACGATGTTCGACCGCACCCAGCCTGCCCTGCAAGACCAGTGCAATGCACAGCAACGTCACTGCGCTGCACATAAGCGCGAACCACACCCAACCCGCAAACCACAGGCTTTGTGGTATCCAAAGCGGCGTTTCCAACACAGTGTTCGCGCGCGAATTGTTATTGATGGACCGCGCCAGAACCGGCCATGCCCGAAAGGCAATGATGATCACCGTGGCCGACATGGCCAGCATCGCCAGCAGGTCCAGAAACACCCGCCCCCACCCCGCCATGCGCGTGCGCAACACCTCGATGCGGATATGGGACAGTTCAAGAAGTGCAAACCCCATGCCCCACGCCGTGGTCACAGCCATCACATAACCGGTGATTTCGGTTGTGCCGCCAAGCGAGGTGCCGAAGCGGCGCAAGGTGATTTCAAGCAGCACATAGCCCACGCAGACCAGCAGACCCAAGCCCGCCACCAGCGCGATCACGCGGTTTATCTGACGCAGAAGATCGAACATCCGCAAGACCATGTGCTGCCCCTTTTTATGTTGTGGCTATCAATCCAGTGGGACCGTCACGCCGACCACCGCGCCCACGCTGTCATTCCAGCGCTGCGCCCAGTCATTGCCCGCGCGCGCTGCCCAATCCGGCAGGACTTCGGCAATCAGGATCGTGCGGGCGGCGTCAAAATCGGCCTCTGACGCCTCAACAAGAACCATATCGCGCGCATCACCGTAAGGGCAGTCGCCATTGCCTGTCAGGCAGGCCACATCATTGACCAGCGCATCCTGCGCCGTGGCCCATGCGGGCGTTTCGAATTCGGTGGCGATGGTGGTTTGGATCAGGTCCTGCATATCGGCATCAAGGCTGTTCCAGCGGTCCAGATTGATGGCAGTCACCACAGGGTCCCAGCCGCCCAGCGGCAGCGTGACCAGATGGGTGGACACTTCCCACCAGCCCGCATTGTAGCCCGACCCCGCACCCGTCACCGCGCAGTCAATCGCGCCGCGTTGAAGCGCGCCGGGCACTTCGCCGAAATCGACATTCACGCCCTCTGCGCCCAGCGCCTCCAGCAGTTTCGCCGTCATCCGGCCCGACCCGCGCACTTTCAACCCGCGCATGTCATCCAGCCCCGACACTTCGGCATTGCAGAACACGATCTGCGGCGGATAGGGCGCAATCGCCAGCACATGGCTGTTGAACCGGTCGCGGAAAATATCATCCACCATCGGGCGGGCGGCATCGACCATGGCCAGCGCGGTGTCGGCATCAAGTGCAACCAGCGGCACGTCCAGCCCCTCCAGCTCTGGCGCATCGGCAACTGCGTAATCACCCACAGTCATGGCGACATCATAGACACCATCGCCCAACAGGTTGAACACATCGCCCACGCCAAGGCCCATTTCATTATGCGTGGTCAAGGCAACCTCCAGCGCGCCATCTGATGCGGCGGGCAAGGTTTCATTCCAGAACGGGGCTTCAAACTGCTGATGCAGGGGCAGGTTTGACCAACTGCCGACCACAGACAACATTTCGGCACTGGCCGGCATGGCCAGCGCGGTGGACAACATGAGCGTTGATGCAAGCTTGAGTTTCATGGTTCTCTCCACTGTTGATTGAGGGTTTTTATCGTTTCTTATGGGTTCCAGATTGGCTGTGCCGCGCCCTCGTCAATGTCGGCAATCAGCATATGTCCGGGCGCATGCGTAATAACCAGCGGGATGCCAGCGGACAGCAGCGCGTTTTGCGATGTCACGCCACATGCCCAAAATACCGGCACGTCATCGGGGTCCATACGCACCGCCTGCCCCCAGTCGGGCGCATCCAGATCGGGTATGCCAATCGCCGCGGGGTCCCCCACATGCACGGGCGCGCCATGCGCAAGCGGGTATTGCGCGCAGATTTCGACGGCGCGGGGCACATCGCCACCGCGCAGCGGACGCATCGACACCACCATGGTGCCGCCGAACATATTGCCCCGCACCAGCGGCAGGGATGTGCGATACATGGGCACAGTCAGGTTCTGCGCGACATGGCGCATGGGAATGCCTGCCGCCATCAGCGCACGTTCAAACGTGAAGGAACACCCAAGCGCAACGGTCACCATGTCACCCTGCCAATGCGCGGCAATATCCGTCACTTCTTCGGCAAACCGACCATCCCGATACAGCCGGTAGCGCGGCAGATCATGGCGGATATCAATATCCGGCCCCAAGGTTGGCAAGGCAGGGTCACCCGTTTCACCAACCCCCACAATCGGGCAGGGTTTGGGATTGCGCAGACAAAAGCGCAGAAAATCCAGCGCATAGGCGTCCGGCAGGATGGCGATGTTGCATTGCAGCTTTCCCGGCGCAAGTCCGGCGGTATGGCCGCTGAACGCGCCGGAACGGATCGCCGCGCGCAATTCGGCCAGTGTTGGGGCACTGCTTATACCCTGATCTGTCACGCCCACCCCCTGCTTGTTGTCATGCGCTGTTACGGGAATGGTTGCGGAAGCGGCTTATCAAATCAAATCGTATTTTTTGATAATAATTGATAGAAATATGTTATCATTATGCGCGCGCGACTTCGGCCGCGAAATGCGCGCAGCGTTCAGCCAGCGAATTGCGCGGCTCTGCCATCCAGGATGCCGTGAAATCCAGCGCTGACGGGGTCCAGCCGGGGTCAAACCGGCGAAGCTGTCCAGCCGCAACGCGGTCTTTCGCCAAGGCGTTCGGAATCGGGCCAATCCCGATACCCGATGCAATCATCTGGATACTGGCCGACAGCGACGCACAACTGAACACCCGAATGCCGGGACCGTGGCGCTTGCCCAGTTCCTCGACCAGTTCACGATAGGGGCGGGTGTTGCGCGCGTAGCTGATCACAGGCGTTTTCAGAAAATCCGGCGGTCCGCCCTTGGCCGACCGATACCAGCCCAGTTCAAAACTGGGCAGCGCAACATTATTGACCGAATAGGCCGATACCGGCCCCATCAGCAGGGCCAGATCAAGCTGGCGTGCCAAAAGCGCCTCGCGCAGGTTGAACGATATATCAACGGTCAGTTCCAGATTCAGGCGCGGGTATTGCTGGCTTAGCCCTTCCAGAAAGCGCGGCAACCATGTCTCGGCTATGGTTTCCGACGCGCCCACACGAAACAACCCTTCCAGTCCCGTAGGGTCGCTGACGCGCTGGCGGATTTCTTCCTGAACGAAGGTAATCTGTTCCGCATAGCCGCGCAGCAACTCGCCTTCGCGTGTCAGCACCACCCCGCGGGTTGTGCGTTCAAACAGTTTGACCTGAAGCGTATCCTCAAGGGCCTGCAAGCGCGCGGTCACGGCGGGCTGCGAAATATTCATCTGCTCGGCGGCGCGGCGCACACCCTGCAAACGCGCAACCCAAAGAAAGGTCTGTAACTGGTCCAGCGTCACGGCGCGCGCGCACCGTCAAAGGGCTGCACGCTGATCCCCGCCGCGCTTAAGCCCGCATGCAGGGCATGGGCCAGCGCCACAGCACCGTCTGTGTCGCCATGCAGGCAGATCGTGTCGATCTGCGCGGGTAAATGCGTGCCCTGCGCCGTAATAATCGCACCCGCCTTCAGCATAGCCAGAATACGCGCGCAAACCTGATCGGGATCATGGATCACCGCGCCGGGCAGCCTGCGGTCCATCAACAACCCGTCCTCGGTATAGGCGCGGTCGGCGAAAATCTCGGATGCCACGCGCGCGCCAAGGGCGTGGGCCGCGCGCGCCTGCGCCGTGCCGGAAATCACCATCAGGATGATCTGCGGATCAACGGCCAAGGCGCCTTCATAACAAGCGCGCGCAAGGGCTTCATCTTCGGCGGCCATATTGGCCAGCGCGCCATGCAGTTTCAGATGACGCACCTGCCCGCCTGCCTGCCGCGCCATGGCCTGCGCCGCACCCAGTTGATAGGCCACCAGATTGCGCGCCTCAGCAGGGGCGATCTGCATGCGCCTTCGCCCGAAACCTTGCAGGTCCGGCAGGCCGGGATGCGCCCCGATGCCCACCCCGTTTTCCACTGCCAGCCCCATCGCTTGCGCCATCACATCAGGATCACCCGCATGAAACCCGCATGCAATATTGGCCGACGTGATAACCTTCAGCAGGTCTGCATCCGCCCCCATCGGCCATGGTCCAAAACTTTCGCCCATGTCGGCGTTCAGGTCTATTCGTGTGATCATCAGGTGCCCCTTTCCAGATCGTCGCCGCGCGTGACCCCGCTGATTAATTGATAGGCCAGAAGATCGGCCATGTCATGCGGGTCGCGGATCATCGGGCGCAGCCCCCCGCGCAATCCGGCACGGCGCGCCCCCTCCGCGCGTTCCAGCGCCACGGCCTGCTCCAGATCGACAAAGGCGAATTTCAACGCGGCACCCTGCGGGGCCTGAACCAGTCGCGGCAAGTCACATGGCAGAACCGTGCCGATACGCGGATACCCCCCCGTTGTCTGGCATTCGGCCAGCAGCACAAACGGCGCCCCGTCGCCCGTGATCTGTACATCCCCCGGTACAATGGTTTCCGACAGAATGTTCAGGCCCGCATCCAGACCGAACCCCGCACCGTCACACACCAGCCGCTGGCCCATACGGTTGCCGCGCGCATCCTTGCAAAAGGTGGTGTCCTGAAACCGCGCAAGTTCCGCCCGCGCAAACAGCCGCGTTTGCGGGGTTTGCACCAAGCGCAAGGTGCCACCGTCGAAGCGCGGCAAGGGCGTGAATGTCTGGCCCACGCGTGTGCCATTGTCGGGGCCGGTCGTCAGGCTGTCGCCGTCCACCAGCATCCGCCCCAGCCCCGCCGCAAGATGGGCAGACCGCGCGCCAAGCGTCACATCCGCATCAATCCCGCCGCCAAAATGCACATAGCTGTAGCCGCCCGCACTGCCTGCCAGATCCACCGTGGCCCCTGCGGGCAGCATGTGGCTGGCATTCCAAGCCAGCGCCGCGCCATCACAGCGCGCGCGCATCGGCGCACCTGTCAACGCAATGCGCACAGGGTCCGACACCTGAAGGGTCACAAAGCTGCCCGCCACTTCGATCGCCGCGCAGGTGTCATCCTGTCCCAGCAATGCCGCCCCTTCTGCAAGCGCCAGCAGATCAGCCGCGCCGCCGCGTGACAGGCCCTGCGCCAGATAGCCCGCGCGGCCACGATCCTGAAGCGTGATCCCCGGGCCTGCGCGCTGCACCGTAATCCCTGCCATCAGACCAGCTTCTCCGACACTGCGCCGCCCGCGTCATCGCGCTGGCGGATGTTTTCATATTCTGCACGCGTGACGGGCTTGAACAGCACCTCGTCACCGGGGCGCAGCACAAACGGGTCCGGCCGGTCAGGCTGGAACAGGCGCAACGCAGTCTGGCCGACATGACGCCACCCTGTGGGCGTGCTGACGGAAAACAGCACCATCTGACGAATGGCCACCGCCAGCGCCCCTTCCGGCACGCGCGGCGTCAGGTTGGTCTGGCGCGGTATGTCCCATTCGGGCGGCAATTCGCCCAAATACGGCTGACCCGGCGCGAAGCCTATGGTTTGGACACGCAAAGGCTGCGCACAAATCGCGGTGATTGCGTCGCTGGCCGACAGGCCCGCCAGTTGCGCGGCATCGTCAAGTTGCGGCGCAAGATCAGTGCCAAACACCGCAGGCACATGCCATAATCTGCGCCCTTGCGGCAACGGGGCCTGATACCAGTCGCGGCGGCCAAGCATGGCGGCAAGTTTGTCACGCAGTTGCGCATGATCCGCCCCCGCCAGATCAAAGCGCACGTAAGTTGATGTCAACGAGGTTGCCGTTTCCAAAACCGCAGGCATGTCTTCTGCCTCGATCGCGGCACGAAAGGCCAGCGCCGCACGGTTTGCGGCCTCACTCAACTGCGCGCCAAAACTGACCAGCACCCCATCAACGCCAATCGCCTTGATCGACGGCAGGTCCGCTTCCGCATCGCCCATGTCGGTCATGTCGGTCATGTCGGTCATGTCGGCCACGCAAGCCCCTTCCCTGTATTGCCAGCACATACATTGACAATTTATCGTCAAATTGTCAATGTATGTCTCAACCACCACACCTGACAGGATAACATGTCATGACGCGCCTGCCCGACGCCCCCCCCAAACACGACAGCTTTCCCGCAGATATCGGGCCGGTCGTCAGTTCGGCGCATCTGGCGAATTCCTCGCTGCCTGCACTGTCCGAACTGGAATTCGCCCTGACCATGGCCAATAACGCCTTTCAACGCTGGATGGTGCGCTGCATGACCGCCGCAGGCATGCCGGGATTGTCCCCGCTGGAGGTGCTGATCGTGCATCTGGTCAACCACCGCGACCGCACCAAGACGCTGGCCGATATCTGCCTTGTGCTGAATGTTGAAGATACGCATCTGGCCAATTACGCCATCCGCAAACTGGTACAGCACGGGCTGGTCAAAACAGGGCGCGCGGGCAAGGAAAAGACTGTGGGCATCACCGATGAAGGACAGGCGCTTTGCATGCGCTATGCCGAAATCCGCGAAGCGCTGGTCGTGCGCGCCGCCCGTCAGATAGGCCATGATCCTGCCGATATCAGTCGCATGGCGGCCATGCTGCGAACGTTGTCAGGGGCCTATGATCAGGCCGCGCGCGCGGCCGCGGCGATGTGACCGCCGCACAAGGCCCATGGACACTGATTTGACACCCCAAATCTGCCCTGCCACACGCCCGCGCCCCTTGCATCCCGCCCCCGCGCGCCCTACATTAGGGATGTTCCGCAAGGGACTATGGACATAAACGCGCTCGTAATAAGCGGATCGGACCCGGGGGCGGTACCCGGCGGCTCCACCAAATATCCTTCATTTGGGGATCATGGGGCCGAAACAGGATCGACGAACGTCTAAAGGGGTTAGCTTTGTCTCGGTGAGCCACCACCGTTATCGGTGCAAATCGTACAGTTGCAAATGACAACCGTGCTCCGGTAGCAGTTGCTGCGTAAGCAGTAACCAAACCGAAACTTAAGTCCTTGCGCTTAGCCGCGTAAGGCGGGGTTCGCAGGCACCTGGCAACAGAAGCCTGCATTTTCATGCACATAGACAACCGCTGGCGCAGCTTTGTGCAGCACTGCGATGTCACGTAAAAAGTAGCAAAAAGCGCGCGCGCCCTCTTTCATTCGGGGATGATTTGCTTATGCTGCACAGGCAAGGCGCATGAACGCAGCCGGAAGGCGTGTCACATGGGCAAGGAACAAGGCGAAGGTTGAAGCGGATATGACACGCGGCATAGATTACGGCAACTTGATGCATGACGCCATGCGCGGCCTGATCCGCAGCGTCATGGAAGATGTTGCGCAAAACGGCCTGCCCGGCGCACATCACTTCTTCATCACGGTCGATACCGGCCACCCTGACATGCAGATGGCGGACTGGCTGCGCGACCGCTATCCGGAAGAAATTACGCTTGTGGTGCAAAACTGGTTCGACAGTCTTGCGGTTGATCCTGACGGCTTTGCGATCACGCTGAATTTCGGCAATTCGCCCGAACCGCTCTATATTCCCTTCGATGCGATTTCGACCTTTGTCGACCCTTCCGTAGAATTCGGCCTGCGATTCGAGTTGCAGGGCGACGAGGATGAGGATGACGACGACGACAGCTTCGACGAGGCACCGATGTTGGAAGACGCCCCGTCAGAGGAAAAAAGCGGCGAAGTCGTCAGTCTGGACAAGTTCCGCAAGTGATCGGAAGGCGGCCCTGCGCGCGTATTGTCGCGGGGATGCAGGAAACGGGTCGGCGCATCATAAATTTGCGGGCGGAATCATCGTAGATGGCCCCCGCAAGCAAGTCAGAAACTGGCCTTTTGCGGACATCGGAAAAGCCCCAAGGCGCGGAATCAAGGGCGCAGCCCGCCGCGCCATCGGTGGGCCGTCCCGCGGCCTG
>SR_TP_S13solDRAFT_1000351_pt1 | contig 20140 bp, 21 predicted proteins | sample SodReaTP_S13sol_FD_11159 | JGI IMG/M metagenome (IMG submission 11159)
GGCNGGACGACCAAGATCCACCTGGCCGCCGATGGCGCCGGGCGCCCGCTGGCCGTCGAGATCACCGCCGGCCAGCGCGGCGACGCGCCGGTCGCGCTCGCCCTGATCGGCGCGCTGCCGCCGACCGCTCGGCTGATCGCCGACACCGCCTACGACAGCAACGGCCTGCGCAGCTTCCTGATAGAGCGCGGGACCCAGCCTGTCGTGCCCAACAACCCGACGCGCAAGCGGACGCATCCCTTCGACCCTCTGGCCTACAAGGCACGCAACGCTGTCGAGCGCACCTTCTGTCGGATCAAGGACTGGCGACGCATCGCAACGCGTTACGACAGGCTCGCTATCAACTACGAAGCGGCCGTTCTCATCGCCGCTATCGTCTGTTTCTGGATATGAGTCCGGACCCTAGGGCTGCGGGCGCCGCAGCAGCAGCTCGACATCGATCTGCAGGGCGGAGGCGAGGCTTTCGAGCGTGTCCACCGTCGGCGCGTTCTCCTCGCGCTCCAGCTTGCCGATATAGTTGCGGTCGAGCCCGGCCAGGTCCGCCAGCTGCTCCTGCGAGAGCCCGGCGTCCCGGCGCAGAAGCCGCAGGTTGCGAGCGACGACGGACCTCAGCCTCATGCGTCGAGGCAGCCCGAGGGCGCTCTTTTGAGCCACCTACTATAGTAATGAATCGATCGGCGGACCCTTGTTCGAGCATACAACCCTCACTAGGCTCTTTCCCAATCGATCCCAAAAACACGCGTACTGATTGCGACAGTGCCTCGCGATGGACCCGAAGACGTCCGTCGATACCTTCGAGCGCGCGCTCGAGATCGAACGCGCGTGCAGCGAGGAGGAGGTGCTCGCCCTTCTGCGGCGAAGCCTCGCCGGCTACGGCCTGAGCGCCTGCCTCGTTACCGGCCTGCCGCCGCGAGAGGACAGGCTCTGGTACCGGCACGTTCTCCTCAACGACTGGCCGGAAGGCTGGTATCGGCGCTACAGCACGTCCGACCACTACCGCCACGATCCCTGCGCGGCGCACTGCCGCGCGACCGCGGAGCCTTTCGCCTGGAGCGACGTCGTCCGCCTGCCCCTGCCGCCGAAGGCCCGGCTGGTCATGGACGAGGCGGGTGACTTCGGCCTGCGCGCCGGCCTCTGCATCCCGCTCCATGCGCCCTTCCGGCGGCCGGCGGCCGTCACGCTGGCCGGCGAGGAGGCCGACCTGCGGCCGGCGAGCCGCTGTGCGCTGCAGATTCTGGCGCTGCAGGCCCACCGCCGTCTGGCCCGCTCTGCGACGGAATCCCCGGACGCGGTAGAATCCTGCCTGTCGGAGCGCGAGCGCGAAGTCCTGCGCTGGACCGCCGTCGGCAAGACGGCCTGGGAGACCTCCTGCATCCTGGGCATCTCCGAGCACACGGTGCACACCCACCTGCGCAATCTCCGACGCAAGCTGGATGCCGCGAATATCGTCCACGCCGTGGTCGAGGCGCTCTGTCGGCAGGAGATCCAGCTCTGATCAATCCCCAGATCCGGGGATGGGCTGGAGCGGCGTTCCGATTCTAGGAACAGACAGCAGAGGAGCTGCCGATGTTCCGGATCCACGCCGTCGAGACCTCGAACCGTGCCGCCTATGCGGCGGCGCTCGAAGAGCACTTCCGGCTGCGCCACGAGATCTATGTGGGCGAGCGCGGCTGGCGGGCCCTGGCGCGCCCCGACGGCCGCGAGGTCGATGCCTTCGACACCGAGAATGCCGTCTATCTGCTCGGCCTCGACCGGGCGGGCAGCGTGCTGGCCGGTTCGCGCCTGGTGCCGAGCCGCTGCCCGCATCTCATGAGTGAGGTCTTTCCACAGTTGGCCGAGGGGCGGGTGCCGCGCGCCGCCGACGTCTGGGAGTGGACGCGCTTCTTCGTGGTGCCGGCGCTGCGCGAGGCGGGCCGCTCCAGCCGCGCCGCCGGCCTCCTCTACTGCGGCCTGCTGGAGTTCTGCCTGTCGCGGGGCATCCGGGCGCTGACCATCGTCTGCGAGCCCTACTGGCAGGACCGCCTGGCGGCCCTCGGGTGGGCGCCGCGCCGCCTCGGCCCCGTTCTGGCGTGCGAGGACGGCCCCATCGTCGGCTTGATGGTGGCGGCGACCAGGGACGCCTTGTGCACGACGCGACGGGCCTACGGGATCGCGGCGCCGGTGCTCCATCGCGTCGGCCGGTGAGCCGCGAGGCGGAGATCGACGGCGGGCGTTGCCCGAGCAAGGCGTGGGGGATGGGACGGCGAGGAGCCGTTGGACGAGAAGGAGAGGGCGACGATGGTCGAGCCCTTCTCTCCCCCTACGCCGGCGCACCCGGGTGGGGTCGGCGCCCATGGCGCCACCCTCGCCCTGCCGAAGCCGGCCTGGGCCTGGGAGTTCCTGCGGCGCAGTCCCGACTTTCGCCGGGCCTGGTCCGAAGCGCGAGGCTCCGTCCCGCTCGCGAGGCTCTCGCCAGCGGTGAGCGTCATATCCCTTGCGACCCCGCCCGAGGCCCTCTGGCGCTGGGGGTGTCTCTTTTCGCCGAGGCGCCCGATCTCGATGCCTGCCGGGGCACGGTCTTCTGGAGGCCGGAGATCTGTCCGCAGGTGCTGCCGGCGCTGGCCCTGCCGGCGGGCAGCCGGCAAGGAGCACCCGTCTTCCGGCTGTCCGAGCTGCGTTGTCGGGCCGAGCTCCTGCTCACGCCGGACGGTCGGCAGCATCTCCTGCTGCGCGACGGCTGCCGAGGCGTGCAGCTTTCCGTCGCCGGCGCCAGCCTGCTCGAGGGCGCGCATCTGCTGGTCGACGCCCTGGCCGCGCCGCGGCTGCTTTGCGCCCGGCTGGGGGCGCTGGAGCGTCTGCACCATCTGCACGGCGCGGGCTGCCTGCCGGCCCGGCTTGCGCAGCCGGCGCCGCAGGGCCCTCGCCTGCGTCAAGTCCTCTGCGCCCTGGATGGCTGGCGCGCTGGCCTGTCCTACCGCGAGATCGCCGTCGCGCTCTACGGGCGGGCGCGGGTGGAGGCCGACTGGTCCGACCCGCGCGATCATCTCCGCGACCGGGTGCGCCGCGCCCTGCGCCGCGGCAGGGCCCTCATGGAGGGTGGCTACCGCCAGCTGCTCCGCTAGCAGCGGCGCCGCTCGCCGGCGCCTCCGACCTTTGTGCTTGCGCCGTGCTGCCGCAGACCGGCGTCGTGAGGAACTCTCCTGGAAGCGTTCCTCATGGCAAGGCCTGAGCCGGTCGGGCGCCTGCCGAAGGCTGGGTCCGAGCCTTGCTCAGTACCAACAATCGGTAAATATTGGTACTAAGCAAGGAGACGACGATGGCCAGGAACACCTCGATATCGCTCGGCGACCACTTCAGCAGCTTCGTGGAGCGGCAGGTCACGCAGGGCCGCTACGGTTCGACGAGCGAGGTGGTGCGCGCCGGCCTGCGCCTGCTCGAGGAGTACGAGACCAGGCTGAAGGCGCTGCGCGCCGCTCTGATCGAAGGCGAGAACAGCGGCACGCCCGAGCCCTTCGACTTCGACCGCTTCCTGGAAGCCAAGCGCCGGCCGCGGCCGGAATGAGTGGCTATCTGCTATCGCCCGCCGCACGCGCCGACCTGGAAGCCATCTGGGATTCCACCACCGAACGATGGGGCCCGGCGCAGGCCGAGCGCTATTTCCTCACCATCCGCGATGCCCGCGATGCCCGCGAAGCCCTGGCCGCTGGGCGCAAGCAGGGAGGTGCCGTCGACGACATCCGCCCTGGCTATCGCAAGCTCGTCGTCGGTTCCCACTCCCTGTTCTTCCGTACGAACGACGCCGGGCTCGTCGAGGTGATTTGCATCCTGCATCAGCGGATGGAGGTTCCCAGCCACTTCCGGGGCTGATTGCTGCAAGCGGGATGGACCGCGTCCAGACGCGTGATTGCCGTAGCGCATCATTCCGCCGAGGCCCTGGCCAGACGCACGCCCCGACCCTTGCCGTCCTTCGGAATGAACGCGATGCCGGTGTTCGCGAGAGCAGGCCGGGTTGCAGCGACTGTCCCCCTCAGAGGCGGGCAGGCACCGCGCTCGAAGTCGACTGGTGTGCGCTGCAAGCCCTCATCCAGATCAGGGTGTCGTCGCATCATCTCCTCGACGATGGCGACCGCGCGGATGTCGGGGGGCGGTCTTGAACAGCGCAACGACCTCGGCATCGAAATGGCCGGTAAGCAGATCGGGCGCCGTCGGCCGCACTCTAGCGCCCTTTGCGACGGTAAGCGCGGATCCTGCTCGACGCGATAGACGGTCGTTCCGCTGATCGACCCCATTGTTGCAGCGTCCGCCGCCGATTGGGTTGGTTGGAGCTTCATCTGGAGCTCCAATGGCTGATCGGTTGCGCGGCGGCCGGGTGCAAGGCGGGTCCTCCCGATCGGAAGGACTGCCGGCATACCCAGCCGACCAGCGACCACCAGAAAGGCCCGGGAGCAGGCCGCCGCTGGGCCAAACCGGCTGTCGGGCGACGCCTTTCCTGCGTTCCCGCCCAGCGGCCTCTCATCTTGATTGACGCCGGCCTCTCCCCGGGATCGTCGCGCCGCACGGGCCAGCCTTCGGCCGCGGTCGCGGCATCAGTCGCCCAGCTGCGGGTTCACGGGACCGCGTGGCGCTACCATCCGACCCGGGCTTTCCAGAATCAAACGCAGCAGCTGGCTCTGGCTTCGGGTGCCGGTCTTGCCGAAAACCGCCTTCAGGTATTGCCGCGCGGTCTCGTAGCCGATGCCCAGATCGCTGCTGGCGCTACGCAGGTCGCGGCCAGCGGCGAGCCGCTCGGTCAATCGCCGCTCTTGAGCGCTCAGTCCATAGAGCTGGCGGAGAAAGTCGAGGGGACCCGGGTCCTGCGGGTGGCATTCCTGTGCCAGCAGGAGAGCGAAGCGGCGCCGCCGCGAATGCACAAGGAGCGCATCGTCCTGGGCGACGTGGAGCGGCGAGACGAAGAGCGAGCAAAACGGCGCGCCCTCTTCACCGCTCAAGGCGACAGCCCCACCGCAGCCGGCGAGACCCGGCTGACAGGCGGCCTGGACCAGAGCGCGCAGCCGACGTTGCTCGCCACTCCGGCGGGCGTAGAGACACCTATTGAACAGCGCGAGCGCTCCATCGGCTCGCAGAAGCGCCCGAGCCCTGTCGTTCGCCCAGAGCAACTCAAGCTGGCAATCGACGATCAGGGCCGGATAGCGGAGCTGTTCCAAGGCCGATGTCGTCAGCTGACCACACAGCCCCACAGCCTTGGTCCGAGCCGTGAGCCGGTTCAGGTGGAAAAAGTGCGGCGCGATGGCACCCAGGAGAGCCAACTCCTGGGCCTCGAAGGGGCCCTGCTGTGGTGCGCGTTGTGGTGCGAGAGTGACAGCTTTGTTGTCGGGTTGGAGAGAGATTGCTGCGGCGAAGTATTTGATGTCTTGAGGAACAAGAAAATCCTGTACATGTTCGTCTTTATCCATTTCCTCAAGGCTCATATAGTCTGCATTCTGAAACAGGCGCGCACATGGATTTTTCTTTACAAAAGAAACGCCCCGATCTATTTTAACATAATGGCTTTTGTATTGTTCTATTCTTTCTAGGCAAAGGGCGTCTTGGCGGGCGTTTTCAAGCGCGAACGTTTGCAGATCGTAGACCGTAAAGAAGGAAGCCCGGCAGTCGAGCAAGCGGCTGGTTTCGCGCAGAACCTGCTCCCAAGTCACCTCGCCACCGGGAACGAGGTGAATGCGCTCCGCCAGTCGCAGCAAGGCGTCACCGTCGACCCTCATCCGCCTCGTCTCCCCAGGGGCCGGATCTATTCGAAACGCGTACTGGTCAGCAGCTGGATCAGTTCGGCCTGCTTGCGCGTGCCGGACTTGAGCAACAGCATCTTCACGAGCTGCCTGGTGTAGTCGTAGGAGAGTTCGAGTTCCGAGCTTACCTGGCGCAGGTCGAGCCTCCGATAGAGGCAAGCGAGAAGGCTGCACTCGCGTTCCGTGAGACCCCAAAGTGCTTTGAAGTAGTCGAAGTCGGGCGCTGCCTGGCCTCGCTCTCGCACGCTCACCAAGAGGCTCTCGCCCCGCTCCAGCGGCACAATCTCGACCAGCAGCACCAGCCGCCCCCGTTCGTCCTCGAGCCCGAAGCGGCTGCCGAAGGCCCGCGGGTCGCTGGCCCCGTCCGGTCCAAGCGTGAAGGGGCGACGGCCCCGAAAAGTCAGACGTCCACCCACCAGGGCGATGGAGGGATGACGTCGACAGAGCTGGAGGAATCGGTCGTTCTGCTCCAGCAGTCGCATGCCGCGATCGGTGACGGCCAACGCCGTCTCGACTTCGTTCAGACAGCCCCTCAAGAGCTGATTTTCGCGACGAAGGGTGGAAAGTGAGTTTTGTAGCCGTGCGATGCGTCGGAGGTGTGACAAGAGGGTGCCGAAGTCGCGCAGCCGTCCGGCGGAGCAATCGAAGGCGCTCTTCTCCGTATAGATCGAGAGGATGACGTTTGTTTCCTCGTCGCGCGCCGCCCAACCACTAAGGCAGTCGACGATCCGCAAGCGTGGCAGGAACTCGCCGGCGAACGGGGTGCGTTGGAACTCCGCCGGGTCGACCAGTGTCGAGCAGACGACCGGCTGCCCGATTGGCACGTGCGTTCCCCTGCTGCGCCAGAGGTCTGACGCCCAATAGTGCCTGGCGTAGAGGTCGAAGTCCGCATCGTCGAAGCCGTGCGTCGTTCCCTGGGCGTTGGCGCCCTCCGCATTGTCGAAGCGATAGAGCAGTGCCGCCTCGGCCCCGAAATGAGGCGCGAGCGTGCAGAGGAACTCACCAATCGTGTCTGGTGTCTCGATACTGGCATAGGCCGCTGCGAGCGCCTGCATCAGCTTGGCATGCACCACTCTTCCCCTCGCGCAGACAAGCACCAGATTGTGTAGCCAGCCCCCAATACCCTCAATGATACTAGCTGATATGCGACATGGAATCGAGCGGAAAGGATTCTGGTGAATTCCTGATCGACCAGGCCGACCGTGAGGTTCGTCCACCACCGGCCTTCGCCGGGTGGATGGTGCGGTTGATCGAGAGCGGCGCCGCGATCCGATCGCGCCGGACGGCCGGAGGAGGCTCTGCAACGACGCCGAGGAGCGGGGTGCGGCTGGCTGAACTCAAGTCGATGCGGCTGGCCGGTCCGGTCTGAAGCCGTCGCCGATGCCGCAGGCGCCGGAGGAGGTGGTGCGGGGCGGGGCGATGGACGCAGACCCGACGCCCCGAGCGCGCCGACGAGGCCGGCTGACGATGCAGGTGGTGGCAAGAACGGCCTTGATCCGGCTGTTGTCGAACCGGCACGCGCTGGCGTGGGCCGGTCTCCGCGGGAGAGGGAGGAGCGGGCGACGGCATACCAGGGCGCGCGTGAACCGCGTCGGCTGGGTCACACGAGCCGTGGCGGATCCCGTCGGCCTATGCGACCGCCTCCTTGCGTCGGAACAACAACGAGCCGGCAGGCGCGGCGGTGAGCGGCGAAGCGGTCGGACGGCCCCTGATCCGCTTCGTGGTGATCAGGAGCGAGAGCCAGCGGGCGGTGGCCGAGATCTCCCGGCTGCGGAAGCTGCTGGCGATGCCGAGCAACCAGCGCCGCTTCTCGATGGCGGAACTCGGTCGGGCCGCCGCCGCGGGCCGGTTCGACGGTGGCGGCCGTTGCTGTTTGCGCCGTCCAAGCGCCGCTTGCTCAGGTGCTGTTTCCTCGCACGGCATAGACATCCGGCTCCAGACGCTGCCCCGGCAGGATAGCCGGGATCGACCTGCGGCTGGAGGCAGCGGCCAAGATGGCTGTCGGCGTCGGACAGGATGGTTGTCGCTGATCAGCGCTCAGACCCTGGCGATCGTCGCGACCGCCGCCGCTACGCGCAGGGCCGAGCTCGCGATGGGCCCTGGGGTGGCTTCCGCTTTCGCTCGACCCCTGCGCGTGCGTTGGCGTCCGTCCGATCAGGGTCGCTTGGTCAGACTGATGTCGAAGGTGACACGGCAACCGGGATAGTCGTCGAATCGACGAATCTGTCCCTTGAGGCGAAGGTGGGCGGTGCCTCGCCTGACGGTGCTCGGCGTTTGCTGCGTCACACGCATCTGCGGGCGTCCGGCGAAGAAGTACGTTACAGAGCCGGTTCCGCCGCCGCTCACCGCCTTGAAGCGATTGGTCAGGTCCCCCTGGGGGAGCACGAAGCTGTTCGCATAGTGACCGGTGTAGAAGGCCAGCCTGGTCGAGGGACCATTGTTGCCGAGCCGCGGTGGTCGGTAGCGCGCGTTGACATAGGCAGGGCCCGGTCCCCAGCCTCCTTGCTGGCAGGCTTGCGTAAAGTTGGTCAGGAAGCCACCCCCGCGATACTCGACGATCTGGGCAGAGACGGTAGCGCTGCCAGCCATGACGAGGGCCACTGCGAGCGCTATCGTCGTGAGTGGGCGGCGCAACTTGCTCTTCGGAGTCGAATTTGCCATCTGCTCTCTCCTTCTTCGATGCTGGCTGCGGCGCTCCGCTGCGAGCGGACCGGCGTGTTTGCGTAGGACGACGGGACAGCTCCGCTCGCGGTGGAGCAAACCGTCAGCCGGGATGGGCCCTGTTCAAGAAGGGGAACGAGACCCCTTGTCGCCCACTCGAGATGGAATTCTCCGTCCCCCCGGGGCGAAAGACCCCGGTCACGGCGGTGACCAGGGTGCAGGCGGGCCCGACTGATTTCGGCATCACGGTCGCCGGACATAGCCGGCGACGAAGGTAACGTTGCAGCCGGGAACGCCGCTGAAGTCGAAAATTCGGCCTTGGGCCACCACGCCAAGGGTGTTGCGCCGGACCGTGGCCGGCGTTGTACGGAAGTTGCGATATCGCACCGCGTCCTGGCCGTAGATCGCCGCTCTCGGGCCGATCTGCTGCCACTCCACCAAGCCTTGTCTGCGGAAGCGCCCATTGCCGCCGCGTACCGTCATGATTCCTGCCCAACGTTGCTGGAACAGTGCGATCGCTGCTGGCTGCTCGCTGTTCGAGAGCTTTGGCCTGTATTCCGAAACGAAGTGCATGTTCGGCGTCCAGCCACCTTGACTGATGCAGACCTCGGTCATCTGTGAGAGGAACAGAGTCCCCTGCCAGACGGCTGGTGCTTGCGCCGATGCGTCGCGAGCGACCACGGCGGAAAGCGCGGAGAGGACGATAGCGGCGAGCCAGCCGGTTGGTTTCACGATAGCCTCCCTCGTGACGGTAACTGTTCTGTTGGTCGGTCCTTGCAGACCTCAACGAGCAGCGAGCGGATCTCGCTGTTCCTGCTGCTGAAGCCTGTGCCACCCCCTTGTCGGAGGGGCGCTTGTCTCGCGGTGCCCTGCGGCGTTCCTGATCCCTTCGTCGACGGGCGCTTGGCGCGTCGAAGCCAGTGGCAGTCACCGACTCGTCGATGAAACAGCCGCTTGTGTTGTGGTGGCCGAGACGTGGCTGCCGTCCAGCGCATCAGACCTATGACGCCCCCGAGACTCGCGTTCTCGTCGATGGTGCGCCGCCTTGCCTCCTTGAGATCACGCCGCCGACAGCGCACCGAGGCACGCTTGTTGTGGGCAACAACGCATCGCGTGAGGTCTCCGGCGCGCGCAGCAGCGGAGATGCCCGTACCCCCAGCCGCGGTCTCGACGGCCTGCGGCGCTGGCGAGGAGAGGGTTCGACAGCCATGCCGTGTCGTTGAATAGTGGCGGATCATGCGTTCGTCACCTCGCGGTCAGTCCGCAACCGCCCCTGTTGGTCCGGTCGTGACTTCTGATGCCAACGCCAGGACACCATCTCTGGCCCTGGTCGGGACCTCCCAATTGGGAGGGGTCGTCGTTGTGATGCTCGAGGCGTTCTCACGGTCCAGGCAGCGGCGCTATGCGCTGGACCCCGCACCACCCATTTGGGGGAGGCCCATCGAGACCGGGGAGCCTTCGCCGAGAGTGAGTCCGTCTTGCGACCGGGCCCGACGCCCTCTCGCGCTGCGGTGCCTCCTTTCGCGGGACCGTCCGATCTGGGCTCCGGCCGGGTCCCGCTCGTCTGGAGGCCGGAGGTCTGTCCGCAGAGGCTGCCGGCGCGCGCAGTTCTCCGTCGCCGACGCCTGCCTGCTCGAGGATGCGCATCTGCTGCTCGCCGCCCGATGCGCTGCGGCGCCTTGCGCCCGCCTGGGGCGCTGGATCTGCACGGCGCGGGCTGCCCGCCGGCCCGGCTTTTCGTAACCGGTGCCGCAGGGCCCTCGCCTGCGCCAGGTCCTCGGTGTCTCGAAGGGCTGGCACGCGGGCCTGTGCTACCGCGCGATCACCGTCGCGCTCTACGGGCGCGCTGGTTGAGGCAGATCGGCGCGACCCGCGCGACCCTCTGCGCCGCCGCGCCCCCCGCCACGGCGGGGCGCTCCTGGAGGGCGGCTACCGCCAGCGTCTTCAGTGAGGCTGGAGACAGCCGCTTCGTCTCTGCGCCTTCTTGCCCGAGGCAGAAGAATTATCGCTGGGCAAGATCGAGGGCGCCGTAGCGCCGTGCAGGGCCTACCCCGGCCCGTTCGGGGTCCGGTCGTCACAGCACCAAGGCCCTTTCGAGGTCGTCGTGCTCGAAGGCCTTGGCCCTGCGCGTGATGTCGGCGGCGCGGGCGCAGGCGTCCCTGGCGACCGCGCGCCAGGTCGCCGTGGCGGATGCCACTTCCTTGAGGATCGCGCGGGCCAGCTGCAGCCCGAGACCGAAGTACCCGGCGGCCTCTTTGAGGAGATCGATCGAACAGCTGCCCCCGTCGAGATCGATATTGGTCGTCAGAACCCGTGGCTTGCGATCGGTCGGTCCGGCTTGCCGGGTGCGGCCGTCGAGGTCGTTATGGGCTTCGATGGCCGGCACCCTCCGGCATTCGCGCCCTCCGCCTTGTGCCCACGCGCTGCGGAAGTGCGGCGCAGGCCAGGGCTTGCCCGATGCTGTCCCGGCCAATCTCTGTGATCTCGCCGAGACCGTCGAGGAGGCCGAGCGCCTGGAGGACGGAGGCGTAGATGGCGATGCCGACAGTCGCGTCACCGGCTTCCATCCGCTGCAGGCCCGCCGCCCGACGGCTGCACGATCTCACCGGACGAGATGGCTCGACGGCGGGCTGTTGCCGAGCGCGCGCGGCGAGTTCGCTCGCCGGCAGGCCTCGATGCTCCCGCTCGACACGCAGCGGGCTTTCGCCCTACTCGGCCGGCCCGCCAAGCGCCGCACATCGGGCCTCGACAAGGGCGAAAACCTTGGCCTGAACGCCCCGCGACGCTTCGGACTGACCGGAGAACGCGGGTAGACTCAGCGTCTGGACGCACCTCGCGAGCCGGTCGGCGATCTCGTTGATCGCCGCCTCGGCGTCACCGACGGTCAGGCCGATCGTTCGTGCCAACGCCAGGAAATCCTGCCGCGTCAGGCGATCATCCTTGCCGTTGAGCTTCAGCGCCATCCGGTCGGCGCCGAGGCCCGGAAAGACCCGCGTGGTGACGGCGTCATAGAGAGGAGCGAAGCGTACCGTCGTGAACGTCCTGGCGCCGGCCTCGGCTGTCTTGAGCATGGCCAGGTTCTTCAGGTGCATGTCGCCATCGGCGATCAGCCAGGCGAAGACCGCACGGCGGAACAGGATGCCGAGATCGGCGGCGGGGTCGGTCGACAGTGGACGCAGGCCCCGGGCCATGCGCTCGATCGTGCCGTCGTATTTCGCCGAGGTCGGAAGGTCCAGAATGGAGCAGAAATCCTCCAGCGCCAGGCGGCGCTGATCCTTCGGCCCACGCCGGATGTCGAAGCGCTCGATCAGCAAGGCGGGCGACATGTCATCGGGCATGTCGATCAGAGCCGCGTCGGGCGCCTCGAAGCCGGCGGCCCGGCCAAGCTCCAGACACAGCCATTCCACGATCGGCAACGTCTCGAACCCCGCCGTTCCGGCGGGTTTGAGGATATGGGTGAAGGGCTGGTCGACGGCTGGAACGAGGCGGCCGTCCGCGGTCAGGCTCATCGGCGCCTTGATCTGGACGCCCGACAGGCGTGGCGTTTCGGCCCGCGCGAAGATGCGCGCCAGGCTCTGCTCGAAGGTCACCTCGATCTCGCCGCGCGCCGGCCCGGTGTAGACACCCGTGAAGCGGCCTTCCTCACAAAAGCGCGCCAGCGGCGTGGTCAGCACGTCGGCGGGCAAGGCCGCCAGCTCCTCGCGGCTCTCCACGATGGTGATGTTGGACAGGTAGCGCCGGCCGCGCCGCAGCGCCTCGCGTTCGTCGCGCTCCTGCAGGACCTGGGCGAGCCAGCCTTCCGGCAACAGCGACTCGATGAACGCCGGCAGTTTGCCAGGCGTCGTTACGCGTACCAGGACCGGGCCGGCGCGCCTTTGCGCCTTCCAGCGCCACTCGAACCCGTCATGGGTCAGCCGACCGAGTGGCTCGCCGTGCCAAGCGACCAGGAGGTCGAGTGCGGCCTTGTTGACCGGCGCCTTGGCCGTGCCCGGCTGCGCCATCAGGAAGCGCTCGGCGCCCTCTCCCTCGCGATACCATCCATTCTCGCGGGCCAACGCCCAGACGGCGTCGGCGGCCGCTTGGGGTGTGCCATACTCCTCGACGAGACGCGCGGCCATCTGGGCGCGCATGTCCGCGGTGAGCGCGCTGGCGTGTTCGCTGCGCAGCCGGAAGGCTTCCAGAAAGCGCTGACGCGGCGAAGACACGTCGACACGCAACTCGCCGAGGTCGTCGCCGATCACCGCCGCCGCGGTCGAAGGATGGGCCGGAGCTTCGTTCTGGACGATCTCGAGCGCGCGCAGCCGCGTGCGTTGATTGCGCCGTCCGCTGAGGAACAGCCGCCCGTCCGGCGTGGGCGCGAGCAGGATCGCGCTGGCGGACGACAGATAGGCGTTGGGATAGAGATAGTGCGCGATTCTGACCGCGTGCCCCAGGATCGCCGCATCGGCGTCGGCGCCGTGATCGACATAGACGCCGCGCACCAACGGGATCAGCTCCCCGGCCTGGGCGCGCTGATGGGCGCGCTTGGCGTCGATCGTTTCTCCGACCAGATGGATCGTCATAGGATTATCTCGCATCTCAGATGCGTGTTAATCCCATTCTTCGTGCCATGGCGCAAGAATTATCGCGCATCTGAGATGCGCGATAATCCCGTAATCGCCCTGAACATCGGAGCGCGCCGACGGGCCCGGCGCCAGGCCGGCTTGCCGCGTGCGGCCGTCGAGGTCGATATGGAGGTCGATGTCAGGCAGCGCCCGGCTTTCGCGGCTTCCGCCTTAGGCGCACGCGCTGCGGCAGGTCGGCGCTGGCGAGCGCCTGGCCGACGATGTCGCGGCCGATATCGACGATCTCGCCGAGACCGTCGAGGAGGCCGAGCGCCTGGAGCACGGAGGCGTAGATGCCGATGCCGACGGTCGCGTCGCCGGCTTCGATCCGCTGCAGGGTCGAACGGGAGGTGAAGGCGCGCTCCGCCACGACCGCCATCGGCAGTCGGCGGCGACGGCGGGCGTCACGGATGTCGGCGCCCAGCTTGCGCAGCGTCCGCCGCACGGCAGCGGGGGGTGATGCGGTGTCGGCATTCTGCGCGCTTCCTGATCCGAAAACATCGATAATGTCGCATGAAGATTACATTGCTGAAGGGTGGTGCAAGGCGGCGGCAGGTGCTGAGGGCCTGTCTCGTTCCAGGCTCGGGACTTCACTTCCTTGGAAATCGGGGTGCCGGCATGTCTATAGCCTTCGCGCCCGCATGTGATACAAATCCTCATACTGCAGATCATAGACTATGAGTATCTATATCAATGCTCCAGCCACGAACCCAACGCGAGGCCGCCCGCGCGCTCCTGCGGGAGCGCGGAATTCTCCGCCTGGCGGAGCTGCGGGCGGCGGGCGTGACCGCGGCGACGGTCGGCCGGATGGAGCGCAAGGGCGAGGTGGTCCGGCTGGCGCGCGGCCTCTACCAGCTACCGGACGCACCGCTGGATGCCCATCACAGTCTCGCCGAGGCGGCCAAGCGCCTGCCTCGCGGCGTCATCTGTCTCGTTTCGGCACTGGCGTTCCACGGGCTGACCGATCAGCTGCCCAGGAAGGTCTGGATGGCGATCGGCAGAAAAGACTGGGCGCCGAAGCCCGACGGCATGCCGATCCGCGTGGTCCGCTTCGCCGACAGCCTGCTCTGCGAAAGCGTCGAGACCCACAGGATCGAAGGCGTTCCGGTGAGAGTGTTCGGTGTGGCCAAGACCATCGCCGACTGCTTCCGCCATCGCGGCAAGATCGGGCAGTCGGTCGCCATCGAGGGTCTTCAGGAAGCGCTGCGTCAGCGCAAGGCCACGCCGGCGGAGATCGCCCGGCAAGCCGAAGGCGGCGGGATTTCGAGCGTGATCCGGCCCTACCTCGAGGCCCTGACCGCCAATGGCTAAGGAGATCAGGAACCTCGGCGCCTCGGTGCGCGCGCGCCTGCTGAAGCGCGCCAAGGCGAAGGGCCAGAGCTTCGATCTGGTGCTCACGCGCTTCGCGCTCGAGCGCCTGCTTTTCCGGCTCGGCCGGTCACGCCATGCAGACCGCTTCGTGCTCAAGGGCGCGATGCTGCTGATGAGCTGGTTCGAGGACCCGCATCGCGGTACCCGCGACCTCGATCTGCTGGGTTTCGGCGATCCGGACCCGGAGGCGATGCTCGCGGCGTTCCGGGAAATCCTGGCGGAGGAAGCCGCCGACGGCGTGGTGTTCGACGCGGACGCGCTGCGCGTCGAGCGCATCCGCGAGGCGCTCGACTATGGGGGCCTCCGGCTGCGCACGACGGCGTCGATCGCCGGTGCCCGGATTAACCTGACAATCGACATCGGCTTCGGCGATGCACTGGAGCCCGGCGCAGAACTCATCGACTATCCCGTTATGCTCGACCTCCCGGCGCCTCGGCTGCGGGCCTATGCCCGGGAGACGGTCATCGCGGAGAAGTTCCAGGCCATGGTGGCCTTGGGGCGGGCGAACAGCCGCATGAAGGACTTCTACGACATCTGGCTCCTCAGCCGGTCGTTCCCCTTCGACGACGACAGGCTCGCCCGTGCGATCGCCGCCACCTTCGCACGGCGCGGAACGGAGATCCCGACCGGGCTGCCGGATGCGCTTTCGTCCGCCTTTGCCGCGGATGAACAGAAGCAGCGCCAGTGGCGGGTCTTTGTCGAGGACGTCGCCCTCGATCCCGGGTCGCTGGCCGACGTGATCGAGAACCTTCGCACCTTCCTGATGGCGCATGCGGTCTCGGCCAGGCGGGTAGCCGGATAGAAAGAATCGCGGAGGCTGTTCGGTGACTACCGGCTGATCGCGAATATTGAGGAGAATTGTTTCCGAACCGTGCATCAGACTGCACCTGGCCAGCCGACTTGTCGCGTTCGGCCATCGAGGTCGAGAGAGACCTCGATATCAGGCGTTGTCCGGCTTTCGCGGCTTGCGCCCGAGACGCACGCGCGTCCGCAGTGCAGCGCTCGCCAGGGGCCTGGCCGACGCTGTCCCGGCTGATGTCCGCGACCTCGTCCAAGCCTTCGAAGAGACCGAGTGCCTGAAGCATCGCGGCATAGATGCCGATGTCGGCGCTGGGGTCATCGCGGTATGGGAGGTGAGGAGGGGCTTGTGGCCGGCACCATTGCGCCCGGCAATTAGAAATCTGTCTGCCGGCGATTAGAAGCCTCGCTGGAGAAGGTAGGGCTGGCTAGGGAGGCCTGTCGGCCGGACTGGTTACTCCGCCGAGGGCTTGGCCAGGCGCACGCCCGGACCCTTTCCGTCTTCGGGGATGAACTCGATGCCGGCGGCCTCAAGTGCACGCCGGATTGCAGCGAGTGTGCTCCTCAGAGGGGTTCGGGCACCGCGCTCGAAGTCGACCAGCGTGCGTTCGCTCACCTTGGCCAGCCCGGCCAACTCGGCTCGGGAGAGGTTCAGAAGGGCGCGCGCTGCGCGACACTGCCCAGGCAGTATGCCTATTTCATGCAATGTTGCAGATTTCATGTTGACATAAATTCGGCAATCTCGCAGAATCCATGAACGACGTTGGACTTGGGAGCGCTCACTATGCCGAACAAAGCTGTTCCGGCAAATGCTCTTCGTCTGCTTTCGGCAACGCGCCGCCAGCTGCTGGCCGGCAGCGCGGCGACGCTGCTGTCGGTGCCTTTGAAAGAGGCTGTGCCTGCAGGCGCAAATCCCTCGGGAGGGCAGGGGGCAGCCTGTGACGAGGCCCTGTCGCTGTGGCGCGATTGGCGGGTCGCGCACCGCGAGACCTTCCTGCTCTGCCGCGCGCAGCAACGGCTGGAGACGCGCCTCGCCGAGACGGTCGGCTTTCCGCCGGTCGGCGAGACCGCGACCGCTGCCGACAGCGCGCCGCAGCGAGCGCGCTGGGAGGCCGCTGATGCGTTGCTCGGCTACTCTGCCGCCAAGCGGGAGGAGGAGCGCGCCGCGGCACGCGAGCAGGCGCGGGCGGAGGCGCTCTGGGCGGCACCGGCGACCTCGCTCGCCGGTGTGGCGGCCAAGCTCGACGCCCTGCTGCGCCAGGGCGAGTGCTGCGAGGACTGCCCCGAGTTCCCCTGGCGGCAGCTGCGCGCGGCCTTCGAGGATCTGCTGCGCCTCGGTGACCTGGGTGCGCTCTTCTCGGAGGAGCCCGCCGGGGAGTAGGCGGGACGGCGATCGGTTGCAGGTGGCGGCTCGGCCTGCCACCGGACCGACTTGGGCTTCGCAGCGGGAAGCTCGCTTCTTCCTGAAGGGCAAAGTTTGCGAGGAGACAGGATTTCGATGCGGCCCTCGGTTCTCATGGATCAGAAGCGTGCCGCCGTGCGCGCGGCGACGAGGCGTTGTCGCGCCGCCAACCCGCGGGTCTTCGGCTCCGTGCTGCGCGGGAAGGACCTCGAGGGAAGCGATCTCAACCCGCTGGTCGACGCGCTTTCCGGTGCGACCCTCTTCGACCTCGGCGGCCTCCAGCCAAGTCGGAAGAGCTGCTCGCCGTGTCAGTGCAGGTCGAGGGCGACCTGCCGCCGAGGTTCCGCGCACGCGTACTGGCCGAGGCACGGCCAGTGTGAACGACGACCGCCACGCCGACTACCTCGACACATTCGGCGGGCGACCGCCGACGCCTGCGGCTTCATCGAAGGCCTGAGCAAGGACGACTTCCTCGCGGACAACCGCACCCAGCCGTCCACCCAAGCCTGAAACCTGTGGTGCATGAACCGACTGGAAGACCGCAAAGGAATGATAATAATCAATTATTATCGGAGCGCTGCGGAAGTGGAGCCAAACCCTTAGCGCGGGTGATGGATGGCCCCGACGAAGCAGGTGGCGTGGCGGCGCCGGATCCCTGCTAGCCGGCCACTGCCCGCAGAGCTCCGATCAGTTCTTTCGCCTCCTGACGGTTTCTCTGTCCGCCATCCGCGGCAAGCGTCCTTTCCCGGTCGGTCAAGTCCGCCAGAAAGCGATAGCCGTCGATAACGCGGCGGATCATCGCCCCCAGATTGGGTTTCTGATCCTTGCGAAGAAGGGTCGTGAGTTCGGCGACGTCGTAATCGTCGCCCCCTTCTATCCGGTCGCAGAAGCGTTCATAGTCAAGGCTGGGGCCGCCGCTGCTCCAAAGTTTGAGCACGGCAAGGGGCCGAATGAGGTCGCGGTTGAGGGGGCGGACTGCGATTTCCGAAAGATCGTGCAGGTCGCGGATCTTAGAGCGCTGGCTCGCAGCGCGGATCTTCTCGGCCACAACTTCCTCGAAGGCGAGGCTGGGAATGGCGCTGGGTTCAAAGGCCAGGAGCTTGAAGTAATCTTGCTCGATCTGTGCCAGCGGCGTTACGGCCATGATCGGCCGCTCGCGCGTGCTCACCTGCAGTTTGATCTTCACGCCTCTCCGGTTGTCGTCGTGGAAGCAGACGGGGTTAGCGGCACAACCGTCCTCGGTCAGATACCAGTCCTTGTCTTTGTCGAACCGGAAAGAGAGGCCGTGGTAGGGTTCGGCCAGCGCGTCCAGCATCATCAGCATCAGATCATCGATGTCGACGTCGGTTCGGCAGGTGAAATCGAGATCGGTCGACAGCCGCCCGCGCGGGCCGAACACCATCTTGCGCAGCATCGTGCCGCCTTTGAAGGCGAGGTGTTCGGTGATGCCCCTCTCGGTGAAAAGCTGCAGCAGGTGCGTCAGGATCACATCAATTTCGACGTTGCCGATATCCCGTGCGCCGGAGCGGGCGGCGACTTTGCGCAGCGCGTTCGCGCCCAGCATCAGGAAACCTCCCGCAGCCTGAGGCGTGGCACGTCGCCCAGCAGATCTTCGCGGCGTGCATGGACGAACAGCCCCCACGCAGCGACATAGCCGATATCGTCTTCCCGCCGCTCGGCGCGACCGAAGGTCGAGCGGTAGCTTCTCGGGATCGCGTCCCTGATGGTCTGCCGGGCAGCGCCCGGCAGCGGCCGGCCGACGAGATCAGCCAGAAAGCCGAGGCGCTGCAGTAGCGCCCGCGATTTCATTGTCATCGCCGCATTGGCTAGTTCCTCCGGATCCATTTCCCCCAGGGCACTGTGCGCTATGCGGGCGAGTTCGGCCGGGCCGCCCGCCAGATCCGGCCGGTCGAGACAATCGACGAGCGTCTTTGCCGGTGAGGAAATGGATACGGTACGGCCATAAACATCGTAGGTCTCGAAGCCGAAGAATTTGCGCGGCGTGATTCTAACAAAGCGCACCTCGCTTCCTTCAATAACCCTTGCCGGGGTCTGCCGCAGCACGGCGACAAACACGGCCATCGGCTTCTGTGTCGTGAAGCCGTGATAGGCGGCGGCCGACCACCAGCCGATATAGGAAGGCTCAACCGCCGCCGCTGCCAGCGCGAAGGTGTTGTTCTCTCCAAGGTTCTCAGGACCGTGCTCAGGCGGCAGGAGCATGTAGCGGCCGCCGACGATGCGGGACAACCAGCCCTTGCGGATCAGGTTGCGTATGACCTTGCGCGCAGTGGATTCCGATCCCAGAAGGTCGAGAATTTCGGCAGCGCGCACGACCGATCGGCCCTGTTCCCGGAAGGACAGGACGACCTTCGCTTCAGCCGGCCCAAGGGTGCGAAGATTGGTTTCCATTCTATTGTCGCCCCGTAATGGCCATTATAATGTATAAAACAATCTCAATGGCCGGCTGTTGTCAAGGGTTTGGATTGGTTTGCCGCCCGTAATCGGCCGGCCCCGCCAGCGCGCGCCAGCCCGGCGCCGACCGCCGCTTCGGCTGCTAAGAAACAGCCCGCCAAACAACGCGGGAGACGGACGATGGAGTTCTATTGCGGGCTGGATGTGGCGGTGGAGGAAACGGCGCTGTGCGTCGTCGACGATCGCGGCCAGGTGCATCTGGAGACGGTCGTGGTGACGGATCCGGAGGCAATTCACGCGGCCCTGAAACCGTTCCTGGGCCGGCTCAGACGGGTCGGCCATGAAGCGGGATCGCTGTCGCCATGGCTGCACCCGGAGCTCGTTCAACGGGGCCTTCCGGCGATCTGTCTGGAGGCACTGCACGTGCGCGCGGCGATGTCGGCGCAGCGCAACAAGACCGACAAGGCCGACGCCCTCGGCATCGCCCACATCATGCGCACCGGCTGGTTCCGCAAGGCGCACATCAAGTCGGAGCCCTGCTACCGGATGCGGCTGCTCCTGACGCAGCGGCGCAACCTCAAGCGCAAGTTCCTAGACCTCGAAAACACCATCCGCCACTCGCTCAAGAGCTTCGGCATCCGCCTGGGCAAGGTGGGGCGCGGCGCCTTTGAGGAGGCTGTGCGGGAGGCGGTGGCGAACGATGCGCTGACCAGCGAGCTGATGGACGCCATGCTGAAGGCGCGTGCGGCGCTCTGGAAAGAGTACTGCCGGCTGCACGACCTGGTCGTGAAGTTCGTCGCGCGAAACGAGCTCGCGCGGCGGTTTCTGGACATTCCCGGCGTCGGTCCGGTAACGGCGTTGAGCTTCATCACGGCCATCGAGGATCCGTCTCGGTTCCGGCGCTCGCGCGACGTGGCGGCCTACTTCGGCTTGACCTCTCGACGACGGCAATCCGGCTCGTCACTCGACGTTCAGGGGCGCATCTCCAAGGCTGGTGATCCGGATGTGCGGCGCGCGCTCTACGAGGCAGCGTCGGCGCTGATGACGCGCTTTCGCGGCAAGGACAAGCTCAAGACCTGGGGCGAGTCGGTCGCCAAACGCGGCTGCCATCGCAAGGCGGTGGTCGCCGT
>SR_TP_S13solDRAFT_1000352_pt1 | contig 20136 bp, 19 predicted proteins | sample SodReaTP_S13sol_FD_11159 | JGI IMG/M metagenome (IMG submission 11159)
CCCGCCCCGAACGCGAGGCGCTGCGCCTGGCGCTGCGCGCACTGGGGCACGAGCCGCCGGCGGGCGCGCGCAGTCTCGACAGCCAGTGGCAGTGGGCCCGGGCCAACTTCGAGCCCGGCCGTATTCCGCGCGGCCCGATCGCGGTCGGGATGCATCCGTCGTAATGGGAACGTTATACTTCCCGATTCACCAGCGGCGCATCGAAGACTGCATGAATCCGAACTACCTCGATTTCGAACAGCCCATTGCCGAGCTCGAAGCGAAGATTCGCGAGCTGCGCAACGTCGGTTCCGGCGTATCGATGAACCTGGAAGACGAGATCCAGCGCCTCGAGCAGAAGTGCCGCGACCGCACCGAAACCATCTTTTCCGAGCTCAGTGACTGGCAGATCTCGCAGCTGGCGCGCCATCCCCAGCGTCCCTACACGCTCGATTACCTGCCGATGGTGTTCGATCGCTTCGAGGAGCTGCACGGCGACCGGCATTTTGCCGACGATCACGCAATCGTGGGAGGCCCGGCCATGGTCGACGGCCTCAGCGTCATGCTGATCGGCCACCAGAAGGGGCGCGATACGCGCGAGAAGGTCTACCGCAACTTCGGCATGCCGCGCCCCGAAGGCTATCGCAAGGCGCAGCGCCTGATGGAAATGGCGGCCCGGTTCCGGATGCCGATCGTGACCTTCATCGACACCCCCGGTGCCTACCCCGGCGTGGGCGCCGAGGAACGCGGCCAGTCGGAGGCCATTGCCCGCAACCTGGCCGTGATGTCGCGTCTGCCGGTACCCGTGATCTGCTTCGTCATCGGCGAGGGCGGCTCGGGCGGTGCCCTGGCGATCGGCGTGGGCGACCGGATCAGCATGCTGCAGTACAGCATCTACTCGGTCATCTCGCCGGAAGGCTGTGCCTCGATCCTGTGGAAGAGCGCCGACAAGGCGGCGATTGCGGCCGAGGCCATGAGCCTGACGGCCAGGAAGCTCAAGAAGCTCGGATTGATCGACAAGATCATCAAGGAACCGGCTGGCGGCGCACACCGTTCACCGCATGAGGTGGCCGTGCGGATCCGCGAAACCATCGTCGCCCAGCTCGACTACCTCGGTAGCCAGCCGGTGGACACGCTGCTGTCCGAACGCTACCAGCGACTGATGGCCTACGGCGCCTTCGAGCAACAGTAGGCCGGGCCGTGCCGTCATGCCGGCCGACCGGAACATCCTGTCCGAACTGCCCGGCAGCGGCCGGGTCCTGATCGCCTTCAGCGGCGGACCGGATTCGGTCTGCCTGCTCCACCTCGCCACCTTGTCGGGCTGCCGGCGCCGCCTCCACTGCCTGCATGTCGATCACCAGCTGGATGCCCACAGCGGGCAACGGGCCAGGCAGGCCGTCCATCTGGCAGAAGCGCTGGGAAGCTCCTGCGACATCGTGCGCGTTGACGTCGCCGGAGGTCGGGGACCGGAAGGCGATGCCCGGGCCGCGCGCTACAGCGCGCTCGAGGACCAGATGGACGACAACGAAACGCTGCTGACCGCGCATCATGCCGACGACCAGGTCGAGACCGTCCTGCTGCGCCTCATCCGCGGTGCAGGCCCCCAGGGTCTGGCGGGCATTCCTGCCCGGCGCCGCTTCGGTCCGGGCTGGCTGGCACGCCCATTGCTCGAATGGAGGCGTGCCGATATCGAGGCCTGGCTCGAGCGCCACGGTCTCGAATCGATTCGCGACCCGGCCAACGATTGCCCCGATTTCGACCGCAATCATCTGCGCGTCGAGGTGTTGCCCTCGCTCAGACGACGCTGGCCCGGCGTCGACCATGCCCTGTTGCGCAGCGCCCGCCTGTGCGGTGGCGCCGCAGATGTCATTGCCCGCAGCGTCCGGCAAGACCTGGCCGGGGCCGACGCGGACCGTGACAGCCTGCGCCTTGCCGACCTGCGCGACCAGGGCGACTACTACATCGGCGAGGCGATCAGGGCCTGGTGCATCGGGCAGGGTTTCACGCCACCGCCGGGTCGCCGGCTGGAATCGTTTCTGGCCCAGATCAGGCGGGCCGCCGACGACCGGCAGCCGGCACTCCGCTGGCACTCGAACGTGCTGCGCCTGTGGCGTGGACGGCTGTGGCTGGAGGCAGAGCGGGAGCTCGGCTGCTGGCGATCGACCTGGGACGGCCGCTCCCCGCTTGCCTTGCCCGGTTCGCTGGGGCAACTGGGCCTGGACGGCCCGCCCGGAGCGAAGTGGACGCTGGAGGTGCGTTCGGGACAAGCGGGCGAATCGCTGCGACTGGCTGCCGATCGGCCCAGGGTCGAAAGCGGTCGACTGCTGGCCGCCGCCGGCGTTCCCCCCTGGCAGCGCAGGCACTGGCCAAGAGTCTGGCTCGACGGACGCCTGGTGGCACTCGGCGATGAATGGCTGGATCACGATTTCGCGCGGCAGTTGGCCGAACAGGGCCGGCGCCTGTGGTGGCAGCGGGGCACACGCCGCCTGATCGGGTCTGGGGTAGAATCTGGTGCATGAGCAGGAAAGCCGCAGCAGACAGCAGCAACGGCGAGAAGCCGGACTTCGAGAACGCGCTGCAGGAACTCGAAGGCCTGGTCGAAGCGCTGGAGTCGGGCGAATTGAGCCTGGCCGACTCGCTCGACCGATTCAAGCGCGGCGTCGAGCTCTCGAAGCATTGCCACCAGATGCTCGATCAGGCACGCCAGTCGGTCGAGATCCTGACCCGGACGGACGATGAGCGCAGCGCCGAACCCTTCGAGACCGGCAACGGGTAAGCGGAATCACCCGGACGCTTCCGAAACCGCGGCGCTGGCGCGCCCGGGCCGAACTCTGTCGGCCCCGTCCGCCCTGCTCGTGGTGGCGCTCGCCCTTCCCGGCTTGGCCGATGCCGAGATCTATCGCTGCCAACACCAGGGCGTGGTCGAATTCTCGGACCTGCCCTGCGATCACCGTGCCGTGGTCCACGACCTGCCCCCGATCAGCGTTGTCGTCCCCGATCCCGGCCTGCCGCAACTGGCCGCAAGCAGCCGTGCATTCATCGACGCCCGGCGCGCATCGCTGGCCGACAGGAAGCGCAGGCAGCCGACACCCACGCCACCCGCGGGAGTGGTCGAGCCGCGCACCGAGCCGCAAACCGTGTTCGTACCCTGGCCGGTACTCCCCCCGCGGCGTGCCGACGATCGATCCCGCGGGATCGAGCAGACCTGGCCGACGCAGCGCTATTCGGCCCTGCACGGTCCGATCCTCGGCACCCGCCGCAACGCCGAGATCCGCCAGCCGGCCCCGCCCCGCAACAATGATCCGCAGCGCAGACCATGAACCGAATCCTGATTACGGTGCTGGCCCTGACGGCCACCCTCTTCCTTCTTCTTCAGTCCGGCAGTGACCGCGACCCAGAACGCAGCGTCGGCCAGACACCCGCCAGCGAGCCCGCCCTGACCGCCTGGCAGCTGCTCGAGCCGGCCGAGCCGGCGAAGGAACGCACCGCCGAGCGACACTCCGCACTCGACCGGCGGATCATGCTGAAAACCCGCTTCCGACCGATCCCGCTGCCCGAAGTGCTCCATCTGCCGCTGCCCGGCGGCGACCTGATGTCGGCTGAAGTCGAGACGGTCCACCGCCATGACAACGGCGACCTCAGCCTGCTGGCCAGAAACGCAGACGGCGACAGCGCGCTGCTCACCTTCGGCCCGGCCGGCCTGTTCGCGCGAATCCGCAGCCGGGAGCGGATCGTGCAGGTCACGACCGACGACAGCGGCAGCTGGATGCTCGACCTGTCGGGCGAGGGCCTGGAGGTCGACCATTTCGGCCACGATGTGCTTCACGCGGCCGACTCGCTACAGGTGCCTGGTCAAAGCCCTGCCTGGCATCCCCCGGCGGGCCTGGATGGTCACGATGGAGGTGACCTGACGCGCATCGACGTGATGCTGATCCACCCGCCTTCGCTGGCCCGGCGGTACCCCGGAACGCTGCTGTCCACACGATTCAACCACTTCATCGCCATCGCCAACCAGGCACTGATCGATTCGCGCGTCAGCGCGCAGGTCCGCCTGGTTCATTTCGAGCAGACCGCCTACGACCGGCATCAACGAAACAGCGATGCGCTGCAGGATCTCAGAACCGCTGCCGCGGGTGGAAACGTTCCGGGCCTTTCCGGTCTGGCGTCGACCCGAGCGCAGCACGCAGCCGATATCGTCGCCATGATCTGGCCGCACGATATCGAGACCCGCGGCGCCTGCGGGATCGCCTATTTCCCCCAGATCCAGTCCGGTGGCCAGGGCCGCCCCGAATTCGGCGTTCACATCACGAACGATGGCACCAGCAACTGGTCGGTCTGCTCGGACGCCGTTTTCGCGCACGAGCTAGGCCACAACCTGGGCGCGCAGCATCAACGCAGCACGGTCTCCTCGGCCGATCCCCAGGCCGCCAACTTCGCCTGGACGCAAGCCGGTCGCTGGCACACCGTCATGGGCAGCTTCGGTACCGGCCACGTCGACCGCTATCTGCGCCTTGACGTCTACTCCAATCCGGACGTGAACTGCGCTGGCGAGCCCTGCGGCTCGACCCAGTCGGGCAACCGCGCCGACAATGCCGCAACCATGAGCGAGCTGGCCCCGGTGGTCGCGGCCTACTCCGGCAGTGTGGGCAGCACCGCCGAGCACCCGCCGGTCTCCGATGGCGATCAGGATGGAGACGGCATTCCCGACAGCGAGGATCCCTACCCCTTCGACCCCTACAACGGCGAGGAACCGCCGCAGGAAGACCCGCTGGTGTTCTGGCCGCGGCGTCTCAAGGAACCGGACCCGGATCTTGAACCGAATTGGGAGCTGCTGGTGGTCAGCAGCGGTGATGACCGGGTCCTTTCCTGGGGGCTGGACGGTCGCTTCCGCGGGCTGGTCACCGCTCCCCGGGCGGACGGTCCCGGCCCGGTACTGACCGAGTATTCCGACCTGCTCGCGGATGACGCGGGTCGCCTCTACCTGCTGGCCTCCGAGGATGTCCGTCGATTCGACCGGCTCAGCGGTCGCCAGATCGACATCTTCCTCGACTCGGCCATGCCCCAGCCGGCAACCCTGCAAAGTGCCTTTCCGCGAGCCATGGCCTGGCTAGACAACGGTCGCCTGGCAGTGCTGGGGGACACCGCCATCGAGGTCTATGACCCCGAGGGACGTCGCCTCAACCCGCCTGGTTCGGGGACGCCCACCAGCACCCCGCTGACCTGGCGAGACCCGCTCGACATGCCCTTGCGGGCGCTTGCCGCACGGAATGGCCGCTTGTGGGTGGCCGAGGGTGCCGACAACCGCATTCTCGGTTTCTCGACGCAGAACGGAATGCGTGGACCCGATCTGGCTGCGGCGGGCCCCGGCAGTCTCCTCACCGACCCGCGCGACATGGTGGTCGGCCCGGACGGCCTGCTGTACGTTGCAAACGGTGGCGCCAACAACGTATTGCGCTTCGATCCGGAACAGGATGGGTATATGGACGAGTTCGTGGCCAGTGGGCGCGGCGGGCTGGATTTTGCCCGCGCTCTGGCGTTCGGACCACAGGGCGAACTCTACGTAGCCAGTCGCGCCAACAACACGATTCTGATCTACGACCGCGACGGTGACTGGATCGGTGAAATCACTCACGATGGCAACCAGGGCCTGGCCCAGCCGGAGAGCCTGCTGGTGGTTCCCGTACTCGATCAGGTCGGGCCGGGCCACAGTGGCCACTACTTCGTTCCGGAACGTGGCGGCGAGGGCTGGCTGCTCGAGATTCTCGACGAGGAGCGCGCAGCCATCAGCTGGTTCACCTATCCGCCGCTCGACAGCGATGCGGGCGACCAGGCCTGGGTGGTGGGCGTCGGTGCCATCGACGGTAGCCGCATCGTGTTCGACGAAATGCTCGCAACCCGACTGGCAGACCCCACAGCACCGATCGAGACCGACAACATCGAGGTGCTCCCCTGGGGATCGCTGACACTCGACTTCAGCAACTGCCAGCATGGTCGGGCCCGTTACGACAGCCCCCTGTTCGGGGCCGGTGGCGAACTGGATTTCGTACGCCTGATCGCGATCGCCGGCCTGCCCTGCGGCGACCTGCCGCGCGCGCCGGAAAGCGGCACACCGGGCATCAGCGGGCAATGGAGCGACCCGGCCAGCAGCGGACAGGGCTGGTTCCTGGAAGAGCTGGGCGAGGGCCGGGTCTTTACCGCCTGGTTCACCTACGATGATCGCGGTGAGCAGGCATGGCTGGTCGGTGAAGGACAGCTGGACGGCAATCAGCTGATTTTCGAGCAACTGACTCTGACTCGCGGCGCCTCGTTCGGGCCGGACTTCGACCCCGCTGCGATCGAGTACCTGCCCTGGGGCCAGCTCGAGTTCACCTTCGAGGACTGCGACCTGGCCAGCGCCAGCTATGCATCCGAACTGCCCGGTTTCGGACAGGGGGAACTCATGCCCGAACGGCTCAGTTCGCTGGCCGGACTGGAGTGTGGGTTGGGACGGTAGTCAATAGCCCTCGAGCAGATCCACGCCCTCGGGCACAACGAACTCGAACAGCTCGTCGAGCACAACGGGATTGCGCTCGAGGTCCCGCAGGTACAGGCGGGTCAGCTGGCCAAAGCTGTCCTCGAGCTCCAGCAGCTCGGGCATGCCGGCCCGGAAATGAAGCCGCCCGCGTTCGATCTCGGCGTTCTCGTCGAGCGGTTCGAACTCGATCAGGCCGTCCGTCGATGCGGTCACCCGGTAGAAGCGGTCGAGCAGCTCCGGCCGGGTCAGCACCAGCAGCGGCGACTGCGATGCCGCGGGCTGCTCGCGCACGGTGACCTGCTCGAGCGACTCATCGTAGTGCCAGAGTCGCTCGCCGTCGGCCACGATGGCCTGCGGGAAGGGCTCGTCATAGTCCCAGCGAAAGCGGTCCGGACGTTGAAAGTGCAACGATCCGCTCGATTCCTCGGTCACTTCGCCGGCACCGTCGAGCGTGACCTGCTCGAAGCGTCCGGACAAGGTCTGCAGTCCGTCGGCAAAGGCATCGAGTTGGGCCCGACCATCGTCCGGATCGGCTCCGACGGAAAGCGTGAGCATGAGTGCAAGCAGGCCATTGAGCATGTTGGCGGATTCCGTGAATGGAGAAACTGTGTCCCAGTGTGCCTGGAGAAGCCTGAACCCGGACTGACTATCAGTCTCGCGGCGGCCTGGGCGCCAGCACTTCGCGCTGGCCATTGTGCTCGGGCGGACTGACCACGCCCTGGGCCTCCATGTCCTCGATCAGACGGGCGGCGCGGTTGTAGCCGATTCTGAGCTGGCGCTGCACGCTGGAAATGGACGCACGCCGGCTCTCGGTGACGTAGGCGACGGCCTTGTCATACAGCTCGTCCTCGGAATCGCCGCCGCCGGCTTCCGGCAACCCGGTCGCACCGATCTGCTGACCGTCGGTCGTGGTCTGGGTCTCCGACAGCACCTCGTCGAGGTAGTCCGGCTCGCCCTGTTGTTTGAGCGATTCGACCACGGCATGCACCTCGTGATCGTCCACGAAGGCACCGTGGATGCGTTCCGGCAGACCGGAACCCGGCGGCAGGTAGAGCATGTCGCCGTGTCCGAGCAGCTGTTCGGCGCCCTGCTGGTCGAGGATCGTGCGCGAGTCCACGCGCGAGGAGACCTGGAAGGCCATCCGGGTGGGGATATTGGCCTTGATCAGGCCGGTGATGACATCGACCGAGGGACGTTGCGTGGCCAGGATCAGGTGGATGCCGGATGCGCGCGCCTTCTGCGCCAGCCGGGCAATCAGCTGCTCGATCTTCTTGCCGACGATCATCATCAGATCGGCAAACTCGTCGACCACCACGACGATGTAGGGCAGCGGCTCGAGCACCGGCTTGTCCTCGCCCTCGCCCAGCAGCGACGGATCGACCAGCGGATCGGGAATCGGCTTGCCCTTGTCGGCGGCTTCCTTGACCTTGCGATTGAAGCCGGCCAGATTGCGCACACCCACCGAAGCCATCAGCCGGTATCGCCGCTCCATCTCGGCCACGCACCAGCGCAGGGCATTGGCCGCGTCCTTCATGTCGGTCACGACCGGCGTGAGCAGGTGCTGAATGCCCTCGTAGACCGACAGCTCCAGCATCTTGGGGTCGATCATGATCAGGCGCACCTGGTCGGGCGTCGCCTTGTAGAGCAGGCTCAGGATCATGGCATTGATCGCCACCGACTTGCCCGAACCGGTGGTGCCGGCCACCAGCAGATGGGGCATGCGGGCCAGGTCGGCCACCATCGGCTTGCCGGAGATGCTCTTGCCCAGCCCCAGGGTCAGTGGCGAACTCGAGCGCGCGTAGGCCTCCGAGTCCAGGATCTCGCGCAGGTAGACGATCTCACGGTTCTGGTTGGGGATCTCGAGCCCGACCACGCTCTTGCCGGGAATGACGTCGACCACGCGCACCGAAATCACGCTAAGACCCCGCGCCAGGTCCTTGGAAAGATTGGAAATCTGCGCACCCTTCACGCCCGGCGCGGGCTGCAGCTCGAAGCGCGTGATGACCGGCCCCGGGTGCACCGCCACGACCTCGACTTCGACCCCGAAGTCGGCCAGCTTCAGTTCGACCTGCCGGCTCATGGCCTTGAGCGCATCCTCGGAATAGCCGGCGCGCTTGGCCGGCGCCTCGTCGAGCAGTTCGAGCGGCGGCAGTTCTCCGGGGGACAGATTCTTGAACAGGGGCTGCTGGCGCAGCTTCCTTTCGGCCGGCCTGCTGGCCTCCGGTTCCACCCGGGGCTCGATGCGGACTTCCTTGCGCGACTTGCGTTTGATCGAGTCGCGCTTGCGCAGTTGCTCGCGTTTGGCCCGGGCGCGACGCCCGGCAAACCAGTCACGGCCCTGGGCCACCTTCTCGACCGACCAGGCGATCGCGGCCAGTGCGAAACGGCCGGTACGATCGACCGCGTCGATCCAGGACAGGCCGGTTAACAGCGTGATCCCGCCGAGGAAAATGCTCAGGCTGATCAGTACGGCGCCGGTCAGGCCAAGGGTTGATACCATCGGCGACGAAAGGACCTCGCCGATCACGCCGCCTCCGGGGTGACCATTCGCTTCCGGGGCCTGCATCGACAGCAGCATGCAGCCGGTCAGAACGGCCAGCAGCAGCCCGCCGGTCCGCACCGACCACTCGGCCAGGCCGGCAGGTTGCGCGCGCTCGCTGAGCACCCTGAAGCCGGCGAATCCGATCAGCAGCGGGGCAACGTAGGCCATGTAACCGAAAAGCACCAGGAACAGATCGGCCAGCCAGGCACCGAAGGCACCGCCGAGATTCCCGATGTCGCCACCGGCCGACGAGCGTGACCAGCCCGGATCAGCGGGGTCGTGGCTGAGCAGGCACAGCAGGAGGTATACGGCGGCCACCAGAATGAGCAGAAACAGCGCCTCGGACAGGCGCCGCTTCATCGCCAGCGCGGACTGATCGCGGCTTTCGCTCTTCCTGGCGCGCTGGCTCACCTTCTATCCTGCATCAACTTTGTATCCCAATTGACTGATTATGATTGTTTAAGGGCCGGATGCACAAGCGCTCCGTCGCGAACATTGACCCCCCTGGAGAGGGCCTCGACGCGTTCCCAGTCGGGGCGCGCCATCTGCTGCACATACGGCAGGATGGCCGCGGAGAGCGCCTGGCTCGAGGTGCGCGGCACGGCACCCGGCATGTTGGTCACGGCAAAGTGCGTCACGCCATCGACCTGGTAGGTCGGGTCGGCATAGGTGGTCGGGCGCGTGGTTTCGACACAGCCGCCCTGGTCGACCGAGATGTCGACGACGACCGCGCCGTCGTTCATCGACGCGATCATCTCGCGAGAGATTACATGCGGCGCGCGGGCCCCGGTGACCAGCACCGCACCGATCACCAGGTCTGCGCCGGCAACGAATTCGCCAACGGTATCGGCGTAGGGGTAGAGGGCGGTGACGTTGGGTCCGATCGACATCATTTCGGCCAGGCGGTCCTGGCGCTTGTCGAACACCGTCACGCGCGCCCCGGAAGCTGCGGCCAGACGGGCCGAATTGCCGCCGGCGGCCCCGGCGCCGAGCACCACCACGTGGCCGCGGTCTGCGGCCGGCAGGCCGCCCAGCAGCACACCTCGCCCACCCTCGGGCTGGTGCAGCAGATGGGTGCCCACCTGAACGCCGATGCGCCCGGCGATATTGCTCATCGGTGCCAGCAGCGGCAACGAGCCGTCGGCTGCCTCGACCGTCTCGAAGGCCACGCCGGTCAGCCCGATCTCGAGCAGGCGGTCGGTCAGCTTCGGCTCGGCGGCCAGGTGCAGGTAGCAGAACAGGAGATGGTCGGAGCGCAGGTGGTCGAGATCGCCCTCGATCGGTTCCTTGACCTTGACCACCAGTTCGGCCTTGCCGTAGAGCGCGGCGGCATCGGGCAGGATGGTCACCCCGACCTGGCGGAAGGCATCGTCGGAGAAACCGCTCTTCTCGCCCGCGCCGGCCTCGATGAAGACCTCGTGACCGGCCTGGACCAGGTCGCCGCAGGCTGCCGGCACCAGCCCGACCCGCCCTTCCAGGGTCTTGATCTCGCGGGGAATTCCGATTCGCATCCTCTAAGCTCCTTGAAAACTGCAAGAATAAAAAGGACCGATCGACGACCGGCCCGCCTTGGATTGGGAGGCGGACGACCACAAGTCTGTGCCACTGAAGCGCCCGGCCCCTGAACAAACGGAGAAATTATACATGTCCGACCCCCGACATTTCCGCCTGCTGATCCTCGGCTCCGGCCCCGCCGGCTACACCGCGGCCATCTACGCCGCGCGCGCCAATCTCCGGCCGGCCGTGATCACCGGCATCGAACAGGGCGGCCAGCTGACCACCACCACCGATGTGGAGAACTGGCCGGGCAGCTATCCCGACCTTCAGGGGCCGCAGCTGATGCAGCAGATGGGAGCTCATGCCGAAGCGTTCGACACCGAGATCGTGTTCGACCATATCCATACCGCCGACCTGTCCAGCCGGCCGTTTCGCCTCGAAGGCGACAGCGGCGTGTATACCTGCGATGCACTGGTCATCGCCACCGGCGCTTCGGCACGCTACCTCGGCCTGCCCTCGGAGGAGGCCTACAAGGGCCGCGGCGTTTCGGCCTGTGCAACCTGCGACGGTTTCTTCTATCGAGACAAGCCGGTGGCCGTGATCGGTGGCGGCAATACCGCCGTCGAGGAAGCGCTGTACCTGGCCAACATCGCCAGCAAGGTCACCCTGGTGCACCGCCGCGACGAGCTGCGCGCCGAGAAGATCCTGCAGCAGCGGCTGTTCCAGAAGGAAGCCGAAGGCAAGGTGGAAATCCGCTGGAACCACGTACTCGACCAGGTGCTCGGCGACGACGACGGCGTCACCGGCATGCGCATCAGGCACACCCACAGCGGCGAGACGGCCGAAATCGATCTCGACGGCGTGTTCATCGCCATTGGGCACGATCCCAACACGAAGATCTTCGAGGGCCAGCTCGAGATGAGCAACGGCTACATCCACATCCAGTCGGGACAGGACGGCATGGCGACCGCCACCTCCGTTGCGGGCGTGTTTGCCGCCGGCGACGTGGCCGATCACATCTACCGCCAGGCGGTCACCTCGGCCGGTTTCGGCTGCATGGCCGCGCTCGACGCCGAGCGCTATCTTGACGAGCAGCAGGACTGAAAGCGGGCTGCCGGCAAGGCCCTTCTCGGCTTTCGACGAGTCGGAATGGAACGGCCTGTGCAGAACCGGGCCGTTCGTCGACTGGCGCTTTCTGTTCAGCGCCGAAGCGAGCGGCTGCACCGGCGCGGGTTCCGGCTGGCGGCCACTGGCTCTGGGCGAATGGGTGAACGAGCGCTTGCGCTGCGCGGCGCCGGCCTGGCTGAAGGATCATTCCCACGGGGAATTCGTGTTCGACTTCGCCTGGGCCCGGGCCTCGCAGCAGGCCGGCATGCCCTGGTATCCCAAGCTGCTGATCGCCGCCCCCTTCTCTCCCGTCACCGGTCCCAGACTGCTCGGCAGTGAAAGCCATCCGCAGGCCGCAATCGACCTGGCAGGCCGGGTGGAAGCACAGGTCGAGGCACTCGGCCTGTGGTCGGCCGGCGTCAATTTCTGCGACCAACACGATGCGGCCGTGCTGCGCGAGGCCGGCTGGCTGGAGCGTTTCGACTGGCAGTACCACTGGCACAACGACGGCTACGGCGACTTCGAGGACTTCCTCGCCCGACTCGGACGCAAGCCGCGCAAGAACATCCGCGCCGAGCGCCGGCGTGTCCGTCAGGCCGGCTGGCGCTTCCGCTGGTGCGATGGGCACGGGCTCGATGCGGCGGACCTCGACCTGGTGGATCGCTGCTACCAGACGACTTTCGCCCTCTACGGCAACCTGCCCTCGCTCAACCGGGCCTTTTTCGAGAGCGTCGCGCGGCGCTTCGGCCGGGAATTTCTGGTCTGCATCGCCTCGCAAGGCGGCCGGGATCTCGCCTGCGCGGTATTCTGGCGCGACGCGACCCGGCTCTACGGGCGCTACTGGGGCAGCCTGATCGAGACCCGCGACGTGCATTTCGAAACCTGCTACTACCAGGGCATCGACTACTGCATTGCCGAGGGGCTAGAGTGGTTCGAACCCGGCGCCCAGGGCGAGCACAAGATCCGGCGCGGCTTCCTGCCCCGGCGAACCCGCTCTTTTCACTACATCCGTCACCCCGGCCTGCGCACAGCGATCAGACACTGGCTGCAAGCCGAGGCCGAAATGCTCGAACACCGCCGCGAGCAGCTCGAGCAACTCGACCCCTTCAGGCAGCGCTGATGCACGCAGCCGTTCCCCGTCTGGGCGATTCACCCGACAGCCCCTTTCCCGACCCGCTGGCCAACCGGCGCGACGACGGCTTGCTGGCCTGGGGCGGCGACCTGCGGCCGACGCGGCTGCTCAATGCCTACCGCCAGGGAATCTTCCCCTGGTACGAGGCGCCCGGACCGATCCTGTGGTGGTCGCCCGAGCCGCGCGCGGTGATGCTGCCCGACGGATTGCACCTTTCCCGGCGCCTCAGGCGAACGCTGCGCCAGGGGCGCTATCGGGTCGAAGCCGACCACGCTTTCGACCAGGTCGTCGCCGCATGTGCCGAGCCGCGGCACGCGCAGGACGGTACCTGGATCACAGCAGAAATGCGGGCCGCCTACGACCGCCTTCACCATCTGGGCCATGCGCACAGCATCGAGATCCGCGACCGCGGCGACGACGCACTCATCGGCGGACTCTACGGCGTTGCCATCGGCCGGATCTTCTTCGCCGAATCCAAGTTTCACCGCGCTCGCGATGCATCCAAGATTGCGCTGGCGGCGCTGATGCGCGCCCTGGCCGCCTGGGACTTCATGCTCTGCGACTGCCAGCTGTGGAACCCGCACCTCGAACGCATGGGCGTGCGCATGCTTTCCGGCGAGCTGTTCCAGGCGGCACTGGCGCGCGGCACGGCCCAGGCTCCGGCGATCGAGGACTGGAGCACCGCCATCGCGCGGGTCGACTTCAGTCGCTGGTGAGCGAGAACATCGCTTCGATCGAGGCATCGCCCGCGCGGCCACCCCGCTTGGTTCGGGCCAGATCGAGGGTGGCGCGGCCGAGTGCGGAAAAAAGTCGTGCCTGTTCCACTTCCAGGCCGGAAACGGGAGACATCAGACGCCGGCAGGCCGCTTCATCGCCGCGCTCGATCGGGCCGGTGAGGACCTGGCGCGGAGAGCCCTGTCGCAGCAGATCAAGCGTGCCCTGTTGCAGATCGCACAGCACCTCGGCGGACTGGGCTTCGGTCAGACCCGCCCGATCGGCCAGCTGGCGAGCAAGCGCCTGGATCGTCACCAGGAAGTTGCTGGCGGCCACCGTTGCCGCATGCCAGGCTGCCTTGTCGCGTGCATGGAACGCAAGCCAGCGACCGCCCGCGGCCTCGAACACCGGGCACAGACTGCTCAGGGCCCGCTCGTCACCCTCGGCCACGCACCAGGTCCCGGCAAAGTGCTCGCAGGCATATCCGGGATCGGAAAAGGCACGCACCGGGTGGACCGCCGCCACCGCAGTCGCGGCCGACCGCAGGACGGACGCCTCGACCGAGCCGGACAGGTGAAATGCCAACGCTGGCGCAGCGGGGAGTTGGGTCAGCAGGGCCGGTAGCGTGGTGTCGAGCACCCCGTCGGGCAAGCCGAGCATCAGCCAGCCGCCGGCAACGCGCCGGTCCAGATTTTCTGCTGCCTGCCCGGCGCCGATGAAAGCCACCGCCCGGCGGGCGCTCTCCAGGCTCCGGTTCACGACCAGCCCCGGCCGCAGCAAGCCGGTGTCCAGCAGGCGCCGGGCAAGAGCCGAAGCAGCACGCCCGCAGCCAAGCACGTGCAGGCGAGGCACGCTGCTCATCACCGCGCGGCCGATTCGTCGGCGAGTGCCGGGACCTGTCCCGGGGAGCGGGCCAGATAGGCTTCGAGTCGTTCGAGGCCCTCGCGGTAGTCGCTGCCGACCAAACCCGGCAACATCAGACCGACGTAGCGCCCGACCAGATCGAGCGGCCCGAACTCGATACGCATGCCCCAGGTGACTTTCTGCCCCGCGGCGACGGATTCGAGCTCGAACCAGCTTTCGGCCTCGGTGTCGCCCAGTTCCAGCACCATGTCGATGCGCCGCGAGGGTTCGACGCCGACGATCCTGAGCCGGCTCTCATCGGCCGCCTCGGTCTCGCGCCAGACCAGTGTGGCCCCGACGCCGGCGGACGGTCCTTCGAGCCGCCAACTCATCTCGGGGTGGCGCGAAAGCCAGGGCGCCCAGCGCGAGAAATGACGCAGGTCGCCCAGCACTTCGAATACCACCCCTGCCGGCTGATCGATGGTGCGCGAACGCTCGACCACCACAGTCGTCGGCAAGAGGAAACCGATGACGATCAGCACCACGCACAGGGCCAGCAGTATTCCGAACAGTTTTCTGATCATGCGGGGGCCTTGGTTAGTTGGTTAGTTGGTTAGTTGGTTAGTTGGTTAGTTGGTTTGCTGGTTGGACGACGATGTCGACGGATCAGGGCCAGCGCTCCCTGCCGCCCTGGTCGTGATCGTCGAAGGACTCCTCGAATTCGTCCTCGATTTCCCAATCGTACTGCTTCAGCGGTGGTCGGTCCTGGTGCCTGAAGACGAAGGCCAGAATCACGCCGATCGCCATGCCGCTGGCATGCAGTTCCCAGCTGGTCGACGAATCGGCCGGAAGAATGCCCCAAAGCATCGAGCCATAGAGAAACCAGATCATGAGTGAAACGCCCACAGAGCGCATGTCCCGCCGCAGGATGCCCGAGACGAATACGAAGGCCAGGATGCCGTAAACCAGCCCGCTGGCGCCGATATGCAGGCTGGAGCGACCAATCACCCAGGCGGCGGCAGCGCTGCCGAGATACAGCGCGGGCAGCGCCTTCAGGGCTGAATTGGGATAGAGGAACAGCATCGCCACGCCACCTACGAACAGCGGCACGGTGTTCGAAGCGATATGCGCCAGGTGGGCGTGCAGCAGGGGCGTGGTCGCCAGCCCGAGCAAACCGATGCCTTCACGCGGCCTCAGCCCGAAACGCACCAGCTCGAGCTGGGTCAGCTGATCGAACAGGAACACCGCCCACATCACCGCCACAAAGCCCGCAGTCAGCCGGATTGCCAGGCCGAAATTGCGGCGGGCCCGCGGCGATGCCGAGTAGTCCGGATCAGGCCGATGCAGATGCATCAGGCGGCACTGCCCTGGGGCAATGCACTGGCCACCTGCGCATGGCAGGCGCGGCGCAGTGAGCCGGCATCGCCGATCGCCATGTCGGCGGTCTCGATCGCTTCGTGGATGACCAGTCGCACGCTGCCCGGACGAATCGTCAGTCGCCCGGCCGGCAGGATCTCGCGCGTACCGATCACGGTGACCGGAAGCACCGGCAACTGCTGATCCACGGCGACACGAAACGCGCCCTTCTTGAACGGCAGAAGTTCACCGCTGCGACTGCGCGTCCCCTCTGCGAAGAACATCAGACCGGTACCTGCCTTGAGGCGGCCGACGGCCCGGTTGATCGCACTGCGCGCCTGGTCCGGATCGGACCGGTCGATGAAGACATGGCCGATCGCCCGGCAACCGGCAGCGACGAAGGGGATGCGGCTGAGCTCCGCCTTGGCGACCCAGCGCAGGTCCAGTCCGATCCAGCCGTAGATGACCGGAATGTCGAACTGGCTCTGGTGATTGGCCACCACCACGTAGGACCGTTCGGGGTCGATCCGGTCGAGCCCTTCCACTTCGACTCTGACCGGCACCAGCCGGGTCAGGACCCAGCCCCAGGGCACGGCCACATGCAGATTGGCCAGCCGCGGCGACAGCAACAGTGCGATCGGCACTGCCAGCAGCGCGCCGATCAGAGTGGCGAGCACCGCCAGCGGCACGTAGATGAACCACTGATAGAGCGGGTAGAAGTTCAGCCACAGCGGCCGGCTCGTCGAATGAGAGGGGGTCATGGCTGTTTATGCTACACAAAAAAGGGGCGTCCGAAGACGCCCCCTGTCCGTGTCCATCACGTTTTCGAGTCCGCTCAGGCCACCTCGGCGGAACTGCCTTCACGGCTGTCGATCACGCGCGCTTCGCCGCTGCCGATCTCGATCTTGCGCGGCTTCATGCGCTCGGGCAGTTCGCGTTGCAACTCGATGTGGAGCAGCCCGTTTTCCAGGCCGGCACCGCTGACCTTTACATGGTCGGCCAGCTGAAAGCGGCGCTCGAACGAGCGGTTGGCAATGCCGCGATACAGGTACTCGCGATCACTGTCACCGTCGCCTTCCCGCTTGCTGCCGGAGACCGTCAGGGTGTTCTGCTCGGAAACGATATCGAGCTCGTCGCGGCTGAATCCGGCTACCGCCATCGTGATGCGGTAGCGGTCTTCGCCGAGCGACTCGATGTTGTACGGCGGGTAACCGTTGCTGTCGACGCGCGACGCATTGGACAGCATGTCGGCCAGGCGATCGAAGCCGATGGCCGTGCGGTACAGGGGTGAAAGATCGAAGGTATTCATGACCGTATCCTCCTTCAGAAGCAATCGGTTTTGTCAGTTGACGCCCGCCTGTCTCAGGCCGGGCCGGCGAGACCCCTTGCGGCGATCCCGGTAAGGAGATAAGTGTCGCCGGGTGAAGTTTCAAGGGGCGAACGAAGGCGACGTAGGTCGGCGTCGCATCCCCGACCTACCCGGGCCTCGATCAGCTCTGCGGCTGTTCTCCGTAGTCGACGGCGACCACTTCGAGGAGCCGATCGCCCGTGGGCGTGCGGACGCTCACCCCATCGCCCACCACCTTGCCCAGCAACGCCCGGGCAACCGGCGAGTCGACCGAAATCCAGCCTTTATCCGCGTCGGTCTCGTCGGCGCCGACGATGCGATAGCAAACTGCATCGCGGCCATCCTCGGCCAGGGTGACTGTAGCGCCGAAACAGACCTTTCCGGGATTATCGCTTCGCGCCGGCACCGGGCGCACCTCGTCGAGACGCCGGCGCAGGAAACGGACCCGTCGGTCGATTTCCCTGAGCTGCTTCTTGCGATAGATGTACTCGGCATTCTCCGATCGATCACCCTCCGCCGCCGCGGCCTTCAGGGCCCTGGTCACCTCCGGCCGCTGCCTCTCCCACAGGGACTTCAGTTCCTCCTGCAGACTTCGGTGACCGGACGGCGTGATGTAGGGACTGCGCGCCAGGGCTAGAGTCCTCCCTGCGTCAGCTTGAGCGGGTCGAGCAGGGCCTCCAGCTCCTCGCGGGAGAGGTCGGTCATTTCCGCGGCGACATCGAGGATCGGCCGGCCTTCGGCGTAGGCCTTCTTGGCCGCGGCCGCGCCCTTTTCGTAGCCGATGACCGGGTTGAGCGCAGTGACCAGGATGGGATTGCGTGCCAGCGCCTCGCCCAGCCGGTCCTGGCGTACCCTGAACGTGGCGATGGCGCGGTCGCCGAGCAGGCGTGCGGCATTGCCCAGTATGTTGAGGCTGTCGAGCAGGCTGGCGGCCACCACCGGCAGCATCACATTGAGCTGGAAGTTGCCCGACTGGCCGGCGATGGTGATCGTGGCATCGTTGCCGATCACCCGGGCGCAGACCATGCACACGGCCTCTGGAATGACCGGATTGACCTTGCCGGGCATGATCGAACTGCCCGGCTGAAGCGCCTCGAGCTCGATTTCTCCCAGGCCGGCCAGTGGACCGGAGTTCATCCAGCGCAGGTCGTTGGCGATCTTCATCAGCGACACGGCAAGCGACTTGAGCTGCCCGGACAGCTCGACCGCAGCGTCCTGGCTGGCAATGCCCTCGAACTTGTTGTCCGCCGACGCGAACTCGAACCCGGTCGAGCGTGCCAGCTGTGCGGCGAAAAGTCGCCCGAAATCCTCGTGCGCGTTGATGCCGGTTCCCACCGCGGTACCGCCCTGCGGCAGGTAGCGCAGACGTGCCAGGGCATCGCGGATGCGGCGCTCGCCGCTATCGATCTGGGCCGCCCAGGTAGCCAGCTCCTGGCCAAGCGTGACCGGCATCGCATCCATCAGGTGGGTGCGGCCCGTCTTGGCGACTCCGGCCAGGGCCTCGGAACGCCGCAGCAGGACATCGCGCAGGTGATGCAGCGCGGGAAGCAGGTGTTCGGCCGCCATCAGGCAGGCGCTGACCTGGATGGCAGTGGGGATCACATCGTTGGAACTCTGGCCCATGTTGACGTGGTCATTGGGATGAACCCCGAGTTTTCCTTCGGGATCGGCCAGGTGCGCGATGACCTCGTTGGCGTTCATGTTCGAACTGGTGCCCGATCCGGTCTGGTAGACATCCACCGGAAAATGCTCGTCGAGGCGATTGGCGGCGACCTTGCCGGCCGCCCGGACGATCGCCCGTGCCCGATCTGCATCGAGCAGCTCGAGTTCCGCGTTGGCCTCGGCGCAGGCCGCCTTGATCAGTCCGAGGGCGCGAATGAAGGCGGCCGGCATGCGCTGACCACTGATGGGAAAATTGTCGACGGCACGCTGGGTCTGCGCGCCCCACAGCGCATCGGCGGGCACCTTCAATTCGCCCATGCTGTCCTTTTCGGTGCGGTATTCACTCATGTTTTCGTGTCCCGGAGTTTGAGCGGATCCAAACCGCCAATTATAACCTTGCGGGCAGACCGGTCCGCTCCAGCGGGCCCGGCATCGTGCGACAATGCGGCGCATGCTCGAAAAGCCCATTGCCTTGTTGCGGATCGTCACCGCCAGTGCCCTGCTGGCGCTCAATTCGGTCGTCCACGTCCTGCCGCTGCTGCTGGTCGCCGTGGTCAAGCTGGTGGCCCGGTTCGCGCCGGTCACGCGAGTATGCGACCGCATCCTGGCGGCGATCGCGGCGAGCTGGATCGGCTTCAACTCCTGGCTGTTCGATCACCTCACCGACAGCCGCATCGAAGTCGAGGGCCTGCCCGAAATCGACCTGCACGGTCAGGTGCTGGTGGTGTGCAATCACCAGAGCTGGGTCGATATTCCGGTACTTCAGAAACTGTTCAACCGCCGCCTGCCCCTGCTGCGCTTCTTCCTCAAGAGCCAGCTGATCTGGGTGCCCCTGCTCGGTCTGGCCTGGTGGGCGCTCGACTTTCCCTTCATGAAACGCTACTCGCGCGCACAGATCGAGCGACGGCCGGAGCTGGCCGGACGCGACATTGCCGCAACCCGCCGCGCCTGCCGGAAGTTCCTGCACATTCCCGTCGCCATCGTCAATTTCGTTGAAGGCACCCGCTTCACCCCGGCCAAGCACGCCGCCCAGCGATCGCCCCATCGCCACCTGCTCAGGCCGCGGGCCGGCGGCGTGGCGTTCACGCTCGACGCCATGGGGGACGCGCTCGATACGCTCATCGACGTGACCATCGCCTATCCCGACGGCCGCCCCAGTCTGACCGACCTGTTCGCCAACCGCCTTGGCGAGATCCGCGTGCGGGTGCGCAGACTGCCGATTCCCGACCGCCTGCGCGGCGGCGATTACCTCAACGACCCCGAATTCAGGAACGGCATCCAGGACTGGATCAATCAGTTGTGGGCCGACAAGGACCGCACGCTCGGGCAGCTGCACGGCCCGGCGAGGACCGGCTGATCGACCGCCGCGCTTGCACCGGGCGTGCTGCGGGCGCAAGAATGGCAGCTCACCCGCCCCTGCCAGAATATCCATGACCCGGCTC
>SR_TP_S13solDRAFT_1000353_pt1 | contig 20066 bp, 16 predicted proteins | sample SodReaTP_S13sol_FD_11159 | JGI IMG/M metagenome (IMG submission 11159)
GGGTCGGCAATCCGAAGGCGAGCAGGGCGAGAGCCAGGGTGACCGCGGGGTAGAGGCCTGCGGCGGGTACCCGGATTCGCGCCATCAGCAGCGAGCCCAGCCAGCCGATCAGCACGCCGGCACCCACGCCGATCAGCAGCTGCAATGCGACGTTGCCGAGAAAGACCGGTAGATTGAAAGGCTCGCTGCCGACCAGCTGGGCGGTCAGGGTGAGGGTGAGGATCACCGCCATCGGATCGTTCAGGCCGGATTCGAGCTCCAGCGTGGCGCCGACCCGCCGGCGAAGTTGTACGCCCGATCCGCGCAGGGAGGAAAACACCGCGGCCGCGTCGGTCGAGGAAACGATGGCGCCGATCAGCAGCGCGAGCATCCAGTCCAGCCCGAGCAGCCAGCCGCTGAGCGCCACCAGCAGGGCTGTGCCGACCACCCCCAGCGTGGCCAGTAGCGAGGCCGGCAGCAGGTGGTCGCGCACCTGGCGATAGGGGGTGTTGAGCCCGCCGTCGAACAGGATCAGGACCAGACCCATGGTGCCGAGTCGAAACGCCAGGTCGAAGTCGATCAGGTCGTGGCCCAGCGACATCCCGACGGCCAGGCCGATCAGGAGGAATACCAGCACGACCGGGATCCCGATCCGCTCTGAAGGCCGGCTGAAGAGCACGCTCAGGATCAGCAGCACACCCGCTGCCGTCATGGTCACTGCAGTGCTGGACGGTTCGGATTCGAACACCCTGACGCTCCCTGACTATCCTTCCTTCATGTTAATCGCAAAGGAGGGGGGGTGGATTGCTGGTTCGTTGGTTTTTTGGTTTTTTGGTTACTCGAAACCCTGGTGTCGGGACGCAGGGGCAGGAGGCTACGGTGGCTGCGATCTGGGGTATCTACAGTATGCGTGGATCATTGGCGACTTGGCCTCCCGATCCGAGCAGTCACCACCACGCCACCTCGCCATCAACCAACAAACCAACAAACCAACGAACCAACGAACCAACCTCCCTAGCGCTGTCGGATCTCCAGCTCCAGATCGTGGCGATTCCCGTCGCTGTCGCGCAGGCTCACCTGGATATGCTCACCGGCGGCCAGGCCGGTCCGGGGGGCGATCAGCATCAGGTGCAGTCCGCGCGGCTTGAGCACCACGGTCTCGCCTGCCGGCACGACAAGGCGGTCGAGCCGGCGCATCCGCATGATGCCGTCATCCATGGTCATGGTGTGTATTTCCACCCGTTCGAACTGCGGGCTTTCGCCGCCAACCAGGACCATTTCGTGCTCGGTTGGATTGCGGATGGTGACGAAGCCGGCCATCGTCTGTCCCGGCGGGGCCTCGGGGGACCAGCCGTCGGCAAATGTCGGCCCCTGCCCTTCGGCCGCGGCTGCCGACAGGGTGAGCAGGCAGGCGGTCGCCGAAATCAGTATTCGAAACAGCATGAGGATGGTCCGGCGTGGTCAGATGTTCGGCATTATCCCACGCTGCGGATCGCCGCATTGCACTGCCGGCGCTCCGCTGACGGTAAACTCGGCAGAAGCCATCATCATCAGGATCCGATCATCATGCTTGAGAAAATCGAACACGGCGACGGTATCGTCGAGCTTCGCCTGAACCGGCCGCCGGTCAATGCCCTCAACCCGGCACTGGTTTCCGAACTCGATCAGGCCCTCGCTGCGGTGAACGACCAGGGTGCCCGCTCGGTCGTGATTTCCGGTCGGGAAGGGCTGTTTTCCGCCGGGCTCGATGTGCCGGAACTGCTCGCACTCGACGAATCGGGCATGCGCCGGTTCTGGGAGTCCCTGTTCGGCCTGCTCGAGCGCATTGCCCGCAGCCCGGTTCCGATCGTTGCCGCCCTGACCGGGCACAGTCCGGCCGGCGGCACGGTCATAGCGCTGTTTGCCGACTACCGCGTGCAGGCCGACGGCGATTTCAGGCTCGGGCTCAACGAGGTCCAGGTCGGGCTGGTCGTGCCGCCGGTGATTCACCAGGCTCTGGTTCGCCTGATCGGCCCGTATCCGGCCGAACGTCACCTGGTCGCCGGCGACATGATTCCGGCGGCCGAGGCGCTCGAGCTTGGCATGGTTGACGAGCTCGCGGCTCCGACCGAAGTGATCGAACGGGCCGTGGACTGGTGCCGGGCTCTGGGCCGACTGCCACAGCATTCGATGGCGGCCACGCGCAAACTGTGTCGTGCCGAACTCGGCGCCCTGTTCGAGCAACGTGAAGCGCTCGATATCGATGCTTTCGTGGCGGGCTGGTTCGCCGAGCCGACCCAGGCAACCCTCAGGCAGCTCGTGGCGAGACTGAAGGGCTGATCCCCGGGCCGGGGCATGCATTGCCCCGGCGCCCCGCGCGGGCTATGCTGAACGGGTCGTAAGGACCGGAGCCCGACTCCGGGAGGTTCGCGATGAATCGGATCCAGCCCGACGACCGGCGGCGCTACCTGCGCTATCCCCCGGACGAAACAGAGATCGTGCTGCTGCAGTTTTCCAATACGGTGCCGAGCGAAGAGGTCTTCGAGCCCGAAACCGCCGGACTGGTCTGCGAAGAGTCGCGCGGCGGCCTGCGCGTGGTCGTGCTCACGCGCGGCCCCATTCGTTCGGTCGAGAAGGGCGCGCGCTGCGTCGTTCAGGTTGCCAACCTGGGTTTGCAGGCCGCCGAAATCCGCTGGCTGGAGTCGGTTGACGAGGAAGTGGTCAAGCTCGGCGTCGAATTCGTCTGAGTCGGTCCGGGCTACTCAAGGATTCCCCAGCTCGCGAACGCAACCGGGCAGTGGAACGGGCTCGCCTTTTTTCTTGTCGATCCAGACCAGCGTACAGCTCGCATCGGCAAAGCTGACCGGCGGGTCGCCGTCCTTCGGCACGGATCGGATTTCATGTTCCAGCTTGATGCTCGAGCGGCCCGGTGAAAGTGGTCTGAGCGTGACTTCGATCTCCTTCGGCCAGTAAAGGGGCCGGCGAAAGTTGATGTTGATGTTGGCCACCACCGGCCCCGTCTCGCCGTCCTGCCAGTGGCTGGGTACCGACTCCATCCATTGCGCCCGGCAGTCCTCGATATAGCGCAGGTAGACCACGTTGCTGACGTGGCCGAAGGCGTCCATGTCGCCCCAGCGTACGGGGAGCTTGATCTTGAATTCGGACATTGCGGGCTTCCGGTTGGCGATGCGGGTGATTGTAGCGCCGGGGCTGGCGGTGTGTGTTTTGTTTGCTGGTTCGCTGGTTGGCTGGTTGGCTGGTTCGGCAGCTGAGAACATTGGTGGGCGGCCGTGCCGCGAGCGCTGGAGAGCGAATTGAGCGCTGGTTAACTCCGGCCCTCTCGCGGCGTAGCCGCCCCGCATAGCCAAGCGGCACCGAACCAGCCAACCAACCAGCGAACCAGCGAACCAGCAAACCAGCCAACAAATCGGCCGTCAGGCCGTCTTCTTCCTCTTGACCCCCAACATGTCCGCCAGGTATTCCCCCGTCCACGACCCTTCCGTGCGCGCGATCTGCTCGGGCGTGCCGGTGGCGATGATCCGGCCGCCGCGTTCGCCGCCCTCGGGGCCGAGGTCGATGATCCAGTCGGCGGTCTTGATCACGTCGAGGTTGTGCTCGATGACGACCACGGTGTTGCCCTCGTCGCGCAGGCGGTGCAGCACTTCGAGCAGGTGCTTGATGTCGTGGAAGTGCAATCCGGTGGTCGGCTCGTCGAGGATGTAGAGCGTGTTGCCGGTGTCGCGCTTGGACAGCTCGCGCGCGAGCTTGATGCGCTGGGCTTCGCCGCCGGACAGGGTAGTCGCGCTCTGGCCGAGCTGGATGTAGCTCAAGCCCACGTCCATCAAGGTCTGCAGCTTGCGCGCCACCGCCGGCACCGGCTCGAAGAACTCGAGTGCATCCTCGACCGTCATCTCCAGCACCTCGTGGATGCTCTTGCCCTTGTAGGTAACGCTCAGGGTTTCGCGGTTGTAGCGCTTGCCCTGACAGACGTCGCAGGGCACGAAGATATCGGGCAGGAAGTGCATTTCCACGCGGATCACGCCGTCGCCCTGGCAGGCCTCGCAGCGGCCGCCCTTGACGTTGAAGGAGAACCGGCCCGGCTTGTAGCCGCGCGCCCGCGCCTCCTGCGTGCCGGCAAACAGCTCGCGGATGGGCGTGAACATGCCGGTGTAGGTGGCCGGGTTGGAGCGCGGCGTGCGCCCGATCGGGCTCTGGTCGATATCGACGACCTTGTCGAACAGGTCCAGACCGGAATGGCCGACGTGCGGCGACGGTGTCTCGGAGGCGCCGTTGAGTTCACGCGCCATCAGCTTGTAGAGGGTGTCGTTGATCAGCGTCGACTTGCCCGAGCCCGACACGCCGGTGACGCAGACGAACCGGCCGGCGGGCAGTTCCAGGTCGACCGACTTGAGGTTGTTGCCGGTCGCGCCCTGCAGGCGGAACAGGCGCTTCCTGTCGGGCTTGTGGCGCTGCTTGGGCACCGCGATTTCCCTGCGCCCGGCGAGGTATTCGCCGGTCAGCGAGTCCTCGCATTCGACCAGGCCTTCGGGCGTGCCGCTGTAGACGATGCGGCCGCCGTGCACACCCGGCCCGGGGCCGATATCGACGACATGGTCGGCCGAGCGGATGGCGTCCTCGTCGTGTTCGACCACGATCACGGTATTGCCCAGGTCGCGCAGGCGGAACAGGGTCTCGAGCAGGCGCGCGTTGTCGCGCTGGTGCAGGCCGATCGAGGGTTCGTCGAGCACGTACATCACGCCCACCAGGCCGGCGCCGATCTGGCTGGCCAGGCGGATGCGCTGGGCCTCGCCGCCGGACAGGGTATCGGCCTGACGATCGAGGGTCAGGTAATCGAGCCCGACATTGACCAGGAAATGCAGGCGCTCGCGCACCTCCTTGAGGATGCGCCCGGCGATTTCGCCGCGCCAGCCGGCCAGGTCGACGGCGTTGAAGAAATCCAGGCAGCCCTCCACCGACCAGCTCGAGACTTCCGGCAGCGACCTGTCGGCGATGAAAACGTGGCGCGCGGCGCGGCCCAGGCGCTGGCCGTGGCACTCCGGGCAGGCGCGGGTGGAGATGTAGCGCGACAGCTCCTCGCGCACGATGCGCGAATCGGTCTCGCGGTAGCGCTTTTCCAGGTTGGGAATGATGCCCACGAACGGGTGCTTGCGCGTCTGCGTGCCGCGATCGGACAGGTAGCGGAAGGCGATCTTCTCCTTGCCGCTGCCGTGCAGGATGACGTTCTGGAGTTCTTCGGAAAGCTCCTCGAAGGGCGTTTCGATATCGAAGCCGTAGTGCCTGGCCAGCGACTGGATCAGCTGGAAGTAATAGGCGTTGCGCCGGTCCCAGCCGCGGATGGCGCCGCCGGCCAGCGAAAGCTCGCGGTTGGCCACCACCCGATCGGGGTCGAAATACTGCTTCACGCCCAGGCCGTCGCAGGTCTCGCAGGCGCCGTTGGGGTTGTTGAACGAGAACATGCGCGGTTCGAGCTCTGGCAGGCTGTAGTCGCACACCGGGCAGGCGTAGCGGGCCGAGAACAGCATCTCCTCGATGTCGCTTTCAGCGTCCCCCGGATCGACGTCCGGGGCAGGCATCGGCGTCACCACCGCCAGCCCATCGGCCAGGGCCAGCGCGGTTTCGAAGCTTTCGGCCAGGCGCTGGGCCAGGCCGTCGCGCACCTTGAAACGATCGACGACAGCTTCGATGGAATGCTTCTTCCGGAGCTCGAGCTGCGGCAGCTCGTCGTCCAGATCGATCACCTCGCCGTTGACCCGCGCACGCACGAATCCCTGGGCGCGCAGCTCCTGCAGCACCTGCACATGTTCGCCCTTGCGATTGCGCACGATCGGAGCCAGCAGCATCAGCTTCGTGCCCTCGGGCAGATTGAGCACGGTGTCGACCATCTCCGAGACGGTCTGGGCGTCGAGCTCCTCGCCGTGGTCGGGGCAGCGCGGCGTGCCGACCCGGGCATACATCAGGCGCAGGTAGTCGTGGATCTCGGTCACCGTGCCGACGGTCGAGCGCGGGTTGTGGCTGGCCGCCTTCTGCTCGATCGAGATCGCCGGCGACAGGCCCTCGATGCTGTCGACGTCGGGCTTTTCCATCATCGACAGGAACTGCCGGGCGTAGGCCGACAGCGATTCGACGTAGCGCCGCTGGCCCTCGGCGTAGATCGTGTCGAAGGCGAGCGAGGACTTGCCCGAACCAGACAGGCCGGTGAACACGATCAGCCGGTCGCGCGGCAGCTCGACGTCGACATTGGCCAGGTTGTGGGTGCGCGCGCCGCGGACGCTGATCGACTTCATTGCTCAAGGCCGTAAATGCAAGACAAGCCTGCTAATATATCGCGCCCTACGTGATCGGATCAAAGCAATCCCGGAAATCCATCGGGATCGCGCTCTGCGGGATTCTGCGTTGACTGGTGTGGGCTGGTCCTGTAGAATTCCCGCTCTTTACTGGCGAGTTTTTGCGGAGATTCATCCATGTACGCGGTATTTTCCACCGGCGGCAAGCAGTACCGGGCCTCTGAAGGCGACGTTCTGCGCGTCGAAAAGCTGGACGCCGAGAAAGGCGCCAAGGTCGAAATCGATCAGGTCCTGATGGTCGGCGAAGGCGACGATGTGCGCGTCGGCACCCCGACGGTCGAGGGCGGCAAGGTGACCGCCGAAGTGGTCGATCACGGTCGCGGCGACAAGATCCGCATCATCAAGTTCCGCCGCCGCAAGCACCACATGAAGCAGATGGGTCACCGTCAGTACTACACCGAAATCAAGATCACCGGCATCGAGGGCTGAGCAATGGCACATAAGAAGGCAGGCGGCTCGACTCGCAACGGCCGCGACTCCAATCCGAAATACCTGGGCGTGAAGCGCTACGGCGGCGAAGCCGTGGCGGCCGGCAACATCCTGGTGCGCCAGCGCGGCACCCGCTTTCATGCCGGCGCCAACGTCGGCGTAGGCCGCGACCACACCCTGTTCGCCCTGGCCGACGGCAAGGTCAAGTTCGAACAGCGCGGCAAGCCGCTGCGCAAATTCGTCTCGATCGAACCGGCCGAATAAGCGAAAAGACTCGCATCCCGCCCCAAACCGGATGCCGAGACGGCCCCGCCTTCGAGCGGGGCTTTTTCGTTTTCTGGGTATCGGTTTTCCGCAGAAAAGAAGGCATGGCGGAGCGGTAACTTCGGCACGGCAAGCCGGTTGGCATTTCTGAAGATGGGCGATTTTCCGAGCGAAGGCAGCGGGCCTTGCCGTGATAAGGNTTCTGGGTTCATACGTGCGCAGNGCAGGCGTATGCCGGTTTTCCGCAGGAAAGAAGGCATAGCGGAGCGGTANCTTCGGCACGGCAAGCCGGTTGGCATTTCTGAAGATGGGCGATTTTCCGAGCGAAGTCAGCAGGCCTTGCCGTGATAAGGATTCTGGGTTCATACGTGNGCAGCGCAGGCGTATGCCGGTTTTCCGCAGGAAAGAAGGCATAGCGGAGCGGTAACTTCGGCACGGCAAGCCGGTTGGCATTAAAGTATCTACTATGAGATTCGTTGACGAAGCATCAATCCGCGTCACCGCCGGCAACGGCGGCCACGGCTGTGTCAGTTTCCGGCGCGAAAAGTACATTCCCAAGGGCGGCCCCGACGGCGGCGACGGGGGTGATGGCGGGGATGTCTGGCTCGAAGGCGACTCGGGCCTGAATACCCTGGCCGACTTCCGGCATGCGCGCCACTTCAAGGCGAAGAACGGCCAGCCCGGCGCCGGGCGGCAGCGGACCGGCAAGTCGGCCGACGATGTCGTCGTTCGCGTACCGCTGGGCACCATCGTGCGGGCGGTGGAGACCGGCGAGCTGATCGGCGAGGTGCTCGAACACGGCCAGCGCCTGCTGGTCGCGCGCGGCGGTCACGGGGGGCGCGGCAACATCCACTTCAAGTCCTCCACCAATCGCACACCGCGGCAGTCCACGCCGGGCACGCCGGGCGAGGAGCGCGACCTGCACCTGGAGCTCAAGGTGCTGGCCGACGTCGGGCTGCTGGGCTTTCCCAACGCAGGCAAATCCACCCTGATCAGCGCCGTTTCCGGGGCGCGGCCGAAGGTGGCCGACTATCCCTTCACGACCCTGCATCCCAATCTCGGCGTGGTCAGCCTCGAACCCGGGCGCTCGTTCGTGATCGCCGACATCCCCGGTCTGATCGAGGGCGCGGCCGAGGGAGCCGGGCTGGGAATCCAGTTTCTCAAGCACCTGCAGCGCACCGGGCTGCTGCTGCACCTGGTCGAGATCGCGCCGGTCGACGGCAGCGACCCGGCCGAACAGGTGCGCGCGCTCGAGCGTGAGCTGCTGCGCTTCAGCGACGAACTGGCCGGCCGCGAGCGCTGGCTGGTGTTGACCAAGATCGATCAGCTCGACGACGAGCTGGTGCGCGACACGGCGGCCGAAGTCATCGAGAAGCTGGACTGGCGCGCGCCCTGGTACGCCGTGTCTTCCGTTGCCCGGAAGGGGCTGGACAAGCTGAGCGGGGACGTGATGAACTACCTCGAAGAACAGCGGCGCGACGACGGCGAGGGGCTGGAGAGCGACCAGATTCCGGCTGATTGAGTCCGCGTCGGGGTTGGCCTGCCGCGGCATAACCCCTTTCCGTGCCCCGCTGCGTTGTTCGCAGTGTCACTCATTGGAGAATCGCGATGCTCAGATTGCTTTCCATGCTTGTCAGCCTTTCCTGGCTCCTGCCGGCGGCGGCCTCGGTCGAATCGGTCACCGTCTTTCCCGACCGCGCCACGGTCACCCGTGTGTTCGAGGTCGACATCGAGGCCGGTTCGGGCGAACTGACTCGTCCGGACCTTCCCATCGGTCTGTCGCGCGACAGCCTGCGCATTTCCGCCACCGGACCGGAAGGCCTGCGCCTGGGCGCCTACCAGCTCGAGACCGTGCGCGGCAGCGAACGGGTCAGCGAGCGGGCTCGGGAGCTGGAGCGGCGGCTGCAGGAACTGCGCGACCAGACCAGGGCCATTGACGACGATCTGGAGGCGCGCGAGCTCCAGCTCGGCCTGCTGCGCTCCCTGGCCGGTGGCGCGGGGCAGGGCGACGGCAAGCTCGCCCTCGACGGCTGGAGCCAGGCTGTTCAAACCGTCGGCAGCGGCGCCGAGGAAGTGCTCTCCGCCCGGCGGCGGCTGCAGCTGGAGCGGCGCGATCTCGACAGGGAGATCCAGCGGCTGGAGCAGGAAATGGCCGATCTGGGCCAGCAGCAACGCGATACCCTGGCGCTCAATCTGGCCTATGAATCCGCCTCGTCCGGTTCGGCCCGCTTCACCATCGAGTACACGGTCGGTGGTGCCAACTGGCGGCCGGTTTACGAGTGGCGTCTCGACACCGGGACCGGCAAGCTGGCCATCGTGCAGTTTGCCGAGGTGCGCCAGCGTACCGGCGAGGACTGGTCGGGTGCCGAGTTGCACCTGTCGCTGTCGCGGCCCTCGGCCGGCGGACGCCTGCCGGAAGTCTCGTCCTGGTGGGTCGATGTCATTCAGCCAGAGCCCGAGCCAAAGGCTGAACTCGATCGCGTTGCGGTAACGGGTAGCCGGGTTCAGCGCAGCGAAATGGAGTTCGCTGCAGCGCCGCCGCCAGAAGCAAGCTGGGACACGGCCGAACTGGTCGGCAATGAATACACCCAGGCCTATCGGGTCCCCGGACGAGCCAGCGTGGCCGCCGACAACCAGCCGCACCGCTTTCGTCTGGACGAGCACAGCGTGGACGTGCGCCTGAGCGCGCGCACCGTACCGCGCTACCAGCCGACCGCCTGGCTCTTCGCCGAAGGGGATTGGAACGGTGAACTGGCCCTGCCGCCCGGATCGGTCACCCTCTACCAGGACGATACCCTGGTCGGTCAGACTGGCTTTGCCGGCGTCGCGCCGGGCGGGGAACTGGCTTCGAGCTTCGGCGTCGACGACCGGATCACGGTGGAATACGAGTTGCTGCGCGACGACCGCTCGTCCGAAGGCATGCTGCGCAAGTCCAACGTACTCTCCCGCGTGCATGGCATTTCGGTCAGCAATGGGCATTCCCGCGCGATCGACCTGACCGTCTTCGACGCCATGCCGGTCTCGCGCGATGAACGCATCGAGGTCTCCCTGACCGATGCCAGCACCCGGCCCGACCGCCGCGACGTCGACGACAAGCCCGGTGTCCTGGCCTGGGACCGCGAGGTCCCGGCCGGCGGAGAACTGAAACTGACCGTGGGCTATCGCCTTCGTTTCCCGGAAGACCTGCCGGGCGTACAGGGCTGGTAAAACGAGGTCGGCGCACAAAGAAAAAGCCGCGCTCAGAGGCGCGGCTTTTTCGTATTCAGCTTGTGCCCGGCGGGCTTTAGGCCATGTCGCGGACGTGCTGATTGAGTCGCGACTTGTGGCGGGCGGCCTTGTTGGCGTGCATGATGCCCTTCGACACGGCGCGGTCGATGGCCGGCACGGCGGTCTTGTAGGCCTGTTCGGCAGCCGCCTTGTCGCCCGACTCGATGGCGCGCAGCACCTGCTTGATTCTGGTGCGCACGTGCGAGCGCTGAGAGGCATTGTGCTGCCGATGCTTCTCGGCCTGGCGGGCACGCTTGCGGGCGGATACGCTATTGGCCACGTTGGGATCTCCTGAAAAAATGCGGTCACTGAAAAATCAAGCCGGGAATTATCGGATGAATGGCGCGGAGAGTCAAGGGCTCGGGCGCGCAGCGCGCGCAGGTCTCGGGTTTCAGGTTTCAGGGGTCGGGGCGGGCTTTTCGGGCTGGCTTGCCCCAACCGGAAGGGTGCTGCCGTGGCGCTGCTGAAGAGCCTGTTTTCGTTCAGCTCGATGACCCTGGTCTCGCGCGTGCTCGGATTCGCGCGCGATATCGTGTTCGCCCGCTGGTTCGGCGCGGGGGCGGCGATGGATGCCTTCGTGTTCGCCTTCAAGATTCCCAATTTCCTGCGCCGCCTGTTCGCCGAGGGATCCTTCTCGCTGGCCTTCGTGCCGGTGCTCAACGAGTATCGCGAGCAGCGTGATCAGGCCGAACTGAAGTCGCTCATCGACGCCACCGCCGGCAGTCTGATGGCCGTGCTGCTGGTCGTTACCGCACTCGGTGTCTTTGCCGCTCCTTGGATCGTGACGGTCTTCGCGCCCGGTTTTGCCGACGATCCCGGGAAGTTCCAGTTGGCCGCGGACATGCTCAGGGTGACCTTCCCCTACCTGCTGTTCATTGCCCTGACGGCGCTGGCCGGCGGCATACTCAACACTCTGGGTCGGTTCGCGCTGCCTGCGCTCACGCCGGCCCTGCTCAACATCGCTCTGATCACCGCGGCGGTGGCCTTCAGCCCGATGTTCGAACAGCCGATCAAGGCCCTGGCCTGGGGCGTGCTGGCGGCCGGCATCCTGCAGCTGGCGGTGCAGCTGCCGGTGCTGGCCCGCCACGGCGTCCTGCCGCTGCCGCGGCCGGATTTCGGCCATGACGGCGTGCGGCGCATTCTCAAGCTCATGCTGCCGACCCTGTTCGGCTCCTCGGTGGCGCAGGTCTCGCTGCTGTTCGATGTTTTCTTCGCCTCGCTGCTGGCCTCCGGATCGCTCGCCTGGCTCTACTACGGCGACCGTTTGATGGAGTTTCCGCTCGGCATGTTCGGCGTCGCCCTGTCGGTGGTCATCCTGCCCACGCTTTCCTCGCTGCACGCCCGCAACGGGCGCGAGGAATACCGCGCCGTGCTCGACTGGGCCATCACGCTCGGACTGGTGATCGCCCTGCCGGCGGCGGTCGGCCTGGCCATGGTGGCCGAACCGCTGGTCATCACACTGTTCCAGCACGGCGCCTTTACCGCACAGGATGCGAGCATGGCTGCCCGGGCCCTGCTGGCCTATTGCCTCGGCCTGCCGGCCTTCATCGGCGTGAAGATTCTCGCTCCGGCCTATTTCTCGCGCCAGGACGCCCGAACGCCGGTCCGGATTGCAGTCATCGCGCTGGCGGCCAACATGGGCCTCAATGTGCTGTTCGTGCTGGCCATCGTCGCCTGGCTGGCCGGCGGCGATTTCGGCAGCGGGCTGTGGCAGACCCTGGCTGCGCATCCCGGCGCCCACGCCGGTCTGGCGCTGGCCTCGAGCGCTTCGGGCTGGCTCAATGCCGCGCTGCTCTGGCGCGGGCTGAAGCGACAGGATCTGGCACCGAGACTGCCGTGGCGGCGGGTGGGGCAGGTGCTCGCGGCCGCTGGGGTCATGGGCCTGGTGGTTGTGGCCCTGATGCCGCCGATTCAGGACTGGCTCGATGCCGGAACCATGTGGCGGGCCGGCAGCATCGGTGGAATCATCCTGACGGCAAGCGCGGCCTACGTGCTGGTCGTGCTGGCACTCGGCCTGCGACCCGCCCACCTGGTTCGCCCGCAGACCGGGCAAAGCCGTTAGAATTGGCCGCTTGCCATGCGACTCGTCCGACACTTCAATCCCGACCGCGACAAACTGCCTGCCACTTCGATTGCGGTGGGCAATTTCGACGGTCTTCACCGTGGTCACCAGGCGCTGATCGACGCCGCCCGTGAGGGCGCGGGCAAGCTGGCGCCTGCACTGATGTGTTTCGAGCCGCTGCCGGCCACCTTCTTCAGGCCGGAGTCGCCGCAGCCGCGTCTGCTCAACATGCGTGACCGGATTCGCCTGGTGCAGGAGGCCGGCATCGAGTGGATGTTCATGCTGCGCTTCGATGCCGCATTCGCCCGTCAGAGCCCCGAGCGCTTCGTGCGTGACGTGCTGGTGAGCTGCGCGCGTGCCGAACGGGTGGTGGTCGGAACCGATTTCCGTTTCGGTTCACGCGCCGCCGGCGACGTGGCCATGCTCGAAAAGCTGGGCGCACGTTACGGCTTTCTGGTCGAGCGCGTCGAGGCGGTGACCGACGGCGAGGAGCGCGTCTCCTCGACGCGCGTGCGCTCGGCCCTGTTCGAGGGCGACCTGGCCGAAGCCGAGCGCCTGCTGGGCCGGCCTTACCGGATATCCGGCCGGGTGCTCCGGGGCCGGGCGTTGGGGCGGGAACTGGGCTTTCCGACCGCCAATATCCGACCACCGCTGCCGCCGGCACTGACCGGCATCCTCGCGGTGCGCGTGTCCGGCGGCGGCCTCGACGCCCGGCCCGGCGTGGCCAGCCTCGGTCGTCGCCCGGTGCTCGGCGGCACCGACTGGCTGTTGGAAGTGCACCTGTTCGATTACGATGGCGACCTGTACGGTCGGCATCTGGAAGTCGAATTCGTCGCCTTCATCCGCAACGAGGAACACTTCGACGATCTCGAGGCGATGACCGAGCAGATGGAGAAGGATGCCGAAATGGCGCGACGTGTTCTCGAGCGTGGAAATGATTGAATTCTCGTCCGTCGGGGATGTAACCCCGACCTACGAACCCGTAACCCGTAACCCGTAAATCGTAAACCGTAAACCGAACCCCTGAACCCTGAATCCCGTGGACTACAAAGACACCATCAACCTGCCGAAAACGGCCTTTCCGATGAAGGCTTCGCTGGCCCAGCGCGAACCCGGCATGCTCGAGCAGTGGTATGCCGACGGCCTTTACGAGCGCATCCAGGAGGCGACCGCGGGGCGCGAGGCCTTCGTGCTGCACGACGGCCCGCCTTACGCCAACGGTGATATCCACATCGGGCATGCGGTCAACAAGGTCCTCAAGGACTTCGTCGTGCGCAGTGCCCTGATGGCCGGCTACCGTGCGCCCTACGTGCCGGGCTGGGACTGCCACGGGCTGCCGATCGAGCTGCAGGTCGAAAAGAAGGTCGGCAAGGTGGGGCAGAAAGTGGATGCGGCCACGTTCCGCCAGAAGTGCCGCGAGTATGCTGAAAAGCAGATCAACAACCAGCGCACGGACTTCAAGCGCCTGGGCGGGCTGGGCGACTGGGACAATCCCTACGCCACCAAGGATTTCACGTACGAGGCCGACATGCTGCGTGCGCTGGCGAAGATCGTCGAGCGCGGCCACCTCAAGCGTGGCGTCAAGCCGGTGCACTGGTGCTTCGACTGCAGCTCGGCCCTGGCCGAGGCCGAGATCGAGTACCAGGACAAGACCTCGATTGCCGTCGACGTGCTGTTCCCGGCCGTCGATCCGAACGGGCTCGGCAGGCTGTTCGGCGTTGAAACCGTCGCCGACGATGCCGGGGTCGTGATCTGGACGACCACGCCCTGGACCATCCCGGCCAACCAGGCCGTGTGTCTGAATGCCGAGCTGGACTACGATCTGCTGCGCGGCCAGCGCGAAGGCGTCAAGCGCGACCTGATCGTCGCCAGCGAACTGCGCGAGGCTGTGGCCGAGCGCATCGGCCTGGAGCAGGTCGAGGTGCTGGGCACGGTCAAGGGCGCCTCTCTCGAACATGTCCGCCTGCGCCACCCATTCCGCGACTACGATGTGCCGGTCATCCTGGGCGAGCACGTCACCACCGAAACCGGCACCGGCGCGGTGCATACCGCACCCGGCCACGGCCAGGAAGACTTCGAGGTGGGTCAGATCTATGGCCTGGACGTGGTCAACCCCATCGACGGGCGCGGCGTCTTTGTCGAGGAAACCCCGGTGGTCGGCGGCGAGCACGTGTGGAAGGCCAATGCCATGCTGGTCGAGCACATGCGCACGAACGGCACGCTGCTGGCGGCCGAGGAATTCGGCCACAGCTACCCGCACTGCTGGCGCCACAAGACGCCGACGGCCTTTCGCACCACGCCGCAGTGGTTCATCGCCATGGACCAGGCCGGCCTGCGTGAAGATGCCCTGAAGGCCATCGACAAGGTGCGCTGGGTGCCCGACTGGGGCCAGGCGCGCATCCGCGGCATGATCGAAACCCGTCCCGACTGGTGCATCTCGCGCCAGCGCACCTGGGGTGTGCCGCTGGGCTTCTTCATCGACCGCGAGAGCCAGCAGCCGCATCCGGACACCCCCGAGCTGCTGCAGAAGTTCGCAGCAATCGTCGAGAAAGAGGGTGTCGATGCCTGGTATGCCGACGATATCGCCGATCGTCTGGGTGTCGATGCGGAAAAGTACCAGCCGGTACCCGACATCCTCGACGTCTGGTTCGACTCGGGTGTCACGCACCACTGCGTGCTCGACCAGCGCAACGAGCTCAAGCGCCCGGCCGATCTCTACCTGGAAGGCTCCGACCAGCACCGCGGCTGGTTCCAGTCCTCGCTTCTGACTTCGGTGGCCATGCACGGCATGGCGCCCTACGAGCAGGTGCTCACGCACGGCTTCACCGTCGACGCCGAGGGCAGGAAGATGTCGAAGTCGCAGGGCAATGTCGTTGCTCCGCAGCAGGTCATGAAGACCCTCGGCGCCGACATCCTGCGCCTGTGGGTGGCCGCTGCCGACTACCGCCAGGAGATGAGCGTCTCCGACGAGATCCTCAAGCGCGTGGCCGACGCCTACCGGCGCATCCGCAACACCGCGCGCTTCCTGCTCGGAAACCTGCACGATTTCGATCCGCGCAAGCACAGTCGGCCGCTCGACGAGCTGCTGCCGCTGGACCGCTACGCCGTCGATATGGCCGCGCGGCTGCAGGACGAGGTGACCGACGCCTATCGCAATTACCGCTACCTCAGCATCTACCAGGGCGTGCACCACTTCTGTTCGGTCGATATGGGCGCGTTCTACCTCGACATCATCAAGGACCGCCTCTACACCCTGCCGGCCGGCCACCCGGCGCGCCGCTCGGCGCAGACGGCCATGCACCATATTCTCGAGGCCCTGGTGCGCTGGCTCGCGCCGGTGTGCTGCTTTACCGCCGAGGAGATCTGGGCCGAGATGCCGGGTGATCGGGCGGAATCGGTCACGCTGGCAACCTGGTACGACGGTCTCGAAGTCGGCGACGAATCGTCCCGGCGCTCGATCCAGCGCCTGCGCAAGGTGCGCGAAGTGGTCGGCCCCTGGCTCGAGCAGCTCAGGCGCGACAAGACCATCGGCGCTTCGCTGGCGGCCGAAATCACGCTCGAGGCAAGCGGCTCGCTGGCTGAAGAACTGACGGCCATAGGCGATGAACTGCGTTTCTTCTTCATCTCCTCCGACGTGCACCTGGCGCCGGTGGCCGAGCCGATGGAAACCGCCGAGATCGACGGCGACACGCTGAAGGTCGCGGTCAAGCCGACCGAACACGCCAAGTGCGTGCGCTGCTGGCACCACCGCGACAGCGTCGGTGCCAACCCCGATCATCCGGAAATCTGCGCGCGCTGCGTGGAAAACGTCGAAGGGCCGGGCGAAACCCGGCACTGGGGCTGACCCGTGCTGCCGATGCGTCCCGGCCGCTATGGGCTCTGGCTGCTTCTGGCCGGGCTGATCGTCGCGCTGGATCTCTACACCAAGCAGCTCACCATGCAGCATCTCGAGCTGTATCGTCCCAACGAGCTGCTGTCCTGGCTGAACCTGACGCTGGCTCACAATACCGGTGCGGCCTTCAGTTTCCTGGCCGGCGGTGGCGGCTGGCAGCGATGGTTCCTTTCCGTCGTCGCGGTGATCATCGTGGCCTTCATGCTGGTATGGCTGTGGCGCCTGCCGCACCGTGCCCGCCTGCTGCCTACCGCGCTGGCCCTGGTCATCGGCGGAGCCATCGGCAACCTGGTCGACCGCATCCGCTTCGGCTACGTCGTCGACTTCATCGACGTTCACTACGCCGGCTGGCACTGGCCCGCCTTCAACCTGGCCGATTCCGCCATCGTGGTCGGCGTGATCCTCCTGTTGCTCGACGCCCTCATTCCCAGCCGTCGACCGCAACACCACGCCTGATTCGCTCGTCCCTGCTCGCGGCAACCTCTCGGCAGGGGGGAATGGAGGATACGGCGCGATGCATCGGACTTCCCGGCCGGGCGTCTCCCGGTGATGCCGCACATGCGATTGCCTCCGGCACCCTGTGAAAGGTCCGGCTTCGCGGCCCGACCGACGGCCCGGACCTGGTGGTCGGCGTGCCATCAATGGGGCACCCGGGGCATGATGCGAAACCGGGTAGATGGCAACCGCGAGTGGCAGGAGCGGTTGCCTGAATCCTGACGAAAAATGGTGTCATGAAAACGCACCCGCTCCCGTTAGTAGCGTGAATTCCAATCAAGGCAATTGTTTTCATGATTCGAACCAGCATGCTCAAGGCCCTGCTGTTCACCGGCTCAATGGTCCTGATCGCCGCAGCTTCGGCCCAGTCGGCCATTACCTACCAGGGCCAGCTCGAGAACTCTCAGGGCCCGGTGACCGACACCGTTTCGATGACCTTCAGTCTCTGGGATGCGGCGGTCGGTGGCAGCGAGATTGCCAGCGAGGGGCCCGTGTCGGTCGATGTCGTCGATGGACTCTTCCAGGTCGCGCTGGACTTTGGCTCCGGTGCATTCGGATCCGGCGAGCGCTTCCTCGCCATCGAGGTCGAGGGCGAGTTGCTCGGCGATCGACAGGCGGTTTCGGCCGTGCCCGTCGCACTCACCTCGCTGGATGCCGGAGACGGCTTCTGGCAGGAGATCAGTTCCGGCAACATCAGCTACACGGGCGGCAGGGTGACCGTGGGTTCGGGCCTGCTGTCGCGCTTCGGAATCAATGCTGCGGCGGGTGAACTGGTCATGCTCGCCCGCGCCGGTGGACAGACCGCGCTGCGGGTCAACGAGAATCTGAGCGTTTCGGTCGGCGCCAACTACGCTGCATCCGGCATTGCCGATGGCGGCCTGCGGGTGGCCGGGGCCTCCGAGTTCGAGGATGATCTGGCTGTTCAGGGCGGGCTCCAGGTCCAGAACGACTTGAACGTCCAGGGTGAATCCACCCTGGCGGGTCAGACCAGTATCGGCAGCCTGAGCTCGCCGCAGCGTCTGGGCGTGGGTACCGACAGCCCCTGGAACGCCCTGCACGTGGTCGCCGCCGAAGGCGAGGGGCCGCTGCGAGTCATGGTCGGTGACAACTCGACGACCAGCGCGGTCATTCGCGGCTATCCGAACCAGGGCGTTGCCATTGGCAACAGTTATGTCGATGACGATGTGCCGGAGCGAGGGCTGATCGTTCGCGGCGAGGTCCACGTCCGGGATCTGCCCTGGCGGGGCAGCGATCCCATCAGCAACCTCTGTCCGGAGCCGATCAACGGCGGGCCGGTCTGGAGACTGGTGCGCTGCATGGCCGACTCCTCGAGCATCCGCTACAAGGAGGAGGTCGAGACGCTCGAGGGTTCCGCCGAGCTGGTTCGCGCCCTTCGTCCCGTCCGCTACAGGTGGAAGGACAGCGGGCGTGAGGATATCGGTCTGGTGGCCGAAGAGGTCGACCAGGTCATCCCCGGGATCGTACTGCGCGACGAGGAAGGTGAAATCCAGGGTTTTCGCTACAACCGGCTCGGTGCCCTGCTGATCGGCGCCTTCCAGGAGCTCGAGCGGAACCATGACGCCCGCCTGGCGCGGCTCGACGAAGCCAACGCCCGCCTGGTCGCCCGTCTCGAAGCCACCGAAGCGGAACTGGACGAGGCACGAGCCCTCGCGCGTCGCAACGCCGAACTGGAACGGCGCCTGGCTGCCGTCGAGCAACTCCTCGGCAGCCGGCAAGCGGCCCGGACCAACGCACAAGTGAAGGCTGCCCGCGAAGCTGCCGAGTAGCTTCGTCCTCGGTATCGGGGCGTGGACGCCGCGCCCACGGTAAAGGCGGGCAGGGCCGGTTGACGGGGGCGTGCCCCTGGACGCGAAAACCCCGGCACGGTGGCCGGGGTTTCGATGGGCTGGAGTCTGCCGTGCGCTGACTACTCCTCGCCGAAGAAAAAGCCGAACAGGTGCAGCAGGCTCAGGAACAGGTTGTAGATCGACACGAACAATGTGACCGTGGCCATGATGTAGTTGGTTTCGCCGCCGCGGACGATCTGCTGGGTCTGGAACAGGATCAGGCCGCACATCAGCAGGGCGAACATGGCGCTCACGCCCAGGCTCAGGGCCGGCATGCTGAAGAAGTAGGCCACCAGGCCGGCGACAAAAGCCACCAGGATGCCGGCAAACAGCATCGGGCCGAGGAAGCTGAAGTCCTTCTTCGTCACCATGGCAAAGCCTGACAGGCCGACGAAGGCCACGCCGGTCGAACCCATCGCGGCGATCACCAGCTGGTCACCGTTACTGAATACGGTGGTGTAGGCATTGATGATCGGGCCGATGGTCAGCCCCATGAAGCCGGTCAGTGCAAAAGTGCTGAGAATGCCCCAGGCCGAGTTGCGCAGAGCCTGGGTCAGGAACAGCAGGCCGAAATAGCCGACCAGGGTGATCAGCAGGCCCGGATGAGGCCAGTTGTTGATCATCGACAGGGCGGCCGTTCCGGCACTGAACAGCAGCGTCAGGGCCAGCAGGTTCCAGGTATTGCGCAGCACGCGGCGGGCGTTGTCGTCCATCTCGACCGACTGGCCGCGGCTGATCGTCTGTGCACGAAGGTTCTCGCTCATGGTGGGCGTTGATCCTTGGGTTGTGGGTGTGAAACTCGTCTCGTTCGACCCCGATTCTAGCAGGAAGGTTTCAACGCCACCGCGGTATCATCACGGCAGTCCAGAAGCCGCCGATGCTGCCATGTCGTCCAACCGCTGCCGCTGGGTCGCCGAAGCGATCGGGGCCATCGAGGCCGATTTCAATCGATCCTCCGATACCCACCTGATCCGGGTCGACATGCCCGAGGTCTGGCAGGGCTGGCAGCTCTACCTGAAGGACGAGTCCAGCCATCCCACCGGCAGTCTCAAGCACCGCCTGGCGCGCTCGCTGTTCCTGTACGGCCTGTCCAACGGCTGGATCGGGCCCGATACGCCGATCATCGAGGCCAGCAGCGGGTCCACGGCCGTCTCCGAGGCCTATTTTGCGCGCCTGCTGGGCCTGCGCTTCATTGCCGTGATGCCCGAGGGCACCTCGCGCGAGAAGATCGCCAAGATCGCCTTCTACGGCGGCGAGTCGCAGCTGGTGGCGCCCGGCCAGATCTACGCCGAGTCCAGGCGCCTGGCGCGTGAACTGGGAGGTCATTACATGGACCAGTTCACCTACGCCGAGCGCGCGACCGACTGGCGCGGCAACAACAACATCGCCGAGTCGCTGTTCGCGCAGATGGCGCTCGAGCCGCAGCCGCACCCGCGCTGGGTGGTGGTTTCGGCCGGCACCGGCGGCACGGCGGCGACCATCGGCCG
>SR_TP_S13solDRAFT_1000354_pt1 | contig 20053 bp, 19 predicted proteins | sample SodReaTP_S13sol_FD_11159 | JGI IMG/M metagenome (IMG submission 11159)
CCAAGTGTTCCAACTCGTATCTGGCCTGCCACATCAGTGCGAAAACCCGCATCAGCTTCAGCCCGCCTGCCGTTGTCGCAACCCCGCCACCGATCAGCGCAAGCCCCAACAGGACAATACCCGCGGGCCCTGCGAAAAACCCGTCGCGCAAATCGGTGCCACTGCCAATAAACCCCGTTGTGGTCAGAAACGACAGGCCGTTGAAGGCCACACTCCAGAATTCGCGCAGGAACATGGCGGGCCCGCCCCCGTCAGTGCGCAAGGCGTATGTCAGGACAAACAGCGCGCACAGCCCCGCCATCAACACGCCTGCGAAGGCAATTTCCAACTGCCGCATATTCAGCCTTGCGCCATGCTCGCGCGCGCCTGCCAGCCAAAATGTCCGGCTTAGGCCCAGTAGCAAAAACAACGCGAGGATGGCTTCGCTTAGCCCGGACAGGGGCGCGACCTGCCAGCCTGCACCGGGCACAATTCCGGATGTGGACAGCGTGGACATTGCCAGGATCAAGGCCACCAGCGGCGGATTCCCCGCCATCGACAACACGACCCATAGCAGAAGTGTAAATCCCGCATATAGCGGTGCAATCAGCCCGATCTGCAACCGCAGCCTTTGCAACGTATCATCGCGGATCGTGCTGTTGGCGGCCCCGTCCAGCAGCGGCTTGCTAAGTGCAGGCCCCTCCATGCGCCGCTCATTGCGCACGGCCAGCACCTCGAAGCCGCCCATATTCATGGGGGCCAGAATGGCAATCACATATACAAGGACAAACAGCCCCCCCAGCCAGCCGACAATCGCGCGCCATAAATGCACACTGCGCGGCACGGCCCCTTCCAGCACGCTGGCCCCTGTTGTGGTGAAGCCAGACAGCATTTCAAACCATGCCCCCGCGAAGCCAAGTCCGGGCACAGCTTCGGTCAGGGGGATGGCCATCAACAGCGGCAAAATCACATAGGCGGCCGACAACACAAAGAAGGGATGCGAAATAAGCCGGTCCCTGGACCTGCGCGATCTGTTCGCCAGAAATATCAACGCGGTAAAGCTGGCCAGCAGAAATGCGGAATACAAAAACGCACGCGCACTTTCATGTTCGCGCAAGGTGAAACCCACAGCCGCAGGCACAATCATGGCCGCCGCAGTCACGGCCACCAATACCAACAAAATCACGGTTCCACGCGAACCATGCGCCATGCGCGCCCCCTAGATATGCTTATTTCACTTTAAGAAAATTGTATTAAGCATTGATTATAATACAAAATCAGAAAAACTCGACCGCAACTTGCAGCAATTCATCCACCTTTGGCACATCTTCCGACAAGGCAAAAATGACCACCAGATCGGCCTCTCTCAGGATCATGCTGCCGGTGGGTTTCAGGAATTCCCCCTTGCGCAGCACCCCGATCAGCAATGCCCCTTCCGGGAAGGGTATGTCGCGCACCGCACGGTCAGCAAGCTGCGATGTGCCCAGAACCTGCGCCTCGATCACCTCGGCCTCGCGGTCACCAACCATATAGATGGACCGCACACGCCCGTGCCGGACATGGCGCAGAATGGAACTGACGGTCAGTGCGCGCGGGTTGATATAGGCATCAACCCCCAATGCGTCGGCCAGCGGTACCAGACTGGGATCATTGATCAGCGAAATAGCCATCTTGCCGCCCAGCGATTGCGCCCGCACTGCCGCCAGCAGGTTGGTCTTGTCATCATCGGTCAGGACCAGAACCGCATCCGTTTTGGTGATGCCCGCCTCGTTCAGCAAATCCGCATCCAGCCCGTCGCCATGCAACACGATTGAACGTTCCAGCATATCAGCGGCCTTCTCGGCGCGGGCCCTGTCACGTTCGATCACCTTGACGCGCACGCGTTCAGGCTGGGATTCCAGCATGCTGGCCACACTTAGCCCCACATTGCCGCCCCCGATGACCAGCACCCGTTCCTGCCGCATCTGGGTTTTGCCAAACACCTCAAAACAGCGGCTGACATCACGCGCATCCGTCAGGACATAAATCTGGTCCCCCTCGAACAACTGGTCTTCGGGTTCGGGGGCGAACAGGCGCTTGCCGCGACGCACCCCCGCAACCATAACCCGCAATGTCGGAAACAGGTCTGACAACTGGCGCAGCGGCGTGTTCAGGACCGAGCATTCCGCATGCAGCGTCATCCCCATCAACAGCGCCTTGCCGTCAAAATACTCATGCACATCGAATGCACCGGGATAGGCCACCCGCTTCAGCGCGGCCAGCGACACTTCGCGTTCGGGGCTGATGATGACATCAATGGGCATATGTTCACGCCGGAACAGGCCCGCATACTGGCGTTCAAGATAGGTTTGCTGGCGCAGCCGCGCGATCTTGCGGGTGACACCGAACACGGAATGGGCCACCTGACAGGTGACCATGTTGACCTCATCCGAATAGGTTGCCGCAATGACCATGTCGGCATCTGCGGCCCCTGCCCTGTCCAGAACTTCGGGATGGCTGGCAAAGCCAAGCACCCCTTGCACATCCAGCGTGTCGGTCGCGCGCTGAACAAGGGCGGGATTGTTGTCAACGATGGTGACGTCATTCTTCTCGCGCGACAAATGGCGGGCGATCTGCCACCCCACCTGCCCGGCACCACAGACAATAACTTTCATGGCGCGCATGCTCCTTCGCAGCTTGGCCAAAAGATGTGGCCGCTTACAGCATCTTCTGTCAGCCTTGCTGCGCGCATGCAAGCAATGTCATTCCCCGCAAGTTACGCGCATAGTGGCCCTAGACGGCATTCTTCGACGTGCTGACACCAAGGGATTTCAGTTTCCGGTGCAAGGCAGAGCGTTCCATACCGACAAAATTGGCTGTGCGACTGATATTCCCGCCGAAGCGGTGGATCTGTGACAACAGGTATTCGCGTTCAAACAATTCGCGCGCTTCACGCAACGGCAGGGCCGTCAATGCACCCGACAGAACAACCTTGGCCGTGTCATCCTGGTCTGCGGACGGGCTGCGGCTGTCGTTTTGCAAATCCGCAAGCCCGATCGGCGCGGCGGCCTCGCCCAGTATCAACGCGCGCTCGATCACATTGCGCAACTGCCGGATATTGCCGGGCCAGCGCATGGTCTGCAAATGCGCCTGCGCCGCATCTTCAAGGTTGCGGCGCGGCAATCCTTGGGTTTTATGCAACAAATCAATGAAATACGCGGCCAGAAGGGGAATATCCTCTCGGCGTTCTTCAAGACCTGGAACGCGAACCGGCACCACACTCAGGCGGTCCAGCAATTCCTGCCGGAATTGCCCTTCGCGGATCAACGCAGGCAGGTCATGGGTTGTCGCACTCATAACCCGCATATCGACGCGCACCTTGTCCGCACCGCCCACACGGGTAAATTGCTGATCCACCAGAACCCGTAATATCTTGGACTGGGTGCCAAGCGGCATGTCTGCCACTTCGTCGAAAAACACAACGCCCCCATGCGCCTGTTCCAGCAGGCCGGGTTCCACGCCCCGATCCCCGCTTTCGCGCCCGAACAGCACTTCTTCCATGCGTTCGGGTTCCACCGCCGCAGACGACACACACACAAACGGGCCAGAGGCGCGGTCCGAATTTTCATGCACAAAACGCGCAGCCGCTTCCTTGCCACTGCCAGCCGGTCCCGTGAACATGATGCGCGCATTGGAATATGTCACCTTTTCCAACTGTGTGCACAGATTCCGGAATGCATGACTTTCGCCAATCAACTCGGATGAGTGCGTATCGCGCCGGCGCAGATCCTGATTTTCCCGCCGCAGACGCGATGCTTCCATCGCGCGGTTGATCACCACCATCAACTTGTCGATATTGAAGGGCTTTTCTATGAAATCATATGCGCCCTGCTTGATGGCCGCGACTGCAATTTCGACATTGCCGTGGCCGGAAATAATGACGATGGGAATGTCGGGGTTGGACCGCTTGACCTTCATCAGAATGTCGATGCCGTCCATCTTGCTGTCCTTCAGCCAGATATCCAGAACCATAAGCGCAGGCGCATTCGCGTTCACCTCGGCCATGGCCTGATCAGAGTTTGCAGCAAGCCGCGTCGAATACCCTTCATCCTTCAGAATGTCCGATATCAATTCGCGGATGTCGCGTTCGTCATCGACAATCAGGATGTCACTCATGCCCCAACTTCCTTGTAAATTGTTTCACTATTCGCCGCGTCCTGCCCTGCACTTGACAGAAGCGGCAGGCTTATCACCGCCATGGCCCCGCGATGCTCGCACCCGTCAAACACCGGCGCATCCTCCAGCCGCAATGTGCCGCCATGTTCTTCGATAATCTTGCGCACAATGGACAGGCCAAGGCCGGTCCCTTCAGTGCGGGTTGTCACATACGGCTCGAACAGGCGCGCGCGGTCTTCGGGCAGCCCGATGCCGTTGTCACTGATCGTGATCTGCACGCCCGCGTCCAGTTGCGCCATTGAAACGCGGATTTCCGGCACATAGCCTGTGGTCCCCGCCGCATCGCGTTTGGCCTGCGTCGCCTCGCCCGCGTTTTTGATCAGGTTCGTCAGGGCCTGTGCCATCATGGTGTCATCGACATCCAGCACCAAAGGCGCATCTGGCAGGTCGGCCATGAACCGCACATCGGGCTGTCCACTTTCCTGCAGCAGCACACTGTCACGCAAAATCGCGACGATATCATGGGGGCGGCGGTCCGGTTCAGGCATCCGCGCAAAGCGCGAGAATTCATCAACAATGCGCCGCAAGTCATTGGTTTGGCGCACAATCACCGATGTCAACTGTGACAGGCTTTCGGCGTTTTCCGTGTCCAGCTTGCGTGCGAATTTCCGCTCGATGCGTTCTGCCGACAACTGGATCGGGGTCAGCGGGTTCTTGATCTCATGCGCGATACGGCGCGCCACATCACCCCATGCGGCCATGCGCTGCGCGCTGACCAGATCGCTGACATCATCGAATGCGACAACATAGCCTTCCAGCCGCCCGTCACTGCGCCGCCGTTCGGCCACGCGCACCAGCAGGGTTTCCAGCCGCCCGGAGCGGGACAATCTGACCTCTTCCTGAACGCGCCCAAGGGCGACCGGGCCACCTTGCAAACGGTCCAGCAACGGGGCGAATTCCGGCACCACATCGGCCAAGGCGCAATCATGCGCGCGGTCTGCGTCCGCCTCGATCAGCGCCTCGCCGGCTTTGTTGATGAAATCCAGCCGCCCCTGCGCGTCCAGCCCGATAACCCCTGCGGTCACCGATCCCAACACGGAATCAAACAACCGGCGGCGCGCTTCAATCTGGCGGTTGTTTTCGACCAGCGCTTCGTGCTGGCCTTTCAACTGCGTTGTCATCTGGTTGAACACCCGCCCCAGCAGGGTGATTTCATCATCGCCGCGCGCCAGCCTGACCTGCACATTGAAATCGCCCCCCCCGACGCGCTGCGCCGCTTCTGCCAGCCGCCCGACGGGGCGCGCAAGGCGTTCGGCGAAGGAAAGGCCCAACCACACAGCCGCCAGAATCAGGATCAGCGCAAAGCCCAGATACAGCGCCGCGAACTGGAACAGAAGCTGTCCGCGCTCCTGCTCCAACTGTTGATACAGCGCCACAGTTTCGCGTGTTTCATCCAGAAGTGACAGGATTTCACCATCGACCTCTCGGGCGACATACAGGTAGCGGTCGACAAAATTGTTCAGCGCATAAAGGGCGCGGAACTCATTGTTCTGCCAATCTTTTATGACAACGATATCATCACGCGATGCGACAATGGCATCGGGGTCGGGTGGTGTGAAATTGAACCTGTAGGACCGCTCGCCGCGCGAACGCAACTCGCCCGTGCCATCGACGACGAAAGCCACCCGCAAGCCGCGCTGTATTCCCGCCTGCCCTTCGGACAACAGATTGCGCAGATCCCCTTCATCCATGAAGGGAAAGACGCGCCGCGCGGTGTCCAGATACTCCGCCAATTCGCGGGTATCGACACGCAGATCGCGTTCCTGTTCAAACTGATACGCCTCGGCGGCGGCAAGGGACGCGCCGACAACGCGCTGCACACGATCCGAAAACCACCCTTCCAGACCGACATTCACCGTCAATGCCGCAAAAACCGCAACTGTTATGGTGGGCACCAATGCAATCGCCGCGAACAATGTCGACAGACGCAAATGCAGCTTGGAGCCTGCGGACTCGGACCGCCGCGCGGCGATCAATCGCGCAACACGGACCGCCACCAGCCCCGCAGCAATCAGGATATAGACCAGATCCGCAAGCAGTATCAGAAACAGGCCGCTGGATTCGATGCGTTCACTCAGCGGACCAAGCGCCAGCAGCGTCAGCAAAACCAAGGCCGGCCCAAGCAAAATGAGCAATGCAGTCGCAACCGCTGAAAACCGCTGATCCCAAAGGCGTGCGAAGCGCCCTGAAGCCCCTGTTTCTTGCGTCACATCCAGTTCCGACAAGGCACCTTACCACCAATCCTGTGGTCGAATTCACACCGACCTGACATTCAGCTTAACGCTGTTGCGGCCAGAATGACACATCAACTGTGGTAATTCTACATCAAAGAACGGACTGGCACATAAAGTCGTTCTGCACAGGTCAAGCGCCCGCGCGATGCCCCGTTATCATGTCAATTTGCGCCTGCGCGACACTTCAATTTCCAGTTCTGTGATCTTCTTGCGCAGGGTGTTGCGGTTAATTCCCAACAGATCGGCGCAACGTGCCTGATTGCCCCCTGTCGCATCCAGCGCGATTTCGATCAGCGGTGTTTCAATTTCGCGCAAAATACGGGCATGCAGGCCGGGGGGCGGCAAATCCTGACCATGCAGGTCAAAATAGCGCCGCAAATGCCGCGCGACAGCTTCCGACAGGGTTTCGCCGCTGAAATTCGCGCCAATCGCCGCTGCGCTGGGTTGGCTTTTCAGGGCCGCTTCCATTTCGCTGCGTGAAATCAACGATTCCACACCTGTCAATGTCAGACGGCGCAAGGTGTTTTGCAACTGCCGCACATTGCCGGGCCAGGAATAAGCCCGCACAAGTTCCAGCGCCTCGGGCGACAGTTTGCGCTGAATCGCGCCATCCTCGGCGGCTTGGCCCAGAAAATGCTGGGCAAGCGGTTCCAGATCGTCAATGCGTTCACGCAATGCTGGCACATTCAATGTGACACCGCCAAGACGGTAATACAGATCTTCGCGCAGCTTGCCCTCGGCCAGTGCCTTGGCAAGGTTGGATTGCGCGGTGGCCATGATGCGCGGGCCGTCATCTTGCACCATGTCCAGCACGCGCGCGGCGCGCAACTGCGCCTCATCGTCATAGCTGCCCAGTTCATCGAATAACAATGTGCCCCCGCGCACGCGCGACAACAGGGTTTGCGCCCCGTCAGGGGATCGGAAATCTTCGGATGTGGCGCTGATGAAGGGTTGGCCCCGCCTGTCGGACAAATCATGCAAGGTGCGCGCAATCAACGATTTTCCCGTGCCGGATTCGCCCGTGATCAACACTGGCATGGCCGAATTGATGACCCGCGCAATCAGGCGGTACAGTTCCTGCATGACCGGCGTGCGCCCGACAAGCGGCAAGCCTTCCATACTCAGCACATCACCGCGCGGCGGGGCGGATGCAGGGCGGTTGACCACTTCGGTTGATGACATCAGCCTGCGGTTTTTCATCGCCGCCCCTGCCCGTTTCAGCAGTTCCGGCAGATCAAAGGGTTTGGGCAGGTAATCATGCGCGTCCACCTCATTGGCCTGAATGGCGGTCATGATGGTGTTTTGCGCCGAAATCACGATCACCGGCAGATCGGGGCGTTCCTGACTGATTTTCGGGATCATCTCGATCCCGTTTCCGTCCGGCATCATGACATCCGTTATGACCAGATCACCGCGCCCCTCCTCGACCCAGCGCAAAAGCGTTGTCAGGCTGGAGGTCGCGTGCACCTTGCAGCCGGCGCGCGTCAGCGCCTGCGTCAGCACGGTTCGGATTGTGCGGTCATCATCAGCGACAAGGACTGTTCCGTCCATCAGGCATACTCCGTTGGGTTGGGCGGTTGCGGCACGTGTGGCGCGCGCGGTAGTGAAATTCGAAACACGGTCCGGCCGGGTTTGCTGTCAACGCTGATCCAGCCGGTATGCGCCGATATGATCTTGGACACGAGCGCCAGCCCCAGTCCTGTGCCATTCTCGCGCCCAGACACGAACGGGTCGAACACATCACCTGCAATATCTTCGGGCAGGCCCGGCCCGTCGTCGATAATCTCGATATGGATGGGCAGGGCCACATCCTCGCCATGGCCGCCGCGCACACGCAACGACTGCTCAAAATAGGTTTTGATCCGGATGCGGCCCCCTTTGGGTTGCGCCTGTGCCGCATTTTTCAGCAGGTTCAGGAACACTTGCAGCAACTGGTCCGGATCAGCCCAGACAGGCGGCAATGACGGGTCATAACTGTCGATGATGCGCATATGCGCGGCAAAACCCACTGCCGCCGAGCGGCGCGCGCGTTCCAGCACATCATGGATATTGACCGGCCCGCAATCGGGCGGGCGCTGGTTGCCGAACTGTTCCACCTGATTAAGAAGTTTGACGATACGCTGGGTTTCCTCGACGATCAGGTCGGTCAGTTCGCGATCCTCAGCGCGCAGGTTCATGGACAAAAGCTGTGCGGCCCCGGCAATCCCTGCCAGCGGGTTCTTGATTTCATGCGCCAGCATCTGCGACATGCCGATGACCGATCGCGCGGATTGACGTATGCCTTCCGCCTGCCCCAGCTTGCCCGCAATCTCGCGCGGGTTGATCAGCATCAGAACAAGGTCCGGCCTGTCACCGATAAGGGCCAGTTGCAATGAACATTGGACGGGCGCGCGGGTGCCGATGGTCAGATGCACATCATTGATGAACACCGGCGCACGATTGTCGCGGCAGCGTTCAAGCGCCACATCAAGCGCTGCATCCACCTGCATGATCTGCGTCAACGCACGGTCCAGAACGCCGCGGCGCGACAGGCCCAGAAACTGCTCGGCCGAGGGGTTACAATCCACAATGGTTTCCTGCCCCTTGACGAACCCGATCATCATGGCAGGCAAGGGAAGCGCGGACCAGATTGCGCCGGTGACAGGTGGTGTCATGCCGCCTGCCCCATATCCGCGACCGGATCAGCGACCGCCACCAATGCGTCTGGCAGCAACCCCAACACCTGCGCAGGGTCATGCGAGGTCTGGATCACACGGCGGATCTGCGCACATCCCTGCGCGTGCTGGGTGTACCAACCCAGATGTTTGCGCGCGACTTTCATGCCCAGCGCAGTGCCGTAGAATGCCAGCATATCTTCATAATGCGCGGCCACCAGATCGACCAATGCGCGGCCCGTCGGAATGTCCGGCTGCGGCTGTCCGAACAGATCAGCGGCAATCTGCGCCAGCACCCATGGACGCCCCTGCGCGCCACGCCCGACCATCACGCCCGCAGCACCTGATTGCGACAGGGCCATGCGCGCCGTATCCGCACATAGAATGTCACCATTGGCGATGACCGGAATACCGGTGGCGCGCACCACATCGCCAATCGCGCGCCAGTTGGCCTGCCCTTTGTAGAACTGGCAGCGGGTGCGCCCGTGGATGGTCACCATTTTCACACCGGACGCCGCCGCCCGCTGCACCAGATGCGCGGCATTCAGGCAATCATCATCCCAGCCCAGACGGGTTTTCAGCGTAACCGGAATGGACACAGCCCCCACCACAGCATCAATCAGGCGCAAGGCGTGGTCAGGTTCGCGCATCAGGGCCGATCCTGACATGCCACCCACCACTTTCTTGGCAGGACAGCCCATATTGATGTCAATCACCTCGGCGCCGCCATCCTCGACCATGCGGGCGGCCTGCGCCATCCAATGCGGATCACGGCCAGCAATCTGCACGGCGGTGCGCGCCTCTCCCAGTCCCAATTCGGCGCGGGCACGCGCGCGCATGGACGGTTTGGCCTGCACCATTTCCTGACTGGCAACCATTTCGGACACCACCAGCCCCGCGCCGAACCGCGCCACAACGCGGCGGAATGGCAGATCGGTGATACCCGCCAGCGGTGCCAATAAAACAGGCGGTGTTATCTCCAGCCCGGCGCCAACGCCTGCCAGCGTGATCGTGTCAAAAGGTGTGGTGGTTGCTGTCATGCGCCCCGTCCAGAGTTTCTACAGCCGCCATACACCCAACGGACCACAAAGCGCAAACGAACTGGCCACTACCGTGACGCGAATTTCAGCATGTGCACAATATTTAGGCGCACCCGATCTGCCAACGCGCGGATTGTCAGCACCCCCTGCTTCAGCCTATAGCTGAACACCAACCAAGAGGCCCGCACATGACCGACGCTATTGCCGCCATTATTGTCGCCGCCGGACGGGGCACCCGCGCAGGCAGCAGCCTGCCCAAACAATGGCACCTTCTTTCGGGTCGTCCGGTGCTGGCCCATACGCTGGATGCGCTGCGCAATGCCGGGCTGGCGCGGCTGGTTCTGGTTCTGCATCCCGATGATCTTGACCGCGCGAGCGCGCTGGACCTTCGCGGTGTTCAGGTCGTGGCGGGGGGCGCAACGCGCATCCAGTCCGTGCGCGCGGCGCTGGACGCCTTGGCACCCGACCCGCCTGACAAGGTTCTGATCCATGACGGGGCACGCCCCTTCGTGTCCGCCGCCGTCATCAACGGTGTTATTGCCGCCCTTGAAACCGCAACCGCGGCGGCCCCTGCGCTGGCAGTCAGTGATGCGCTATGGCAAGGGGCGGATGGGCGTGTCGGCGGGACAGTGGCGCGTGACGGGCTTTACCGCGCCCAAACACCCCAAGGGTTCGATTTTGCCGCCATTCATTCGGCGCATCGCACACATACCGGGCCTGCCGATGATGACGTGGCAATCGCACGTCTGGCAGGTCATGACAGTGTCATAACCCAAGGGTGCGAAGATAATTTCAAACTGACCTATCCTGCGGATTTCGACCGTGCCGCGATGATGCTACGCAACAAGACAGAGTCAGACCAAGGAACAGGACGCGCAATGGATATCAGGCTGGGAAACGGGTTTGACGTGCACCGCTTTGGTGCGGGGGCTGGCTGCTGGCTGTGCGGTGTGCTGGTCCCTCATGATCGCGCCTTGCAGGGCCATTCGGATGCCGATGTCGGCATGCATGCGCTGAGTGATGCCATATACGGCGCCTTGGCCGAAGGCGATATCGGCCAGCATTTTCCGCCAAGCGACCCGCAATGGAAAGGGGCCGCCAGCCATATCTTCCTGCGCCATGCGGTGGAACTGGCGCGCGCACGCGGATTCCGCATTGGAAATTGCGATGTCACCCTGATTTGCGAATACCCCAAGATTGGCCCGCATGCCCAAGCCATGCGCCATGCGCTGGCGGATATTATGGGCCTTGACGCAGCACGCATCAGCGTGAAGGCAACCACGTCGGAAAAACTGGGATTCACCGGCCGCGAGGAAGGCATTGCAGCACTTGCGACCGCGTGCCTGATTGCATCATGAGGGCGCATGATGGCAGGGTTCGTGAAGGGGCATTCTGCCCCCTCTGGGCCTGCGGCCCATTCACCCCCTGAGAGTATTTGGGGCAAGATGAAAAGGAGTGCGGGATGCGCATGACACGTCTGATCGCAACATTCTTCGGGGCGGGACTGATGCGGCCCGCGCCCGGAACATGGGGCACACTGGCCGCGCTGCCGGTCGCGTGGGGGCTGCATGTGCTGGGCGGGTTTGGGCTGCTGGCACTGGCCACAGGACTGGCCTTTCTGCTGGGCTGGTGGGTGACCATTCAGGAAACCCGCGGCATGGCCGACCCCGACCCGTCCGAGATTGTGATCGATGAAGTCGCGGGCATGTGGCTGGCGCTGTGGCCCGTGTCAATCGGCGCGATGATGCAGGGCGTCGCGGTATCAGCACTTTGGCCGGGCTGGGTGGTGGCGTTCGTCGCGTTCAGGGCGTTCGATATTCTGAAACCCGGTCCTGTGGGCTGGGCCGACAGGTTGCATACACCGCTGGGCGTGATGCTGGATGATATGATCGCGGGGGCATTTGCTGCGATTGTGGTTATTGTGCTGGCAGCGCTTGCACATGGGGTGTTGATGATATGACCACGGCCGAGGATGTGTTGCGCGCCGCCCGTGCGTGCAAGGTGATGCTTGCCACCGCCGAAAGTTGCACCGGCGGCATGATTATTGCTGCACTGACTGATATTGCGGGGTCGTCGGATGTGGTGGATCGCGGCTTCGTCACCTACTCGAACGCAGCAAAGGAACAGATGCTGGGGGTGCAGGCGGCCACATTGGACGCTTTCGGGGCGGTGTCCGAACAGGTGGCCCGGGAAATGGCGCAAGGCGCATTGGCGCGGTCTGCGGCGGGGCTGGCTGTTGCAGTGACGGGCATTGCCGGCCCCGGTGGGTCGGACCACAAACCTGAAGGGCGCGTTTGCTTCGCGCTGGCGGGGGCACAGGGCACCCATGTGGAAACGGTCGAGTTTGGACCATTGGGCCGCGCATATGTCCGGCAGGCCACTGTTGCACATGCATTCGACCTGCTGATGCAGGCGTTGCGTCCTGACACTCAGCCGTAAAGGGCCTTCGCGCGCGCTTCAAACGCGCCCACGATACGGCGCATGGCCTGATCAAACACAACGCCGATCAGCCGTTGCAGCACCGGATTGCGGAATTCGAAATCGACATGGAAATCCACCACGCAGCCGCCCGCCGGATTGTCCTGCACCTGCCAGCGCGACAGCATATACTTGAACGGGCCGTCAATATAGGCGGTGTCAATCTCGCCTTTCTCGGGGAACAGTTTCACGCGACTGCCAAAGCGTTCACGAAACACCTTGAAGGAAATGACCAGATCGGCTTCCATCTCCTCGCCTCCGTCGATGGGTTTGCGCGACCGGATGCGCGCGGCGGCGGTCCATGGCAGGAATTCCGGATAGCGCGCCACATCGGCCACCAGATCGAATATCTGCTGCGCTGTATAGGGCATAGTGCGGTGTTCGTGATGCTGGGGCATGTGTTCGCTCTTTTCTGTGTTGTGCACATGTCCTAAAGTCGGCCCGAAAAATCAAGAGGCCGAAATGACGCAAAAACCCTATGTCATAGACCAGATGATCAGCGCCAAGCAAATTGCGGCACGTGTTGAGGAACTGGCAAGCGAAATCACCCGCGAATTTGCCGGCACGGAAAAGCTGGTTGTGGTGGGGCTGCTGCGCGGGTCATTCGTGTTCATTGCCGATCTGGTGCGCGAAATCGACCTGCCGGTCGAGGTCGATTTTCTGGAAGCGTCCAGCTATGGCAGTTCCACCCAGTCATCGCGCGAAGTGCGAATTTTGAAAGACCTGAGTGGCAAAATCGGGGGGCGCGATGTGCTGGTCGTCGAAGATATCGTGGATACAGGCTATACCCTAAGCCATGTGTTGCAAATGCTGCTGGCGCGCAGCCCCGCGCGGCTGGAAGTCTGTGCGCTGCTGGACAAGCCATCGCGGCGTGAAATGGATATTCGCGCCAGATGGACCGGATTTGAAATTCCCGACGAATTTGTGGTGGGCTATGGCATCGATTATGCCCAACGAAACCGCAACCTGCCCTATATCGGCAAGGTGCGCTTCACCTGAAGGCGGCATCACGCGCCCGTGTGTTGATCTTCGCAGGTTGCATCGTAAGGTGAAGGGGCCAGTTTTAACCAGCTTGAGGGATATTCATGAAGCCACGTTCCGTATTTGGCGCAAGCCTGATTTGCAGTTTCCTAGCCCTGCCTGTTTTGGCGCAGGAAAATCCCGAAATTCAGCAACGTCAGGGGCAATTTAACCTGTTCGTGCATAATTTTGCCGTTCTGGGCGGCATGGCACAGGGGCGCGTCGATTATGACGCCGATCTTGCGCAAACCGCCGCAGACAACCTGTTTCATGTCACCCGCCATGACCAAAGCCGCCTGTGGCCGGAAGGAACGGATACCGACAGTGTTGATGGCACACGCGCCTTGCCTGCCATCTGGGAAAACCTGGACGATTTCGTTGCGAAATTCGGCGCGCTTCAGGATGCCGCCGAGGGGGTGCAAGCAGTCGCAGGCGACGGGCTGGATGCGCTGCGTCCGGCAGTGGGCGCGCTTGGCGGGGCCTGTCAGGCCTGCCATCAAAGCTATCGCGCGGAAGCCAGCTGACGCGGCCATGCCGGTTTGTCGGGACCGACCCGCCCAGCGCTTCTGTGTCGGGCGGGCGCAGGCCTGTAGATGAAACATACCCGAATGGCCCATCATCATGACCGTATCTGACCCAGCTTCCCGTAAAAAGAAACCGGTTTTGACTGTGCTGGCCGTGGTTGCACTTGGCGGGGCAGCAGGTGCCGCCGCGTTATGGTGGATCACGGCACCGACGCCCGTTTCGGCAGCACGCCTTGCCGGTCTGACAGGCGACGCAGAAAACGGAGAGGCCGTGTTCCATGCGGCGGGCTGCGCATCGTGCCACATGGCGCCGGACCCGGGGGCCGACCCGATGGTCCTTGCGGGCGGGCGGGAATTCCTGTCCGATTTTGGCACCTTCTATGCCCCGAATATCAGCACTGACCCAACCCATGGCATAGGCACATGGTCGCAGGATGACTTCGTCAATGCCGTGATGGCGGGCGTGTCACCGGATGGGCAGCATTATTATCCGGCTTTCCCCTATACTGCATATATCAAGGCCGATCCGCAGGATATTGTCGATCTGTATGCCTTCATGACCACCCTGCCCGCTGATGCCACACCGTCGCGCGCGCATGATCTGGCGTTTCCGTTCAACATAAGGCGCAGTGTCGGGCTGTGGAAAGCGCTGTATCTGGATGATGACTGGACCATCACCGGCGATCTGACCCAGACCGAGGCACGCGGGCGCTACCTGTCCGAAGCGCTGGCGCATTGCGCCGAATGCCACACGCCGCGCAACGCGCTTGGTGCACTGGACACCAGCCAATGGATGCTGGGCGCACCAAACCCGTCCGGACAGGGGCGCATTCCCGCCATCGCCGGGCCGGATTTTGACTGGACGCATTTTGACATAAGCGCCTATCTTGAAACCGGCTTCACGCCGGATTTTGATGTGGTTGGCGGGTCAATGGCGGCCGTGGTCAACAGCCTTCAACAGCTAGAGAAGGCGGAACTGGACGCAATCGCCGCCTATATCCTGCGCACCACCCCGTAAATCGCCCGCGTTTTGCGGTGGCACTGCACGCGCGCGGGGTTGTGCGTTGCTGCATTCAGGCCCATAGTTATAGGTAATCGCGCCGCGCCGTCAGTTATTCAGGACCAGATGTCAGACCAACCGCAAACACCGAAAGTATCGACTGTCAGCCGCCTGACATTTGGCGAGAAGTTCAGGCTGCAAACATGGTTGATGGGCATCATCGCCTTTGCGGTCGTCCTGTTTCTGCTGGTGCAGGCAAAATTTATCCTGATTGCACTGGCCATTGCGATCATCCTGTTTTCATTGACCTCGGACGCAATAAACTCAATCTCGCGCCTGCGATTGGGCAGTTTCCGGATTACCAACTGGCTTGCCTCGGTTGCGGCAGTGTTCCTGATTGCGTCGGGGTTGCTGACGCTGGCGGGGCTGGTGATTTCGCAGATCAACACAGTGCTGACCACAACATTGTCCTATACCGATGATGCCCAAAGCGCGATTGCGCAAATGTTCTCCTGGATGGGCGAGGATGTGGAGCAGTCAGTCCTGCAAACCATGCGCAGTATCGAAATTTCGGGCTATCTGCGTTCTGCGGCAGGACAGGCCGGCACAATCCTTAGCCAGTCTGTGCTGATCATCCTGTTTGTCGGATTCATGTTTGCCGAACGGGTCTGGTTCGACACCAAGCTGGAAAACCTGATGACCCATAAGGCGCAGGCGCAGCGGGTGAATGCAATCATCGGGTCAATTATCCGGCGGGTGAACCGCTATCTTCTGGTCAAAACGCTGATCAGCAGTGTCACGGGCGTCGTGGTGTTCATGATCATGAAGGTCTTTGATCTTCAATTCGCAGCCGCAATGGGATTGCTGACCTTCGTGCTGAATTTCATCCCCTCTGTCGGGTCCATCATTGCCACACTGATTGTCACGCTGGTGGCCTATATTCAGGTTACAGAACCCTCTACGGCGATATTGATTTTTGTTCTGGCGGGCATGGCACAATTTCTGCTGGGCAATGTCATCGACCCCATGCTGATGGGAAAAACGCTGCGCCTGTCCTCCTTCGGGATCATCATTTCATTGGCGTTCTGGGGCGCCGTCTGGGGCATACCCGGCATGTTTCTGGCCGTGCCCTTCATGGTGGTGGTCATGATCGTATGCTCCCACATACCTGCGGCCCGCCCTGTCGCAGTGCTTTTGTCCCGCGAAGGGTTGCCAGAGGAGGAATTTCCACTGACGCCCGCAACGCCCGATGATCTGGACGATGACGAGAAGGCCTTTCAGCGCGTTGTAGGTGCGGAATAAGGGACACTTGGCCCCCGCTTTCTTACAGCTTCGACCACACAACCCCACTGCCGGTAACCACAGCGTCAAGTTGTTGGTCCGTGTCCTCAAGCGGCAGATCTTCACAAAACTGCGCATCGAATGCCAGCCCGACGGCCAGCACAGGACCGTCCTTGCGCAGCTGTTCCAATGTACGGTCATAAAATCCGCCGCCATAGCCTAACCTGTACCCGTTGCTGTCATACGCCAGCAGCGGCACGATCAGGGCGGTGGGCGTCAGCGGATCGCTTTGCGCAGGGATAAGCGCCTTGAAGGCCCCGTCCACCATGGGCATGTCGACAGTCCATCTGTGGAATTCCAGCGGCTGGCCCCGCCCCGTGATAACCGGCACGCAAACAGGACCGGGATGCTGTTCCATGATTGATAGCGGGCTGATTTCAGACCGCATCGGCATATATCCGGCCAATACGATATCGCGCAGTCCGGCCCCGAACCGCATATCCAGAAGCTGGCGAAACGCGGTCGCGGCAGCAGCGACATCGTGCCCGGACCGGTCAGACAGGAACGCGGTATTTCTGCGCATGCCCGCCTGAGAGCGCGCCAGCGCCTTGCGGGTCGGAATTTCACTTTTCATGATGGCCTGCCTTGGTCAGATTTTTGCCGCAGTATGCAGCACGACACCGGCGAAAGCAAAACGATCAATATCCAAAACTGGTTTGTCCACTTGTTGACCGACCAGAACGGCTTGCATATCCGGGAAAACGCAATCTTGGGCCAAAGCCCTAAATCAGAATGGCTGGGCCTGCGTCATATCTGCCCGTCGTGGGAATTATCACAAGTTTTCACATCGACAGCGGCAACCACCATTGACGCCAGCAGCAGGCTGCCACTGCCAAGCACGCTATAGCCAATAAAGGCCCAGAACACGCCATACCCGGCCAGTAAAACAAGCATAGCACCGCAAAAAGCTGTCACGACTGCAACCACCAACGGAAAAATCAGCATCTTGAAAAACCTACATTTGCCCAATACGCACTCTAGCCCAGAGATGATAACCAAACGTAAACAGATCGCCGCTATTTAATTTCCATTTCCACCGCATTCTTTGCGGAAATCGTACGCCTGCCAGAAATCCATACAGGGTGGCGCGGACATATGCGTGTCCTCAGGGCTTGCGGGCCTCGAATTCGGTGTTCAGGGTGCGCACAAATTCGTTCAACCACGGCTGGCGGTCACGGCGCTGACGCTCGGCCTCGATAATCCCGCACAGGGCCTGTTCCGTCCGATCAAGGTCGTCATTGACCAGAACATAATCATATTCTGCCCAATGGCTGATTTCATCGCGCGATTTTTGCATGCGCCCCGCGATCACGTCATCACTGTCCTGCGCACGGCCACGAAGGCGCGATTCAAGTTCCGCAATCGATGGCGGCAGCACAAAGATAGAAATGACATCCTTGCCCAAGGACGAATTACGCACTTGCTGCCCGCCCTGCCAGTCAATATCGAACAGGGTATCGCGCCCTTCGCGCATGGCCTGTTCAACCGGTCCCTTGGGCGATCCGTAGTAATTTCCGAACACTTCGGCATGTTCCAGCATGTCCCCGCTGGCAATCATCGCGGTAAACTCCTCGCGCGAGCGGAAGTAATACTCGCGCCCGTCCACTTCACCCGATCGGGGGGCGCGTGTCGTGGCGGATACCGAAAACCGGATGGACGGGTCCCAAAGCATAAGACGCTTGGCCAGTGTTGATTTCCCTGCACCTGAAGGAGAGGACAGGATGATCAGCAGGCCGCGTCGTGACATTGTGGTTACTCCAGGTTTTGAACTTGCTCGCGCATCTGATCGATCACGGCTTTTAGTTCAAGTCCAATCCTGCTTAGTCCGATATGCTGGGCCTTGGAACACAGGGTATTGGCCTCGCGGTTGAATTCCTGCGTCAGAAAATCAAGCCTGCGTCCGACACCCCCGTCTTTTTGCAGCAACTCCCTTGCGGCAGCGCAATGCGCGTCAAGCCGGTCCAGTTCTTCGGTCACATCAGCCTTGATTGCAATCAGCGCCAGTTCCTGTTCCAGCCGCACACCATCGGGTCGCACGGCGTCACCCACATGCGCGGCAGCTTTTTGCAGCGATTCGGCAAGTGCCTGCCTGCGTTCGGGCAACAGGTCGCGCGCGGCAATGGTCAGTCCGGCAATCTGGTCCAGCATTCCGTCAAGCACTTGCGACAGTTTCTGCCCTTCTTCATGGCGCATGATGTTGAAATCTTGCAGCAGCCCCTCGAAATCCTGCGCCACAATCCGGCCCAGATTCGCCGGATCAAATGCGGCAAAATCATGTCCGGCAGGCAACACCGACCGCCATGCCAGCACATCCAGCGCGGATGGCGCCGACAGTTGAACCCCGATTGATTGCGCCTTGGCGGTTACGGCCGTCAGGCCCGAAAGGACGGAATCCAGCACTGCATGATCGATCATGCCAATGGCGGCCGCCCCGCGGAAACCTGCCTTTAGCGTGACTGTCACATTCCCCCGTGTCACGGTTTCAGACAGCCGATCACGCAGTTTTTTTTCTATAAATCCAATACCTTCTGGCACACGAACGCGTATATCCAGCCCCCGCCCGTTTACCGAACGGATGTCCCATTCAAGGTTAAGATCAAATCCGTCAACGGACACTGAAGTCGTTTTGCTGGCAAAACCAGTCATCGAATACATGGGATGTTCCTTGTAAAAAATGCCTGTTCAGCCCTTGAAATCTTTCGCCTGCGGCACGCGCGTTAACCATCTAAGCAAATTGTGGCAGAAATTGGGAAAAATCTGCGCTATTCATGCCTTATTAAGACATGTTGCCAGAATATGAAATCCGCAGAAGCAGGAAACGCTGGCCCCGCCCACGCTATGACACGAACTTCCGCCGACCTGAGAGGTAGACCGATGACCGAATCCGCATTCACACCTACACATGCCACGCCTGCGGACGCGACACAGGACCAAACGCGTTTTCCGATGATCAGCCGCGTTTGCAACTATTGGGCGTCACTGCCGAAAACAGGGTCGGCCCCGGACCGCATACTGGTTGATGCGCGCGCATTGTCAGACGTTCTGTCGCATGTGTTTCTGGCTGAACTGGTCACACCGCGGGTCGCGCGCCTGCGCATCATCGGCCACCGCATTGAGGATATGACCGGGCTGGATATGCGCGGCATGCCCCTGACAACCCTGTTTTCCGGTCCCGCACGCGAAGAGATCATGATGGCCTGCGAACAAGTCAGCCGCGGCGCGCGCGTTACCCTGTCCTTGCAGGGCGAAACGGGTCTTGGCAGGCCCGCACTGGATGGCATGCTGGCGATGATGCCCCTATGCGACAGCAAAGGCCAGATCTGCCGCATTCTGGGCGTTATCGGGCATGAGGGCGAGATTGGACGCACGCCGCGGCGTTTTGGACTTGCTGCGCCGCACCTTCAGGCAGAACCGGAAGTGTCCCAGACGAAAGCCCCCTTCCTGCGCGTCATCAAGGGCGGCAAGGCGTAACGGCTGTCAAAACTGCACTCAGGAAAAAAGGCGCTGAACCACAGGGTTCAGCGCCTTTCGTCATGTCAAAAGCGGGCTGCGCAAAACCTGAAGGCGG
>SR_TP_S13solDRAFT_1000355_pt1 | contig 20004 bp, 24 predicted proteins | sample SodReaTP_S13sol_FD_11159 | JGI IMG/M metagenome (IMG submission 11159)
AGCGCCGCCGACAAGCGCAGCGCGCCAGCCGGTGTTCGTCCAGAAATAATCTGTCACGAAGGCACTGGTGGATGCACCGCCGCCCACCGCACGCACCAGCAGGACGTTCTCAACGAACTGCCAGTTCTTGATGGCGCTGTCAGAAGCAACAGGCAGGGTGTCACCGATGGTGCTGTACCCGGCTGACGTGTCGTCGGCATACACCGTCTCATCGTTGCTGACGTAGGACTGACGATCCTGAATGTTCCAACCGTCCAGCCAGTTCCAGCAGTTGCCCCACGGGTTTTCAATGCCACGGTAGGACACCCACGGGTCACCGTCTGCGTCGTCAATGCCACCTGACCCATTGCCGATGTTGTTGCTCAGCCCCGGTGCCTCATGCGGTGAGTTACTCTGGTTGCTGCTGGAAGCCGAGTAGCTTCGATCCACGTTGCCGCGTCCCAGCACCGCCTGACTGTTCCAGCTACCGTACTCAGTGATGAACAGCATCATGACAGCTTGCCACTGCCAGAAGTCGTAGAGCTGGAACCCTGCGTTCTCTGCCAGGGTGCGGAACTCATTTCGCGTCAGTCCCACCATGGGGAAGTTGCCCGTGGAGACGGACGCCAGCAGGTCTTCACCAAGGTTCACGCGACTGGTGTTGTTATCCAGGTTCAGACCGTTGATGTACTCATCCGCGCTGGTGTCATAGACAATCGCATCATAGGCACCAACATAGGTCTTCTCCACCGTGCCCCCGAAGGCGGGATGCAGCACGTACCCCGGCAGCGGAACAGGCGACACAGACCATGTGGCAACATGCCCGTTGAAGGCGGTGCGCACATAGAACGGTTCGATCTCCACCATAACCTGACCATCGGTGCCGTCCAGGTTGGCAGGCGTCACACCGTCTTCCTGCAAAGTGCTGTCGAACTCGTCCAGGTAGTATTGCACCGTGCCTGTGTTGTCCACGATGCAGCGCCGCATGGATTCATGTGCAGCGGTTGCCTTGGGGTCACCCGTCCAAGTATCGGTTGCCATGTTCCAAGAGACAGTAGCGGCCTCTTCAGCAAAGACGATCTCTTCCAGGTCATCCACACGAACCACCGTCTCATCAATCGCGGCCTGAACCTTGGTGGCTTCCAGCGTGCTACTGCTGGGGTCATAGGTCAGGTCTGCGGCTGCGTGTGCTTCAGTGGATTCCACATGCTCTTGGAACTCTTGGTTACGCACCGGGTGTGCAGGGTCTGTGGCCTCAGTGACCTTGAAGGTGCCCGCTGCGTCACGCTCCACCAGTGTTTCCGGGGTAGCCTCGCTGTCGGCATCGTCAGGAGACAGCACGCTTTGCCACTCGGCACCGGTGCCGGGTTCCTGCGTAGGCTCGTCTACCTGGGCAATCCAGATGCGTCCATTGTGGATCGCTGCCGAATCGGTGTAGTAGAGCTGGTCAGTGTTCCATTCCGCAATGCCCACCTGGTGCAGATATGCCAGAATCTGCGTGGTGGTGTAGCCCAGCGCGTTGAAGTCCTGAAGCGTCGGTGCGTCAGTCGGTGCGACGATACCCCAGCCCCGGCGAAACAGCGCGTTGATCTGTGCTGTCAGTGAGTCGTTGAAGTCTCCCGTACCGAATACGGTGCGCTCCTGCCCTTGTGCCTCAGATGCGAAGGCATCCAGGTTGCCGCCGTAGCGTTCGATTTTAGCCATTGATTACTTTCCTCGCGAAGATGCCGCCCACACGGGACGGGTCGAATCTATCAGCAAACCCGATGCTGTTCGGGTTACTGTCGAAGCCGAATGTTACACCGGGTTCAGCCTGTATCACAAAGCTGTATCGAACACCCTGTGGTTTGGGAAGCAACCCAAGCTGGCGGATCAGCCGCAATTCATCCAGCGACACAGACGGACTGACGTAGAGCGTCAGGCTCATGTTCTGATTATCGACCACGTAAGCGCGACCGTCGAACGCCTGATTGATAACGTCCTGAATGCTGATGCGGTCGTCTGACGCGATGTAGGCGCTGCACACGTTCAGTGCGACCTTGGCACGAATCAGACGCCGATATTGGTTGTCAGTGAGCTGCTGGCTTGTGTATTGCGGTTCGAAGCGTCGGAAGAAAGGCGCACCCTCACGCGATACATTGAAGCGGTCGGCAAACCCTCGACTGTTGGGGTTGTTGTCAAAGCCGAACGTGATGCGTGACAGCACAGCAGGCACGATGCGGGGAACCCCGACGATCTTACCCAGCACGTCGAGCTGCACACCGCGTGCAAAGTCCAGGTCGTATTCAACCTCAAAGGCACGGATCAGGTCGGCCAGCCGCTGCCAGCCGTCCATCTGCAATTCGATTTCAGCACGTGCCCTGGGTTTCTCCCAATACTGCTTGATCAGCAGCAGGGTGTACTGATCAATCAAGCTCATGGGATGACCTCGGTGATATCAATGTTCGCCGTCTCAATCTGGTACTTCTGATCAAGCTCAGGGTCTAGCTTGCCGTCTGTCCACGTGCTGCCTTCATCGTCACTGATTTCCACGTCCGTCACGATGTAACCGTCACCGGCTCCATAGGCGTTTTCGTAAAGCTCACCGGCCTGAAGGGATTCACCGATAACCAACTCACGTTCAGCAATCTGCTGGCGGATCAAGTCAAGATCAACGGGTTCGTCAGTCACCTTCCGGGTAACGGTCAGCCGCACGTACAGGTCAACATAGCGGGGACGATCAAAGCGCATCGTGTGAACCATGAAGAACTCAGCACCGTTGGGGCGAATCAGGGTTTCCGTGAAGGTGCCTTCCACGTCACCTTTGGTGCGGCAACCGGAAGTCCGCTGCTTCACCAGCGTCTCCACAATCGCATCCACCGTGCCGTTCTCCACAATCGCCCACACAGTGTTGGCCTCGATCCCGGTTTCAGGATCGTCTGTCGGCTGATCGTTTTCATAGACCGCCAGGTCAGTGACGCCGGGAAGGTTCGCCAGCTTGGCGAACAGCGCCCCCACGGTTGAGTAGGCGGGGTTCTCAAGGCTGCGTGCGCGGCGCTGGCGGAACTCTTCAACCGTCTCTTCATCACGCCCCGGCACCGCGTCCACGTCAGCACGCAGCGCTGTCACGCCCCGCACGAAAGTCACTTCCTCGAATTCAGCACCAGTTGTCCCTGACACTTCACCAAAGTCAGCCGCTTGGAAGGTCACCGTGTTGTCACCGGTCACCAGCTCGACTTCATCCGGCACTACCCATTCCTGACCCAGCTCATCTTCAATGGTGTAGCCGTCAGTCAGCGTCAAGGGTCTGTCGGTGGTGACCACCAAGTCCCATTGTGACCGTGTGCCAGGACGCGGGAAGATGCCCGCCAGTTTGCTGATCTTGTTGAGACCCTGCCCAATAGCAAAATCAGGATCGAAGCTGTTCGCCAGCGCCAAGCAGAACTGCTGCATGTCCAGACGGGCACGGGCTTCAATGCCCACCCGCTGACCATCCGGTGACTCTTGCGCCAGGTTGATATCCTGACCGTAGATGTCGCGGTATCCTTGCGCCAGTTCATCGAAGATTTCTTCGAAGGTCTGGATGCTGACACCGTTGTTCGTGAATTCTGGTTTCATGCTTCGACCGCCTCATTGACCGACTGCTGCACGCCGAAAATATCCTCATAGCTGAGAGTGATCCTAGCACGCCTGTCAGACCGGTTGTGTTCTATGTCAAGTTGCGTAATGCGCACCACGCCATCAGTTGCCAGGGTGACACGCTCCACTTCACGCAGCACCCCGTCACGGCTGTTGGGTCTGCCCAGCAGTTCGATCCATGGAATGTGCGCACGCACGTCAAGGAACCAGTCACCCCGGAAGGAGCGAAGGCGCGTCACGACATTCTGACGGATCGCGTCACTGTCACGCACGTACACAGCGCGACCGCGCCCAAAGCGCCAGTCACCCGTGCGGCTCAGTCCTGATACCTTCATTGCGGTACTCCTGTCGGGCCACCGTTGTCATTCTCAGGATGCACGTGTGTGCCAAAATCGATACCGCCGATGCTGGCGCTGGGAACTGTCAGTGTTCCACCGCAACCGATGTCACCCGTCACATTCAGGTTGCCGTTGATGGTCAGGTTGCCGTTGATGGTCTGATCACCGTTCAGCACGTAGTCTCCAGTCTGCTCCCGGTTGCCGTCATGCTCATAGTCACCCTGCTGGTAGGTGTCCCCGATGTGCGTGATGACCTGGGGAATCAGAATTGCAGCAGCAGCAGGGTTCACGCCGACAATGGCGAACCCGTCCGAGTAGTCGTGCATCCGCATCTCAAGCGGTGGTTGGAAGTCACTTCCCGAGTACCAGCGGTCAAAGCAGCGTTCGGTGAACAGCAACAGGCAGTAGTCCCCAACCGCGATAGGGTGAGCCGTGTAGCTGCTACCACCCTGCAAGAATACCGGTGGCACTTCGATGAAGTCAGGTAGCTGGACAGACTCACCCTTCAGGACACGGTTGATTACAGGACGACAGTTCAGCGTGGTGTCACTCACGGCAGTGACGCGGGCAACCGTGATCGTGTGCAGGTTCGCCAGCGCCTCAAAAATCTTGTCATCCAGTACCTGATAGAGTTCTTCACTCATTCCCGACTACCTTGTAATTCTGTGCCCGTTTTGCAGTGACGGTTTGCGTCCAGTCATCCCCGGTATAGTCACCAGAATAGTTGATTTGGTCGATGCGATATACACCGTTCAGGTCTGGTGCAGTTCGACTTTCCAGCTTGCACAGACCCGCTACCTTCAAGGTCGGGTTCATGATGGTCTGGAACGTCACTTCCCCTTTGCTGGCCTGGGGAGTGTTCATCAACCCGGTGCGGGCAGTCACCAGCGGTGCCAGGTCGCTGCGGACTTCATCATTGCGCAGCACGAAAAGCTGTTCATCGTCAATGAACATGGCTTCGTCGTCGTCCAGCATATCGGTGATCAGGCGGGCACTATTGCCCACCAGCACTTTCGGCCTGACCAACTGCGCATGTGGCGTGATAGCACCCTCGGCAGTGTTCGGCATGTCTCCCAGCGCGGCACGAATGGCTTGGTCCTTACCGCGCACCGTCACACTGGTGAAGCTGCTCAAAGCGTCTTTGCCACCGTCAAGACATTCGATGATGTTCACGAAGTCCGCGCCTTCACGCTGGTGCTCACCCTTGTGAACGGAGCCACGGAACAACAACTGCATGCGTCCCTGGTAGCCCACGGACAGCTCCAGCGGAATGTACTCATCTTCCTCTTCATCCTTCACCAGCGCCAACCGGTTCGACTGACGCAGATTCCAGACCTTCAGGATCAGCTTGTTCAGCGACACGTCCGTACTCTTGGTAGCGCTGAAGGTGATGTTGATGGGAGGTACGACCACCACGGCTTGATTGCCGACACCGATGGTCAGTTGGTAGTCACGCAGGAACCGGATCACTCGGGCACCTCCAGACCACGAACACCCACCATCTCAACAGGCGTCACGAAGTAGAGCTCACAGCGTCCGGTCACGAAGTCGTCACGGCGGAATGGGTCAATGCCGGTATCGTCCGTCAGCACCACGGTGAAATCGAACGGATAGTTGAAGCTGCGCACGTGCAACACGGATGCACTCAGCTTGATACCCCGCTGCACATCGCCTTGATACTCTACGTCCATGACCCATATCTGCACCACAGGCAGGAAGCGCAGCGTCAGGGTGATCTGCCCTTCTTGAATCAGCAGCGTGTGGCGCTGGTGTGGGTCTGCTGTGATGTTATCGATTCGAATCATGTCACCGTCCTAGAATTGCAGACGCCAGGGAGCGTGTGCGCGTCCCCTCAGCTTCAGCGGCTTCGCTGGTTTTCTCTTGTGCGCCCTGGTTCGTCTCACCTGCCACCGATGCCTGAGTAGCTGGCGCGGGAGCTTGGTAGAACTGCTGAATGTCCGTGTAGATCAGCTCCACGGACTCAACTTTCTGAACGCTGATCTCGAAGCGGATCACCTCGAACTGGTTATCCCGGCTCACCGTCAGTGAGGTAATCGCCATGTCCTCATGCGTCCGGTAAGCCGCGTCTATGCTGATCAACTGCTTGCCGTAGTACACCGCTTCAATGAAGTCAATGAACTGTTCACGCAACGGCTTACTGGCAACCTGGGGGTTGAACGCACCGAAGGCATTGCGTCCAATGTTGATCAGACGATCAGCACGATCCACCGCGTCCATAACGCTTTGCCCGATGGTTTGAATCTTGTTCAGTTGCGCCTGTGTCCGGTTCGGCAGTAGCGCGGTGATCTGCCCCACCGCGCTGTCACTGGGAATCGTGATAGGCAGCGGGGGAGCAAGACGAATGTGCTGGTCTGACACCTCACCGCTGATCGTCATGGTCAGTGGGTTGTTGATGATGTGGTCAGTCGCTACGCTGCCGTCCTCCAGCACCTGTGTGGGCACCTGGGCAGTATAATCGGTGGAGTCTGTGACACGGGCAAACAGGGAGAAGCCGCCAATGCCTACTTCAACATCTGATCCACCTTGCAGGGCGCGATTACGCCCGTTGATGTAGTCCCGAATCACATGCCACCTCGATTACTCATGGTGCGAGTGTCTTCCATCTGACGTTGCAACGCATCTTGCACCGCTGCCCCTGCCCGCTGTGGATCGTTGGTTGAAATGTTGATCTCAACGTTCTGGTCAATGTTACTGTTCCACGACTGCTGTGTTGTACTGCGGTCTACAGCAGTGTCACGATCCATGGTGCTGCGCAGCTCGGCTGCGGCTTGTGCTTCCTGTCGGACTGCCTGTTCATCCACCTCTTCATCATCACCGCCAATGAGTTTGATGGCCCAATTCGGCAAGATGTTCATCATCAGACCTTTGATGTAGTCCGTCACACGATCCCACATGCCCATGATGCCATCCAGCATGTCGCTGAACATGCCCCTGACCCAATCAACCCATGCCTGGAAGGCTGCTGCCAGCTTGTCGAAGGCCAGCATGAAGCCTTCCACCATCAGCCCCGCTACAGACTGCATAACGGCGGCTGCACCTTCTGCCAGGGTGCTGATCAGACCCCACGCGAATTCCACCATGGATGCCATGGCATCACCGATGTGATCCCACGCGGCGCTGAAGTCGCCTTGAACCACGGCGGCAACTGCTTTGAACATGGATTCGATCATCTCACCGGCTGGCGTGAAGACTTCGATCACCAACGCTACAGTCTCTTTCACTGCGTCCACGATGGCATGCAGCGCGGGGCGAATGTCGATCCCGAAGAAGGATTCGAAGAAATCCGCAATGACGGATTGCCCACCCTCGAAAGCAACGATCAAGTCGTCAATGATCAGGATTGCAGCCAAGATAGCACCGGTGATCAGCACTACAGGGGACAGGATGATGCCCATCACGCCGCCGAAGCCGATAGCCGCTATCTTGGCAATGGCGAAACCAGCCGCCACAGACGCGAAGATAGGCCACATTCGACTGAGCATGCCCATGGTGGACGTGATCACATCGCCCAGCCAGGTCAGCCCGTTGACGATCAAGTCATGATTGGCTTCCAGCAGCTCCACGAAGCGCTCCACAAGGTCACCCATCATGGGGGCGAACCCTACGGCCACCATGTTCTGAATGCCCTGCATGCCGAAGCGTAGCGTGGTCAGGAAGCCGTTGTAGGCCGCTACCGCGTCCCCTTGCTCTTCCGTGACGATGCCGAGACGCTGCGCACGGGCACGCAGGCTGTCCATCTCGTCACCGGCGAGGTTCATCATCTGAACCAGACCTTGGTTGATACCCAGAGACGCCAGGATAGACCGTTGCTCATCCATGCTGGTGCCGAGTGCTGCGAAGCGTTCGCGCAATTCACCAAGCATCACGTCTGCGGTCTTCACCTGTCCATTGGAATCACGGATGCTGATGCCAAGGTCTTCGAACGCTTGCTTACCGCGCCCCATGCCCCGCGCTGCGTCACCGATAGAACGGGACAGGCCCGCAATGGAGGATTGCAACGCTTGAGCATCGGAGCCGTTTACCGATGCGACGAAACCGAGTTCCTGAATCGCCTCGATTGCTACACCGGTTTCACGGGAAAGTTGAACCATCGGATCGATGGTGTTGAAGACGCTGTTCGCCCAAGCAAACATAGCGCCAGAGGCAGCGGTGATGCCCGCTGCTACACCCGCCAGCAGTTTGATGGAGCTGTCCAGCCCCCGGTTGAAGTCACGCTGTGGCTTCAGGTCACCTTGGAAACTGAACTTTGTGACGACCTCATTTACGACTGCCATGGCGTGATTGCTCCATCTTGTGATGCTCGATGTCCGCCGTGATCATCTCGAACTCGATGATGTCCAGCAGTTCCGGGGTGTCCAGCTCCTTCAGCTCCTTCAGTGTTCCGTACCCGGCCTTCACCAGCGCCAGGTACGTGAACATTTCATCCCCTACATTGGTTTCTTGGATGAAGTTTTCGGAGCTGGGTCGTCTTGGGATGGTGAGTCGGTAACGCTGGCGGGCATGAAAGGGTAGCTGATCACCGCCAGAGCCGTTGACACAAAGGTCAGGTAGTCCTGGGGGTAGTCATCCCAATGGTTCGGCACCTTCGCCAGAATGTGGTCATCGAACGTCACAGACGAATTGATGATCTGCTTTTCAATCTCCTTGAATCGCGGATCATCCAGGAAGCTGAAGTCACCCCGTTGAATGTCACGCTGCACATGGCTGAAGTAAGCGAACACGGATCGCCGCTGCTGGTGCCGCATCTTCAGAAAGTGATATTCGCGCCCGTTGATCTCAGCAAAGCCGTCTTCATAGACGGCTTGAATCATCTCCAGACCTTGCTTCTGTTCATCGTTCATGCGCTACCCCTTAAATGTTGCGCTTGCCGCGACGGAAGCGGATGACGTATTCCATCTGCCCGTTACCGTCCTGGTTGTTCTTGGTGTCAGTCGGCAGTGTGGTCACGCTACCGGCCTCCAGCGTCCATGATTCAGTGAACTCCTGACCGTCTCGGAAAAAGGTTTCCTTGACGGAGCCGTTGATGACCACCGGGGCTTCACTGTTGATCCACCCGGTAATCAGTACGTCATCGGAGCCGTACTTTTGCACACGGAAGGTCAGGTCATATACGTTCCCATCCATGCGCTTGTTGATGTTGACCCCGGTCTGCGTGTTGACATGCCCGGTCAAAGGATTGACCGGTGCCAGGGTGAGGAAGTCGCCTTCATTGAACTGCGTGATGCCCGCACCATTCAGAATGAGTGATGTGCTGTCGGCAGCGAGTGCAATAGTGCTCATGTGTCAGCCCCTTACAGGTTGAAGTTGATGATGACATCGACTTTGTGGATGGCACCGGCATTCTTCACCGCTGCCTGCAAGACCGGAGACTTGCGCTCTTGACGATCAGACTGAGGCTGATCAGCCAGGCTACCCGCCAGCCAGTAGAAACCATCTTCCGCAATGGCGCGGTTGAAGGTGTCGATATCACCGAAGCTATCGGGGCTTGACCACGTACCCGGTGCGAACACACCAGCCCGCACGAAGCCGCGTGTGGTCTTCTCACCCTGGTCAATGAGCTGCTGCACACCGCGTCGGGTTTGCGGAATCTTGGTGCCAGTGAGCGACAGCAGATTGAACATGTCGGTCTGCACCGCGTCCACAAAGGCAATGAGGTTGTAGACGTTATCCACGAAGTCATTGGCGGGGCTGGTCAGCACTACCGGCACGTCCTTCACGCTGGTGTAGATGTCCAGCCCCACACGGTAGGCTGAATCGATTTCCGTCTGGCTGTACTCTTCAGCCGGGACGGACAGCGTTTTCAGGTTCATGGTGATGGCGCTGTTCTCGGCGTTGAAGTTCACCGTGTGCGCCCGTGCCATGTAGGTAGCCGCCAGCTTGCGGTTGCCTGACTTGCTGTAGAGGCTGCGGAACTCATTCTGGCTGGCAAGGCGAACCTGCCACACCGGGTTATCGGTGCTGATCTCCAGATAGGTAGAGCCGCTGAACACGTTGTAGACCAGCACCGAGTTGGCACCAGCCCAAGAGGCAATGTCTGCCACTTCGTTATCCAGCACGCGGTCAATGAAGCAGACGCCCTTGAAGTTAACCAGCGCCTTCACAGCACTGAGGGCTTCCAGCTTGTCTTCAGCGGTCAGTGTCTCTTCGGCAGCACCCTGCACCAGAGTCGCACCAGAGCCGTCAGACAGCGCCAAAATGTCGCCAATGAACGTTCCCGCACCTTCCTCAGTGAAGTAGGTCAGGGTTGACGTTGCACCAGTGGTGCCGCTGGTCAGGATGAAGCGTCCGTTGACATGCTCGAACGTGCCACCGCTGATCTCGGCATCGATCAGTTCAGCAACGTCATCGAAGTCGGTAGTGGTGCGGAAGTCCAGAGACGCGATTGTCTCTTCAACACCGTCGATCTCGACAACGAAGGAGCCGTTGTCCACGGTCTGAAGCGTCTGCATCACAGACGGTTCGGAAAGCTGGACGCCTGTCAGCGATGCAGCAGTAGCCGCTACGGTTTCGTCTGCACCCCGGTGGAAGCCGATGATCAGCGAGCCGCCGAAGTTCACGGCGTTGGGTTGCGTGCTGAAGAACGTGCTGGCGTACTGTGACACCGCGCTGGACGTTCCCCAATCCGCTTCCACAGCCTGGGCACTACGGTAAACACGGAAGCGTTCTGCCGAAGACAGTACGCCCTGCTCACTGGTCATGATGCAGACAACGTTCATGTTGTCACGTGCCGCTGCCTGCCCCTCGGGGATAAGTGCGACGTTGATGATGTTCGTGATACTGGCAGTCATTGATTGACCCTCAATCCGACATTGTTTCAACAACCGCCGTATCAATCCTCAGAACATCAAGGACGACAGACGGACTGTACTGAATGGTAAGCTCTACCTGGACTCTATTACCATACTGCTGCCCTGTCAGTGCTTTCACATCGGTGATCTGATTAACACCGCCTACCGTGATTGCGTACTGCTCTTGCAGGTCAAGTGCTTTATCAGACTTCAGCAGAAGTTGCAATTTCTCTGCGTTAGTGTATGCGCTTGTGCCGAAAAAATCTATCGTCACCGGTTGGCGCATCCTGGTGGAAAGCGTCAGCTCTTCCGCGTCACCGTCATACCGCTGTCCACGGGTCAACGGCTGCCCCGGTGCCAAGGCATCCACAACGATGTAGTCTTCTTCGAACGACTCACGTTCTTCATTGAGACGCCCGAACTTGATCATGTCTTCAGGGTGAGGCAGCAGGTCACGCACGACACGCGCCAGCAGGATCAGTGCGGGGTTCATTCCGTCACCTCGACAACAGGCCGCTTGGTGGCCTCGCAGACCGCCTCACAGTAGCCGTAGTCCGTCCAGTCCTGCACCTCGACTACCTTGTAATCAGCGCCGCGATGCTCCACAAGCTGACCCAGCGCCAACAGGGTTTCACTGTGCAGGGTGATGTGAGGCTGTGACCAGTCCAGGGTATCGGCGTTGAGCTGGGTCTTCTTAGTCGGCTGGACAACCGCCTGCACGGTCTCCCCGGTAACGGTGGTCACAGGCTGGAAGTCCACCGTGGTTTCCGTGACAGTCTTGACCAGTACCGGCAGTGTCCAGCCCAACAGGGCGCTTGCGACATTCGGCAACATTACTCAATGCTCCAGGTGATGGCATTACGCAGTATGCCAGACCACACCAGCGGTGTCGTCTTGCCTGCTTCCGCCTTGATGGCTTTGGTGATAGGACTCAATTCCGCCCATTGTCCGTAACCGTTGGTGCGAAAGGCTTCCTTGCTGATGTTGGTTGCCATGATACCCACCAGCTCCATCGCATCTTCAGCGGATCGCTTACCCTCCAGCACGGCTTTAAATTGCTGCCCAATGTAGCGGTTGATGTCGTCACGCTTCAGGTCAAAAGGCATTCTCAGGAAGGAACGAGAAGTCATTTTCTCAGTGCCATATTCGTGCTGAGCGCCAATCTGCATAATGGTGGCACCACCCCCATAGACTTGCTGACCCACCTTGTCAGAAGGCAGGCCAACTTTCACCGATGTATCAACCGCCTGTTCCAACTGCTTCAGGTAGTTGTCCATCATGTCTTTTGTCTGTTCGGGTGTGTTCATGCGGATAGTGTAGATGAAAAAAAGCCCCGTGGGGAGCGGGGCAAATGGCACACAGCAGGCTCACACAAAATAGGCGCGTCGTCGGGTGCTGGTCAGCATCAAGTAGCGCTGTCCGTACTTCGTTGCACCGAAGAAGTCTGTCAGGTTGCTGGAGCTGGCGCGTGACTCATAGCTGACAGAGACACTGCCCACGGATCGGCTGGCTTCCTCCTTCACCGTGGCGCTGCTGGGAGTCTGCTCCAGAACCAGTAGATGCGCGACAAGGTTGAGAATGATTTCCTTGTCACACGCGGCATAGGGCTTGCCGTAATAGCACTGCCATACACCGTCCAGAATAGGAAGGTACTGATCGACAACAGCAGTGTCGAACTCAGGAAATCGAGCTTTGAAGTCATCGATCAGTGCCATGGTTACACCTCTTTCAGAACACCGGTCTCAAGACCACGCTTGATCTTCTTCATCAGGCGGGTGTTCTTCTTGTGCTCAGTAGTCAGCTCAACCACCTGACCCGATTTGATGAACAGCATCCCACCAAGATTCATGTCACCGCTGCGCATGTTCTTGATACCGTGCTCAGGCTGTTTGGCCTTGGCACCACGACGACGCGTCGGGGCTGCTGCCTGGGTCTCGGGCTGCTGCTGTTCTTCCGGCTGTTTGGTTTCTTCAGTCATGATTCAATTCTCCATGAGGGAAAGCCCCTGTCTCCAGGGGCTGTCAGGGCTTACAGGCCAGTGAGAATGTAGCCGCCAGTGTCTTCCAGCACGTCCAGGCCGGCAATCCGGTACTTGCTGTCTACCTGGAAGTCGAAAGAACCCAGCTTGATGATTTCACCGATGGTGAGCGGCTGCGGGATGCGCATCTTCATGACCTCGGTGTTGTTGCTGTAGAACACCGTGGCAGACGCACCGCCCACGCTACCAGCACGGAAGCTGGACATGAAGGTCACGTCAGGGAAGTTGGCACGCAGGGCAGCCAGCACGCTCATGCTACCAGCAGCGGTATCCAGAATGGTTGCCGCCAGGTCGTTCAGCACTTCAACAGAAGTGATGACGCGATTGACGCTGTATTCCGGGGTGTTGTTCACCGCGTTGCGTTGGGTGGTGATCCCATCCGCGAAGGCTTCATACTTCTCGACAGCGGTCAGGGTGCCGATAGCGCCGCCAGCAGAGTCAGCAGTGAAGCCGCTGTAGTTCAGCAGACCTTCATTGCCGATACCGCCGACAAGGCCGATCTGATCCACTTCCCGCATGTAGATGCGGTTGTGAGCCTGAACGTAGCGCTGGGGCAGGTTGATACCCTGAAGCTCAGCTTCACGGATTTCAGAGTCCGTCCACTTGGAGTGGGATTCACGCTCCACCACACGCAGGAAGGAATCTTCACCCGCCAGGCTGATCTTGCCCTTGTTGTCAGACGCATCGCCACTGGTGGTAAAGCCACCAAGGTCTTGCAGACGCAGGGACTGAATGCGACGGGCATAGCCGCCTGAGTTGTCCGCTTCCACACCGGAGTTGATCAGCGCCAGTTCGGGATATTTCTTCTCGAACACGCGCGGGTCAATCGCGGTGAGGTTGCGAGCCAGCACAGTACCAGCGTAGGCGTCAGTGAAGCCCCGCTGGCTGGCAGAGTCGCAGAACGCCTCAAAGGAGGCCAGGTCGTACAGGTTACCGAGTTTCATTGAATGCCTCCTTAGTACAGGCGAATGAGCCAGACGCCATCTTGAACTTCTTCGATGAACTCGCCAGACACCTCGATATCGGTGTCAGTGGCGGTAGCTTCACCGGTCGCGTTGTCCGCATACACCGTGCCGAATTGCGCCGGGGTCTCACCCTCAGCAACACGCACAGTGACCAGACCCTGACGAATGTACTCAACCTGACCATACAGGTTGGCATCGACGGTAGCGCCGTCTTCGACAGGGGCAGCGGGGTTACGCAGCACCACGCCTGCAATGACAGGAGTGGCGGAAGTGTCCAAGTTGTCCAGGGAGCCCGCGTCCAGTTTGGCGAAGTGACCCACTTTCAGGCCGTCTTCAAAGGTGCGGGCAGTCAGGACGATGTTGTTGTTGCCGTAGCGCTCACCGGCCCCAACCTTCTGAGGATCGTCAAGGTATCCAGTTTCGAAAGCCATGATTACAGCTCCTTGTCAGCGATGGATGAAAATTTACCGGCGCTGGCAGAAGCATCGCCGAAGGTGCGCAGGTCAGTACCGGTCTTCTTCAGCAGCTTGAAGGCAACCGACAGTTCAGCGTCGGAGAACTCCTGCTTGCCGTGTTCGACAGCCAGGGCATCCCGCATGATCTGGTCAGTGGTCTTGCCAGCGAACTGATAGGACTCGTCAACGAAAGACTTGGCCTTCTCGATGACTTCAGTGTGACGCCGGATTGCGGATGTCACAGCATCCTTGAACTCGGCAGTATCCGTCACAGGCACGGACGGCTTTTCTTCGTCTTCCATCGGCTCTTCCTCAGCAGGGGGAGTCTCTTCGTCTTCCATCGGCTCTTCAACGGCTGCCGGAGCACCACCCATGGAAACGATTTCCTGCAAGGTCGGCATGATCTCTTGCAGCTTGTCCATCGGAACGGACTTCAGGGCTTCGGGTAGCTGCTGCGCAATCTCCACGATCTGTTGCAGATTCGGCTGACCCTCGGCATCCACGAAAGCCGTGTGCAGTTCCGGTTGATCGCCGGTTTTCTGCTTGGTCTTCATAGGTTCTACCTCGGTTGGTTGTCGATCAATAAAAGAGCAGGCCGAACCACAGCGGCCAGCCGGTACAACAGCCAAGTGATGCGGCTGAATGTTGGTTTGCTCAAAGTCGAAGCGCTCATGTGGCACCAGATTGGCATTGTAGCCCAGCGACAGTTGCCGCTTCCCGGTTTGCAGCGCTCCAGTTATGGCGTCAGTGATCTTAACACGATTACGCAGCGCTAGGTGTGACGCGGTGCTTTCGTCAATAAAGTCGATAATCTCGGAGTCCAGCACCGAACCGACAGGGTTGCGAACGTCCTCCCCCACAGTGACATGCTCGTCAGTGAGGGGTACGCCCGCCATAGCAGCATTGGCGCGTGCGATGGTAGCCGGGGAACGGTAGACGGTAAACGTCTTCTCAGCAGGCTCCATGCCCAGCTCAGCGCCAAGGTACTCCAGGACACCATCACGCACAGACACCGCCGTCTTCTCCTGGTCGTTCCAGGTGACGGAATCAGCGAATGTGCCAATGAGGATTTCAGACATGAGTGCAGCGCCAAATTAGTTTACATGAGTCTAAGTGTATGGTAACGGAGCGTCAAGAACAACCACTTAGGATTCTTCGTCTTCATCCTCCAGTACATACCGTGCCGTACACCGGCAGTTGTGATCAACGCCGGGAATCAGGTACTCACCGTCCAGGCTACTATACAACCCTTCGTCAATGTTGAACTCCTTCCCGTCGCGGTCGGCATGTGACGGCCTGACAGACTCGTCCCCGGCTGTCTCCCATACTGCCTTCTTGATGCCCAGCTTCTGGACTCTAATCTTGCTGGTGATGCTGTTGAAGTTCTGAATCTGGTTATGGGCAAGATACTTGGCGTGACCCTTGCGCTTCTCGGCAACGTTCTTGAACTGATCCATGATGGTTTCGAGACTGTCACCGGTTGTCATCGCGTGGAGCGTGTTGTTGGTGAACGTCTCCAAGGTCTCATCACGTAGCTTCTTGACCCATTGCGCCGTTTCCGTCACCAGGGCGTTGATCTGGTACGTCATACCTTCACGGGCAGCCAGGGCGGTCGTGCTGATACCGATAGCCTTCTCCACGGCAGCATAGAGCTGTTGCTGCTGACGCCTGTCCACCTTGCGTAAGGTGTCCGCCACCATGGCTTCAATACGCTCATTGTCGAACTGCTTGCGAATCTTCCGCCGCGTCCGGTTTGCCAGGGTCACCAGCATCTTCGCGTAGTTGCCACCGGGTAGCGCATCCTCGAACTTCTCCCGTGCGGTCTCCTTGCTCAACTCCTTCAGGACGTTGTTCTGAAAGCGCTCAGTGATCTGCTCCACCATGAACTCAAGGATGTCTTCGAACTCGTTTTCCTGAGCCCTGGGGCTGCTGGGCTGCTTGATCTGCTCAGTCATCGGGGAACATCTCCTTGAACTTGTCCTTCTGGATGATCTCGTTCTGACTCAGGTAATGGCGGTAGTCCTCCCCCATCTCCCACAGGAAGCGGGCATTCTGGATTGCGGTCTGTTCGAAGGTCAGACGCTCCTGAGCGCTGCCGCCCTGGTTCTCTGCAAACTCAGCAGGCTCCATGGCGCACGCCTTCAACAGTTCGCAGATGGGGTCAATGAAGTAGTCGAACTGAAGGTTCTCGATGGTGTCCTGGAAGGTTTGGCGCTCCTGCTCACCACTGCTGTTCAGACCTTTCACGTTCTCGCCCACCAGCACAGACAACGGGATACCCGTCACCATGGCGAGACGACGCAGGGTGATCTGATCCACGTCAGCCAGGTTGGTGAGCGCCTGGGCAACACTGACGACATCATCCTCTGCGTCAATGATGCCGTCGCCATAGATCGAACGTAGGTCAGCCAGCTTGCCGTAGTAGTCCACCAGCTCCTTGTCCTGCCCCGCTGCCAGCGACTCCTTGAAACCTTTGATCTTGTGGAACACCGTGGCGTTCTTCTCCACGATGGCCCCGCTGGCGCGTTCCACCACACCATCATTGACGATCTGGTTGCGGATCAACTCGAACTCACTGACGCCGCCGTATTTGTACAGTGCTGCATCCTGTTCAGCAGGCTCGACGTAGGTGAAGTCAATGACGCGGGTATGGTGGAAGCTGTGACCGTTGACCACGTAGTAACGGGGCTTCATGTACCGTTCGTCCGTGAGGTCAATGCTCACGTCCATCGCGGTCACCATGTCCCCACTGAAGACACTGAAGCGGGTGCGCTCCATGTCTACGGGGCGCGTGCGAGGCGCGTAAAGGTCTTCACCGCGTTCGTTCAGTACGATGATGCCGCGCCCAAATGCCAAGGAAAACTTGGCGGCACGCTTCACGGCCTTCTGAAGATGCTTGTTGTAAAGCACCTTCTGTCGATCATCGGTGAAGGTGAGCGTGTCGTTCAGCGCATAGCCAACCTTCAAACGGACAATCTTACTCCCCATCCCCGTGACCAGAAACGCCCGCATCTCTTGATCACTCATGCGATTCCGTTCAACCACGCTAGTGTTCTGCACACTGCGTCGATTGATCAACTGATTCACCACACTGGTGAGACCATCCAAGAACTTGTTCATAGCAGCTTCCTGTAATTGATGCTTGTTCCCTTCATGATGGGTTCCAGGGCATACCTGAGGGCATCAATGAAGTGGTTGTTTGAGTCCACTATAGTGTCCAGCACATCACCGGACAATCTATCGACCTTGTAGCTGTACAGCCTGAACTCGCTGATGGTCTGCTTACACCGGGGGTGGATCACGACTTCATCAAAGCTCTTGATGAAAGCAATCCCGTCTTCCACGCTGCCTTTGCCCTTCTCGCAAGGCTTCGCCCTGGGTAGCCCGTTACGCTTGATGAAGCTGATCGACTCAGGACGGGCATTGTCGCAGCGGATCACGGCTTTATCGATGCCCGGTATGCGCTGTGCCAGGTAATCGGCAGTGTCGTCCAGCTCAAGCCCCGTGCGTCCAGCCTCATACTCAACGTAGAGCTTGCGGTTATGGACCCATGCCTTGATGCCTGCCGTGGGGTCTTGGCTGAAGCCAAAATCCAGCCCGTAGTATGGACCATCCCACAACTTCTCATGTGGCTCGAACTCTTCGACGCGGTACTTGCCCGCGAATATCTGCGCATCTGTCCGGGTCAGGTATTTGCCTTCCCAGATATGCGCATAGGTCGCATCGTCAAACGTGCGGTGCTGCTGCTGGCGCAACTCTTCCAGTTCCTGGGGGAAGAAAGGATTGTCCCAATAATTCATTTCCACAATGCAGGATCGTGGCGGTGTCGCTTTGATGAATCGCTTGTCTACCGGACTACCATCGGTGCGAGGGTTCCAAATGGTCCATATCTCAGACTTGGGCGCACGGATGGTAGGTTCCAGGTCGATCCAGCTTGCTTCGGGTACGTCTTCCGCTTCTTCAATGATGCAGATATCAATTTGCGCCATGGACTTGATGCTGCCCATGTTGTGACGCAGACCACGGAAAATGAATTCCGTCCCGTTGTGACCGCGTATGTAGTCGATTCCCACATCATAGGCAGCCGCCAACCATGGCTCTGACGCAATGGCGTTCTTCAGCTCAGCGTGAAAGGACTCCTTGATGCTCACCTGGAACTCACGGGTACACAGGATGCGCAGCTTCTCGGCATAGCCGAACACCGCTGCCATCTTGGCGAAGTTGAAGGACTTGCCGCTGCCGCGTCCACCATGGGCACCGCGATAGCGCAACTGCCCACGTGCTGGCGCGAACACCGGTGCCAGCTTGGCGGGTAGCTTAATCTGTGCTGTCGTCATCGGGACTCACTGCGACGATCTGGATGGTAGTAGGAGGCGGTGCCTTCAGGCTTCCGTCTGGATTGCTCAGCTCCATGTGGTTCTTAAACATGCCAAGGTACTTGGCGACGTTCTCCAATGCACGGTCACGGTCACGCACCTTCACTTCCAGCCCGTGTTGCGTCTGCTTCACACCGTCATAGAGCGCACGGGCAGCAGGCGGCAACTTCCGGGTATCAGCCACCAGTACATCATGTATCCCTTCCCCTTCGCACTGTGGGCAGTCGGGGTGAGGATCACGCAGACGCTTGTAACCGAAACCACCTTCATTGGCTGGTGGCTCCTGTTCTGCCTTGGTAGCAGCGGCTACGGCTGTCCAATACTCAGCGTCATCAGTCCACTGGTAATTGTGACCCACACCATAGCAGTAACGGCAGGCGCAATGACGATACTGAATCAGGTCATTGGCATCAGCGTTCGCCAGCTCCCACCAGCGCTTCAACACTTCTTCTGCTGTGATCTGCGTTGCGTCGGATATCTTGTCCAGCTTCTCCTGGACAAGTTGCTGAACGTAAGCATTTTTTAACAGCCGATTGGCCTGCACATGGGCTGTCTTCTTGGAATATCCGGCTGCAATCGCCGCCTTCGTCTGATTATGAGTCGCTACGTACTCATCAGCAAAGACGCGATACCTTGCCAGCGTCTTCGGACTCGGTGCCATATCTGAATCTCCTGTTCAATGTCAATAGTCTACACCGGGTTAGCGGCTGGCGTCACGGCCACATCGCCTACGGTGGGGTATGTCATACTAATACGCACAAGCAAACAGTCATAAGTCATTGATTTTATTGACTTCTGTAACCTATGTTAGAATAATAAACACAACCTTACAATAAGATAAGTATATGATTTATAAAGAAAATTATCACTGTGACCTGATACCCTTCTAGCTTTTCTCAGATTACCAACAAAAGAAAAACACACATTCAAGGCTATTAGTATCTAAAATCTATGTCATACTAATACGCACGAATTTGCACCATCTCAAGGTTCCGACCTGAAAAACAAGGTTACAGTTTACAGGACTCACCTAAGTCATTGATTAACATGAGAATTTACCAAAACCACCCTACAGGAAGGGTCACAATGACCCAAGTCATTGATTTAGAAGGGTAACTGAAATGAAATACATTTTTACCAGAATGCAGGCAGGTGACAGGCAGCATTACCCCGGTGAAAAGATCGGTGGTCGAGTCTACCGGGCTGTGAAATCCACAGGCATCATCAAGCTGGACATTCGGTTCGCCGCGGCCCTGCCTGCTCTGCGCCTGGCCGCAAACAGACCGATGTTCCCGAGCAGTGTGTGCCGCAGCCCGGCGCACAACCTGGCCGTAGGAGGCCACACAAACTCGTTTCACCTTACAGATAACCCGGAACGCCCAACATGGGGCTGTATGGCAATCGACACCCAATGGCGGGACTGGCC
>SR_TP_S13solDRAFT_1000356_pt1 | contig 19995 bp, 23 predicted proteins | sample SodReaTP_S13sol_FD_11159 | JGI IMG/M metagenome (IMG submission 11159)
CCGGCAGAACCGAGGCAGATACATGCCCTGCCCTCGGCTGCTCGACCGACCCGGCATCGGCGGTTTCGCTGGCAGCCGCGGGCGGATCGGGTTCGACTGCCAGCTCGACCTGCTGTCCGGCGTCGGCGACGACCGGATCGCGTTCAAGCATGCGCGAGCCGCCAGCGATGAAAAAGTAAACAAGCGGCGGAACAATTACCGTGGTTACAAGTACATAACTTGCAATCTTCAGGTAACGCTCGAACTGCCACTGCCGTCGCGATGCGGGCATCACCTGCTGCAAGGCCGGCAGCAGATCTTCGCCGGCCTCGGCCAGCAGCGCATCGGCATCGAGTTCCAGCAGTCGGGCGTAATTGCGGATATAGCCGCGTCGGTAAAGTCCCGACAGTCGCTCGACCCGTCCGGTTTCGATGTCGTTGACGACCATGCCGGGCAAATGCAGGCGACGCGCCACCTCTTCCTGGGTCAGGATCAGCTGCTCTCGTCGCTTGCGCAGCTGCGCGCCGATCTGGCGATAGTTCCCCTGATCTCCGTCTTGCTCTGCCCGGGTGTTCGCGCTGGTGTCTTCAGTCATTGTCGCTGGTCAGTTGTCTTATGTCTCGCGCCTCGGGCGAATCCGGAAAGCTGGCTTCGAGGCGCTGCAGATAGCGTGCAGCCTCCCGCGTGTTGCCAAGCTGGCGCTCGATGCGGTAGCCGAGCGCCAGCGCGGCGGGATCGATTTCGCCGGCTGCTTCGAAACGCTGCAGAAACGCGCGCGCCCGGAAGGCGTCGCCCTGCTGGAGGTGCAGGCGTGCCAGGTGGAAGAGCGCGTCGGAATAGGCCGGGTTGATGGACAGTGCCTCGCGCAGGTGGCGCTCGGCCTGCTCGGGCATGCCGCCGCGAATGGCACAGGCGCCAGCATTGGCGTGGGCCACTTCCCGGGTGGCGTAGAACGGGTCGGCAATCGCCCGTGAAAAGTACTGCTCGGCCTGGGCGTAGTCACCCTGGCGGCACAGGAACGTGGCGTAGCTGTTGAGCGTGCCTCCGTCTTCCGGCGCCATCCGCACGGCATCCAGATAATGCCCGCGCGCCCGGGAATCGCGTCCCAGACGCTCCTGCACCATGGCCAGGGTGACGTGCGCCGGAACATGGGCGGGATCGAATTCGATCGCCCGCTCCAGCTTCTCCATCGCCAATTGAAGGTCACCGCGCTCGAAGTAGCCGACGCCGAGACGGGTATTGACGTCGGCTGCCCGCACGGGGCTGATCCGGTTCATGCCGGTGTGTCCGGACCGATCCGGCTCGCCCTGGGTTGTCGCGCACGCGGCAAGCAGCAGGCTCAGCGCCAGCAACAGGACAGGCCCGATGCGCGTACCGATCATGCGGTCACCGCCTGCCTGGCCAGTTGCTGCTGCACGACCTGGCGGCGCTGGCTGGGGCTGAGCAGCTTGCCGACCAGCTGGCCGCAGGCCGCGTCGATGTCCTCGCCGCGGGTCTTGCGCACGGTGGTGATCAGGCCGGCCGACCTGGTGATCTGCTGGAAGGCGTGGATCGTTTCCTCGGATGAACACCGAAACGGCGTGCCCGGAAAAGGATTGAACGGAATCAGGTTGATCTTGCAGGGCAGGCAGCTGAGCCTGCGCACCAGGGCCCGGGCGTGCTCGGGCTGGTCGTTGACGCCTTCGATCATGGTGTATTCGAAGGTGACCGAACGGCGTGCCCTGGCGCGCACGAAGCGCTTGCAGGCCTCGATCAGGACCTCGACCGGATACTTGCGATTGAGGGGCACGAGCCGGCTGCGCAGTTCATTGTCGGCGGCATGCAGGGAAACGGCCAGCGCAAATTCGTCGCCTTCGGCAAGCGCATCGATACCCGGCACGACACCGGCGGTGGAAATCGTCACGCGCCTGGAGGCAAGCCCGTAGGCCAGGTCGTCGCGCAGCAGCGACAGCGCCGGGCGCACCGCCTCGAGATTGAGCATGGGCTCTCCCATGCCCATGAACACCACGTTGGTCACCCGGCGTTCGGCACCGTGCAGGGCATCGATCCGGCGAACCGCCTGCCATACCTGGCCGATGATCTCGGCAGCCTGCAGGTTGCGGCTGAAGCCCTGGGTGGCGGTCGAACAGAACGTGCAGTTGAGCATGCAGCCCACTTGCGAGGATATGCACAGCGTGCCGCGGCTGGCCTCGGGAATGAATACCGTCTCGACCGCATTGCCGCCCGGGATGGCCATCAGCCACTTGATCGTGCCGTCGTTCGAACGCTGCTCGCGGATGATCCTCGGCGCCTCGACCTCGGCCGCGGCGGCCAGCCGCTGCCGCAACGACAGCGCGAGGTCCGTCATGGCCACGAAATCGGTCACGCCGCGTTGATGGAGCCACTGGAGCATTTGACGGGCACGGAACGGCTTTTCGCCGATGCTTGCGAAAAACCGCTCGAGACCCGCCCGATCGAGACCGAGCAGGTTTGTGGTTTCCTGAGGCCCTGCGGGCATTTGCGTCCGTTCGTTGATAATTACCGTGAGTATATCTCATCAGCGCCGAAAAAGAAGGCGATTTCTTCGCGCGCGGTGTCCTCTCCATCGGAGCCGTGAACGGCGTTGGCGTCGATGCTGGTGGCGAAATCGGCACGGATGGTGCCGGGGGCAGCCTGGCGCGGGTCGGTTGCGCCCATCAGCTCGCGGTTGCGGGCGATGGCATTGTCCCCTTCCAGAACCTGAATCATCACCGGACCGGACGTCATGAACCCGACCAGATCATTGAAGAACGGCCGCTCGCGGTGGACGGCGTAGAAGCCCTCGGCCTGCGCTCGGCTGAGATGCGCCATGCGCGCCGCGACCACCTTCAGGCCGGCTCGCTCGAATCGGGTGTAGATCTCGCCAATGACGTTCTTGGCGACGGCATCGGGCTTGATGATGGACAGTGTGCGTTCCATGCAGGCTCCTTGGGACAAGCTGGGATCAGTGTACGAATGGACAAGGAAACCGGAGTCGGTCGCCGGTCGCCCGCCTCGGGCGAGCGCGCAATTGTATACCCGAACGCTGACGGATTCACGACCGCATTCACGACCCGTCGTCTGCTGCAGCCGCAGGGGCTTGTATCCCCGGCCCCGCCGGGCACATAATCAGGCACTCGAGTCGGGGGCCGCGCCGAACGTCAGGAAGGAGAAGGACGGGCCCGCCCCCGAATCCACTCCGGCTGCATTCTTCGGGAAGGGAAATGCGCCCAGTTCAGAGTCTGCCAGCAGCCTGCGCGCTGCTGCTCCTTTTGCTGCCCGGTGCCGCGGCCCGCGCCGACGTCGGCCAGTTGCCGATCCGGGAGCTTCACCAGCAGACCTGGACGACGCGGGCGGGCATTCCCCACAACACCATCAATGCCATTGCGCAAACGCCGGACGGCTACCTCTGGATCGCCACCTGGGAGGGCATCGCCCGCTTCAATGGCCACCATTTCCGCATCTTCGATCGCAGCCCCGAGACCGGCCTGCCCGATGCCGGCATCCTGTCGCTGAGCGTCGGGCACGACGGCCGCCTGCTCGCCGCCGGAGCCCGCGGTGGCCTGTCGCTGACCGACGGTCTGCGCTGGCAACCGCTGCCACCGGCGCCAACGATGATCACGCATGCCCTGATCGACCAGCGCGGCGGCCTCTGGATGGCCACCCAGGGTGCCGGCGTGATTCACCGCCCCGACCCGCGGCTCGAAGACGATGTCGCGTATCTGCCCGATGCATCGGCATCGCAACTGCTCGAACACGACAGCGGCATCTGGGCGGCGACCTCCGAAGGCCTGCTGCACGTCGCCGAGAGCGAGGCAACCCTGATCGGGGCGACACACGGCCTGCCGCCGGTTCCGGCATTGAGCCTGCTGGTGGATGGGCAGGGCCGCTTGCTGGTCGGAACCGAACAGGGTCTCTACGTTCGCGCCGCCGGCGAGCTGAACTTCCGCTCGCTCGACCGGCACTTCGATGGGCTTGCCGTCAGTGCGCTGATGCTCGACGACAGCGAAGCCCTCTGGCTGGGCACCATCAATTCCGGCCTGTTCAGGCGCAATGACGAGGGCATCACGCACCTCGGTACCGCCGCCGGACTACCCAACAATCGCGTGCTGTCGATCTATCAGGATCCGGAACAGAGCCTTTGGGTCGGCACCAACGGCGGACTCTTCCGGCTGCGTTCGGCGCCTTTCGTGACCCTGACGCGTCAAAGCGGCCTGGCCGGCAACTTCGTGCGCGCCGTGCTCGCCCGCAGCAACGGCAGCCTGTGGGCGGGAACCAGCGAAGGCGTCAGCCGGATCACCGCCACCGGTGTCGAGCCGGTCACCGATGGCGGTGAACCGCTGCGCCAGTCGACCCTGAGCCTGGAGGAGCTCGACAGCGGGGAAGTGCTGATCGGAACCCACTCCCACGGTGTGCTGCGCTGGCGCGACGGCACCATTACGGCGCGCTACGATCGCAGCAGCGGGCTGCCCTCCAACGATGTTCGATTCATCCACGCAGACCGGCACGGAAGCATCTGGATCGCCACCGCCAGCGGTCTGGCGCGACTGCAGGATGGTTCGATGCGCGTCTATCTGCCCGAGCACGGCCTGCCGGGAGACTTCATCATCGCCGTGCACGAAGATCGCCAGGGCACGCTGTGGGTCGGCACCGGCTTCGGCCTGGCACGCCTGGACCCGAGCCGCGACCGCTTCGAGCCGATTTCCCTCTATCACCTCGACCAGGCGATGTATGTCTACGGCATACACGAGGACCGAAGCGACCCCTTGCTGTGGCTGGCAACCGATCGCGGCATCGTGCGCTACCACACCGGCAGTGGGCAGGCCGACCTGATCGGCCGCGCGGCGGGCCTGCCGGTCGACAAGTTCTTCCACGTCATCGACGACCGTCACGGCGGATTCTGGCTGACCAGCAACCAGGGCGTGGTGCGGATCGACCGCGGACAGGTGGTCGCGGCCGCCGATGGTCGGATCGACCAGGTCGAGTTCGAGCTCTATGCCGAGGGTGACGGCCTGCTGTCGGCGCAGGCAAACGGCGGTGCCGGGCCGGCGGCTGCGTGGCACGATGGGCGGGTCTGGGTGGCCACGGCCGCCGGCCTGGCATCGGCCGACCCGAAGCATCTGACCCGTTACGAAGACACCGTGCTTCCGGTCAGCATCGAGCAGTTCGAGGCCGACGGACGTCCGGTCCTGCTCGACGAGCCGCTCAGACTGCCTCCGGGCACCAGCCGCGTGGCCATCCAGTACGCCGGCCTGGGCTTCATCATGCCGCAGCGCATTCGCTACCGCACCCTGCTGGAGGGTTTCGACGCCCAGTGGGTGGAGCGGCGCAACCAGAGCGTGGCCGAGTACACCAATCTCGGACCGGGCGATTACGTCTTCAGGGTTTCGGCCGCCTACCCCTACGGAAGCTGGAACGGATCGGAGGCGAGCATCCGCTTCGTGATCGCGCCCCTGCCCTGGCAACGGACCTGGTTCTGGCTCGTGACCCTGCTGTTTGCCGGCGGCCTGGTCGTGCTGCTGACCAGGTGGCGTTTGCGCCGTCTCCAGCAGCGGGCATCCGAGTTGCGGCTGCAGGTGAACGAGAAGACGCGCGCGCTCAAGCGGCAAGCCGAGGATTTCGAACGCCAGGCGCGCATCGACCAGCTGACCGGGCTGGCGAATCGGCGAGCCTTCGACGAATGGCTCGCGGCGGAGTTCCGACGCAGCAGACTGGACGACGAGGCGCTCTCGCTGGTGGTCATGGACCTCGATCATTTCAAGCAGATCAACGACGGCTACTCGCACCTGGTCGGTGACGAGGTCATGAAGCGGGTCGCAGAGTTGCTGCGCGATCACATTCGAATCGGCGACCAGGCCGCGCGCTGGGGCGGTGAAGAGTTCACGCTGACATTCCGCGCTACCGACAGCCGGCGCGCAGCCATCATCAGCGAGCGCATCCGGGTCTCGATCGAGCACGCCGACTTCGAGAGCATCGCTCCCGGACTGAAGATCACCGCAAGCTTCGGGGTCAGTGACAACCGGCAGGCAGCCAGCTACGAATCCATGCTCCAGCAGGCGGACCAGGCGCTCTACCGCGCGAAGTCGGAGGGGCGCAACCGTGTTGTCGAGCATGCTCGGCGGCCAGAATCGTGACCCGGCCCTCGGATTGTCCCATGGCCTGCCCGTGTGCCGCCAACCGTTCCGTCCGACCGGGCTAGACTGGTTCATGAACCCACCAGAGACTCAAGCCTGCGTGCAGCACCAGGATCCGGTCAGCCGGGGCGTGCCCTGCCCCCTGGAACACTTGTCGGACGTCAGGACTGGCGCCTGATGATGATGCCGCGGGCGATCACGGGGATCACTGTCCTTGGCTGGGTCGCGGCCGCGGTAGCGACCACCACTGCCGTGCTGTTGGGCTGGTCCGTAGCCGACGAATGGCGCTTCAGCAGCCAGCGAATCGGGGTCTACATCAGCCAGCAGGAGCAGCACATCCGCATCGACGCCGTCGACCCGGGTTCGCCGGCCGATCGCGCCGGGCTGCAGGCCGATGACCGCCTGGTCAGTTTCGAGGGAACACCGGTGGCAACCCTGGCCGACCTCGGTTCGCTGTTCGACCGGCATTTCCGCCCGGGACAGACCCTCCAGGCGGTCGTCGAACGTGACGGCAAGCAGCGCGCGATCGAGCTGACCCCAGGCGTTCCGCTCGATCTGACCTCGCTGCTGGCAAAGTTCATTCTGGTTTCCGCCTATCTGGGCCTGGGCGTGCTCGCGGCCCGCTATTGGCGGACCGACCTGCGAGCGCGCATCCTGACCGTTTTCGTCGCGCTGGTCGCCCTGGAACTGGCGTTGCCGGCGGGACATACCCTGGGTACGGTGGCGCTCACCGCGACGTTGCTGTTCTGGCTGCTGTCGACCGGGCTGCAGTTTGCACTCGAACTGCACCTGGTCGGGCTGATTCCTTCGCGCCTGGCGCAGTTGCGGCGCCGGCCGTGGCTGGTTCCCGCCTGTTATCTGATCGGAGTCGGATCCGGCCTGCTGCTGTGCGCGCTTGCGCTGCACCAGTGGTTCCTCGCATCGTCCGATTCATCCGGCTGGCTGGAGCCGGTCCAGACCGGCGTGCTGCTGGTCTGGGCGGTTTCGGTCGCCTCGATTCTGGCCTGGCAGGCCTGGCGAGCCGAGACCGCGCGTGAAACCAACCAGGCCCTGCTCGTGCTGGCCGGGCTGCTTCCCTGGGCCATCTATATCGTGATCACGACCGCGTGGTCCGGCTGGCAGGCGCTCGACTCCAGACTGGCCGAACTGATCGAGAGCCTGGTACTGCTGGCCTTCCCGGCAACCGTCTTTCTCGCCATTTTCCGCTACGGACTGTTCGATGCCGAATCGCTGGTCCGGCGCGGGCTGGTGTACGGCACGGTCGCGCTGTTGATCGTGGTCCTGCTCTACACCCTGCTGACCACGGCACTGCCGTTGATCGAGGCCAACCTGGGCGAACGCATCGGCCAGTGGTTCGTGACCGCCTGCGCGGTACTTATCGGCACTCTGTTCCGGCCCCTGCGGCGCGGCATCGAGCGGCTGGTCGAACGAGGACTTTTCCCTCGGCGCCGTGCGCTGCGCCACCGCTTGATCCAGGTCGGCGCTTCGCTTTCGGTCCACAGTCAGCTCCAGACGCTCGTGCAGCAGCTGGCCGATGACACCCGGGAGGCGCTGGGAGTCGACTGGGCCGCGGTCGTGGCAGTCGACAGCAGTGACAACGGACCCCACGCCACCGCCTACAGTCGCGGCATCAGCGAAGCCGCCCGCGCTCGCCTGATCGAACTGCTCGATACCCGCTCCAGCGCCTTCGAGAGTCTCGACCGCCTGCGCCGCCCGATTACCGTCAACCGCCTCCAGCGCCGCCACGCCGTTGCCGCCGATGCACTGGCACAGACCGGCGCAGAAGTCCTCGTCCCGCTCTACTTCCAGCGCCGGATGATCGGCATCCTCTGCCTCGGCCGCAAGCTTAGCGGGCAGCTGTTCCGGCGCGAGGAGATCGAGCTGCTCGATCTGTTCTCGCACCAGATCGCCGCCAGTCTTGAAAACCTGCGCCTGTTCCAGGACGCCACGTACGAGGAACTGACCGGCTTGCTGCGGCGCGAGGCCGTCCTGCGAGCGCTCGAGGCCGAGTCGGCCCGGGCAGTCCGGCACCTGACGGCGCTGTCGGTGTGCATGATCGATCTCGATCACTTCAAGGCCGTCAATGACAGCCACGGCCACCTGTTCGGTGACCGCATTCTGGAAGGCGTGGCCGCGGCAATGAAGGACCGGGTTCGCTCGGTCGATGCGCTCGGTCGCTACGGCGGCGAGGAGTTTCTGCTGGTGCTGCCGGATACCGATGCGGATGGCGCCCGAAAACTCGCGGAGGAGCTGCGGCAGGCGGTGTCGGACCTGCGCTTCGAGGTACCGGATGGAAGCAGTGTCATCGGAGTGACCATTTCGATCGGAATCGCTTCGACCAGAGCGCGATACCAGGACGCCGGGCGGCTGGCAGCGGACCTGCTCGGTCAGGCGGACGCCGCCGTCTACCAGGCCAAGACCGGCGGTCGCAATCGCATCGTTATGCGTGCCGAGCCGGGCGGGCAGGACGGGTCGGATCCAGTCCGGCCAGACCCTTGACGTCAGCGGCAGATATCCGCACAATATGCGGCTTCACGATTCCCCGGTAGCTCAGCTGGTTAGAGCGGGTGACTGTTAATCACTAGGTCGTTGGTTCGAATCCGACCCGGGGAGCCAAGAAAATCAAGGCCTTGCACGGTTTTACCTGCAAGGCCTTTTTCTTTGTGTCACCACAGTGTCACCATCAGGTCGGCATTTTCAGACCTCGCCCTGCCCTGCTCCGACGCCAGCCCGCGCGGTTTTCCTACAAGCCGCCGTGCCGATCTCCGACTGACTCCCTGGCCGTTCTCTGGCATTGTGGGGCGGGCCGACCGGCCGGAATGAGGCCTTTGGTTCGCCTGGCTTCACCAACACTTACAGCGGCAGAAGCCGCAGAGGAGGTCACCATGGAATTCGTCAATGCACGTGAGGTTGAAGTTGGAAAACTGATTATCGGCTCGCGCAATATCGCTCCAGACGATGGCGCGGACATCATAGGTCGCACTGAGTTTGGTCTGGTCGCCCAGATCGAGAATCCTGAGCATTTGGAGAAGTACATCCTGTGGCTTGGCAGCGAGGCTGGGAAGCTGCTGGCTGTGGAGCCGATCTTGAATCAGGAGGTCTTCAATACAGGTCAGCAGCCGGTGGTTATGGCCAAGCCTCACAATTTGGGAAGCGTCGGCCGCCTTGATCATGTAGTTGCAGATCCCTACAACAATCGACCGATCATGAAGGGGGGAGAGGTGCTCTTCTATGCCCCGCGACAGGATCGCGGTCGTCTTGCCGATCATCACCAGTTCATGATGTTCGGGCTATCGGGGCGCCGCGTGGATGTTGATTCTCTGATTAATCAGGGTGCGTTCGGCGTCATCGGCGACTGGACCGTTAGACCAGCGCCGAATGCCGGTTTTGAATTGGACATTGAAGATTAGCCGTTCGGGTTATGGGCAGCGCAAAGCAGAAGACTGGCAAGGATATCCAAGATACTCTGGCGTCCATCGCTAGAATGAAGTTGTCAGTGGACGAAGTTATTCCGATATTGCGGGAGTGGGAATCTAGACCGACCCTGACAGCGAAGAAAGTTTTTGCGGCGACGGCGTTCCTAATGGCTGTTGCTGCGTTTATTGGTATTGACTACGGCCAACTGCCGTTTATGGGGATATCGGAGGGCCGCGGTACTCCACGCGCAACACTTGTGCCATTCATCGTCCTTCTGAGCTCCGGTGTTGTCTACTGGTGGCAGCGCGGTATCGATCTAAATCTGCGCCGATGGCAATCGAAAGGAATTGAAGAACGAATACGCGACCTAGGCGATCAACTGGATTCGGTTCGGCCATTGCTGACCGAAGTTGAGGAAGCTGATTTCAGAAAGCTACCGTATTTGGACGCGACGAAGACCAGACATAGGGTGCGGTACTCTAGCGACGCTCTGAATGCCTTCTACTTCTATCATGAGGAATTCAAGCCCCAGCAGAACAGTCGCCGGGCGTTCGAGATTCTCGAGGTAGTGTCGCTATTCGGATTGGGCGTCTACGGCTATTGGGGGCTTTTGGCCTTCTGGCGGCTTGGATAGAGCGAAATCAAGTCTTAGTGCTTGATCTTGCGATTCTGTCCCGGCGGCCCGGCGGGGGGGGCCGGGCTCGCTCGGGTTCGAATTGTGACCGATAATCAGCAGTGCAGGCCGCTATGGATAGGCGCCAACAATGCGATCAGCGACGTTTGCAGCCTCTCGGCCATTCGCTCCAGATCGCGCATGGTGGGGTCGCTGGTGCCCTGCAGCACGCCTTCGGCATCTTCGCGGGTCAGGTCGACCAGTTCGGCCAAGTAGCGCGGGCGCTCGGCCGGCGGTACTCCCCTCGCGCTCAATCGCTCATGTAGCCGAGCGGCGAGCAAGTCCAATTCGTGGCACATGACTACAGCGCCGCCGCGGCTTTATCCCGCGCCAGCTCGAACGCCTCTTTACAACCGCGCTCCAGCACGTCCAGCGCGGCCCGCAGCGCGTGCTCAAGGTCGATCAGGTCGTGATCCTCGCTGACGGCCCGCAAGGTCGTTCGCAGCAGCCCTTGGGCGCGGTATAGATCGTCTCCGGCGATCACATAGCTGTGTTCAGGCACGGCGAAGGGGCCGCAGCGCTCCAGCCCGGCGGTTTGCTCCGGCGTCGGATCGCTTGCCTCGACAGCCGGCGCTTTCTCCCCGGTCAAAACGGTCGCCAGGTCTTCGCCAGCCTGGTGCAACATGCTCGACAGCGCCCATGCCGTCCGGTGAAACGACGGGCCGCTGATCCGGTCGGTTTTCTCGAGGTCGAGCTGCATCAAGGTGTCAGCCAGGCCAGTGGCCTGGGCAATGGCGTCTTCAAGGCGAAGGCGGGCGTCGAATACTCGGTTTTGATCGTGCATGGTTGGATCTCCTACTTTCTAACGATAGTGTTCACCCTCGAAAGGGTGGCCGGGAGGTCGTTACCGGAGTAGGTCCGGCCCGCGTATTCCCCGAAGGTCTTTTATTTCGCGGCCTCCCGACCATCGAACGGTCAGGCACAGAAAAGCCGCGCTGTCGGGGCGGCTTCCGCCTACTGAGGTAACGAGCCTCACGGCCAGAATACCGCCGGGCGGTTGCCGGGCGCAAGGGGAACGGGATTCAAGCGGTGGCGATGAACCAGGCCGCGCGCAGCGCTTCCAAGCGGTTAAGGCCGGTCTGGCGTGCGATCTCGTAGTGATTTCGCAGCCGAATGAGCAGCGGGCGGCGCTTGAGCTTGATGGGGGGCATTGTCTTCGGGGCTCCTCTACAAATGGGCTCTTTCACCAGCGGCCAGGCGGTCATACGCTCGGCAACTTGATCCCGTCGCGACCGCCTCGGGCCAGCTCGGCATTGAGCGCCGGCCGGGCCTTGGCGATCAGGGCGCGGGCCTCGGCAGAGTCGGGCTCAGGCAGGCCGGGGATTGCTTCGCCGTGGTACATGAAGCCCATCAGGTCGCCATAAGCCTCGGAGCCGTACTCGGGCACCTCGTGGGCTTGCAGGTAGCGCTCTATCCAGCTCGGTTCACGGCGGCGGCGCTGTCGGGTCTTTCGTGTGGGCTTGCGGTTCATCGGGGTTACTCCAGGGGGTCAAGATTCAGGGCGCGATAGCAGGCGAGCATCTGGCGCCGGCACTCCGACTCGGTTTTCAGCAGCGGATGGGGCCGGGGCTGACCTCGATACCCCTTCACGGTTAGGCCGTCCGCCTTCAGCGCCTTCTGGCATTCCCTGAGCCGGTCCAGGGCCTCGCAAAGTTGCCGGAGCATGGCCAGGCCGCCGGCGTCATCGATCGCGTAGTCTGCGAGGATCTCCGACCACAGCTTGCGCGCTTCTGGCGACAGCTCAGACGGCGGCCGGGCCGATTTGATGGGGATCACCTTGCTGTCAGTCACTCGCGGGCCTCGTGGGGGATTTCAGGCGGCGTGGGATTGCGAAAAAAGTCGATGATGTTGCGTGCGTGAGGCTGCGGACGTATATCCGGCGACTGCCTGCAAAAGTTTTTTCGAATTGCTCGGCCCTGTCGGCAAGTCAGCGCCCCGCCAGCGTGGGCGGGGCACTGGTGCCGGCACGCGCACGGCCGGCGGTGCGGGGGTCGCGTCGATGCGCCTGACGAGGGACACGCTCGAAGCGACTGAGCCCGCAATCGAACCATCAGGCAGCCTCGGGGCTGACGAGCACCTTGCTGGTCGTCTCGTCGTCTTCGACCACGTTCTGCGTGGCGAGCCGTCGAAGGGCAATGACGCCGTTCGTCTCTGCGTTCTGATCGGCCCGGTTGATGACCGCTCGAATGTAGCGGGCCATCGGTCGGTGAACCTCCAGGGCGAGCACGCCGGCATCGTCGGTGCTGACCGAGCCCTCGAGGGCCGTCCAGTCGCTGGCGTTGTCGGATTGCTCCACGCTCAGGGTGACAGTGCCGCCGGCGGTGACCGCTTCGAGCACTGCCACGAAGGCGACCGAGCTGAAGCCGGCCATGTCGACGTGTCCGGTGTTGGTGCTGCCCTGACCGGCTGCCTGGGGTGCCAGGACCGAGCTGAAGGCAGTATTCGGGGTGAGGTTGTTCATGATCCTGTCTCCTTATTCCGTGGTGCCGTCGAAGCCGGTCAACTTGACCATGCCCTTCGGGCGGGTCAGGGCGAAGTCGCCGCGCCACTTGGCCGTGATGAGGTACATGTCTCGCGCGGCCAGGGTGTACGGATTGACCAGGATCGACAGTTGCGACCGGATGCCGAGGATTCCTTCGACGAACCGACCGAATACGCCGCTGGTTGCCGGCAGGTTGGTCGACACCATCGGCCGAAGCTCGGACATGTCCGACGGCGGGGTGATGTATCGGCCCTGGTCGTCCTTCTGGCTTCTGAGTTGACGGGCCATCGACGGTGGCAGTACCAGGTTGGCATCGGTTCCCAGATTGGCCTGGTCGATCAGGTACTGGGCTTCGAGCAGGTCGTCCCAGCTCAGCAGCTTGGGCGTGGTGGCCTCGTGCTCCTGCACATGCTTGGCTGCCAGGATGCCGGTAAAGCTTCCCTTCGAGCCATCGCCGGTGTAGATGCTCGAGTCGATGCTGGCTGCGATGCTCTCGCCGAGCAGTCTGTCGAGTTCAGCCTGGAGCCCGACCGCGTCTTCGAGAAGCTCCGCGCTGATCGGGATCGCGCACGCCAGCTTCTTGGCGACCAGGCGAACCATGCCGAACGGTGCGCTCGACTCGTTCATTTCCTGGCCCTCGCCGGTGAACCGGAACTCGGGATCATCTTCGACCCTGACCAGTCTCACCTCGGGCGAATCCATCGGCATCGTGCGGACGCCGGCCGCGATAGCCGTTGACTTGCTCCGCGCGTGGTCGATCATCGTGCCGGCCAGAGAGGGGTTCACGAAGTACCCGCCGTCCGGGTCCGAACCGGTCAGCAGCGAGGCCTCGAAACCGCCGGCCTGCATGGAGCGTTCCATTGCCGTGTTGTCGCCTGTCACCATTCCCTGAATGACCGTGGCCAGAGAGGTCGACGGCAGGCGGGCGGCGTGAGGCTGTCCGGTGCGTCGGGCGACATGGTCCGCGAACGAATCGCTCGGGCTCAGCAGGGTGATGGGGTTGCCCTTCGAGTCCGTCCAGTCAGACGAAGGCGCCGGGGTGGCCGGGCTGCCGATCGGTCGGAGGTTCGAGGTTCCCGAGGGATCGCACTCGAGCTGTTCGATGCGACGGGTCTGGTAGTCGACGGAATCGGCCAGGGCATCGAACGCCCTCTGCTCTTCGGCGGTCAGGTCGCGGCCGCTTTCCTCGGATGCGTCGAGCATCCGCTTCATGGTCGCAGCGCAATCCTTTCGGAGATCCTTGAGGTGGCCGATTTGTTCGGCCGCGCTGCCCTCGCTCTCGTGCGGCACCGGAAGGGCACCGCCGGCCAGGTGCGCGGCGTGGTAATGGAGCATCGTCTTTCGGAACGCGCCGGTTCCGCAACGCTCGCGAATTTCAAGATCGGTCTTCATTGGTGTTACCTCTCAGTTACGCGGCCGGCAGATACGCAAAAGGCGCAGACCGCCGGACCGCTGGGTTAGCGATTCGGTTGGTTCTGCGCCTTCACTGCGATCCGGCCAGGAACTGAGGTCGCCAGGGTCGACGCCGCTGCACGGCTATCGAATGACGACGGGGTTACTGTACGAAAATCCAGTACCACGGTCAAGCCTCCAGGTCCGTCTGCGTCATCTGCATGACCAGCTCCGGGCCGGCCTGCCATTCCGTGCCGTCTGCCTCGATCGCAACCAGGCGCGCGCGTAGGTCGGCAATCCCGAGCCCGATCCGCACGTCAACGCGGCCGCCGTTTCGAATGGTCTTGTCGAGGGCGTCTCGATATTCGGGCTTGAGCCTGGCGCGGCCTTCGGCCGCGAAGGCGCCGGCGCTTTGCATGAGCTGATTCCACTGGTTCGCCTTCATGATCGGCCCTCGATTTCGGCGCGGCTTCGAACCTTGGTGACCGCCTGCCATCCTGCCCGGAGCCGATGCCCAGACGGTGACTCGAGGATCAGCAAGGGATCGGCCAGGCCGACTACCTGCAGCGTACAGTCGACGCTCGGCAGTCGGACGCGATCGCCGATGCGGAATCCGGCCAGGGTGTCGGGTTGCCATGCCTGTTCGGCTGGTGCTCGCTGTTCACTGTTCATGAGTTTCGCCATGGCTTCTACCTGCTCTCGTCCATTCATGGGGTGTCCGGTTTGTGTCCGGTTTTCTGTCCGCTTTCAGTCCGGTTTGTCCGGTTCGGTGTCTCGTCCGGTGTCCGGTTTGTCCGGTTTCCCTTTAGGGAACCGGACGAACCGTACAAGCCGGACACCTGGGCAAAGGGCGGGTCACTGACCACGATTCCCGACTGTTCGAGTGCTGCCTTTGCGTCGTAGAACCTGGGCCTGGGCATGCCGTCGTCGAAGCAAGCCTGGCGCCAGTCATCAATTCGCACTCGGGCGCGGTCCGGGTCGTGACCGGCATCGGCCAGGTTCTGCCGTTGTTCATCGGTCAGCCGCTCGAGTACCGCCTTTGCCTTGAGCTGCCATTTGCCGGTGACTTTCTTCGGGGCGGGCTTCGGCACCTCGCAGGGGTGAAGGATCGCGCTGGTCGCTTCGGTGCCGTCTTCGTTGTCGAAGCCCAGCTCGACGGTTCGGAAGTTGAAGGCGAAGGGTTCGGGCTCGGGGGCGTCCTTTTGCTTGGTGCATTCCACGATCACCGTGCCGGCCTCGTCTTTCGTGACTCGGAATGCTGAGTCGATGGCACCATTCAGGACGCTGGAGCCTCGGGCGCGGGTCTGGTCGCCGTGGCCAACGTGGTGCACCAGCATCACCGCGCACTGGTAGCTTTTTCGGATCTCGTCGCAGGCCTGGACGAAGGCCGTCATGTCCGCCGTGCTGTTCTCGTCGGCGGGGCCGAAATTGCGCGCCAGCGTGTCAACGATCACCAGCGCCGGCGGCTGGCCGGTCTGTTCGATCGCAGCCAGGACCGTGGCCAGGCTCTCGGGGTCGGTCAGGGCGGCCGGCATGTTGGAGACCGACAGGGGCAGGCCTTCGCGCTCGATGCCTCGAACGATGCTCCAGGCCTGCAGGCGTCGGGCTAGGCCGTTGAATCCCTCGCCCGCGACATAGACCGCCGGCCCCTGCCGTACCTTGCGGCCGTGGTAGTCGATCCCGGCGGCGATGCTGCCGGCCATGTCGAGGGCCGTGAAGCTCTTGGCGCTGCCCGGCGGGCCGTAGACCGTCAGCAGGCTGTCGCGCTCGAACAGGTCGGCAATCAGCCAGTCCATGGGCCGGGGCTCAAGCTCGGCAGCCGGCACCAGGCGGAACCGTGGCGCGGCGGGCTTGATGCGCGCCAGCTTGTCCGCTTCGCTCTCCAGGGTCATGGGCGCGCCCCCATTTGGCCGGCGGCCGCGCGGTCTTTGTCCAGGTCGGCACGAAGCGCCGGCAGATAGTTGTCGGATGGCAGCGGGTGGTCGGGCCTCGGCAAGTTGATATTGACCGTCGCCAGAATGCGCTGGTGAGCCGTGTGCAACCTGTCCAGGTCGTCACCGCCGATCCCGAAGCCGCCGGCCATCCTGTGCGCTGCGACCAGGACGATCAGGGATTCGTGCCGGATCGCTCGAAGGGCATCAAGCGCCTGGCCGTGGCGCTGGCGTTCCCGGTTCCGCATCGGCCGGCGCTGGTGTTCTAGCGGTCGGTCGAACAGTTCGGCCAGGGAAAGCCCGACAGCGGCCACCACGTCACTAGCGGGGCAGCCAGCGAAGCAATACAGCAGCAGCCGGTCGTCGGTCTGTCTGATCGACAGTGATGGGCTATCGTCATCGTGAGCGGGGCACCGTGCGAGCCATTGGCCGGGGCCGGTTTCTCGGACGGACTCAAGACGGGGCAGCAGTGCATCGGCCGGGGTGCCGGTGGTATGATTCCCTTGCAGTCCGGCGGCCCTGGTCTGCGTTCTATCGAAGCCTCGCCCTTGCCCGGCGGGGCTTCGTCGTTTGGGCCGGGTCATGTCAGGCGGCCTCCCCGTTTACCGGCCGCTGCTCTTGCGACTTTATCCAGTCCAGTAGGGCCGCTTCGCGGTAATAGATGCGGCCACCGATCCGCGTCCATGCGGGGCCGATCCGGCGCGCTCGCCAGTTCTCCAGAGTGCGAACGGTTTTGCCTAGGGTGTCGGCCGCCTGCTGTTGCGGCAAAAGGGTCTCGCCACCGATTCGGATAGCGTCAAGGTTGGGGCTGTTTTCTTGCATTGACCGTGTTCCTCTGTGGGTTCACGGTCAAGATATGGATTCGCATTCGGGACAGTGGCGGGCAGTGTCCTAACTTTGTTTCGGGTTCTTGCAGCGTCTTTGTATCGTCTTCGCAGATACGCCAGCCTTCTGGCCGGCCCGATGTTGAATTGCATTCCAGCTCAAGGCGGGGTTGGTCGCTGCAAGTTCATCGACCACTGCCTGGAGATGGTCCCAATGCTGGCGCTTATCGTCCGTTGTGCCATGTCTTGCCCTATGGCCGGCACGTGCCGCGGCCATCGTCTTGGCTCCGCGCAACGTGTTCGGTTCGTGCACGGCGTTGATAAGCGCGCGGCGAGACTCTTCGAGCAGGTCTTGCACAATGTCGGGATTCCATGATTCGCGCTGCATGATTCTTTCAGCGGTGTCCAGGCGCTCGGTCACATACGCGCGAATTTCTGCCAGCCGCTTGGGCCTCAGCTTCGTGACGGCTTCTAGTTGTTCGAGCTTCTCCCGGTAGGTCGCCAGCCGGGTTCTCGGTTGATTTCTCTCGAAAAGCTCGGTGATCTGTCGGTCAACATCGTTCATCCCCGGAGCCTCCTCACCTTCGCCGGTTCCCTCGACTGGTCGATCATGCCGGCCACGCGCTCGGTCGCTTGCCTCAGCGGATCATCCAGAAGGTGCGCGTATCTCTGCGTCGTCTGAGCCTGGGTGTGCCCGAGTAGCGCCCCGATGATCGGCAGCGACTGACCGGCGCTGGCAAGGTGCGCGGCGTAGGTGTGCCGCAAATCGTGAAGCCGGGCATTGTCGATACCGGCCAGCTTCGTCACCGTGCCCCATGCGTTCTTGATGTCCTTCTGGTGGCTGTCCGTGCCCCGGCCCGGAAAGACGTACTCGCTCGAGCGTTCGATGCCCGACAGCAGCGCAATGGCCGGCCCGCTCAGGGGTACGCGATGCGGTTCCTTCTGTTTGGTGCTGGCCGGTGGCTTGCTCCAGACTCCGGCCTCCAGGTCGAACTGATCCCACTTCGCGGCCAGGACTTCCATTCGCCGAGCTCCGGTCAGAATCAGCAGCCGGATGGCGTTCGCGCTTTGGGCCTGCCAGGGGCCGCGCTCCGCGTAGCTCTGCAGGGCCTCCAACAGCCGCGTGATTTCCTCCCCGGACAGATACCGTTCGCGGCGGTACTCGGGCGCCCGCTCGATGCCCTTGCAAGGGTTGTCGCCTCGCCACTTCCAGCGCGCGGCCAGGGAAAACATCTTCGACAACATGGCGAGCCAGCGATTCGCGCGGTACGGGGTTTTCGTGGCGATCCGGGCGTGTTGGGCTTCAATCTCGCTGGAATCAATATCGGCCACCTTGTGCGCTGCCAGCTTGCCGCCGTAGGCCTTCCACAATCCCCGGTAGGCCTTCCGGGTGCTCTCCCGACGCTTTGGCAGGTATTCGGCCTCGAACCGTGCCCACAGGTCGCGAAGGGTTGGAGCGCCCCGCGCGGCGTTCTCAGCTGCCAGCGGGTCGATTCCGTTGTCGACTTGCTGCCGTAGCTTGCCGGCGCGCTCTCGGGCGGCTTTGACCGTCCAGGTGCCATCATCGAATCGGCCGATGGTGTAGCGGCGCTTCCGGCCGCTGATCCGGTAGTCGAGAATAAAGGCCTTGCTGCCTGCCCTGGTCACTCGAAGGCCGAAGCCCGAGACGGCGCCGCCCTTCCCTTCCCCGTCGCTGTCCCAAACGATCCGGTTCGGCTTGTCGGTCGGGGCCTCGATTTTCCGGGCCTGCGATTCAGTCAGAATTGCCATCGTGTCACCTCCGAGTCACCACTATGTCACCACGATGATGGGTGATTAGCTTCGTTTCGTTTCGGATTTTATCACTAGGTTTCGGTGAATGGAAGCTGCAAATACAGGGCTTCCGGGCCGTTTCCCGTTTGGTGACAAGGGCTTAGAAAACGCGACGGGGAGAAACTGTTAATCACTAGGTCGTTGGTTCGAATCCGACCCGGGGAGCCAGTTCGATAAAGGCCTTGCGCGGCACCCTGCGCAAGGCCTTTTTTTCTGGTTCCATCGCAGCGCGCCCGCAACACACCGAGTGTCGGAGTACTTGCCGACAGCAGGCATAATGGTCCTTACCGATCGCCCAACCGTTGCATCCAGGATGTCCCAAACCGATAAGCGTGACCGCTCACCCCTGCTGGTCGTCCTGACCGGTGGAATTGCCAGCGGCAAATCGGCGGTTTCCGACCAGTTCGCGCACCTCGGCGTTCCGGTCGTCGATACCGACCTGATCGCACGCCAGGTGGTCGAGCCGGGCTCGCCCGGTCTCGAAGCGCTGGTCGGCCGCTTCGGCAGTCGGATTCTCGAGCACAGCGGACGGCTCGACCGGGCCCGCATGCGCGAGATCGTATTCAGTGACGCGAACGCCCGCAGGCAGCTCGAGGAACTGTTGCACCCGCTGATCGAACACGAAGCCCGCGATCAGATCGAACGGCACCGGGATGCCGGCCATGTAGTGGTGGTCGTTCCCCTGCTGGTGGAGTCAGGCCTGTTTCCGGATGCCGACCGTGTAGTCGTCGTCGACGTGCCGGAAGCCATCCAGCTCGACCGACTGATGCGACGCGACGGCATCGACCTCGAGCGCGCCCGGCAGATACTTGCCGCGCAGGCCGGTCGCGAGGCCCGTCTGGCCATCGCCACCGACGTGATCGACAACTCCGGATCGAGGAACGAGCTGCGGCGACAGGTCAGGGCATTGAACGAACGACTGACGGCGCTCAGTCGCCATCGCCGGCAGCCGCGGACTCGAAGCGACTGACCAGTTCTTCCTGAACGTTGGCGGGCACGGCCTCGTAGTGGGAGAACGACATCGTGTAGCGCCCCTCGCCGCCGGTCAGGCTCTTCAGCTCGGTCGGGAACTCGCCCAGCACGGAGAGTGGAACGGCCACGGAAATGGCCGTCAAACCGCCCCGCAGGCTGTCCGTGCCCTGAATTCGCGCGCGTTTGGCCGCCAGTGTGCCGGTGACATCGCCCATGGCGGCGTCCGGCACGGTCACCTCCAGTTCGACCACCGGCTCGAGCACCTGGGGTCCTGCATTGCGGATGGCCTCCACGAACGCCTTGCGGCCAGCGATGACGAAAGCCACCTCCTTGGAGTCGACCGGATGGTGCTTGCCGTCGTAGACAACGGCCTCGATATCCT
>SR_TP_S13solDRAFT_1000357_pt1 | contig 19991 bp, 19 predicted proteins | sample SodReaTP_S13sol_FD_11159 | JGI IMG/M metagenome (IMG submission 11159)
TGAATGGCGATATTCGCTATATTGCCATGCAGTTCAGTAGGTTAGAAGCATTTCTGGGGGCTGGTCTCACGGATTCAGGAGTAAACCAGGTGAACCCCCAGCACGCCCGCCATGAGTCGATCGGCGTGCTGGTAATGCGCGATCAGGCCATTCTCATCGTGTTTCAATGCGTCCATCCGGGCCTCCGACGGCGTTGACGACACCTCTTTGCAGCTATCGGCAGAGGCCGCAAAGCCTTGAGCACCAGCGCCTCGCCATCACGCCGCCAGGTCACTCCCCGCGCGGTGTCCGTCCGGCGGCCAACAGCGTCTTGCGGCTCCAATCGGTGCGCTTGACGCGGTGGATGACCGCGGCACATTGCACCACGGGGCGGAGGTCACCGCCCAGGCGGCCCGCCATGATCAGCAGCCCCGCCAGTGCGACCAAGGCCACGCTAAGGGGTGAGAACAGCAGAAGCGGGGGGATCATCAGAGACCAGTAAAACAACAGCTTGCGACTCCCCCCGCGACTGAGCAGGAGCATCAATGCAATCAGAAAGCCGGAGAAGAGCAGCCCCGCACCCACCAGGGTCAGGCTGTCGGTCATGCGAAGACCGGAGAACACCAGTTCCCCGTGCCGGATCGCCATGTAGACCGACCAGCCAAACGCCGCCTGGGACAGTATGGAGAACAGCGGCATCAACCAGTCACGGAGCAATACCGCGATCGCCACCGCCGAGACCGCAAGCACGACCCCCGCCGCGGTCAGATTACCCAACGCCAGCACCCCGATAATCAAGCCCACGACAGCGGAATACCCCAGCAGACAGAGCAACATGGGGGCCAAGCCGCTGGCCAGCACCCGCCCGGTGTCCTTGTCGAGGGTGAGATCATTGTTCTGCGCTTCCATGAAATACTCCTGAAACCCGATGGTGTTGGTTATGTCCAGTCTATCCGAGACGCAGACCCGTTGCGCAGCAACCCGCGATACCCCCGTCTTCGTGCCCGACCACCCCGGCCGGACTTCAAGTTTGAGATCGACAACAGCCCAGCGCTTTGCCGGCGCCGCCGGACAGGTTATGCTGCATCCAGACCGTAGCGCCGGGCAGCGGCGCTCAGGAATTTGACACATTTGATTCTGAAGTTGGAAGCAGGAGGAGACCCGATGGGTGTATTAGTTTTCTGGCTGGCGGGCATCTTTTTCACGATCGGCTTCGCGATCATGGGGGAAGGGGGCGATAACCCCAAGATGAAGCTCTTCGGCGGTGAGCGTTTCTTCATGTCGCTGTTCGCCTTCGTGATCTGGCCGCTGATGCTCGGGGTCCACGTGCGCGAGTTGCTCGAGAAGAAGGGCTGAACCCGCTCTCGGGCGCACTCGGTCCTCAACCGGTGCGCCCGCCCGCCACGAGCGGTTCGCCAATGATAAGCCCCCCTTATCCCCCGCTTTTACCCCATCAGAAAACACTCTGCTCCGCCCCCTACCCGTCTGCCATCCCATTGCCTTAGAATGCGCTTCGCAGTTCAGCGGAGGCGCCAAACAGGGCTCGGTCCGACCCGGCTACCCCCTCCCGGTAACCGCCCTTTTGTATTGGACCGGACGGTCCGGGCACCCACCCGGGCTTCCGTGACGTTTTGCTATACTCAGGACTTGTTGCGCTGCACCATCTCTCGGCGGACAGGTATTAAGACGTTTTGCGGGGTGCGGACATGAAGGACCACAACATCGACACCATGGAGCCCATGCGCGACACCCGGAGCGGTCGCGTAACCATCCCCTATCGCCTGCACGCCCGGGCCCGGTTCTGGGGAATGGTTCAGCGCACGTTCTGGCTAACGGCTCTGCTCGGCAGTCTCGCCGCCCTGATCTGGGCCGCCCGGCTGGAACTGAACAGCGAAACCACGGCCAGCACCCTGGGCCTGGCCGCCGTTATCGGGCTCGCCCTCTCCCTGTGGATGTTCGCCATGGCGGTGTTGCGACTGCCGCCGAGCGAGGGACGGATCACCCTGTCCGAGGACGACTGCCGCGGCATCACCTGGTGCCAGGACCGTCGGGGCGGCTGGACGATCAAGGCAGGGGGCGTAAGGTTGCGCGGCCTGGAGAACAACGACGCGTTTCGCACGGCCCGAGAGACCGCACACGCGCGCGCCGAGACGGTGCTGCAGCAGTTGCGTGGTGGTGACAGCGCGGACCAGCCAGCGGTGCACGGCCGCAAGGTCGCCTGACTCTTACACACCGCGGTTACCTCCCTAAAGCACAAAAAGGCCGGCGGGGTGCGCCATTCAGATCGCGCACCCCGCCGGCTTTTTTGATGGTCAGGACCCTTAAATTATTAGGATCCCTGCAATTGTTAGGATCCCTGCCAGGTTTCTGACGCGCTCAGGTTTCGGACACGCTGATATTGGGGAAGGCGCTACCGGAGTGCTTCTGTTGCAGCGAAAGCTTGCCGGCCACCCGGCGCGCGATCTGCCGGTAGCTTTCTGCCACCTTCCCGTCCGGGTCAGACACCACGGAGGGGCGCCCTGAATCTGCGTTTTCCCGAATGCTGATGTCCAGCGGCAGCGAGCCGAGCAAATCCACGCCGTACTGCTCCGCCATACTCTGACCACCGCCTTCCCCGAAGATATGCTCCGCGTGGCCGCATTCGCTGCAGATGTGGATGGACATGTTCTCCACCACCCCAAGCACCGGCACATTGACCTTCTCGAACATCTTCAGGCCCTTGCGGGCATCCAGCAGGGCGATGTCCTGCGGTGTGGTGATGATCACCGCACCGCTTACGGGCACCCGCTGCGCCAGCGTCAACTGCACATCCCCCGTCCCCGGGGGCATATCCACGATCAGGTAATCGAGGCCCTGCCAGTGGGTGTCGCGGATGAGTTGGTCCAGCGCCTGGGTAACCATCGGGCCACGCCAGACCATGGGAGTCTCCTCATCGATCAGGAAGCCGGAGGACATGGCCTGGATGCCGTAGTTGACCACCGGCTCCAGCTTCTTGCCGTCGCGGGATTCGGGCCGGGCCGAGACCCCCAGCATGCGTGGCTGGCTGGGGCCGTAGATGTCCGCATCCAGCATACCCACCTTGGCACCCTCGGCGGAGAGGGCCAGCGCCAGGTTGACCGCCGTGGTGGATTTGCCGACACCGCCCTTGCCGGAGGCCACGGCAATGATGTTCTTGACCTCCTCCAGCAGCTTCATCCCGGGCTGCACCGTATGCGGCTCGACTTTGCTGGTGACCGTGACGTCCGCTGTACCGATGCCTGGCACGGCCTCCGCGGCCTGCTTGAGTTTCCCCGCCAGCGCCTGGCGCACCGAGTCCGCCGGGTACCCCAGTTGGACGTCAATCCGCACCCGATCACCCTCCACGGCGATCTCCTTGACGCATTCAGCGGCAACCAGATCCATTTCCAGATCCGGGGCGACCACCTCCTGCAGCGCCGCTTCCACCTGCGCACGCAGATCACTCATCACTCAACCTCCAGGCGTTGTCCAGGGTGCCGGCCCTCTGGCCAGCTTCAGCCTGACCATGATAACGCAGCCATACACTCAGGAGGGATCGGGCTGTGCTGCAGCGCAACGTATGATGTTGCGGGAGTAATCCTCGAGCCGACGGACCCGGCAGTCGTCGGTGACGCGGATATTCGGGTCGCGACCCCGGTTCTCCAGCCTCAACCGCTCCCAGTACTCATCGAAGTAGCGGTTGAACATCTCACCCCCGAGTGTGCCCACGGCATAAAGGGCGTCTTCCGACTCGTCATGCTCCAACAGCACCGCGGCCAGGGGCTGGTCCGCCGGTCCGGACAGCACATTGGCACCGGCGCAGGGGTCGTAGACGCTGTGCTCAGCGCAACAGGCAATTACCCCGGCCCCCGTGCCCATGTCGGTGACCTCGGGTCGGTAACTGATATAACTCACGCTTGGGGTGGGGTGGGCCATGCGGTGCGCGCAAATTGCCGAATAGGCCACTAGCGTGCGGTCCGGCCCGACACCGCCCTGCCAGAGGTACGGCCGACCGTCCTTATCCAGGAGTTGTTGCGGTTGCATCGGCCGATCCAGCCGAAGCAGGAAACAGGGCGTCGCAATATAGGGGTAATGGAAGACGTAGTTGGCCTTGGACGCCAGGTCCGCGGCGTGGAGTGGAAAACCTTCCTCGTCCAGAAGACGGGCGCGGTCGTAGTGCCTCAGGGTGACCGGTCCGCTGACACCGGCGACACCGCCCGCAGCCATACAGCCGGCACCGAGGGCACAAGCCTGCATGAAGGTTCGTCTGCGCATCGTATACCCTCCCGGTCCAAACAGTGGCGACCGTGACAGTATAGGCAGCGCAGACGCGGCCGCTGGACCGGTCGGCCCCCTTTCTGGAGGCCGGCCCGCCCGCGCTTACCGCCCTTCCAGCGGCACCCCGTCCTGGTACCGGGAACTACCGTCCTGATACACCTCATTCTTCCAGACCGGCGCCCGTTGCTTCAGGGTGTCGATGGCAAACCGCGCCGCATCAAAGGCGTCGCCCCGATGGGCCGAGCGCACCACCACCAGCACGCTGTCCTCACCCACCTCCAGCTCGCCGATGCGGTGAATAATCCTGCAGGACTGGATCGGAAAACGGGAGAGCGCCTCCCGCTCTATCTCCGCCAGCACCCGCTCGGCCAACGGCTTGTAGACGGTGTAGCTGATCGCTTTGACGTCGCGCCCTTCGTGGTGATTGCGCACGGTCCCCGAAAAGACCACCAATGCGCCGCTCTCCGGGTTCGCGGTCTCCTCCAACAGGGCATCCAGCGCCAGGGGTTTATCGCTTATTCTTTCCATGCCGGCCTCGTTGAAAAAAGGTCTGACCTGTCATTATGGCATAGCCCTACCGAGGCTGGCGCCCGGGCCGGTCGCTCCGGTCACGGGTTGGGCCCGTCACCCTGCCCGGCCAGCAGTGCGCTGAACGCCTCCAGTGGCATCGGCTTGCCGAAATAATAGCCTTGGGCGTAATCACACTGCTGCTGCGCAAGGTACTGCCGCTGACTCTCCTTCTCCACCCCTTCCGCCACCACGTTCAGCCCCAACGAGTGCGCCATGCGGATAGTCGCCGTGACAATCGCGGCATCATCTTCATCGCGCGTCACCTGGCGCATGAAGGACTGATCCACCTTCAGGGTATCGATGGGGAAACGCTTCAGGTGGGCGAGGCTCGAGTACCCGGTACCAAAGTCATCCAGCGCCAGGCGCACGCCCATGGCCTTCAGCTCCCGCAGGATCTGCACGGCCACCTCCGGGTTGTGCGCCATGAGACTCTCGGTGAGTTCCAGCTCCAGCAAGCCGGGCAGGATACCGTGCTCCTCCAGCATGCTGCGCACGTCCTCCACCAGTTCCTGGTGCAGAAACTGGCGTGCGGAGATGTTCACCGCGATCGGCACCACGGGCAACCCCTGCTGCTGCCAGTGCGCCAACTGCCTGGCGACGGTCTGGAGCACCCACCGCCCCATCGGAATGATCAGGCCCACTTCCTCGGCCAGGGGGATGAAGTGCATGGGCGAGACCAGCCCCCGGGTGGGGTGCTCCCAGCGCAGCAGGGCCTCGGCACCGGTAAGGCGACCGGTATCCACGTCCACCTGGGGCTGCAGGAACAGACGCAGTTCCTCCCGCTCAAGCGCATGCTGCAGGTCGGACTCCAGCGTCAGCCGGTCCAGGTGCCGGGGTTCGGAGCGCTCCGAGTAACGCTTGATCATGCCGCCGCCGGCGCGCTTGGCCTCGTGCATGGCCAGACCGGCACGGCGGACCAGGTCCTCCGACACATCACCGTCGTCGGGAAACACCGAGTACCCGACGGAAACGGAGAGAAGACATCCTGGCCGGTCACGGAGAAGGAGGGCGTCAGCGCGTCCTGAAGCTCCGCGCTCAGGCGTTCCGCATCCCGCGTGTTTCGAAGCTCGGTGAGCACTACGTTGAATTCATCACCGCTCATCCGGGCCACGGTATCGAACCCGCGAAGGGCGCTGGTGAGCCGGTCCGCCACAGAGCGCAGCAACTGGTCACCGGCCGCGTGGCCCAGGCTTTCGTTGATAATCTGGAAGCGATCCACGTCCACGTTCAGCAGCGCCACGATGCGCCCGGACCGGCGGGCATACAGCAGCGCCTGGCGCAGGCGGTCCGCCAGCAGATTGCGGTTGGGCAGCCCGGTCAGGGCATCGTAGTGGGTCCGTTTCTCCAGCTCGGCCTGGTACCGCTTCCGTTCCGTCACGTCATTGATGACACTGACCATGTAGTGAACCGAACCGTCGTCCTCCAGCACGGGCGCAACGAACAGTTCGTTCCAGAACAGCGTGCCATCCTTGCGGTAATTGCGGATAACCGCGTGTGCTTCCCGCCGGGCGCGGAGCGCCTTGCGGATCTCTTCCAGCCCGGGCTGGTCCTTGTCATCCCGGACCAGGAAGCGCCCGTTCCGCCCGACCACCTCGTCCCTGCTGTAGCCCGTAATCCGTTCGAAGGCGGGATTGACGTAAACGATCGGGTTATCCCGCAACCGCAGGTCCGAGATGAGAATGCCGTTGGCAGTGGACTCCAGCGCCCGCTCCCGCAGCCGGATGGCGGATTCGGCACGCTTGCTCTCGGTAATGTCCTCACGCACGGCGACAAAATGGCTAATGCGGCCGTCATTGCCCTTCAACGGGGAGATGATCTGGCGTTCCCAGATCAACTGCCCGTCTTTCCGCCGGTTCTGCACCGTACCCTGCCACGTCCGGCCGGCCCGCAGGGTCGTCCACAGCTCCCGGAAGACCTCCTGTGGGGTGTGGCCAGAGCTCAGAACCCGGGGGTTTTGCCCGACCACCTCTTCGGGCGCGTAGCCGGTCAACCGCGTAAAGGACGGATTGACGTACTCGATGCGGGCGTCCGAGTCGGTGATCAGGATTGAGACCGGACTGTTCTCGGTGGCCTGCGCATGCTTGCGCAGTTCCGCCTTCATACGCCGCTGACGCTCGCGCATGCGCAGGGCCCAGACACCGTGGGAAAGGTTCGCGGCCAGGTCCTCGAGCAGCCGGACCGAATCCTGGCAGAGTAAGCCGGCGTCCCGGGCGTGCAAGACCAATGTGCCGAATACGGCCCCATCCCGACCCCGTCCTTCGCGCAGCGGCAAGGCCAGAATTGACTGGAACCCCCGACGGACGGCCTCCACCCGCCACGGTCGGGGCGACTGCCGGGCGGCCAGGTTGTGCAACACCGTAGGCTGGCCGCTGCGCAGCGTGGCGCCGGCAGGCCCGTGGCTACGGACACTGACGCCCTCACCCCTCATGAGCTGCTCAAGGTAGCCCTCGTCGTGTCCCGAGCTGGCGAGGCATTCCAACGGTCCGCCCCAATGCAACGGGCCAAGCACGCAGACCAGGTCGTAGCCGGCATCTTCCGCCAGCAGGCGGGTGGGCTCGCCCAGCAGTTCATGCTCGGCGCGAGCCCGGATGACGGCCTGGTTACTCCTGGCCAGCACCCGCAGCAAGGTGTTCTCCCGGAACAAGGCGGACGCCCGCGCTGCAGAGGCCGACGGGTTCGCACCGGTAACCGACGGGTCCATTTCTTTATGAGTAATGCCTGGTCCTGAGGAATTGGGCATGTCCTCCCCCGGGTGCCCCCTTGATGTTTTCTAGTTTTCGGCCGGGAGTCTACCGTAATCATTCACCGGTCGTCCTGAGTCTAGGCAATTTCCCCAGGATTTGACTATGATTCAGCATCACCCGGTTTCCCGGCAGGCATTTCGCTCATCGATGCAAAGCTTCGAACACAAACTTCAGCAGTTTGACCCGGGCATCATCTGGCTGGACACCACCAACCAGGTCACGGCGATGAACGCGGTGGCCATCCGCATTCTGGGCGTAAGGCCCGGTGACGTGCTCGGACAGGAAGTCCTGCAACTCCATCCAGAGAAGAGCCGGGGCAAAATCGCCTGGCTGCTGGAGTCCACCCATGAGGCGGACGGCTGCCCGGTGAAATCGCCGCCCCCCATGACGATGATGATCAACATCCCCGACCGGGTGCTGCTGATTAAACTCTCCCGCATGTATGGGCAGGACGGCGGCCCCACGGGTGCCTGCCTGGTCTTCTACGACCTCACCGAGGTGACCTCGACCGAGGTCGTCGAGGAGACCGCCCCGGCCCGCCCCAGGCAGCTGCTGAAACTGCCCGTATACAAGAATCAGCGCGTCATGCTGCTCAACCTGAAAGAGGTCGTCCGGCTGCGCGCCGAAGGCCATTACACCGAGGTCTACAAAAACGGCGCCCCCTACCTCTGCAACCTATCACTGGCGGACCTTGAAGGCCGACTGGACCCGGAGCGCTTCATGCGGGTCCACCGCTCCCACATGGTCAATCTCGACTTCGCCGCTGCGCTGGAACGGGACGGCGATCAATACCAGTTGGTGCTGCAGGACGACCACGAGACCCGGGTACCGGTCAGCCGCGGCAATGCCCCCCGGGTCCGCGCCCTTTTCGGGCTGGGCTGAATCCCCCCGGCGTCATTCCCGCAGCATATCCGCCGTTCAGGCGCCCATCCCGCCAGTGATGAAGTGGCACTTGCCCTCCCCGCCGCCCTGCCCTCTACTGAATCGCAAGTGAGGCGGTTTGCCGCACCGTCGGCCTGACCTCACCAGCCAGGAGGAGAGCAGCTCTGGTTTCCAGGCTGCACAAAACAACACCCGCAGAGGTGCCACAAATGATTCCGGGTAACTTCGAATATCACGCCGCCCGCGGCGTGGATGAGGCCTTGCAATTACTCGCCCGGTTCGGTGACGAGGGCAAGCTGCTGGCCGGCGGTCACAGCCTGCTGCCCATGATGAAACTGCGCTTTGCCGAACCGGCCCACCTGATCGACCTCAACCCGATAGAAGAGCTGCGCGGCGTACGCGAAGACGGCAACGATCTGCTCATCGGCACGATGACCACCGAGACCGCGCTGCAGCAATCGGACCTGGTCCAACGGCACTGTCCCGTGCTGCAGGAGGTGGTGGCGCTTATCGCCGACCCCCAGGTCCGCAACCGCGGGACCATCGGCGGGGACGCCCTGCACGGGGACCCCGGCAATGATCACCCGGCGGTACTGATGGCCCTGGACGCGCGTTTCGTGATCCGTGGGCCCAACGGCGAGCGCGAGTCCCCGGCCAACGGCTTCTACCTCGGCCCCTACCTGACCCAACTCGGTGACACCGAGCTGGCCACGGCCATCCGCATTCCCAAGTGCCCGCCCGGCCAGGGCTACGCCTACTGCAAGATGAAGCGCAAGACCGGTGACTACGCCACTGCTGCCGCCTGCGTCCTGCTGACCCTGGCGGACGGCAAAGTGCAGTCCGCGCGCATCACGCTCACCAACGTTGGCCCCACGGCACTGCGCGCCGAGGACGCGGAGGAGCTGCTCGTAGGCCAGGCGCTGGACGACGGCCTGATCGAGCAGGCGGCCCAGGCGGCCATGAGCGTTTGCGAGCCTGCCGAGGACTTGCGCGGCAGCCCTGATTACAAGACCCATATCGCCGGCGAGATGACCCGCCGGGCCATCCGCCTCGCGTTGCAGCGCGCCCGCGGCTAAAGGGAGTCTCCACCATGGCGAAACATGCGATCACCCTGCACATCAACGGGCAGGCCCACGACGTGGCTGTTGATTCCCGTGAGTTGCTGATCCACACCCTGCGGGAAAAGCTGCGCCTTACCGGGGCCCATATCGGCTGCGAGACCTCCCACTGCGGTGCCTGCACGGTCGACATCGACGGCGTCTCTGTGAAGTCCTGCACCATCCTCGCCGTGCAATGCGATGGCGCCGAGGTTCAGACGGTGGAGGGCCTGGCCACCCCCGAGGGCCTGCACGCGGTGCAGGAGGGATTCATGCAGGAGCACGGTCTGCAGTGCGGGTTCTGCACGCCCGGGATGCTGATGCGCGCCTACCGCTTTTTGCAGGAGAACCCGAACCCGACGGAGGAGGAGATCCGCTACGGCATGGCGGGCAATCTCTGCCGATGCACCGGCTACAACAACATCGTCAAGGCCGTTCAGTACGCAGCGCGCAAGCTGCAGGATCAGGCCAAGGGCGGCCAGCCGGCCTGAGATCGGCGGCGCATAACCAGAACAGAGCGGCAACGCCGCACCGAGGATCAGGAGCTGAGACATGGCAACCCCCGCAGAAGAGCTGGAACGCAGTGAAAAGCTGGGCGGCATCGGCTGCTCCCGGAAACGCAAGGAGGACCCGCGCTTCATCCAGGGCAAGGGCCACTACGTGGACGACATCCAGCTGCCCGGCATGCTGGTCGGCGACTTCGTCCGCAGCCCCCATGCCCACGCCCGCATCAAGGCGATCCACAAGGATAAGGCGCTGGCCCACCCCGGCGTGCACGCGGTGCTTACCGCCGAGGACCTGGCGCCGCTGAACCTGCACTGGATGCCCACCCTGGCCGGCGACAAGCAGATGGTGCTGGCCGACGGCAAGGTCTGCTTTCAGAACCAGGAAGTGGCCATGGTCATCGCCGATGACCGCTACATCGCCGCCGACGCCACTGAACTGGTGGAGGTGGAATACGAACCGCTGGAGGTGCTGGTCGATCCCCACCAGGCGATGGACGAGGACGCCCCTGTTATCCGTGACGACCTGGAGGGCCAGACCGAGGGCTTCCACAGCAAGCGCGTGCACCACAACCACATCTTTACGTGGGATGTGGGCGACAAGGACGCCACCGACAAGGTCTTTGATGAGGCCGAGGTCACTGTAACCGAGAAGATGCTCTACCAGCGGGTCCACCCTTGCCCGCTGGAGACCTGCGGCTGTGTCGCCGACTTTGACAAGGTGAAGGGCGAGCTCACCGTCCACATCACCTCCCAGGCCCCCCACGTGGTGCGGACGGTCTTCTCCCAGCTCTCCGGTATCGCCGAGAGCAAGGTGCATATCAACGCCCCGGACATCGGCGGCGGTTTCGGCAACAAGGTGGGGATCTACCCGGGCTACGTGGTGGCCACGGTGGCCTCCATCGTGCTGGGCCGCCCGGTCAAGTGGGTGGAGGACCGGATCGAGAACCTCTCCACCACCGCCTTTGCCCGCGATTACCACATGACCGGCGAGCTGGCCGCCACCAGCGATGGCAAGATCCTCGGCCTGCGCACCCACGTGCTCGCCGACCACGGCGCCTTCGACGCCTGCGCCGACCCGGCCAAGTGGCCCGCCGGCTTCTTCAACATCTGCACCGGCAGCTACGACATCAAGACCGCCTATGCACGGGTGGACGGCGTCTACACCAACAAGTGCCCGGGTGGCGTCGCTTACCGCTGCTCGTTCCGCGTCACCGAGGCGTGCTACCTGATCGAGCGGATGATCGACGTGCTGGCCCAGAAGCTGGGCATGGACAAGGCGGAGATCCGTTTCAAGAACTTCATCCGCCCCGAGCAGTTCCCCTACCACTCTGCCCTGGGCTGGGAGTATGACAGCGGCGAGTACGCCCGCGCCCTCCAAAAGGTGCTGGACGCGTGCGATTACGAGGGCCTGCGGCGCGAGCAGAAGGAAAAACGGGAACGCGGGGAGATCATGGGCATCGGCCTGTGCACCTTCACCGAGATCGTCGGTGCCGGGCCCAGCCGCAAGTGCGACATCCTCGGCGTTGGCATGTTCGACAGCGCCGAGATCCGGGTCCACCCCACGGGCAGTGTCATCGCCCGCATGGGCACCAAGACCCAGGGCCAGGCCCACGAGACCACCTACGCCCAGATCATCGCCACCGAGCTCGGCCTGAACTCCGACGACATCCAGATCGAAGAGGGCAACACCGACACCGCGCCCTACGGGCTCGGCACCTACGGCTCCCGCAGCACGCCGGTGGGCGGTGCCGCCACTGCCCGCGCCGCCCGCAAGATCCGGGACAAGGCGCGCAAGATCGCCGCCCACCTGATGGAGGTGAGCGAGGAGGACCTGGACTGGACCGGCGAAGGCTTCCAGGTCAAGGGCGTGCCCGATCAGAGCACCAGCATGCAGCAGATCGCCTGGGCGGCCTACAACAACACCCCGGAAGGCATGGAGCCGGGGCTGGAGGCGGTGGAGTACTACGACCCGCCGAACATGACCTACCCTTTCGGCGCCTACCTCTGCGTGGTGGATATCGACCGCTACACCGGCGAGACCCGCGTGCGCCGCTTCTACGCGCTGGACGACTGCGGCACCCGCATCAACCCCATGGTCATCGAGGGGCAGGTCCACGGCGGGCTCACCGAGGCCTTTGCAGTGGCCATGGGCCAGGAGCTGCCCTACGACGGCGCCGGCAACATCCAGGGCGCCTCGCTGATGGACTACTTCCTGCCCACCATGGTGGAGAGCCCGCACTGGGAGACGGACCACACGGTCACGCCCTCGCCCCACCACCCCATCGGGGCCAAAGGGGTCGGCGAGTCCTCCCACGTGGGCGGCATCCCCTGCTTCTCCAATGCCATCAACGACGCCCTGGCGCAGTTTGGCACCACCCACGTGGACATGCCGCACAACGCCTACCGCGTCTGGCAGACGCTGCACGAACTGAAGCTCGACCGCCACCCCGAGGCGGACAAGGTGACGCCCTTCCAGCCCCGGCCCCGCAAAGAGAAGCCCAAGCCCGCCGCGGAGCGACCGGCGCCGGCCGCGGGCGAGAAGAAGGCCGCCGCCAAGGGCATGGAGGTCCGGCTGGAACGGGATTACGGGCTGGACGTGCCCGCCGATGCCGCCTGGACGCTCATGCAGGACATCCGCGAGGTAGCGGCCTGCATGCCGGGGGCCTCGATCGTGGAACAGACCGGCGAGACCACCTACGTCGGCGAAATGCGCCTCAAGGTGGGCCCGGTCAGCTCCGCCTTCAAGGGCGACATCGAAGTGCTCGGGCTGGATGCCGAACGCCAGGAGTTGCGCATGCGCGGCGAGGGGGGTGACACCAAGGGCAGCTCCAGCGCCAGCATGACGCTGCAGGCCCGCATCGTCGACGAGGGCGCCGAGCGCTGCCGCCTGGAGGGGGTCTGCACCATCGAGCTCAAGGGCAAGATGGCCAGCTTTGGCGGCCGGATGCTGGAGAACATCTCCGATCGCCTGCTCTCCCAGTTCGTCGCCAACTTCGAGAACCGGGTGGCGGCCCAGGGTGAGGGGGCCCAGGCGGAGGCCGCACGCCGCAAGCTGGAGGAAGGGCCGAAGGAGCTGAATGGCCTGGCCCTACTCTGGCAGATGATCAAGAGCTGGTTCGGGGGCCGGCGCTGATCATGCTGAGTGCGGGGGCCTACCGCGAGGCCCTGGCCGGGGTGGGCTACGTCGCCGACCCCGGCCTCGCGGCCACGCTCAGCCTGGCCGATCGACTGGGCCGCCCCCTGCTCCTCGAGGGGGAGGCCGGGGTCGGGAAAACGGAAGTCGCCAAAGCCCTTTCCCTGGTCCACCGCTGCCGCCTGATCCGGCTGCAGTGCTACGAGGGGCTCGATGCCCAATCCGCCGTCTACGAATGGGACTACCAGCGCCAGCTGCTGGCCATCCGGTTGCTGGAGGCGGAGGGCCGCGCCGGCGAGGACGCCGAGCAGGCCATCTTCTCCGAACGTTATCTGCTCCGCCGTCCCCTGTTGGAGGCCATCAGCCAGCCGGAACCCCCGGTGCTGCTGGTAGACGAGATCGACCGGGCCGACGAGGAGTTCGAGGCGTACCTGCTGGAGGTGCTGGCCGAGTTCCAGGTCACCGTGCCGGAGTTGGGCACCCTGACCGCCAGCAGCCGCCCGCGGGTCATCCTGACCTCCAACGCGACACGGGAATTGTCGGACGCCCTCCGCCGGCGCTGCCTCTACCACTACCTGGACTTTCCCGACCCGGCGCGGGAGATCGCGATCATCCGGGCCCGGCTGCCCGACCTGCCTGAGGCCCTGGCCCGCCAGGCGGTGGACTTCGTCCATCGGTTGCGGCGCGAGGGGTTGCGGAAGGTGCCCGGGGTGGCGGAGACCCTCGACTGGGCGGCGGCCCTCGCAGGCCTCGGCGTGGAACGCCTGGACCAGGACCCTGAGGTGCTCCTGGAGACGCTGGCCTGCCTGATCAAGACCCGGCAGGACCGGGACAGCCTGACCCGGGAACGGCTGGAGGCACTGGCCGCCGGAGGTGCGGGATGAGCCTGCCCGCGGCGGAACAGCTGCTTGCCTTCACCCGCGGCCTCCGCGCTCGCGGGTGGCCCGTCGGCCTGCGCGAGCAACAGGACATCCTCCAGGTTGCCGAAGAGGCCGGGCTGGAGGACCCCCGTCGATTGGCGGCTGCCCTGCGTCCGATCTGCTGCGGCACCCGGACCCAGTGGGAGCACTTCGACGACCTCTTCGAGCGCTGGTGGCGACCGCGGCGCGGCGTCCGCAGTCGCGCCACCGGGCCGGGCGGTGGCCTGCACCCCACCCCCGGACAGGCCGGCGATGAGGGTGAGCCCCAGCAACCCGACCGCGCCGGGGAGGGCAGCGCGGCGGATGCCGACCCCTTTGGCGCCCGCGCCGGTGCCAGTGCCCGGGAAAGCCTGGCACGGACGGACTTCCGCCACCTGCAGCATCCGGAGGAGTCCCGCGCGCTGGATGCCCTGATGGACCGGATGGCCCGTCGCTGGCAACGCCGCTTCCGCCGCCGCTGGCGCGCCATGAGCAAGGGCCGACGGCTCGCCCCGCGGGCCACACTTCGCCGCAGCCTCAGCCGCGGCGGCATCCCGATGGACCCGGTGTGGCTCCAGCCGAGACGGGTGCCGCCCCGGCTGATCCTGCTGGTGGATGCCAGCCGCTCCATGGAGCTCTACAGCTACCGCTTCCTGCGCTTTGCGGGTAGCGCCCTGTCGGTCTTCCCCCGCGGCGAGGCCTTCATTTTTCACACCCAGTTGGTCCGCATTACCGATGCGCTGACCGCCGAGAGCCCGGAGCGTCTGCGCGAGAAACTGGCCCTGCTCTCTACCGGTTGGTCCGGCGGGACCCGCATCGGCGCCTGCCTGACCGACTTCAACCGCCAGTATGGCGAGGCGGTGCGGCGCCGCAGTGTCGTGCTGCTGTTCAGCGACGGCCTGGATACCGGTGACCCGGAGGCACTCACGGACGCACTGGGCGAGCTGCGGGCCCGGGCCGGGCGTCTGGTCTGGCTGAACCCCCTGATGGGGCGTAGCGGCTACGCCCCCGAGGCGCGGGGCATGCGCAGCGCCCTGCCCTATCTGGACCGGCTGGCACCGGCCCACACGCTGGACAGCCTGCTGGCCCTGGAACACGAATTGATTCGCCTGTAAGGCGTCGGAGCCTCTCCCCATGGAACATGACAATGCCGTACTGGAAAAGCTGATGCAGTTAACCGGCGCCGGCACCCCCTGTGCGCTGGTCACCGTGGTCCGCGCTGTCTCCCCCACCTCCGCCAAGCCCGGCGAGAAGGCAGTGGTGACCGCTGATGGCCGGATACACGGCTGGATCGGCGGCGGCTGCGCCCAGCCCGCGGTGCTGCGCACGGTGCGGGAAGCGGTGGAGGACGGCGTCTCGCGACTGATCCGGGTCACGCCGCGCAAGAACGCCGAGCCCGAAGTCGAGGGCATCACTGACTTCAACATGGCCTGCCACAGCGGCGGCACGCTCGATATCTTCGTCGATCCCATGCTGCCCAGCCCGGTGGTGAATGTTTACGGGGCATCGCCGGTTGCCCGCCACCTGGTGGCCCTGGCCGCCCGGATGGACTTCCGCGTGCAGGTGCTGGCACCGGACACCGAGGCCGGTGACTTCCCCGAGGCCGCGCGCCACCACGACGCCTTCAGCACCCCGGAGGACTGGCCGGCCCCGCGGTGGGCCGTGGTGGCCACCCAGGGGCGCGGTGACCGCCCCGCACTGGAGGCGGCCCTGGCCACCCAAGCCAATCCCGTGGCCTTCGTGGCCAGCGAGCGCAAGTGCGGGAAGCTCGCCGACGAATTACGCGGTCGTGGCCTGTGTGACGGCCACCTGTCGCGGATCCGCGCGCCGGCCGGTATCGAGATCAGCGCCCGAACCCCGGCAGAGATCGCCCTCTCGGTCACCGCGCAGCTGGTGCAGTGGCGGCGCAGCGCCGACGGGTCATCGGCACTTGCCCCGGCCACGCCGGCGCTGGATAACGCGGAGCGGCCGAAAGAACCTGAAACCCACAGTTGCTGCGGAGGTAACGCATGAGCGGAGGCATGGCAGCGGTTTTGCTGGCGGCCGGGGAGTCCCGACGCATGGGCGCCACCAATAAACTGGCCCTTGAGGTGGCAGGCGAGCCCCTGGTCTGCCGGACCGCCCGGGTGTTGCTCGAGGGCGGCGTGGACGACCTGCTGGTGGTGCTCGGGCACGAGGCCCAGGTCATCCTGCCCTTGCTGCACCACCTCCCGGTACGCACCACCATCAACCCGCGCTACACCGAGGGCCAGATGAGTTCGGTGCACTGTGGGCTGCAGGCGCTGGGGGGCCACCCCGAGGGCATCCTTATCGCCCTGGCCGACCAGCCCACGCTGCAGCCCCACGACGTGGCACGCCTGATCCGCTGCTACCGGGAGCGAGGCCACTACGGCATCGTCGTACCCACCCACCAGGGGCAACGGGGCAACCCCATCGCCCTCGATCCGCTGCAGCGGGACGAGATCCTCGGCAGTGGCAGCAACATCGGCTGCCGACGGCTGATCCAGCGCAATCCGGAGCGGGTGAAGGCGGTGGAGATGGCCAGCCCCAACTTCGTGATCGATATGGACACTCCGGAAGACCGGGCGCTGATGCTGGAGGCCGCCTCATGAGCGAACGGGATGTACTCGACGTCCTGGTGGAATTGCGGGATCGGGGCGCGCCCCACGCCCTGGCCACCGTGATCGAGGTCGAGGGCTCGGTATCGGCGCAGACTGGCTCAAAGGCGGTGTTCGACGGCGAGGGGCGGCTGCTGGCCGGCTGGGTCGGCGGCGGCTGCGCCGATGCCACCACCGCCCAGGCCGCCCGCCAGTGCCTGGAGACCGGTCAGGGCAGGCTGATCCTCGTGGACATGGACGATGAGATCCTGGGCACCGGGGTGCCCTGCGGCGGCCGGATGCGCCTCTGGGTGGAGCCGGCCCTGCCCCGACCGACCCTCTGGCTGCTGGGTGCCGGGCGGCTCAGCGAGACCCTGTGCCGAATTGCCACGGCCACCGGCTTCCAGGTGGTGGTCAATGACCCGCGGGCCACCCGGGAACGCTTCCCGGACGCGCGCACCATCCAGACCGATGACATGGACTACCGGGGCCTGCGCCTGCGCCCCGGCGACTTCGTCGTGGTAGCCACCCAGCACAAGGGCGATCACCACGCGATTGCCAGCGCCCTGGCCGGCGGTGCGGAGTACATCGCCTTGGTGGCGAGCCGCAAGCGCGCCGCGCTGGTGCTGGAGGCCCTGCGTGAGGACGGCCACGACGAGGCACGGCTGGCGGCCGTGGTGGCGCCGGCCGGCCTGGACCTGGGTGGGCGTGAGCCGGAGGAGATCGCCCTGGCCATCCTGGCGGAGATCGTCACGTTGCGCCGCGGCGGCAGCGGACGCCGGCTGCGCGACGTCAAGCCCTTGCCGACGCCCTGCGCCCGGAACTGAAAAGAGGGTCACGCTCGTGGAGCAGATCTACCGGAACATCATCCTGGACCATTACCGACACCCCCGCCACTTCGGCCGGGTGACGGGCTATCCGCTGCAGGGGCAAGCCCATAACCGGCTTTGCGGCGACGAGTTGCTCCTGGGTATCAGCATTGAGGATGGCCGCGTGGCGACGATGGGCTTTCACGGACGCGGTTGCGCGGTCTGTATGGCGGCCGCTTCGCTCGCGTGCGACCACCTGCCCGGCACCCCCAGCGAAGGGCTCACGCAGTGGGTGCGCCAACTTGCGGCGGCGTTAGCCGCCGCCGACCAACCGTTGCCCTGGCCGCTCGACCCGCTGACGCCCCTTCGCGACTACCCGAGCCGGCACCGGTGCATACTGCTGGTGGCGGAGGCACTGGAGGACGCCCTCACGCACGGCCCCCTGCGGCAGGGCCAGGGGGCGGCACTGGAAGCCCCCTGATCAGCGGGGACAGCCCCGGGGGCTAGTCCCCAGGGTCCAGCGCCTTCATCACGTCGCCCAGGTCCTCCAGCCGGACGCGGAAGGCCTCTTCGAGGGTGGTTGCTCCATTTCGCGCCAGGTGGAGGGCGTGCCGGGTCAGGCTGCGCATACCGCCTTCCGAGGCCAGCTCCCGCAACTCTTCCGTGGTAACCCCCTGGGTGATGCGGGTCGCCATGGTGCGGTCCACCACCAGCAGTTCGTACGCCATGGCGCGGCCGTGAAAGCCGGTGTTATCACACCGGTCACACCCGGCCCCGGTCCAGAACAGCTCATCCTCTCCCACGCCCATCACTTCGCGGGTCATCGCATCCGGCGAATGCTCGACACAGCAGTGCGGGCAGATCACCCGCACCAGGCGTTGCGCCAGCACCCCCATCACCGTGGAACTGACCAGGTAGGGCTCCACCCCCATGTCCACCAGGCGCGTCACGGCACTGGGGGCGTCGTTGGTGTGCAGGGTGGAGAGCACCAGGTGGCCGGTCAGGGCGGCCTTGGTGGCGATCTCCGCCGTCTCCAGATCGCGGATCTCCCCCACCATGATCACGTCCGGATCGTGGCGCAGGATATTGCGCAGGGCGCGGGCAAAGGTGTAGCCGATACCGGCATTCACCTGGATCTGTTCCACCCCCTCCATGTCGTACTCCACCGGCTCTTCCACCGTCAGGATGTGCGGCTCCGCGCGCCGCACCTCCTGGAGCACGGAATACAGCGTGGTGGATTTGCCCGACCCGGTAGGACCGGTAACCAACAGCATGCCTTGCGGGCGCCGGATCATGGTGCGCAGGATGCGATCGTCCCGCTCCGAAAAGCCGATCTCATCCAGGCGCTTGAGCCCCTGCGCCTTGTTGAGGATACGAACGACGACGCTTTCGCCCGTATAGGTGGGCATGACCGAAATGCGGAGGTCCACCGGTTTACCGCCCACCCGCACCCGGGCGTGGCCATCCTGCGGCAGGCGCTTCTCGGCGATGTTCATCCGGCCGAGGATCTTGATGCGCGCCACCACGGCAGCGAGTTGCGCCTTGTCGATCAAGCGGACACGCTGGATGGCACCGTCGATGCGGAACATGACCGCCAGGTCATTCTCGCGGGGCATGAAGTGGATGTCGGACGCGGCCCGACTGATGGCCTGCAGGATGATGGTGTTGACCAGGCGGACGACGGGCCGGCTGCTCGGCAGGCTTTCAATCTCCTGGTCCTGCCGCTTCTCCTGGTCCTCGTCGGTGGTGAGCATGGTATCCATGCTGTCGTTGCCACCGACGGCCAATGACTTGTAGGAGCGGTTGATGGCGCTGCTGATCTGGTGCGACGGGGAGAGGACCGGTTCCACGTTGAGCCCGGTGTGAAACCGCAGGGTGGAGACCAAATCTTCATCGGTGGGCCGGGCCGTGGCCACCAGCAACGTGGATCGGTGGCGCGACAACGGCAATACGTTCAGCCGAAGGCACATCTCGTACGGGATCAGGCCGGCCACCTCCGGCTTGGACACGAACCCGGCAAGGTCGACCCGGGGGATGCCCAACTGCTCGCAGAGCGCATCCTCCAGCTGTTCTTCGGTGATGATGCGGTGGGCCACCAACCAACGCCCTAACTGCTGGTGGCCCTTGCCCCGCTCATCGCACAGCGCCTGTTCCAGCGTCTCCGGGTCTATCAGGCCCCGCTCTATGAGGATCCCCCCGAGCCGGCGCACCTGGGTGCCCCGCGCCTTTACCAACGCCTGTTCCAGATCGTTCTCGTCAGCGACCTTCACTGCCACCCTCTGTATCATTGCCCCTGGTATCGTTGCCAGTGTGATCCGACGGGGCATCGTCCGCCTCAAGGGCGATAGACTCCGCCCGCTTCCTGGCCCGCCCCAGCAGGGCCGTCAGCAACTCCCCCTCCCGGGGGGTTTGCCCGACCACCTCTTCGGGCGCGTAGCCGGTCAACCGCGTAAAGGACGGATTGACGTACTCGATGCGGGCGTCCGAGTCGGTGATCAGG